>Ga0310914_10001282_pt1 | contig 16117 bp, 14 predicted proteins | sample GREbulkMGAN108_FD_203450 | JGI IMG/M metagenome (GOLD analysis project Ga0310914, IMG submission 203450) | Lab enrichment of tropical soil microbial communities from Luquillo Experimental Forest, Puerto Rico - GRE.bulkMG.AN108 | ecosystem: Environmental > Terrestrial > Soil > Tropical forest >... | reverse complement strand
AAGAGATCGCGTGCAGCGTGGAACAGGCTGCGCCCAAGGGTCGGCTCCTTGGGCGGGAGCAGCTTGAAACCGTCGGGCAGCAGGTCCTCGAAGAACACCTCGGAGCCTGACGGATGATAGGCGGCGAAGCCTCGGATCGGTACCCGCTCCGCAGCTGTGGCGATATTCGCGGCGATGTCGGCCAGGCAACAGGTGTTGAGTTCCGCTGCTTCCTGATGAGTCAACGGCGGTACCAGCCGTGTCTTGACGTTGCCCGCAACCGACGCCTTGGCCATGATCGCGATCGCGCAGAGCTGTTCCGACATGACGGCTGTCCGGGCTGGTGCGCTAGTAAACCGTCAAGCGGGCCCGGTCGGCTCACACCAAGCCATGAGCGGCGAAGTAACTCTCGACTGCACGCACGAGACCGCGGGCAAGCTTCTGCTGATAGATGCGCTGCTGCAGCAGGCGCTCCTCCCTAGAATTCGACAGGCATCCCAGCTCAACCAACGCTGAGGGGATATCGGGCGCAGTCAGAACAGCAAAGTCTGCTGAACGCTGCGGACGCTCGAGCAAGACAACCTCCCGCCCGAGTTGGTCGACGATATAGCGCGCCAAGGTGATCGACAGATTACTGGTTTGCCGCCGTGTTAGGTCCAACAGGATACTTCCGACTTCGCGTGGCTGGCGCGACAGATTGACGCCAGCGACGAGATCGGCGCGGTTCTGGCTGCTGGCGAGCGCCGCGGCTTCCCGGTCCGATGCTCGCGCCGACAACGTGAACACCGACAGTCCGCGCATTTCCGTGTCCGGCAGCGCATCGGCGTGGATCGATAAGAACAGATCCGCCCTCCAAGCGCGGGCGCGCGCGACGCGCTCCCGCAGAGGAACAAATTCGTCGGTGCTTCGGGTCAGTAAAACGCGGTAGTTGCGTCGTGTCGCGAGTGCACGCGCGAACTCCCACGCCGTCGCCAGGACAATGTCCTTCTCATAAACACCGTCTGGACTGATCGCACCGGGGTCAACCCCACCGTGACCGGGATCGACGACGACCATCGGCGCGCGGCGCGCCGGCGGTGTTCTCCCTCCCGCCGGCTGAGCCGAGGCGGAACCAAACCGCCACCCGGCGACAGCACAAAAACCGAGGCCCCGCAACACCCGGCGCCGCCCGCAGTCGCCGCTCGGTTGGATATTTTACTGCTAAACTGCACGCTCGGGTAGCTGTTAGGCTAGGGCTAGTCGCGGCCGCGGCGATCGTCATTCAAGCGCCGCGGCGGCAAGGGCTGGAGAAGTCGCTCACCCGCAAAGAGCCGGCGTAAACTGTTTGTGATCCTGCGAGCGGCGCCGCTAATCGATCGCTCGATCGCGAGGCGAAGGATTTCGATAGCGAATTTCCTGCTCGGCGCGCGGCGTAGGCTCGTCATCCCCGAGCGCCGGAAATCGGCGACCCAGACATCGACCTGACGCTCCGATACGCCGAACGCAGCCGCGGCTTCGGCACTAGTCCATCCATCGACGAGAACGTATTGGACGATCAGCGCCCTCCGCGCCACCGTCATCGTACGAAGTTGGGCGCGAGTACTTTTCATGCGCCGCTAACGCGCCCCAGCCCTGATTAATTCCAGGATAATCAGCCAACCACGTCGACGACGGTGCGACCGCGAACGGCGCCTTGGAGAATCTGAGGAGCCATCTGGGGCAAGGCAGACAGCGGCACCGTCTGGGTGATCCGTTCCAGCCGGTCGAGTGGCAGGTCGCGAACCAAACGCTGCCAAGCCTCGATCCGCTCGCCGCGCGGGCACATCACCGAATCGATCCCAAAGAGGTTCACCCCGCGCAACAGGAATGGGACGACCGTCGCCGGCAGCTCGCTGCCGCCGGCGAGCCCGCAAGCGGCAACGCCCGCCCGATACTTGAGCTGCGTCAGAATCGTTGCCAGGGTGGTCCCGCCGACGGGGTCGACGGCACCAGCCCAACGCTCGCTGTCGAGCGGTCTTGCCGGCTTTGCCGCGAGCCCCGCGCGATCGATCAAATCGGCGGCGCCAAGCCCGGTCAGATAGTCCCGCAGCTCCGGCCGGCCGGTCGAGGCTATGACTCGGTATCCGAGCTGCGACAGCAATGATACCGCAATGCTGCCGACACCGCCGGCCGCACCCGTGACGAGGACATCACCAGAAGCGGGACGCAATCCATGGCGCTCGAGAGCTATAACCGCGAGCATTGCGGTCAACCCGGCGGTGCCGATCGCCATCGCCTGCCAAGCGGTCAGGCCTTCCGGCCGGCGCACCAGGTGCGAAGCCTCGACGCGCGCCTTCTCCGCAAAGCCGCCCCATTGCGTCTCGCCGACCCGCCAGCCGGTCAAGATGACGGGATCGCCCGGCGCGAACTCGGGCGATTGCGAGCGCTCAACGTTTCCGGCGAAATCGATGCCGGGGATGTGCGGGTAGGTGCGCACTAGCCGGCCGATTCCTTGCAGGATCATTGCGTCTTTGTAATTGAGGGTCGAGCATTCGACGGTGACGGTTACCTCGCCCGGCGGCAGGTGCACCTCGTCGACCGCCTCGATCCGAGGAACGATCTTTCCGCTCTCCTCGTGCAGCACGAGCGCGCGAAACGTCGCCATGCTCAACCGCGCAGCGGCTCGAGAATGCTAACAAAATTCGCGACAGCCGCACCCCCCATATTCATGACCCCGGCGAGCGAAGCTCCCGGGACCTGGATGCCGCCTGCCCTACCGGTCACCTGCATCGCCGCCAGCACGTGCATCGAGACCCCGGTGGCTCCGATGGGGTGCCCCTTGGATTTGAGTCCGCCCGATGGATTGACCGGCAATTTGCCGTCTTTCTCGGTCCAGCCTTCGAGGATCGCGCGCGCCCCCTCGCCTTTCGGGGTCAGACCCATCGCCTCGTACTCGATCAGCTCGGCGATCGTGAAGCAGTCATGGGTCTCGACCACAGCGAGGTCTTCGAGCCCGAGACGGGCGGTGGCGAGTGCTCTCTTCCAGGCGAGTGCAGGCCCTTCGAAGGCGATGACATCGCGCCGGCTCATCGGCAGGAAATCGTTGACCTGCTCGGCGGCGCGGAAAATCACCGCCTTGTTGAGGCTCAACGCCGTCGCCGTGTCGGCCAGCACGACCGCAGCCGCGCCGTCTGAGACCAGCGAGCAGTCGGTGCGCTTCAACGGTCCGGCGACAATCGGGTTCTTGTCCGAGACGGTGCGGCAGAATTCGTAGCCCAAATCCTTCTGTATCTGGGCGAGCGGGTTGGCGACACCGTTTTTGTGGTTTTTTGCCGCGATCCGAGCCAGCGCATCCGACTGGTCGCCATAGCGCTGGAAATAGCTCTGCGCGATCTTGCCGAAGATGCCGGCAAAGCCACCCTCGATCGCGTCCTCCTCTTTCCGATAGCTGGCGCCGAGCAGGATGTCACCGACCCGCGCGCCGGAGACCTCGGACATTTTCTCAACCCCGACGACGAGCGCCAAACGAGCGCGACCGGCGGCGATCGCGTTTAACCCCTGATGGATCGCCGCCGAGCCGGTGGCGCAGGCATCCTCGACCCGCGTCGCCGGCTTGAAGCGAAAGCCGGGGTCGGCCTGAAAAACCAAGGAGGCCGGGAATTCCTGGCACACGAAGCCGCCGTTCATCGTACCAAGATAGACCGTGTCGATATCGGCGGCGGAGACGCCGGCATCGGCCAAGGCCGCGTGCGTCACCTCGACGATCAACGACTCGATGTCCCTGCCCTCGTGCTTGCCGAATTTGCTGTGCGCCCAACCGACGATGCATCCGCTCATACCGCCCTCCAAAAGAGCCGTGCGCGGACCATAGCAACCCCATCCGCGCGGCTCTATCCTGATATGGGATGCGCCTCGAGGGAACGACATGGCGGTCAATGTCGATACGATCAGCTTGCGTCAGCCGGACGACTGGCATGTCCACCTCCGCGACGGGGCGATGCTCGCCGCGGTCGTCCCCTACACCGCGCGCCAATTCGCGCGCGCGATCGTGATGCCGAACCTGATGCCGCCGGTAACCGACGTGGAGGCAGCACGCGCCTACCGCGACCGCATCCTGGCGGCGCTGCCGAAGGAGGCGGCATTCACACCGCTGATGACCTGCTATCTGACCGATACGACCGATCCTGAAGAGATCGCGCAGGGTTACGAGGAAGGAGTCTTCGCCGCGGTCAAGCTGTACCCAGCGCACGCGACCACCAATTCGGCTTCCGGCGTCACCGATTACGACCGGGTCCTGCCGGTGTTCGAGCGGATGGCGGCAGTCGGTATGCCCCTTCTGATTCACGGCGAGGTGACCGACGCGGAGGTCGACGTATTCGACCGCGAAGCGGTGTTCATCAAGCGGGTGCTCGACCCGCTGCGGCGTCGGCTTCCCGAATTGCGCATCGTGCTCGAGCACATCACCACCGAGGACGCCGTCGGCTATGTCGAGGCCGGCGGTTCGAACCTGGCGGCGACGATCACCGCGCATCACCTGGTGATCAACCGCAACGCCATCTTTACCGGCGGGATCCGGCCGCATCTTTACTGTCTGCCGATCGCCAAACGGGAGAAGCATCGCCAGGCGTTGCGCCGGGCAGCGACATCGGGAAATCGGCGGTTCTTTCTCGGCACCGACAGCGCGCCGCACGCCGTGCCGGCCAAGGAGACCGCCTGCGGTTGCGCCGGCATCTTCACCGCGCCTTGCGCACTCCAGATCTACGCCGAAGTCTTCGAAGAAGCAGGCGCCCTCGATCGCTTCGAAGCGTTCGCCGCGCTTAACGGCCCCGAATTCTACCGGTTGCCCGTCAATGAGACTCGGGTGACTTTGCGCCGCAAGCTCTTTGCGGTGCCGGAATCTATCGGCAAGGGGGAGAATGCGCTCCTCCCGTTCCGTGCCGGCGAGACATTGCGCTGGCGGCTTGTCGGGTAAGGCGCCTTAAAGCGGGAGCAGGAGATGAGGACAGGGGCGGAATACCGGGCTGCCCTGCGCGACGGGCGGCGGGTCTGGGTTCTGGGCGAGGGCTTGGTCGAGGATGTGACGACGCATCCGGCGACCCGTGCGATGGTCGACGAGTACGTCGCCTGGTACGACCTGCTATGCGACCCGGCTTGGCGTGGCATCGCGTTCGGCCCGCAGGACTTGGCACCCTGGGCCTATGTCGCGCCGCGAAGTGCCGATGATCTTACCGGCATGGGGCGGTTCTTTTCGGCAACGACGTTTCTCAGCGCCGGCAACATCACTCATACCCCGGCTTACGGCAATTTGATCGCGCTCGGCGTCATCACCGCCGCGCAGGAATATGGTGCGCCAGCAGAGCAGGTCGCGAATGCCTTGGCCTACCGCGACCATATCGCCGCCACCGGCCGGTTTCTGACCTTTTGCGGCGGTGCCGCGACGATCGGCTATCGCCTGCGCGAAGACCCGGCCGAACGCAACGCCCTGCGCCTGGTTCGCGAAACCGACGCTGGCCTAGTCGTCAGCGGCAAAATCGGCATGCACACGAGCCCGGCCTATGCCGAGGACGTCTATGTCGGCGCGCTCAACGGGATCGCGATCGGCGAGCACCGCGCGAGCTTTATCGTCGAGATCGCTGCGCCCGGGGTCACGACTTTGTGCCGCAAGATAGCGGTGCGGAATGATAACCGGTTTGTGGCGCCTCTTAGCAATCGCTACGACGAACTCGACGGCCAGATGTGGCTCGATGAGGTGTTGATTCCGTGGGAGCGGGTGTTCTTTGTGGAGGCCTCGCCCGAGCCGATCGCTCGTTGGCTGTTGTGGCATCACCTCTATGGCTGGCTAGCGAAGGCGGAGTTCACGCTCGGCCTCGCCCTCGCTCTGACCCACGCCATGGGGTTGAAAGAGAACGAGCCCACGATCGAATACCTTGTCGACCTGGTCATAGCGGTGCAGACAGCCCGCAGCTGCCAGGCCGCCGCCGAGCTCGACCCGCAATTCACCTCGGCGGGCTACTGCGCTCCCAATCACGCCCATCTGATGCCGGGCGGCATCGCGCTGTTGCAGGCGCGCCAGCACATGGCCGAAATCCTGCGCATCCTGCCGGGCTCCTCGCTGGTCGTCGCCCCCGGCGATCGAGACCTCACGGCACCCGAACTCGCGGCCGGCCTCGAGGAATCGTTCGGCGGCGGAGGCTATACGGCACTGCAGCGCTCGGCCTTGTTGCAGATGGCCTGGGACCACGTGTCATCGGCGCTCGACGGGCGGGAATCCGCCTTCGAGCTGCACGCTAGCGGTGGAATGCCCGCCTGGCGCGGCCGACTGCGCCGCAGCTTCGAGCGCTATAACGAACTCGCCAACGCGGTGCTGCGTCAGCTCGACCTGTCGATGCCGGAGATCGATCTCGGCAGCATCCGCGCTGCCCCGATGGCTCCGCGACGTCCGATAACCCCAATGGGGCCGCCGGGCGGCAAAAATTGACTTCATCGTGCTTCCGGAGCCAAGGAGTTTGTACCGCACGGCGAGCCTGCTAGGATGAGCGCCAGCGCCAAGCGAGATCCCGAATCGGAACCGTGATGCAGAGCGAAAACAGTACGATCCTCGGCGACACGATCACGATGATCGGCAGGATTCTCGGCTCGGAGCTCGACGAGATCACGGTCGAGCGAGCGGTGGTCGGGCTATTTTTCACGGGAGTAAAGCTCAGCAACGGGACTGCGGGCACCAGCGCTACGCCGATCAAATCGATCCCGGAGGCGGTATGCTGTCCAAGTTCGGCGATGGCGATGCCGTTTCCCGGCAGATTGCGTGGCCGCGCAGCGGCCGACCTGGCGCGCGAAGCCCTTTCCGGTCATGGTATCCGGCGCACGGTCGGAATCGCCACCGTCAATGCCCTCGCCGATTACTGCTGGCAGCGCCGGCCGCATCCGGATGTCGAGCTACGCCACGGTGTCGACGCCTTCGACGCGACCGAAATTCGCCATGGCGATCGGGTCGTGGTGGTCGGCGCCTTTGTGCCTTTCCTGAAAGAGCTGAAGCGTCGCGGCCAAGCTTTTTTGGTGCTCGAACAGGATCCGGCGACGTTAAAGGCCGACGAATTGCCGTTCTTCCGTCCGGCCGAACAGGCGGCCGAAATTCTGCCGAATGCGGACGTCGTGCTGATCACCGGCTCGACTCTCGTCAGCAATACGCTCGAACACCTGCTGGTGCTTGCCCGGCCCGACGCCCGGGTTACAGTCGTCGGGCCGACCGTTGGGATGTTGCCCGATGCCTTTCTCGCCCGTGGTGCCAATGTTCTGGGCTGCGTCAGGATTACCGAGCCCGATCCATTCCTTGACCTATTGGCCGAGGGTGGGTCGGGCTACCATTTCTTCGGCCGCTCGGCACAGAAGCTGGTGCTCATGTCCCGAGCCGCGGGGCTCAATACCAGAGCCGCGTAGCGTCGAGCAGCAGCTACGTTCGCGTCCGGACGCGGAGCCAGTAGAGAAAAGAGCACCCCCGAAGGTTGCCGACCCACTGCCTGAAAATATTAACGGTCGCATCACCAGCTCTATTGGCGCGTGTGTATCTCCTGACAGGTGATGTTAGGGGCTCTGTCGGATGCCGAATTATGCACAATGTGGTCTTGATAAATGTAACGATCTGCAACAGCATTGTTTGTCATATCATTTGTAAGGGAAATTATGCGCTAAAAAACGCAAGATAAATCAATAACTTAGATCTGCCTAATAATTAGGCAGTCACCAAAAGTTCATGAAAATTGCAAGAACTTTACAGACTTCGGCGGTGATGCAGAGTTTCACCCACAGGGTTATCCACCACTTCGGTGGATGAAGCTTCAAGAACCCTTGTTCGCAGTCGATTCTGCATTGCGACCCCAAAGGTCTGCAGTTGCCGCTGTTATGCCGATGCTCATTTTCACGGATCAGCAAGGCTACCGGCATCAGTAACGAGGCGAGTTGCAGCGCAACCGTCCATCATTCTTCGGTCCGGCGTTGATTTTTCGTGTCGGTGCTGCTAGGCGGGCCTTGTCGCGTGGCTCGCCCTCAGTGGCGGGGAGCGTGCGCTCGATCCCGCCGGTGCTGGACGAACCGGCGAACCCACTCGCGACACCCGTGGACGCCGTTATTCGCTCCCTCGGCGCTCCGGCTTCAAGTCGATAAGCGGCGTGCCGTCGAGGCAGTCGAGCCCCCGCACCTGCAGAGTGACCCCGTCGATCGCCACCAGCTCCACGATCGAGGAAGCGATGGGGTTCGGCCGCGCCGGCGAGCGCAAAGCAAAGGTGCCGGTGGTCCGCATCGTGCTGAACGGTGTCTGCAATGCCAGATCGCGGCGTGCGCGTTGCATCCAATAAAGAACTTGAATGCGTCGGTGACCGTCTAGACTGGTCAATGCCATTCGCCAGCGCTCGTCGACAACGATCGAGCAGATCGGTCCGTCGAGATTGCCGTGTTTCGGGCATTCGTCTCGCGTGCGCCAGGGCGTGTGGATCGTGCCGATGAAGTAGAGACCGGCATCGCTCTGCGGTGGCAACGCGACGGCCACCTCACCCTGGCGGAGCTCGCTTTCGGCTTCGAACGGTTCTTCGGCCATGATTCCGCAACCCTAGTTTTGAAATGGGTGGCCTAGGCGCTGTTGACATGGTCGTCTCCGGCTTGTCAACCTCCGGGGAGCTGTTGGGAGGATTGCGGATCATGCCGGTTATCAATCGGATCGCCGAGTTTCACGCAGAGATGACGCAGTGGCGCCGCCAAATCCACGCACATCCCGAGACCGCCTTCGAAGAGCATAAGACCGCCGAGCTTGTCGCCGGGCTTCTTGAATCATTCGGCGTTTCGGTCGATCGCGGCATCGCCCGGACCGGCGTCATCGGCACGCTCAAAGGCTCGCTACCCGGCGACCGTGCGATCGCGCTTCGCGCCGACATGGACGCGTTGCACATCGAAGAACAAAACGATGTTCCGCATGCCTCGCGAAATCGCGGACGGATGCACGCCTGTGGTCACGACGGCCATACCGCGATGCTCCTCGGCGCGGCCAAACACCTCGCAGAAACCCGCAATTTCGCCGGCACGATCCATTTTATCTTTCAGCCCGCCGAGGAGAATGAGGGCGGAGCCCGGCTGATGATCGAGGAGGGCGTGCTGGAACGCTACCCAATCGAAGCGGTCTATGGCATGCACAATTGGCCGGAGGTGCCGGTCGGTCAGTTTGCGGTCCGGCCGGGACCGATGATGGCCGCGTTCGACATTTTCGAGATTACGATCAGCGGCCGCGGCGCACACGCGGCGATGCCGCATCTGGCGATCGATCCGGTCGTCGTCGCGGCACAATTGGTGAGCGGGCTGCAGACGATAACCAGCCGCAATGTGCACCCGTTAGAGGGTGCCGTCGTCAGCATCACTCAGATCCATGGCGGCGACACCTGGAACGTCATTCCCGATTCGGTGGTACTGCGCGGAACGAGCCGTTCTTTCAATCCGGCTGTGCGCGATCAGATCGAACCGGCGATCCGGCGCATCGCCGACGGAACCTGCCGAGCTTGCGGCGCGCGGATGAAGCTGCGTTACGAACGGCGCTACCCGGCTTTGATCAACGCTTCGACGGAAACCGAGATCGCGGCAGCGACGGCGGCTTCCATCGTTGGCCAGAGCAACGTCAGGCGCGACCTGTTGCCGAGCATGGCGGCGGAAGATTTTGCGTGCTTTCTCGAGCAGAAGCCCGGGGCTTATATCTGGATTGGCAACGGCACCGCAGAAGCCGGTGGAATACTTCACAATCCACATTACGATTTTAACGACGAGGTATTGCCGCTCGGTGCGAGCTATTGGGTGCGGCTCGCCGAGTCGGTGCTGGCGAAGGAGCGCGCAGCAGCGTAATCGTCGTAGACCAAGGAGGGGACGCGAGTCTCGGGTCAAGCGGCCGGCGCGACATCCCGTTCTTTACGGTCGGGTCATCAGCCCAACCGTGGCAAGACTGATCTCTCCTTAGTTTCATGTTCAGGGAATATGTCGGTACTCCTGGTGAAGGGGATGATGATGGGTTGCCGTTCGTGGTTTCAGATGTCCCGCAATTTGCTGCTGTTCGTGCTGCTCATACTGTCGAGCGCCCTTTCGAGCACCCCCGCGTCGGCACAAGTCCAAAAGCTCGTCATTTTCGCCGCGGCCAGTCTAAAAGACGCGCTCGACGAGGTGAACCCCGCCTACCAGCACGAGAAAGGCCAGGAAACCACCACGTCCTATGCCGCAAGCTCGACCTTGGCAAAACAGATCGAGGCCGCCGCACCAGCTGACATTTTCATCTCCGCCGATCTCGACTGGATGGACTACCTGGCGAAGAGGAATTTGATTAAGCCCGAGACACGCGCCGACCTGCTCGGCAATCGCCTCGTGCTGATCGCGCCGGTCGACAGCGCCGCCAAACTCGCCATCGGGCGAAACTTCCCGCTTGCTCAGGCGCTTGGAAACGGCCGGCTTGCGATTGCCGACCCGAACGGCGTGCCGGCCGGAAGATACGGTAAAGCAGCGCTCGAGTCGCTTGGCGTGTGGTTTTCCGTCGCCGACAAGCTCGCGCAAGCGGAGAACGTGCGGGCAACGTTGCTTCTGGTTTCACGCGGCGAGGCCCCGCTCGGGATCGTCTACCAGACTGATGCTAATTCCGATAAGGCCGTCAAGATCGTAGGCGTCTTTCCGGAAAATACCCATCCGCCGATCATCTATCCGATAGCTGTGGTGGCCATTTCGACCAATTCCGGCGGCCCTGGCTATATCGCCTTTCTCAAGTCGTCTATCGCCCGCCCGATCTTCGAGAAGCAAGGGTTTACGCTCCTGCAGTAAGACATGCGGGAATAGATCAGTCGAAACGCGCACAATGGCAGAATTTCTACATCTATCGGCGGAAGAGGCGACCGCGGTGCGCCTCAGCCTGCGCGTTGCCTTCTGGGCGATGACGACGAGCCTGGTACCGGGGGTCCTGGTGGCATTGGTTTTGGCGCGCGGGCGGTTCTGGGGAAAGGCACTGCTCGACGGGCTGGTTCATCTGCCATTGGTGATGCCGCCGGTAGTGACCGGTTACCTCCTGCTGCTGCTCCTTGGTCGGCGCGGTCCGTTGGGTCAGTTTCTCGACGAGCACTTCGGCATCATCGTTGCGTTTCGTTGGACCGGCGCTGCGCTCGCCTGCGCGGTCATGGGTTTTCCGTTGATGGTGCGCGCGATCCGCCTGTCGATCGAGGCGGTCGACCGCAAGCTGGAAGACGCCGCTGCCACTCTCGGCGCGTCTCCGTTCTGGGTATTCCTGGTAATCACATTGCCGCTCACTCTGCCCGGCATCATCGCGGGCATGATCCTGTCTTTCGCACGCAGCATGGGCGAGTTTGGCGCCACGATCACCTTCGTATCGAACATCCCGGGCGAGACCCAGACCCTTCCCACGTTGATCTATGCTCTGACCCAAGTCCCCGGCGGCGACGCGGGCGCTCTCCGCCTGACCTTGATATCGATCGCAATTTCGATGCTGGCGTTGCTGGCAGCCGAGTTCCTCGCGCGGCGGCTCGCCCGGATTCTTCCGGGAACGTGATACTAACGGGCGAACGCGCGGCATGGGACACCGGCATCGTTTCTTGAGTGCGTTTGCAAGCTGGTTCCAGCTCGCGCGGTCGCGAAGCGCCTGCAAAGTGCGCGGCGGCCTCGATCGCGCGGTATTGATCGATTAGTTTCTTGCCGAAGGCTGATCTAGGTGCCGGGCATCAGCGCTTCAAATTGTGCGCCGACCGCATCCCAGGTCAACCCTCGCTGGCGCTCGAGCGCGGCAAGATGCCAACGTCGCCATAATCCGTCATCGCGGAGCAGCGCGATCGCTGCCGCGGCGAAAGCGCCATCGTCCGCTGCTACGCGCCCGGTCACCCCGTCGAGGACCCGTTCAGGTGTCGAGCCGAGCGGCTCGACCACGGCCGGAACTCCCATCGCCTGGGCCTCGGCGAGGGCAAGGCAGAACGTTTCGCCAGGATCGCCGCGATAGAGCATGACCCGAGCACCCGAAAGCGCCGTCGCCAGCTCCTTGCGGCCGACCGGGTCAAAGCGGCGGACCCCGAACGCACCGAGTGTGTCGGCGCGCGCCAGCACCTCGTCCATCCGCTGCGCGCGCGGGGTACCGGCGAGACCATAAACCGCACCGCCGGCATAGACGTGCAATTCCGCCCCCGGCACCGCGTGTTTGATCCGTCTGACCCAGAGATCGAGCAGCCAATCGAGCCCGCGCAACGGATTGGAGGTAAAGATCGCCAGCGGCGGCGGCGGCTCTCTCGGCGGTGCGGTCCGAAAGTGATCGAGAACACCATACGGGATGATCTCGCATCCGCCGGACGGCAACCACCGCGGGACTGTCGCCGCATGGTAGGCACCGGTCACCACCAGGGTCGGACGGTGGCGGGCAAGCGCCCACACATTGCGCGGCTTTTTCAGGTAGAGGGCGGGGTTGTGCAGCCACAGCACGCGGCGCCCTGCGCGGCTGACAAGCCCGATAACCCGGTGGCTGCGGTTGCCGATATAGAGGTCGCAAGCGTGTGGGAAGTCGCGCGAGAGCGGCGCCCAACAAACCCCTTTGTGAGCGACCGCGGCGCGGCAGCGATTGCGCGCCTCGACCCGGTGGCCGCGCGCCGCGAGCGCCTCGGCGAGGGCCACAAAGGCGGTCTCGGCGCCGCCGAGCGGTGCTGTTTCCGCCATCACCCCATCGAAGGCGATGCCGTCGTCGGCCATCACCACGCCCGCCATCACTCGGTCTCGATGTGGCGGAGCTCCGGCGCCGCCCGCCCATCAGGCAACGGGTCGAGCCGCGCCTTCAGATAGGACAGGATCGGATACAACGCCGCGCAGAGCGCAATTAGAAAGCCCCATTGGCCCTCGCGATAGCCCTTGCGACCGATGTAGCATTTGCAAAAGCGCGAGGCGATGCGGCGCAAATTGTGCCCGTAGCTGCCGATATCGCCGCTCTCACGCAGATCCTGCGCGTGAGCGCTGGTATAGCGATCGAGCCGCCGGAGCATTTCGGAGATGTCGCGATCGACATGGTGGATGATCGGCGACATCAGCGTCGTCCCCGGCGATCCCGACAACGAGACAACCGGGTGGACGCGTTGATTGCCCCACAGTTTGGCTCCCTTGCGGTAAAGCGCAGCATGAGCGGACCTGCCGAAGGACGCGCCCCATCCCCAGCGCACCAGCCGCGCGCCGATATAATTGTCGACCGGGACTAAGTGCCACGCGGCTGGCGAGCTGGCGACGACCTCCCTGATCTCGCCCGCGAGCTCCGGTGAAACCCGCTCGTCGGCGTCGATCTCGAGGATCCAATCCCCACGGCAAGCATCGATCCCCGCATGGCGGCGTGCACCTTCCCGCTCCCAAGCACCTTCGACGAGATGCCCGGTGAATCCGCTTGCGATCTCCCGCGACCGGTCGCTGCAGCGGTCAAGGACAACGACGATCTCGTCGGCAAAGCCCAGACAGCCGAGGCACTCGGACAGCTGCCGCTCTTCGTCATGAACAACGACAAGGGCGGATAGGGCGGGCCGCCGCGGCCCACTCACGCCGCGGCGCTCGCGACCGAGCTCCACAGTTGACGCGCAGCCATTTCGACGGCGTCGACCGAGAGACCGTCCATCAGCGTGTCCGTGGTCCGGTGATCGAAGCCCGGACCAAACATCGCATCGGGCGAATCGTTTGAACGCACCGACCGAGCGTGCTGTCCCCAAGGCGCGTATTGATCGATCGGGCTCGGACCAAACAGGCCCAGAGTTGGCGTCCCGGCCGCCGCTGCCATATGCATCAGTCCCGTATCATTGCCGATGAACAGCGCGCACCGTCGTAACACGGCTGCCGCGGTGAGCAGATCGACCTTGCCGACCAGATCGAGTTGCCGATGGGGCGGGATCGCTGCGAGCAAGGGTTCAGCTTGGCTGCGCTCGTGTGAGGCTGCCAGCACCGCGATGCGCGCCCCCGGCAGCAGACCGTCCGTCGCAGTCAGGCGTTGCGCCAGCGCGGCGAAGCGCTCGGCCCGCCACTCCTTCCCGCGCCAGTTCGCAGCCGGGCCAATCGCCAGGACCGGAGCGCCAGGAGAGATCAGCGCACCCGCTGCACGCTCGTGGTGGGACGCGGTCCACAGTCGCGGGCTCGGCGGCGGGTCGAGGTGGAACAATCGTCCGAGTTGGCGCACTCGATGCTCGCGTTCGTCACCCTTGGCCATCACCCTGCGTTCACCCGCGCGCAGGAGCCAGGCTAGCGCTGAGCCGCGAAGGTCGACGACGAGGTCCCAACGCCGGGTGACGACGGCGGCATAAAACGGCAGCCAATGTGTGGACCAGCGCAGCTTCTCGATTACCGCGAGCCGCTTGAGCTGCGGCACAGCTTCGAATAGCGGAGCCGCCACCGGCCCCGCCGCGATCGTCAAACATGCCGTCGGATGGCGGTCGATCAAATACGACAAAAGACCCGTCGACAGCACGGCATCGCCGATGCGCGTCGCGGTGACAAACAGGATGTGCATTGCGCCGAGCCGAGCGCCTTATATCCCGCCCCTTTCGGCTTGCCAAGCAACCGCGCCTCGCCCACTTTTACCGCATCCGATGGGGTTGACCGAACCATGCCACAGGCACGCTTCGCTTTGCTCGACGACCGGGGCGTCCTGGCCGTCTGCGGGGCGGACCGCGGGATTTTTCTCCAGGGGCTCGTTTCAAACGACGTAGAAAGGATCAGTCCGAAGCAAGCGGGCTACGCAGCGCTGCTCACGGCGCAGGGCAAGTACCTGCACGACTTCATGATGATCGAGTTCGGCGGAGCGATCTGGCTCGAGGCGGAAGCCGCGCGCCTGAGCGACCTTAAACGGCGTCTCTCGATGTACCGTCTGAGAGCAAAAGCCGCGCTCGAGGAGAGACCCGAGCTCGCGGTGGCGGCGGTATTTGGCGAAGGCACTCCTGCCGCCATGGGTCTTTCGAACGAACCAGGTGCCGCCCGATCATTTTCCTCCGGTGTCGTCTTTGTCGACCCGCGGCTCGCGGCGCTCGGTGCGCGCTGCATCCTGCCATGCGGGGATATCCGATCGGCGCTGGAAGGCGCGGGCCTCGCGGAGGAAGGTTTCCCTGGCTATGACCGCCTCCGCCTCGAGCTTGGGATCCCCGATGGCGGCCGCGATCTCGTGCCCGAGAAGTCGATTTTGCTGGAAGCGGGGTTCGACGAGCTGAACGGCGTCGACTGGCAGAAGGGTTGCTACATCGGCCAGGAGCTGACGGCGCGCACCAAGTACCGTGGCTTAATCAAGAAGCGGCTGATGCCGGTCGAGATTAACGGGGCTGCGCCGGCGCCTGGAACGATCGTCACCGCAGACGGACGAGAGATCGGCGAGATGCGCTCCTCTCGCGACGGTCTCGGTCTGGCGCTGCTGCGGATCGAGCCGGTCGTCGAGGGAAAGGACTTGATGGCCGGAGACACGACCCTCATTGCTTCAAAACCGAGCTGGATGCGCTTTGCCGGGAAGCCTCGACCCGGCGACGATGGGGCCGTCGAGATATCCTGATCTCGCGCACCGCTGGGCGGCAGCCCGGCGATAAGTTTGAATCCGAAACAACGGAATTTCGCGCCGTCGCGCCTCCCTGAGAGCTGTGCAGATTCCGTTGTTCTGCGTGCTCGAATTCGTTGTTCCCAGCGGCTCGAATTTGAGCCCTAAGTATTTGATACCTATCATTATTGTCAGCTACGAGGCGAGTGTTCCCGATGCCGGCGAGCGATTTTCGCTGTTTTTGCCCCATGCCGTTCGACCGGCACGCAGGGGGAGAGTCGGCTAGCGCAGACCCGGCTGGTTCAGCTGTCGCTCTATCTCGCGGTAGCGCTCAGTGCCCGGGCTGACGCTTTGCCGATCGAGCTGAAAGCGCTGGATGATCAGGTCGTTGCGGTAGGACTGCATCTTCTGCTGATCGATCGGGGCGGGAGCCGGGACAGGCGCATAGGATGGGTTTGCCAGCTCCGGAGCCCGATCGATCGCGCTGGGTTGCGTCAGCAGCGGCGATAGGCCGACCGCTGGTGTTGGGGCTGGGGCCGCAGCGATCGGCGGGGCTTGGGGCGTCGGGGTCGGCACCACATAGACGGTCGGCGCGGGAGATGGCTGAGGCAGGGCGCTCTTAGACTGGACCCCGGCAGC
>Ga0310914_10001281_pt1 | contig 16135 bp, 19 predicted proteins | sample GREbulkMGAN108_FD_203450 | JGI IMG/M metagenome (GOLD analysis project Ga0310914, IMG submission 203450) | Lab enrichment of tropical soil microbial communities from Luquillo Experimental Forest, Puerto Rico - GRE.bulkMG.AN108 | ecosystem: Environmental > Terrestrial > Soil > Tropical forest >... | reverse complement strand
AGCGCGCCGATCACCCCGAACAGAAAGAGCGCCAGGAACAGCAATGGCAGCGAGTTCAGCTGGAAACCGGCGACAGCGATTGCCGCCGCCCCGATTTCGGTAAGCTTTAGCCGGCGCGCCACCAGCGCCTTGTCGAACCGATCGGCGAGTTCGCCGCCGAAGGCCGACAACAGAAAGAACGGCGCGATAAAAATGCCACCCGCCAATGTCACCAGCGGCTCGGCTGCCTGGCCGCCGATCTTGAACAGGATCAGCAAGGCGAGCGCGTTCTTTAGGAAATTGTCATTAAAAGCCGAGAAAAACTGGCACCAGAACAGCGGCGCGAAGCGCCGGGAAGTAAGAAGTGATTGCGACATCGATCTCTCCAGGGATCGCTGGCGACCGGCAGCCTGCGGTTCAAGGTTGTCCTTTTACAACGTCCATCAGCAGGCGCTCGGTCTTGGCGTCCTCGATGCGGTTCACCAGCTTGCCCGCTTCGTCATTGTCGCGGATCGTCTTGGTCAGCGTGATGCATGACTGGATCAGCATGACAACACCCATTGCGAGATAGCCTTTCATCGGCAGGTCGAGCGGCATCAGCACGACGCCACCGATGACCATGGCAAGTGCCGCGGCAAACGACAAATAGGTAAAGACGATCCACGCATGACTGTGGTGAAGAACCGGATTGTTCATCGTAATGCTCCTGTGGTTAAGCGTGTCGAAACAAATCAAGCGCTGGCATTCGGTTTCCTGCCGGCAACGCGCCGCTGAGCCGGGCAAGCACGTCGGCCGCATTGGGCTTCGAGCGCGGACCGAAACCCTCGGCCGAGAGCTTCTCGGCGACCGCGATCGGGCCAGTAGCGATTATCGAGCCCCTCGAGCGTCGCCTCGGCCGCATCCGCCTCGACTTGATGCTCGCGCAGGCGGTCGAGTGTCACCTCGGCTTCGGCCAGCGTGCCAGCGAAAATCGGGGCACCCTCGATGCGGTCACGGCGCGCGACGCGGACCGCCTCCGCCGCGCGAGCAATCCTCCGGCCGCGCTCGAGGTGCGAAAAGCGCATCTGTTGTTGCAAGACGTGGCCCTTCAGCTTGGTGATCTCACCGGCAAACAGCGCACGGGCCGTCAATGAAGCGTCGCGCTCGGCCTCGAGGATGGCGATCGCCTCCGCGGCCTCCGTGGCGGATCGTCGCGCCGCCCTCGATCGCAGCAACGGCCCGCGTCTCGAGGTCTTCGATCCGAGCACGGGTCGTATCCAGCCTTTGGCTCTCCTGACCATCCTGCGCGATGGCGATCGCCAGGGCTTTTTTGGCTTTATCGTGCGTCCCGCTGGCGTCGCGCATCTGCTGGTCGAGGATCAGGAGCGCGTTCTGATCGGCGATCTCCTCGGCGATAGCGAACGTGCGTCCTCTGACGAGTGTAACCAACGTCTTGAGCATGGCTTGTCTCCGATATGAACATCGTTCAAGATCCCAACATAACGCGTAAATGAACGCCGTTCAACAAAAAATCTGAACACCGTTCAAAAAAGGATGGCCGTGAAGCAACCGGACCGGCACACCACGCTGCGCGAGCACCTGATCGATGCCGCAGAACGCACGATCGCCGAAAAGGGTCTCGCGGCCCTGAAGGCCCGCGACCTCGCGCTCGAGGTGGGCTGCGCCGTCGGGACTATCTATAACGTCTTCGAGCATCTCGACGAGCTCGTGCTGTGCGTCGGGTCGCGGACATTGGCAATGCTCGAAGCAGCACTCCGCGCCGTCCCTTCGCCGAGCCGGCACGGCTCGGCCGACGAAGCCGTGGCCGCTATGGTCCGGCTCGCTTTGGCCTATCTCGATTTTGCCGCCAACCACACCGTCCGCTGGCGAGCGCTCTTCGAGCACCGCATGAACGAGGCTCGCCCGCTGCCGGAGTGGTTTGTCGAGCAGCAGCACCGGCTGTTTGCGCAGCTCGAGCGGCCGCTGGAGGCATTGCTGCCCGAACTCGACCGTGACGTGCGCCGGACCCTCGCGCGCACTGTGTTCTCAGCCGTGCACGGCATCGTCGCACTCGGGCTCGAAGAAAAACTGGTCTCTCTGTCGTTGCCGGATCTCGCGGGTCAGCTCGCCGCGACCGTGCGCGCAATTGCGACGGGCCGCGACGAGTTGCGAGCGATTGACAGAGGCGATTGGCCGGCGGATCTTCGCCGAAGCTGACGGAGGAGGTCGCATGGACATCGAGATTCGGCCGATCAATCCGGGCTTCGTCGCCGAAATCGGCGGCATTGATCTCAGCGGGAGCATCGATCGGCCCGGGGTCGATGCGATCTGGGCAGCAATCGACCTTTATGCCGTGCTGGTGTTTCGCGAGCAGCGTCTCGATGACACCCAGCTGCGCGACTTTGCGGCTCATTTCGGCCCGCTGGAAATCGGCCGGGCGGCGGCCGGCGCCGCTTGGCGCATCCCGAAATCGGCGATATCTCAAACCTCGACGAGGACGGACGCCTGCGCGGCCGTAACGACCGGCGGCGCCTCGACAGTCTCGGCAATCGGCTATGGCACACCGATGCGTCCTACATGCCGGTACCGGTCGTGCTGGGGATCCTCCATGCGGTCGCCGTCCCGCCGGCGAGCGCGCTCGGCGGCGGCGAGACCGAGTTCGCCGATATATGCGCGCAGCTTATGATGCCTTGTCCGACGCGATGAAGGGCGAGATCGACGGGCGCGTGGCCGAACACGACGTCTTCTGGTCGCGCGGCCAGATTGGTTTTACCGAGTTTCCGCCCGGCGAGCGCGAGCAATATCCACCGTCACGGCAGCGGCTGGTGCGCCGTCATCCCGGCTCGCAACGCAAGACGCTCTATCTGTCGGCGCACGCCTCGCATATCGTCGGTTGGCCGGTTCCCGAGGGGCGTCTGCTGCTCTTAGATCTCAGCACCCACGCCACCCGACCGGAATTTGTTTACAGCCACAAGTGGCGGGTCGGCGATCTGGTGATCTGGGACAACCGCTGCACGATGCATCGCGGCCGGCCGCACGATGACTCCCATCCGCGCGATCTGCGCCGCGCGACGACGCTCGATGTCCGGTCCACCCTAGAGGAAGCCGCTTAGTCGGGAACCGGGCCGAGAACGGCGCCGTAGACCAGCGGGCGTAATAAGTGGCGGTAATAGAGCCGCCGCTCGGGCGCCATCATCATCGCTACGACCACCAGCTGCTCGACCGGGTCGATCCAGAACGAGGTACCGAGGACGCCGCCCCAGAAGTATTCGCCGACTGAGCCTGGCAACGGGCAGCGGCCGGCATCGGTGCGCACCGCGAAGCCGAGCCCAAAGCCGTAGCCCATCTCGGGCACCGGGGCGAGTGCGCCAAACCGCGGGCGGGCAGTTTCGCCATACTGGCAGCCAGGCGGCAGATGGTCGGACGCCATCAAGGCCACGGTCTTTGGCGCCAGGATCCGGGTCCCGTCGAGTTCGCCGCCGTTCAGCAGCATTTGGCAGAACCTGACATATTCGGCCGCGGTCGACACTGCGCCGCCACCGCCTGACATCCAGCGCGCGGGACGGGAGACGTCGCGCATCTGCGGCCGCGCGCCCGTCGCCGGATCGATCTGCGCCTCCGCGACTCGCGCCGCGCGCTCGCCGGTGGCGGCGAAGCCGGTGTCGCGAAGACCCAGCGGCCGGCAGATCCGCGCGTCGATGAAATCCGCCAGGTCCTGACCCGACACGACCTCGACGACCCCTCCAAGCACATCAGTCGACATGCTGTATTCCCAGGTGGTTCCCGGCTCGAACATGAGCGGCAGCGAGGCGAGCTTGGCCACCATCTCGGCACTGGTCTGGTCTTCGGCCATCGGCTGGACGTCGCGCCAGATCATCTGCACCGGCGAATCGCCGAACGCGGCATAGGTCAGCCCGGAGGTGTGACGCAACAGGTCCTGTACGGTCATCACCCGCTTCGCCGGGACGCGATCGGGGCCGACCGTGCGATTGGCAAATTCCGGCAGATACTCGGCGACCGGGGCGGCGATCTGCAACTTGCCCTCTTCCGCCAGGATCATCGCCGCGACCGAGGTCAACGGCTTGGTCATCGAGGCGACGCGGAAGATCGCGTCGAGCTCCATCGGCGCCTTGGCCTCGCGATCACGCCAGCCGAAGGCCTCGGCATAGGCGATTTGGCCGGCGCGGGCGATCATCACGACCGCCCCAGGGATCAGGTTGCGCTCGATATCCTGCCTGAATGTCGCCGAGAGGCGGGCAAGACGCTTTGCCGACAGCCCGACTTCCTTCGGACGATCGGCCTTTGGCAGTCCAAGACCGGTCATGTCAGTTCGCAAACGCCGGTTCGGCGACCTTGGCCTTCTGGAACTCGGGCAGGACCTCTTTTCCGAACCACTCCAGCTGCTCGAGACAGACCGATTTGGGGACACCGACCGACAGGCTGACCGATACATGGTCGAGGCCGGGGTAGCGCCGTTCGAGGCTCTTCAAGTGCTCGATGACCTGCTCTGGCGAGCCGCACAACACGCCGCCATTGGCGATCGCATCCTCGATCCGTGGCAATTTGGCATAGGGCGCGCGCTTGGGGTCGCGCATGATCTCGATCTGCTCGTCGCTCAACGCCCGCACGAGCCGCAGCTCGCCGAACATTTTCATGTTCTCTTCGTAATATTTGCCCGCCTCGCGGATGCCCTGCTCGCGGTTCTTGGCGAGGTAGAAGTGGAAGCCGAAGCACAGCCGCTCGCCCATCTCCAATTGCTTACCGATCCGGGCATGCGCCTCTTGCCAGCCGAGGACAACCCGGTGCATCGCACCGCCTTCGGCAGAACCACCGCCGATCAGCCCTCTGATACCGTGCTTGGCCATGAAATCCATCGCGCGCGCGGTACCGCCCTGGATCGGCTGCCAGCATTCGACTGGCAACCGCAACGGGCGGGGTACGACGGTCAGCTCCTTCAAATCATAGCCGCGGTAAGGCACCCGTGCCGGGATCGTGTAATGCTTGCCTTCATGTGAGAAAGACTCATTGTTGAAGGCCTTGAAGATCAAGTCGACCTGCTCTTCGAAGAGCACGCGATTGGCCGGCTGGTCGAGCAGCGGCGAGCCGAAGGTTTCGACCTCGCGGGTGTGGTAGCCCCGCCCGACACCAAAGATGACCCGCCCGCCGGTCAGGATGTCCGCGGTGGCATAATCCTCGACAAGGCGCAGCGGATGCCACATCGGGGTGATATTGAAACCGCAGCCGATCTTGATGTTCCGGGTCAGATGGGCGAGGTGCAGCGCTGTCATCAGGACATTGGGGATGCACTCGTAACCTTCGTGCTGAAAATGATGCTCGGCCATCCAGAAGGCGTTGTAGCCCAGCCGATCCATCAGCTTCGCCATCCCTTCTGCCTTGTCGAAGACCGTCGCCAAGTCTTCGTTGGGAAACCGGCGGTCGTTCACCGCGGTGCCGCCATAGCCGGCATTCTCCATGTCGATGTGCCCGGCAAACAGACTGTCGAATTTGGTAATCATGGCATCGCCTCCGCAGCGGAATCGCCGATCGATCCTTAACCCCATTCTAGGCTCGGTTTCCCGGCTGACAACCCGCGATTCCGCAGCGCCTGTGCGCGGGCGCACGTACTACGTTCCGGCAAGGCGGCCTTGCGCAGCCCTTCCACCCAAATGGCAACGATTTCTCGTGGAGTGTGCAGAGGCGTGGAGGCTTTGGGTGGGCTTGCGAGACGCCCGCTCGATCTCGGTCTGAGCGCAGCTTAGGTTGGATCGCACCGACGACCCTGCCGGCGATTTGGTCCTGCAATTCGAAGATGTCGTCGAGTGCCCCCCGTCGAACCGGGAGCCGCAGATATGCGCGTCGGTCGTCGTGTCGATCAGCTGTCCAATGATGTCCTCGGCGATGCCGTTAACAAAATACTCCTGCTCCGGGTCGCCGCTCAGATTCTGGAGCGGCAATACCGTCAATGACGGCTTGTCGGGGAGAGTCGATGGCGGTTTCACTGAGGCAGCAAACCGCGGGGGCGTTGCGTAGCCGCCCTGTAGCCGCGGCCGCCTTGCGGGCCGCGGCGCGCGCGCCTACGTTTACTCGCTTGCCGTTCTCGGGACCCTCGCCATGCGAAAACACCTCGCGATGGCTGCGATCGTTGCCGTCCTTGCCGTACCTGGCATGCGGGCGGCGGTAGCGGCTGGACCGCAGGCGGGTGAGGTGCTGGCCTTGTTCGGGCAGTGCTTTGTCGAGACCGCCGGCCGGCGGGACCCGCTCAAACTGGGTGATGCGGTGCATGTGGGCGACACCGTCGATGTGGCGGCGGGGGCGAAGCTGAAACTACGAATGAACGACGGCTCGGTCATCGCCGTCGCTTCCGGCAGCCGCGTGACGATCGCCGAATACCGGGTTGGCGACGGCGGGGAGAGCCGCGACGCGACACTGTCGCTGGGCGAGGGTCTGCTGCGCGCCGTAGTGTCCCCACTCGGGGGCCCGCCGCATTTCGAGGTCGACACGGCGACCAGCGTGGCCGCCGTGCGCTCGACGGATTGGTTCATCGAGGCGCGGCCGGGGTCGACGCTAGTCGGTGTGCTCGAAGGCCGTGTCAGTCTGAAGAGCGTTGCTACAGGACGGGAGATCGTCATTCCGGCCCGCTGGGGGCGCCCGAGTCGAAGCCGGCAAAGATCCGGTGGCGGCAAGAGTGTGGACCCGGGCGGAATTCGACGATTTCATCAGCCGCACGAATTTGTAGGACGTGCCGCCGTGACGCTGCCGCGCCGAGTGCGCTCGGCCAGCTTGGCCCTGATAAGCGCCGCTGTCGTGGCGCTGCTGTTCACGATCTTTGCCGACCATCCGCTTCTCCGCGGGCTGGAGACCGCATCGTTGGACCTGCGGTTCCGCCTGCGCGGGGTTCGTCCGCCAGGGTCGGAGGTGACGGTGGTGCTCGTCGACGACCGCAGTCTCGAAGCCTTCGGCCGCTGGCCGTTTTCGCGCACCCGCTTTGTCCAAGCGCTCGAAGTGCTCGACCATGCCGGGACAAAAGTCGTCGCCTTCGATCTCTTGTTCACCGAGGCTGACGAGACGGTTCCCGCCGATCTGCGCGACGCGGCGCGGGCTGCTGCCGAGGCGCTCGCCGGCGAGCACAGCGAGGGTCTTCGCGCCGCCTTGGAGCGGCTCGCCGACAGCGACCGCGACGGCCGCTTCGCCGTGGCGATACGCGCTTACGGCCATGTTTTGCTTCCGAAAGGGCTGTCTTTTGTCGACACGCTGGGCGAGGAGCCCGCTTGGCTCTCCCAATCAACCTATGTGCGGTTTGAGAAGAGCCCACTAATGCCGGTTTTCCCGTTTCGCTCCACATCGGCGGTTCTGCCGATCGAGACCCTGGCGGTGGTGGCCGCTGGGCTCGCCCATGCCACGATCACTTATGATCGTGATGGCGCGCCGCGCTACGATTACGCCGCACTGCCGTTCGAAGGTGACTTTCTGCCCTCGCTCTCGATAGGCGGCCGCTTATCTTGGCGTCGCCTGGCCGGAGGTCGCGCTTGCGCTCGGCGTCGGCCTCCGCATCGGCGATCTTACGGTGCTGACCGATAGGGCGATGCGGCTGCTGATCAATTATCGCGGACCGCGCGACACCTTTTCGAGCTTCTCCTTCGCTGATCTTCTGGCCGGGCGGGTGACGGCCGACCAGCTCGCCGGCCGTATCGTCCTAATCGGCGCCTCGTCCACCGGCAGTAGCGACAGTTTCGCTCAGCCCTTCGGCAGTAGCCAGGCGTCGAGCACATGGCCAACATCATCGACACAATCATCAATCGCCATTTCATCCGTGAGCCGTCGAAAAATTGGAATATCGTCGTAACGGCGGCGATGGGCTCGTGGCGGCGGCACTGGCGTCCCGAACCCGGTACACACGCACTGGCCGAGCAATGTTCTTGATCTGCTGCTCGCCCATATCGTTGAAAATGAAATCGAGCTTGTCTCAGACCTGGTCGCGCACGACCCGACTGACACAGACCCCACCTGGCTCGCCGAGCGCTTCCTGCCGCGCCGCTACGTTAACACCATCGCCGAGATGTCGTTTTGCTCGGCAATCACGTCACCGAGGTTGATGCCCAGCCGGAAGGTGATGCGCTTGTCCTCAGGTGTATCCGCATTTCGGTCGGCCATCCCGCGCTGGACTTCCACGGCGCAGCGCACCGCATCCACAACACGCGCAAACTCCGTTAAGAAGCCATCGCCGGTGTTCTTTACCGTGCGGCCTCTGTGCTCCTTGATCTTTGGATCAACCAGTTCTCGGAGATGCCTTTGGGGCGTTCGTGTGTGCCTTCCTCATCCGCCCCCATCAGCCGCGAATACCCCGCCACATCGTCGGCGAGGATCGCAGCGAGACGGCGGGTCGCGACGACCCGCGGCATCAGGCCATGCGACGGATCGAAGACGCGCCGGTCCTCGATCGCCGCGTGGGTGATGCAGGCGCCGAGGGTTACTGCATCGCCATGATCCTCGACGACGAGAAGCTCCGGCAGACGTGCGATGTCGATCAGCAGCCCTGGCGAAGCAATGCGCAAGTTCATCATCGCGAGCAGCGACTGCCCGCCGGCGATCACGCGCGCCTCGACCGAGGCATGCGCCAGGAGATCGACTGCCTCTGTAAGAGTGCGCGGCCGCACATAATCAACAGCTGGAGCTTTCATCGGGGCCTTATTTTCCGCAACGATTGACGGACTGCACCACCCGTCGGCAGAGCTGTCAATCGGTAAGCCGCGGTTCACGCCGGATCAGTTGCCGCCGTAAAAGGGACTCTTGCCTATGGGCGGACGCGCCTCCTCGGGGCGGATCAGCCATACATAAAAAGTGTCACAGCCGCTCCAGAGGATACAGTTGTCATCGTCGAGCCAGCTTCGCAGTGAAACGACTTTGGCGTAAGCCTCCTGGCCTGCTGCAAGTTCGGCGTCGGCAACCTGGTTGAAGTCGCGGCCGGCGCTGTCGACCCTGATAGAGTAGTGAGCTGGTGCTACGTCGCGGTAGAAGGCCCCGCCCGGTTCCGATATCCCGACGATTTGCTCGTTCAACCGGACATAGGGCCGGGCCAAGGTTTCGTACGGCTCATAATCCCGGTAGAACCAGACCCGTGCCGCCCCGGTCGGGATCGGCGGGATCATCACGGAACTTGTTGGCGGCAGCTGGGCGCAGCCAGCCGCCGCCAACAATATGGCCGTCGCGACGCGTGGTCCCTCATTGGCTGAAAGCTTCCTCGTCATTCGATCAGCTGCTGCCATAAAAAGGAATACCGGAGATTTCCGGCCGGGCGGCATCGGCGGGGATGAGCCAGGCGTAGAAAATGGCGCGCAAGCCGAAGCCGCTATCACCGCCGCCGCCCACTCTTTCGCGCATCGATACGACGTTGATAAAGGCCTCCTGTCCAGGATAAAGGCCTCCTGTCCAGCGCCGGGGTCGAGTTGCGCAAACTGATTCGGATAGGGGACGCCATAGCTGTCCACGGAAACCGTTAGTGTCCGGGCGGCAGATCGCGATAGAAGGCGCCGTTTGGCTCGGATATTCCCGCTATTTGGCCATTGAGCCTGAGATAGGGGCGATCCTTGCTCTCGTAGAGCCCTTCATTCCGGTAAATCCAGATCCGAGCGCCGCCAGCCGGTACAGGTGGGATCACGACCGAACTTGTCGGCGGCACCTGGCTGCAGCTCGTCAGAAGCAGAAGGAGGCCCGTGGCGCACCAGTGCAACCGACGCGGTGAGACGCGAGGGTTCTTGGACATTTGCCCGTCTCCTCCGGTGATCCTTGTGGGACAGCTGGGAGCCGATAATTATTCCCAACCATCATGAAGCGAAAAATCTCGAGTTTGCACCCACTTCGGCGTATCCGCCCTCGCCTCGCCTCGCTTATCGGACTGATGCTGGCCGTCGCGCAAGGGTACCCGTCATTCGGCGCGGACCTGCGAAAGACCGAGGATGGCGCGGAGACACAAGCGAACTCTAAGTGCGACAAAGCGCCGACTGCGATCGACCGGCTGATTTGCTCGCAGCCGTCGCTCGCTGCCTTAGAGGCCGCGATCGGCCCCGCTCTCCAGGACTACATGGACCGGGCGGCGCGGCCCTCCGACCGCGACGCGCGAACCGCCGACCAGCGTCTTTGGCGCGACGGGCGCGCGATGGCGTGCCCGGCGGCGGCGCAGCCGCAACCAGACGCCACACCCGAGGGCGCCGGGAATGAGGGCGCGGTTGCGTGCCTGTCGCGCATCTACGAGCACCGGGTGGCGGTGCTGCGGTACGAGCGCAACGCGGCAGCTTGGCCGCGCGTCCGGTTCCGCCCAACCACCGTCGAAGGCGCCGGCAATAAGCTGTGCCAGGATCTCGAACGCGACCTTGCGGCGAGCTTTCTCGGACGCGGGCTATTCGTTAACCCGCTCGGCGAGCGTGAGATCGGCTTTGTGCCGGTCCCTGGGCTCGGCAGCGACCCAATGGTGCGACGGGCCGATATCGACGCCTACAATCTCGGCAAATCCTTCCCGGTCCTGCAGTGGATTACGGACAATGGTGGTGAGCGTCCGGCCACCATTGAATACCGTGGCTTTGATTCGCCGAAGGAACTGCTGAACGCGATCGGTCGCGGCGTCGAACCGCTGGCGCACAGCGTGCACGAAGCCGCCCATCCCGTCATCGATATCAATCGGCTGCCGCATCCCGACCCGACGAAGCCGCAAACCCAGCCGCGCGCAGCCTTTGCCGGGTCCTCGCTCCTGTCGATCGACGAGATGCCCCGGTTCTTCCGGTACGAGGATCACGTCTACCTTGCGGGCCCTATGCAGCCGATGCCCGGCAAATCCGGAGATCTCGGAATCTACCGACTCTACGGACCGGCGCAGCTGCACCGCGTTTGCCTGTTCGATGCGCATATGCCGATGGCTCATTTGCCCGACCACGCGCTGTCGCTCCGCGAGATCGAGACACTCGAGCGCACGGCCGGACCGCTGCTGCCCACAGGCAGGCTGTGCGCGGACATCGGTGACGAGGCGCGCACGCTCAGCGATCACGCGGCATGGCGGCCCTGGGCTCTCGACCGGCGCCGGCCGATGCCGGGCGGTTTCAGCGCCGAGCACCTCGCTCTCTACATGAGCAATCGCGCTCTGACCGGGCCGGAAAGAGCGCGCCAATATCGTGCCTATCTCGCGGCGCGAGCCGCCGCAATCGGGGCGCTGGTGGCGTTTTATCGCGACGAGTTCGGCCGCACGCCGGCGGAAGCCAAGCGATTTGCTGGGCTCTACCTCGATCGCAAGATTTCCGACGGTTTCGAGCTGGACCCCGACGACGACGCAGCCGCGGCTCTCTTTGCTGCAGACTACGCCGAGAAGCATGCCGCACAACAGGCCGCACTAAGCGGCGACACCGCAGCCTTGCGCGACGCGCTCGGCCCCGAGCCGAGGGCGGTTGCCAAGGGAGTAAAAGGCGATCTGGACGAGCCCTTGGTCAGCGACGCACTCGAGCATCCCGAGACATTGCGCACCTTGCTCGAACTCGGTCTCGATCCGAACGAGGCCGGCGCTTCTGGGCACACGCCGTTGATGGTGGCAGCGCGGCTCGATGTGGTCGAGGCCGCCCACCTTCTGCTCGCGCACGGCGCAACTCTCGACACCAAGGCAAAAGACGCCGTCGCACAGACCGACAGCACCGGGGACCCATCGTGCATGACCGCGGACATGGCCGGCGGCGACACCCCGGGACGGACCGCGTTATCCTATGCCGCCGAGCTGGGATCGCCCGAGATGGTGCGCCTGTTGCTCGATCATGGCGCCGATCAGGCCAGCCTCGACAGCGCAGGCCGCCGCCCGGCGGATTATGTCAAGAACCGTGCCGGCGACGCAGCCCAATCTGTCGATATCGCCCAGATGCTGAAATAACGAATCGCGCGTTGAAAAGGGGCGGTGCTCGTTCAGGAGTAATCAGCAATGTTCGGTGCGGTCTAGCGTAATGTCCCCCTCTGTCACACCGGCGAATGCCGGGGCCCATCGTGGCTATCGGTCCCGGCCTTCGTCGGGATGACAAGCAAATGCCACCGGCGGAGCGGTCTGGCATTCGAAGCCCCGCATAAAGGTGGCAACGGCTGCTTCCACGGCGGCGCTGATTCCGCGCTGGTCGGCATTCGCTTCGAGGCGCAGCAGGTGGCGAACGTGTATGTCGCTGCGCACCAGCGAGACGAATTGCTCAGCGGCAAGCCTGGTATCGCCCAGGGCCAAGGTGCCCGTTGCGATCGCGCTCTTCAGGTAGAACTCGATCTGGAGACGCTGGCGTTCCGGTCCGGCGCTCCAGAACACCTCGCCGAGCCCAGGGAATCGGGTGACTTCGCCCAGAATGATCCGGTACAAGGCGATCCCGTCGGGAGACAGTAGGAGTTCGAGAAAGCGGCGGCCCAACACCGTCAACGAAGCGCGAACGTCGCGCGGGTCGAGTTCGCCTTCCGAGAATTGCGCGAAATAGCGTTCGCACTCGCGTCCGATTACCGCGCCAAAGAGTTCTTCCTTGCCGGCGAAGTGGGCGTAGACGGTCGCTTTCGACACTCCGGCCTCGCGCGCGATAGTGTCCATGCTGACCGCCCCGAAGCCGGCAGCCAGAAACGCCCGCTTTGCCCCGGTGAGAATGCTTTCGGCCTTGCTGTTCAGCGGCGCTTCTTTGCGGAGGGTGTTTTCCATTGCGCCCTTTTAGTCTCCAGACCGCTCCGCTCCCCAGCGGACGAGGACAGACTTGACAGCTTTTAGTGGAGCTTCCATCTTGGCGCAAGGGTGAACTGAACGGTTCAGTTCACCCTACTGGGTGGAAACGCTTGCGCAAGCTGCTGTTCATAATACTGCCCGTCGTGGTGCTCGCCCTGGGCGCGAGCGGCGGCTGGTACTGGTGGAATGTCCTGCGATTTCTGCAGTCGACCGATGACGCCTATGTCCAGAGCGACATCTCGCTGATCAGTCCGAAGGTCGAGGGTTACCTCAAGGAGGTGCGGGTCGCCGACAATCAGGAGGTCGCCGAGGGCGACGTGCTGTTTGTCATCGACGATCGCGACTTCGCCGCCAAGGTCGCTCAGGCCGAGGCGGCAGTCACGACCGAGGAAGCGATGGTCGTGACCTATGGGAGCCGGCTCGACTTGCAGCGGGCGATGATCGAGGAGGCGCAGGCGACGCTGAACTCCGCCGAGGCCGATCTGTCCCGGGCGCAGCGGGACTACACGCGCTACAGTGCGCTGATGTCGACCGATTTCGCCAGCCGCCAGCGTTTCGAGCAGGCCGAAGCCGATTCCCGCAAGGCCGACGCGGCGGTCGCCAGGAGCCGGGCCGGGCTAGCCGCCGCGCAGAATCAACTCGCCGTGCTCCGCTCGCAGCGACACGAGGAAGAGAGCCGGCGGGAGCAAGCCCGCGCCACTCTGCAGCTTGCCCGCAACGATCTCGACAACACGGTAATCCGTGCGCCGATTTCTGGGGTGGCCGGTAATCGTTCAGGTCAGGTCGGCCAGTACGTCAAAGCCGGAACGCAACTGTTATCGCTGGTGCCCTTCTCGCGCGTTTACGTCACGGCGAACTTCAAGGAAACCCAGCTGACCCACATGCGGCCAGGGCAGGTCGCGGAGGTCTCGGTAGACGCCTATCCGGATCGGACCCTCGAAGGCCGCATCGAGAGTTTTGCTCCGGCGAGCGGCGCACAGTTCAGCCTGTTGCCGCCGGACAACGCGACCGGCAATTTCACCAAGATCGTTCAGCGCGTCCCGGTGCGCATCGCGCTCCCGGCGAGCGGCACGCTGGCCGGACTGCTGCGCCCCGGTCTCTCGGTCACCGTGACGATCGATACCAAGGGTGCGGCGGAGGGGGACGGACTCGTCGGCGCGGCTCAGGCCAAGTCACCGAACGCGGCCGCAGCGCAATGACCTGGACATTGGCCGCGCCGCTGCGGCGAGCGCGAATTGCGCGGCGCGCTGTGGTCGCCGCGCCCCCTAAACCGGCAGCCCTCCCGGCGCCGACCCCGAACGCCGCCGCGACACAAGCACCGTTGCCGACCCTGCGCGACTGGCTCGGCGTTCTGGCGATGGTCGTTGGCTTGTTTATGGCGATCATGGATGTCCAGATTGTGACCAGCTCGCTGACTCAGATCCAAGGCGGGCTGTCGGCGAGCCCCGATGAGATCAGCTGGGTGCAGACCTCTTATCTGATCGCCGACGTCGTTATGGTGCCGTTGTCCGGTACCCTGTCGAGGCTGTTGTCGACCCGCGTTTTATTCGTTACCGCCGCCCTCGGCTTTACAGGTGCGAGTGCGTTGTGCGCCACCGCAACGAGCCTCGGCCAAATGATCGTCTATCGGGCAATGCAGGGGTTCAGCGGCGGCGCGATGATGCCCTTGGTCTTTCCGGTCATCTATACCAAGTTCCGTATGCCGCAGCTGGCGACGGTCATGGTGCTGATCTCGCTGATCCTGAACTTGTCGTCGACCCTGGGGCCGACGATCGGCGGCTTCTTGACCGATACTTGGTCCTGGCACTGGCTGTTCCTGGTCAACCTCGCGCCCGGCATCCTCGTCGCCGTCACCGTGTGGCTCCTGATCGACATCGACAAACCCGAGTTGTCGCTGCTGCGCCATTTCGATCTGACCGGGCTGGTGCTGATGGCGCTGTTTCTCGGCTGCCTCCAATACGCGCTCCAGGAGGGCCCACGCTGGGATTGGCTCTCTGACAACACGATCCTTGTCGCCGTTATCGTGTCGAGTATCGCTTCGGCCTTTTTCTTTTGGCGCGTGCTGACCTACCACCAGCCGATCGTCGATCTCCGCGCCTTTACTAATCGAAATTTCGCGCTCGGCTCGTTCTACACATTCGTGGTCGGCACCGGTATGTACGGTATGACCTATCTGATCCCGCTTTTCCTGGCGCAGGTCCGGGGCTTCAGCAGCCTGCAGATCGGCCTGACGGTCGTCGTCACCGGGCTCGCACAACTGGCGATGTCGCCGATCTCTCCCCTCCTGGCACGCAAAATGGACCTCAGGCTGATGCTGAGCATCGGCATCGGGCTCTTTGCGGTGGCAATGTACCTGACCGCGGGCCTCACCAATCAGGCGGGCTTTGTCGAGCTGTTGGTGCCACAGGTTTTGCGCGGAATGGCACTGATGATGTGTTATATCCCAGCAAATATTATCGCGCTCAGCAGCGTGCCGCAGGACAAACTGAAAAATGCTGCGGGGCTCTACAATTTGACACGCGATCTCGGCGGCGCCATCGTACTAGCAACGATCGGCACGGTGATGAACAACCGGCTTCATTTCCACTGGAACCGGCTGATCGAGGACATCAACCCCGCGCGCCCGGCCGTGCAGCATTACCTCGACATGCAGACGAACCATCTCGATCCGCTCTTCCGCGGCGACACCGGCCGCGCGGCGGTCAAGTTGCTCGCCAATCTGGTGCAGCGCGAGGCGTTGGTGCTGACCTACAACGACGCGATCATTCTGGTCGGCGGGCTTTTCGTCGCCGCCCTCTTTATGATGCCGCTCGTCCGCCGTCCCCGCGCGGCCTCGGTCTCACCGGGGCATTGAATGCTCACGCGCTATGGCCGATGCCGGAGATCCGGGGAGCGGTTTCCAGTGCCGCCCCGATCGACCGTGCCCGACGCTCGCATATTTCAGACAGCCTAGGCGGGGTTAACCCGCGGCAATCCAGTCGACGACACGTTCGCCTATCATGATCACTGTAGCGTGGGCACCCCCTGACCTGGGAATGCGCGGCATCACCGACGCATCAGCCACCCACAATCCTCGGACGCCCTTCACTCTGCAGTATTGGTCAACGACCGCCATCGGATCTGCATCCGGTCCCATCTTACAGGTCCCAGACACGTGCCTGGCGGTCCCCACAGTTTGACGTATCCAGAAATCCAAAGCGTCGTCGTCGGCTAGAATGTCGTCCGTGGGGTGGATCCGGTGATCAGCCACATCTTTATAGGCGTCGGATCCCAGTAGCCTCACCGCCAATCGCAGGCCTTCCCGCACCCGCCGAATGTCGTTTGGATGCTGGAGATAACAATAGTTGAAGGACGGCTGGACGCTGGGATCGGCCGAGGCCAGCCTGACGTATCCCGAGCCGTCGGGCAAGCCAAGCGTGCACGAGATCCGCGCCGCCCGCTCAGGCGGAACGTCACCACTCAAATATT
>Ga0310914_10001277_pt1 | contig 16144 bp, 12 predicted proteins | sample GREbulkMGAN108_FD_203450 | JGI IMG/M metagenome (GOLD analysis project Ga0310914, IMG submission 203450) | Lab enrichment of tropical soil microbial communities from Luquillo Experimental Forest, Puerto Rico - GRE.bulkMG.AN108 | ecosystem: Environmental > Terrestrial > Soil > Tropical forest >... | reverse complement strand
AGAAAGCGGCCGAACCGGATGCGCCACTGCTCCACCCGGGGGTCGGCTCGATCGTCGTCAGCGACCGCGCGTTTCGCTACGGCGACCCGGAGGCGGCCTTTGTCGCGGCGGCGCATCGAGTCTCGGTCACGACGCGCTACCCCCGAAATGCCGCCAGTCCGCTCGAATGCTTTGTTGTGATCGCCGAATACCTGCCGGGCGAGGCAGCCTACGAGGTCACCGCGAATTTCCAGGGCCCTTTCGCGATGCACCCGGTCATGGCAATGGCGCTCGGTGTTCCGGGCAATCGGCTGCGCCTGCGCACGCCGCCGCATTCGGGCGGCAGCTTCGGGGCCAAGCACGCCGTCTTTCCCTATGTCGTGCTGCTGGCTTTGGCGGCGCGCAAAGCCGGGCGGCCGGTCAAATGGGTCGAGAGCCGGCTCGAGCACCTCACCGCCGCCACGTCGGCGACCAACCGGACGACGACCCTGTCGGCTGCAGTCGATCGGGACGGCGTCGTCACTGCCTTCACCTGGGATCAGTTGGAGGATTGCGGCGCCTATCTGCGCGCACCCGAGCCGGCGACGCTCTACCGCATGCACGCCAACATGACCGGCGCCTACCGGGTTCGCCACCTGTCGATCCGCAATCGCGTCGTGCTGACCAACAAGACGCCGAGCGGACTGGTCCGCGGTTTCGGCGGGCCGCAGGTGTATTTCGCACTCGAACGTCTGATGCAGCGCATCGCCGCGACCCTCGGGCTCGATCCGCTGGAAGTGATCCGGCGCAATCTGGTGGAGGCATTTCCGCACCGCTGTCCGGCCGGCGCAATACTCGACTCGGGGGACTATCGGGCTGCAGTCGACGTCGCCGCCGAGCGCGGCGGTTTGGCCCAATTGCGGCATCGGCGCGATCGGGCCCGCAGTGAGGGCCGGCTCTACGGCATCGGCTTTGCCGCGGCGGTCGAGCCGGCGATCTCGAACATGGGCTATATCACGACCGTGCTCAGCCCCGAGGAGCGGGACCAGGTCGGCCCAAAGAGCGGGGCCCAGGCGGCCGCCACCGTGAGCCTCGATCCGCTCGGCGGCGTTTCGGTGGCGATCGATTCGGTGCCGCAGGGCCAGGGTCACCGCACCGCGGCGGCGCAGATCGTCGCCGACATCTTCGGCCTCGCCCCCGCGGCCATCGCGCTCGATGCGGCAATCGATACCGGCAAGGATGCCTGGTCGATCGCGGCCGGCAATTATTCGAGCCGGTTTGCCGGTGCCACTGCCGGCGCCGTGCATCTCGCCGCGACCCGGCTCAGAAACCGGCTGGCCGGCATCGCCGCGGCGCAGCTGAACGCGCGGCCGGAGGATCTCGTCTTCGCCGGCGGACGTGTTTTTGCGGCTTCGAACCGCGAGAATTCGCTCAGCTTTGCCCGCGTCGCGGCAACCAACCATTGGTCGCCCTGCGGTTCGCCCGAGCCGGCATTGCGGGAGACCGTGTTCTGGAGCCCGTCAGTGCTGGAACCGCCGAACGCCGCCGACGAGATCAACGGCTCCGCGGTCTACGGCTTCGTCCTTGATTTCTGTGGGGTCGAAATCGACCGTGACACCGGCACGGTTTGCGTCGACAAGTATGTGAGCCTGCACGATGCCGGGCGAATTCTGAACCCCACCCTATTTGACGGCCAGGTGCGCGGCGGATTCGCCATGGCGGTCGGTGCGGCGTTGTACGAACGGCTCGTCTATGCCGAGGACGGCGCCTTCATCACCGGCAGCCTTTTGGATTATGCCCTGCCAACCGCCTCGATGATCCCGGAACTGGAGATCTTGCATCAAGAGACCCCGTCGCCGGTCACCCGCTCGGCGCCAAGGGCGTCGCCGAGGGGAACTCGATGAGCACGCCCGTGTGCATCGCCAATGCCGTCGCCGACGCGCTCGGCGCGGCGGAGATCAGCCTTCCGCTGACGCCGGAGCGTGTGCTCGAGATGGTTAGGCGCCCGGACCAATAGCCGATCAGCATCGGTCGGCCGTTTCACGATGCATCGCCGGGTACCGTTCGATCCTTCTCGCCGGCGCCTGACGAAGCGGCCACAATCTTCCTTCCCTCGGCCATACCGCTCCCCTGCACGGGAGAAAGCCGGGGCTGTCGAACTGTCGGGAGGACCGAATTCCTGTCCCGACGACCGACGATCTCGAAAGATCCCCTGCCTTTGCCATTGGTTATGTCACTCAGGGCAGGTCAGAGCCCGGGATTTGCCCCTTTTGTCCGGGGTTCTGGGAAATGCGGACGGAAAAGATGCCTCGGGCAGCTCTGGATTGCCGGGAGACCGAAAGTGATACAGAACTTTGCTCACGATCTGGGAATGCCCAGTTAACCGCGATCCAAAATTGGCCGAAGCCAAGGGAGTGATCAATGCCGCAAGACAGCCCTCCGCAATATCGTGTGCTTGTCGAAAAGGATGTCCCGATGACGACCCGCGACGGGCTGATATTGCGCGCGGACGTATACCGTCCCGACGCACCGGGCCGCTTTCCTGTTCTGCTGTCGCGCCTGCCGTACAACAAAAACTTGCGGCAGCGCCCCGGGGACATCGACTACTTTGTCGAGCGTGGCTACGGGGTGATCATGCAGGACACGCGCGGGCGTTTTTCGTCCGAAGGAGAGGAATATTACGCTCTCATCTGGGAGATGGCGGATGGATACGATGCGGTTGAATGGGCCGCCGGCCTCCCCTGGGCCGATGGCAAAGTCGGCACCACCGGGCAGTCCTATCTCGGTGCCACCCAATACCTGCTCGCGCCCAATCGTCCGCCGCACCTCAAAGCAGCATTCCCGGTCTCGGCGGCGGCTGATTTCCACCAATGCTGGGTGTACCACACGGGCGGAGCCTTCGAGTTCGGCTGGCAGATTCCCTACGCCATTTTCATGGCCCGCGACTCGCTCGAGCGCCAGGGGCTGAACGCACAGCTCTTATCGACGCTCGAACGCGATCTGATCCCGGCGCCGACGCCTTTTGCGCAGCCGCTATCCGAGGAGGCCTACCGCCGTCTGCCGCTGATGGCCTGGGGCGACCTGTTGCGCCCCGTGGCTCGCTATCTGAGCGACTATTTGCGCCACCCCGAGGATGGCCCTTACTGGTGGGCGATCGATGTCGAGCGGCAGCATGCCAATATCAATATTCCAATGTACCATGTGACCTCCTGGTATGACATCTTCCTGCACGGTGGGCTGTCGCACTACTGTGGTCTGCGCCATCGCGCCATGACCCCGGAGGCGCGTGCCGGGCAGAAGCTTTTGGTGGGACCGTGGGCGCACCGATTTCCCTATACCTCTCCGTCATCAGGCGACACCGGGGATATCGATTTTGGTCCCAATGCGCGTATCGAATTGCACGAGACGCAGCTGCGCTGGTTTGACTATTACCTCAAAGGCATCGACACGGGGATTCTGGAGGAGGCCCCCGTAAAGATCTTTGTGATGGGAGAGAATCTCTGGCGCGACGAACAGGAATGGCCGCTGGCGCGCACTCGCTATACACCATACTACCTGCGCAGTCAGGGGCAGGCCAATAGCCTCAATGGCGACGGTCGATTGGAGCTCGCAGGACCGGCGGAGGAGCCCCCGGATCGCTTTGTCTATGATCCGGACAACCCAGTCCCGACATGCGGCGGCAATACATTGATCATTCCTATGGGGGTGCAAGACCAGCGCCCGGTGGAGACACGCCAGGATGTGTTGGTCTATACGACCGCCCCGGTTCCCGAGCCTCTGGAGGTGACCGGCCCCATAGTCGTGAAACTGTTTGCGTCCAGTAGTGCCGTCGACACGGATTTCACCGCCAAGCTCGTGGATGTGCGGCCGGACGGCTACGCCCGGAACCTTGCTGAGGGCATCCAGCGCATGCGTTACCGTACCTCGCGTATGCGCCCGGCATTTCTCACACCGAACCAGGTCTACGAGGTGACGATCGACCTATTGGGCTACAAGCCACGTGTTTTTACCGGGGCATCGCGTGCGCCTGGAGATTTCTTCCAGCAATTTCCCACGGTTCGACCGCAACCTGAACACTGGTGAGGACCAGGCCACGGGCAGCCGCCGGCAGACAGCGGCGCAGACCATTCTCCATGACCAACGCTACCCGTCTCACATATTGCTGCCGGTGATACCACGGTAGCCGATCTCCTCGGAGCCCGGAGACCCGCCTCAACAACCGTCCAGGATCGGTGCAGCAGTTCATTTGCCTCGCAAGATGGCGAGAGTACCGAGGTGCTAATCCCCGTCCCTCCTCTGCGAGCTCCCCGAGCGACGCATTCGTCCGGGCCGACCCGGCCACGGAGAACCGCAGCGGCAATTCCGACTGATCTCTCGTCGGGCTCTCTAGTGGTGCCGGCACCAGTCGAACAACAGAGGCAAAAGAACGGAAGCGAGATCTGCGCGGCGTATTTCTTCTTTAGGCGACGCTGTCGAATGGCCGATGGTGGGCCAGCGGGAGGCGATCAGGCGATGCATGCGCGTCCGGAACCAGGCGGTTGGCGTTCGTCCTGCGGTGGATCGGTCGGGAAAAATTCGGCTGCGACTTCGTCAGCGATACGGCCGACCGGTTGTAGTCTGCGTCCCGGAAGCTGAATACGTAGCGGCCCCCGGGCGCCTGCACGCGATAAGCACGTGGCCCCCGCGTCCCCGCTTCTCGCGGGGCGCGATCGCGCGCTTCAAAGGCTCAATGCCGTTCTTGGCGATCACGTTCTTCGACACGCGCACCTTGGCGCCGATCGCGATGTCGGCGATCCTTGCGCGGGGCACCTACCGCTTCGACCATTTGGATCACGAAGCGCGCGCCGAGGTCGAACTCGATGATGCCGCGCTTGCCTCGCCATGCCGACCGACAGTCCCGCTATTGGAAAGCGCCGTTTGGGGTATTACGGAGATGCGACTCGTTCATTTACGGCACTCGGCGTCCAGCCGACGGTGCGCGGCCGCCAGATGGCTCGCGGGCAGCAGCCGCGACCCGGCGAACAGCTTCTCGCGCAAGGTGCCGGGCCGGTAGTCGCGCTTGTACACGCCGCGCTCCTGCAGGATGGGCACGACCAGGTCGACAAAGTCTTCGAGACCCTCCGGGGTTACGATGCGGCTGAGGTTGAAGCCGTCGATATCGGTTTCCTCGACCCAGGCGATCAGGTCGTCGGCAACCTCCTCGGCCGAGCCGACGACGGCCGGGTTGCGGCTGCCCAGCCCCATCCGGCCGACGATCCGCCGCAACGTCCAAGGCTCGGCACTCAGCGTCGTCAGGGTCTCGACCGCCGAGTTTATCGCGTCGTTCTTGACGTAACGGATCGGCTCGTCCGGCGCGTATCGCGAGAAGTCGAGGCCAGTGGAGCTCGAGAAATGCGCTAGCGCCCCCTCGATGCTGGCGTGCTGGTGATATTCCCGGTACTTCTCCTCGGCCTCGCGCCGGGTACGGCCGACGACGGCGGCGCGGTTGTAGAAAATCAGGATGTCCTTCGGGTCGCGCCCGTGCGCTGCGGCGCGGCCGCGGATGTCGGCGACGATGTCAGCGGTGATCCTCTTGTCCGCCCCGAAGACGAAGACGCACTCGGCGTGCGTCGCGGCGAACTCGCGGCCCCGGGTGGAAGAGCGAGCCTGATACAAAACCGGCGTCCGCTGCGGCGACGGCTCGGCCAGATGGATGGCGTCCACTTGATAGCAGGGCCCGTTATGGCACACGCGATGGATCTTCGCCGGATCGGCGAAAATGCGGTTGGACTTATCGCGCCGTACCGCGCCCTCCTCCCAGTTCGCCTCCCACAGCTGGTAGACGACCGACATGTATTCGTCGGCGGCTTCGTACCGCCCGTCATGGTCGGGCTGGGCGGCCAGGCCCATTCCGCGTGCCGCGCTGTCGAGATAGCCGGTCACGATGTTCCAGCCGACGCGGCCGCGGGTCAGGTGATCGAGCGTCGACATGCGGCGGGCGAACAGATAAGGGGGTTCATAGGTCAGGTTGGCGGTCACACCGAAGCCGATATGTTTGGTGACGGCTGCCATCACGGGTACGACCATCATCGGGTCGTTGACCGGGATCTGCACGGCGTCGACGATCGACGGCGCAGGGCCGCCCCGGTAGACGTCGTAGACGCCGACGATATCGGCCAGGAAGATTCCGTCGAACTTCCCGCGCTCCGCCAGGCGCGCCAAATCCTGCCAGTACTGGATGGTATTGTACTCTGTCGAGCGATCGCGCGGATGCGTCCACATGCCGTGCTGGATGTGGCCGACGCAGTTCATGTCGAATGCGTTGAGGCGGATTTCTTTATTCATCAGCCGAGTTCCTGGACTTTACGGAGACGGCACCCTTCAAAAATAACGGGACAAGTGCCCGGTAGCGATATCGCGGTTCTTCCACTTGGTCTCCGTCAGTGGGGGGCCGTTGTCGGCTGCTGTGCCAAGAAATGCTGCACGATCTCCCAAGCGGTGGCGTGCCAGACACCAGGATGCGAGCAGATGTATTCGAGCGCGGAATCGAGCGCGCCGATCCGATGTGGCTGGCCGGTGACGAACGGATGCACCGCGATGGCCATGACGCGGGGGATTGCCTCACCCTCACGGTAGAGCGTGTCGAACTGACGCCGCAGCATCGCTTCGAATTCGGGAACCGAGACTTTCATCTCGAAATAGGCTGGTACATCGTTGGTTTGAACAGAATAGGGTAGCGACACAAGCGCTGGGGTGCCGATCTCGAATAGATACGGTTGATCGTCATTGACCCAGTCGCAGACGTAGCGGATCCCAGCTTCGGCCAGGTAATCGAGTGTGTTCCAGGTCTCGGCCAGGCCGGCGCCGAGCCATCCGACCGGCCGTTTGCCAAAAGCCGCCTCGATGCGGTCGATCGTTGCGTGCAACGCCTTGCGCTCCTCCGCCGCGTCCATCTCCGTCAGTCGCAGCGCGTTCGTCTGGTTATGCCCGATCAGCTCCCAGCCGAGCCGGCCGGCTTCCTCAATAATCTCCGGGTGATGGTCGCAAACCTGGCTATTGAGCGCGGCGCTGGCGCGTATGCCATGGCGGGTCAAAACTTCCATGATACGCCAGATGCCAACGCGGTTGCCGTAGTCGCGCACCGCCCAGTTGCGCACGTTCGGGATCTGGGCGCGATCACGCGGTACCCGCTCGTTCTGATTTCCCGGCATCACGTCGTCGAGTCCGAAGAATTCGATGTTGGGATTGACCCACAGCGCGACCCGCGCGCCGTCCGGCCAAGTCAACTGCGGGCGGCGCGTGATCGGCACATAGGCGAGAGGACCGTAACGGCACGGTGTCATCGCAACCTCACTCCCCGAGTAAGTACCGATCGGATACATGTTGGCACGATGGCAGGGAAAATAGCGGGTGTTTTCGGGGCGTTCCGGCAATGCTCTAGGACCGCTGCATTCTCGAGACCCGAGCCGACCGGTTCGCTCGTGCCGCTCGGTCGATGGAAGGCTGCATGCGCGATGTCATTCCGGCCCGGGTGCCGGGCCTCGATCTTCGCCGGGAATACGGCTATCACCAGAGCCCGGCGATCCGGGCTGGCGGGCTGATCTTTTGCTCGGGCATGGTGGCGATCAACCCGGAGACCGGCGAACCGGCGCACGGCACGGTAGCGGCCGAGACACGGCAGATCCTGACAAACATGGGCGAACTGCTGGAGGCGAGCGGTTCCTCGCTCGCCAAAGTGGTCAAGGTGAACGTGCTGATCTATTCGATGCTGGAGTACGAGAACATGAACTCGGCCTATCGCGAGTTTTCCCAAGCGATCCTCCCGCCCGGACCGTGTGTGGGGCCGGGCTGATCGGCGGCCACAAGGTCGAGATCGAATGCGTCGCGCTGGTTTGAGGAAAGCGAGCGGTCCGATGAGCGAACGCCTCTCCCGCAGCGTGATCGAGCCGGTTAACCCGAAGCTCAATGTCTCGCGCAACGCCAACCTGCCGCATTCGCCCGGCATTCGGGTTGGCGACTACATCTTCTTGTCCGGCATGGCTACGGTTGACCCGGTGACCGGTAGACGCAATCTCGGATTGATTCCCGAGCAGATTCGACAGACGCTGCGCAACATGGCGCACATGCTCAAATCCGCCGGCTCCAGTCTGGATCGCATCGTCAAAATGACCGTCGTGCTCGCCGACAGCGGCGATTTCGACGCGATGAACCGGGTCTGGCGCGAGTTCTTTCCGACCGACCCACCGGCCCGAACCACTTGCGCCTTGCAGCTCAGCAACGGCAACGGCGTCGAGATCGAGTGCATTGCCCTCGCCGGCGAAAGCCCGTCGTAGAACTGGCGCATTGGAGTGACGGTATGGATCTTAGACTGACCGACAAGGCCGTGCTGATTACCGGTTCGAGCCGCGGCATCGGGCTGGCGACGGCCAAAGCGTTTGCCGCCGAAGGCTGCCGGATCATGCTGTCGGCTCGCTCGGCCGAGCAACTGCGAGATGCGGAAGTTGCGCTGCGCGGCACCGGCGCCACAGTCGCGGCTCATTCCGCCGATGTCGCCGATCCCGCCGATGCAGCTCGGCTGATCGACGCCACGGTCGCCGCTTACGGCGGCATCGATGTCCTGGTCAACAATGTCGGCGGTGGCGGCGGCGGTGCGCGCATTGCCGACAGCAGCGATGACGACTGGCGCGGCGCGCTGGAAGGCAATCTGGTCCAGACCGTACGCATGATGAGGCTTGCCCTGCCGCATATGAAGGGTCGGCCGGGAGCCGCGGTGATCAACATCGCATCGATTTCCGGCTGGACCCCGCAGCTCGCGATGTCGGGGCAGTACGGCGCGGCCAAGGCAGCGCTGATTTTCGAGACGGAGCGCTGGGCGCTGGAGTTCGTGCCGTACGGCATTCGCGTCAACACCGTGTCTCCTGGTTCGATCCTGGTCGAGGGCAACGGCTGGGACCGCTATCGCCTCGCCAATCCGAAATATTTCGAAGACTACGTCCGGTACGGTTTCCCGATGGGCCGGCTCGGCACCGCCGAGGAGGTCGCCGATGTGATCGTGTTCGCCGCGTCGCCGCGCGCCCACTGGATTAACGGCCGCAATATCCCCGTAGATGGTCTGGAGCAGCCGCATGCACCGCTCGACCGCCGACCGTACTAGTTTCATCGGCTCCCATTGGCGCGCCGTAACAGGAGATGAGATGCCGGGTGATCCGCTCTCCCGTCCGCTGATCGAGCTTGCGCGCGACTTGCGCGAAAGGCGAGCGAGCGCTCGGGAACTGGTCGAAGCAGCCATTGCCCGGCATGAGCGCTTCGGCGAGCGTCTGCACGCCTATTCGTTTTGGGCGCCGGAGCAGGCTCGCACCGCCGCCGAGGCGGCCGACGCCGCATTCGCTGCAGGGGTGTCGGCCGGGCCGCTCCAGGGGCTGCCGGTCTCGATCAAGGACCTGTTCGCCGCTGCCGGTTATCCCTGCTTCGCCGGATCGAGCCGGCGGCTACCGGCGGAGCGCTGGGAGCGGGACGGGCCGCTGGTCGCGGCGTTGCGCCGCCAGTTGGGCGTGATCATGGGCAAGACCCATATGGTGGAATTTGCGTTCGGCGGCACGGGCCGGAACAGCCACCACGGGGCGCCGTACAACCCGTGGGATGCGACGGCGCATCGCTCGGTCGGGGGGTCGTCGAGCAGCGCCGGCGTGAGCCTGCTCGAAGGCTCGGCTGTGCTCGCGTTCGGCAGCGATACGGCCGGCTCGGTGCGCATCCCGGCTTGCATGACCGGCAATGCCGGTTTGAAGGTCACGATCGGGCGCTGGTCCACCGATGGCGTCGTGCCGCTGTCATTCACTTTCGACACACCGGGGCTGCTAGCGCGCAGCGTCTCCGATCTGGCCTATGGCTTTGCCGCGCTCGATCCCGCCGGCATCGACCCGCCCGCGTTAATTGCGCAAGCAGGCACGCGCGACTTGGTCGGAATTCGCATCGGCGTCGGCGATCCGTTCCTGTGGCGCGACTGCGATCCGGGGATCACCGAAACCGTACAGGACGCCGTTGACACGCTTGTTCGCGCCGGCGCCATCTCGCGCGATTTCGCCTTGCCTGAGGCGGAGGCGGCCTATGCCGTATTTCTCGAAGGCGGGCTCAGCGCGATCGAGCTGCGCTGTTTTCTCGATCGGGAACTGCCGGAGTGGCTCGATCAGCTCGACCCCCTGATCGCGCCGGCTGTGCGCAACGCGGAAGGCCTAAGCGCGCGGGAGTACCTGGCTCGTGTTGCCCGGCTCGACAGTCTCGAACATGCGGCATCGCCGCACCTCGACGCCGTCGACGTCATTGCGTCGCCCACGCTGTGCCTGACGCCGCCACCGATGTCGGACGTCGCCGATGCCGACAGCCACCTCCGGGTCAATCGCCGCATCGTCCGCAATACGGCTTGGGTCAACTATCTCCGCCTCTGCGCGATCACGATGCCGGTCGGCCGCGACCGCGCCGGCATGCCCGTCGGGCTGCAGCTGGCCGCGCCCGCCAATGCCGAGGAGAAGCTGCTGACAATCGCGCTGATGGCCGAGCGTGTGCTTGGCACCGCGGCCGACCGGCTCGGAACGCCGCCACTGCTCGCTTCCTAAAACCTGCCGTCCCCTGACCGGCCGCTTTCCACTGGAGCTGCGCAGGGCACTGCAATGATGGAACGAGGATGATGACCGATGATCCGGCCTGGGCTCTCGCCCAGCATGTTTGCCGGACGGGTTACGCGGATTTACCCGCGAGCACCGTCGAATCCGCCCGCCGAGATATCCTCGACACATTCGGCTGTATGCTCGGCGGCAGCGGCTCGCCCGGGATTGGCGAGCTGTGCGCGGTCGTGTCGCGCTGGGGTGGATTGGCGGAAAGCCGCGTGCTGCTGCGCGGCGTCAACCTGCCAGGTCCGCAGGCCGCGTTGTTGAACGCCAGCATGGGACATGCGCTGGATTTTGACGACACGCTCGACACTGGCGGCTCGATCCATCCTGGTGTCTCGGTATTGGGCGCGCCTCTGGCGCTCTCCGACAGCCTCGGCGGCGTCACCGGAAGGGAGCTGCTGCTGGCCGTGACGCTCGGCCTCGACGTATCGTGCCGCGTCGCGCTCGCCAGCACGGTCGATCGCGGCTGGCATCGCACCGCGGCGATGGGCGTGTTTGGCGCAGCGGCCGCGGCAGGCAAGCTGCTGCGCTTGTCCCCGGAACATATGCTGGCCGCGTTCGGCATCGCGTATAGCCACGCCGCCGGCAACCGCCAATGCATCCTGGACGGCGCCCTGACCAAGCGCATGCAAGCCGGTCAGGCGGCCAGCGCCGGCGTCTTCTCGGCAGTGCTGGCGCAGACCGGGTTGACCGGTGCGCGCAACGTCTTCGAGGGCCGGTTCGGCTTTTTCGAACTGTACCAGCCCCACGGATACGCCGCCGCGGCGCTGCTTCGCGATCTGGGCACGGCGTTCCGCGGCGAGGCACTGAGCTACAAGCCCTACCCGTGCGGCCGGCCGCTGCACGCGGCGATCGATGCCGCCCTAACAGCACGCGCCCAGCTTCAGATCGAGCGAGCCGACGACATCGCGGCGGTGACGATCGAGGCGGATCCGGCCGGTCACGACGATCAGTTCGAAAGCGACCCGGCCAAGCGGCGCCCCACTCAGGTTGTCGAGGCTCAATTTGCCCAGCCGTTTCTCGTGGCCACAGCTCTGGTCCATGGCAAGATCGGCATCGCGGAAGTGGATGGGCTCGGAGATCCTTCGGTGCTGGCTCTGTCGGACCGGATAGCAGGGGTGGCGCGCGAGGGCCGCCAGAAAGGGTCGCTGAGCATCACGGTGACGACGACGGACGATCGCTTCGTTACGGTCGAGGCCACCGACCCGATGGGCTCGCCGGCAAAGCCGCTCACCGATGCCCAGCTCGAGGCGAAATTCCGCGACTGCGCGCGCAACGCGGTGCGGCCGCTTTCCAGTGCGAGCGTGGACGTGGCGTTGGCGGCGATCGGTCGGCTGAAAACGCTGGCCGATGCCCGCGAGCTAATGACGCCCTTTACCGTATAGCACATCCGGAGTGCTCCGTAGGGTGCTCTCCGGTCAACGCCTGCCTTGACCGGCGACCGACTACCGGCATGCTGCAAAAAGACAACGGAAGGATCGATCGATGGCCGTGGTAGATGTCCAGGTGCACGCGTACGAACGCAACCATCCAGGCCGGCCCTGGGCTGGGCAACTACATGGCCCAGCATCGGCGACCGGTGAGGAGATGGTCGCGGCCATGGATGCGGTCGGCGTCGATGCTGCGATCATCGTCTCTACGTTCAACCTCTACCGGTACGACCCCAGCTACGCGCTCGAGGTCTATGCCAAGTATCCCGAGAAGTTTCGCGTCGTTAAGCCGATCGATCCTGCCGATCCCGCAGTGGATGACGTCCTCGCGGATTGGGCTAAGACCAAGGGAGCGGTCGGCGTCAGGCTCATGCTGCGGGAGGAGCAGATCTCCGATCCCATCGACCCGCGGCTGAACCGGGCGTTTACCGCCGCCGGGCGACATGGCCTTCCAGTCAATTTTCTGTGCTGGGGGCGGCTGGATGACGGCACGGAAGTGGTGCGGCGAAGTCCGGACACCGTCATCGTCATCGACCATCTCGGTCTGCTGCAACCCAACGCACCGCCGACATTTGCGGAACCGTGGGCGGATCTTCCGAAGCTGCTGGCGCTCGCTGCTTTCCCGAATGTCCGTGTCAAGATCAGCGGCGCCTGCACCCTTTCCCGCGAACCCTTCCCGTACGACGACATCTGGGATCCGGTGCTGCGGATCATTGACGCGTTCGGCATCGACCGCTGCATGTGGGGTACGGATTGGACGCGGACCAGCGGCATGCTGACCTGCGAGCAGGGCGTCGCACCGTTCCGCAACACCGATCGGCTGTCGGACACCGACCGGTCGAAGCTCATGGGCGGCACGCTGCAGAAGGTCTATGGTTGGTAGCAAATCGGATCGCTGATCCCCGCCGACCCGAACCCGGCGACAACGACATCGGCTTCGAGATCCCAGTGAGTTGGCGACGAACGCGCGTGCTCGATCATTTGTCCCGCTCTCTCCCAGGTATTTGACCCCCAATCCCAGCCCAATGCCGAGCTATTCCGCGGCACGAAGGCGAGGCAGGTTCTCGATCGTCTGGTCGAGCGCCGCATCCAGGAGGTCGAGACCGAGATCGATTTCGCCCTCGGTCGCCGTCAATGGCGGGGCGATGCGCATGACCCCATCGGATGCGCCGGTGCGCACGATATTGGCACTCAGTCCAAGCTTCAGCGCATTGTCGGTAACCGCATCCGAAAGCGCCCGCGCCGTGTGCTTTTCGTCCCGATCGAGCGCGTTGAATTCCAGCCCGAGCAGCAGGCCCCGCCCACGCACGTCGCCAATACAGGGATATCTCTGCTTCAGTGACAACAGCCCCCGCTCGAGCCGGTCGCCCAACACGGCCGCGCGCGCCGCCAACCCGTCGCGCTGCACTATCTCGACGACCTTCATCCCGACCATGGCCGGCAGCGGATCGTTCACGTGGGTGGTATAGAAGAGGAAGCCGCGTTGGTCGGCCGTTTGCGAAATCTCGTCGGTCGCCATGACTGCGGCCAACGGCAACCCGGCGCCGAGCGTCTTTGACAGCACCAGGATATCCGGCGCCACCCCATCGCGCTCGAACGCGAACATTGTGCCGGTGCGTCCCATGCCGGTCTGCGCTTCGTCGAGGATCAGCAGCATGCCGCGCTCGACGCATTTCTGCTTTAGGGCAGCAAGGTACCCCTGGGGCAACTCGATAATGCCGCCACTGCTGAGGATCGGCTCGGCGATAAACGCGGCGAGGTTGCCGGTGCTTTGCCGGTCAAGCAGATCGAAAGCATCGTCGAGCTCGGTTTGCCAATCGACGCCGGCAAAGCCGGGGCGATAGGCGTTTGGCGCGGGAATGGCGAAACAACCGGTCGCCATCGGACCATAGCCGCGACGGCCGGCCTTGTAGGTGGCCGACGCGGCTCCGCCAGTCATGCCATGCCACGACTGCGCGAACCCCACCACCTCCCAGCTGCTGGTGACGAGTTTTGCCAGTTTGATCGCCGCCTCATTGGCCTCCCCACCGGTGGACAACAGCATGACTTTCGGCAGTTGCGGCACCAGCCGGGCCAAAGCCTCGGCGAGATCGACCACGGGCCGGCTCAGCATCGAGGAAAACAGGTGGTCGAGCCGCGCGATGCCGTCGCGTACCGTCGCGACGATCTCGGGATGCGAATGGCCGAGCACTGCGCTCATCTGGCCCGAGGTGAAGTCCAGCACGCGCCGGCCGGCATCATCGTAGAGAAACGCACCCTCGGCCCGAACCGGTACGAAGTCGACGAACTCGCCGCCATATTTGAGCAGGTGACGCCGAGCACGTGTCCAAAACTCCACATCGCCCGAAACGATACGCCCATCCATCATTCATCTCCGTTGCTCGATCGCGCGCGCGATACCGCAACGCCGGCAACCCAGTCCAACTTGGCGCCGGCAGCTCACGCATCGCTAAACGCAGCTATTCCGCCGCAGCGGCGCGGGTAAACAGCCTGACGGCTTCGTCAACGGTGTAGCAGCCGCGGGCAATGTCGCGTTCCACCATCGCCGGGTCCCGCTCCTCAGCGGGCCCGTAGCCCCCACCGCCCGGCGTCTTGACCGCAATCCAATCTCCCGGAGCCAACACGTAGCCTTCTCCCTTCGAGAGATGCGGGGGAGATGCGATGGCGCCGCTCTGGCTGACGGTAATCTCGTTGACCGCTCCGGGGCTGCCGCCGAGCAGGCCCGGCGGTCCGACCCGGCCGTGATCCATCAGGAACGAGGCTTTCGCCTCGCCGCGTAACAGCCGGACCTGATAGTCGATCCCGAAGCCGCCGCGATGCCGTCCGGCGCCCCCCGATCCTTCGCGCAACGCAAAGCGGTCGAACAGGATCGGGTAATGCTGTTCGAGAATCTCCACAGGCTGTGTCTTCGAAATCCCGACGCTCGAGCAGCCGTTGGTCAGCCCGTCCGTCTGCCACCAGCCGCCGTACCCGCCACCACTGAACAAGTACATGATGTAATGCCGGTTTTCTCCGGGATCGTAGCCCCCCAGGCCGAAATTGCCGCTGGTACCGGCCGGCGCGGCGAAGAGACGCGCCGGGATCGCCTTTCCCATCGCGCCGAACACCGCCTCCATGATGCGCTGCGCCACCTCGGCGGCGCAGCCGGCAACCGGACGCGGATAGCGGGCATAGAGGAAGGTGCCGTCCGGCGGGGCAATGTGGATCGGCGCAAAACAGCCGGCATTGATCGGCACGTCGGGGAAAATGTGCTTCATCGCGACATAGATCGCGGACTGCGTCGTCGCCCAGACCGAGTTCATCGGGCCGCGGCACGGCGGGCTCGACCGCGACAGGTCGAACTGGATGTCGGAGCCGGAGACCGTCATGTCCAGCACCACCTCGAGCGGTCGATCGACGATGCCGTCGCTGTCGACAATCGCGGTCGCCGAATAGGTCCCGTCCGGGATGCTGTCGATGTGGTCCCGCATCAGCCGCTCGGAACCGGCCTTGAGTTCGGTGATTGCGGCATCGACGGTGTCGACGCCGTATCGGTCGAGCAATTGCGTCAGCCTCCTCTCGCCGACACTGAGCGCGCCGAGCTGCGCGCGAATATCCCCGATGCGCTCGTCGGCGGCGCGGATGTTGTTCAGGACGATGTCGATAATGTCCTGGCAAATCTCGCCCCGCCGGACGAGCTTTACCGGCGGCAGGCGCAGTCCCTCCTGCACGATCTCGGTCGCCGTCGCGGAAAAACCGCCCGGAACCATGCCCCCGGTGTCCGGCCAATGGCCGGTGTTCGACAGGTAGCACCACAGGCGGCCCTCATAATAGAACGGCCGCACCATCTTGACGTCCATCAGGTGGGTGCCGCCGAGATAGGGATCGTTGACTAGGATCACGTCGCCCGGTTCGAGGTCCCGGCGGCTCTCGATGACGGCCTGAGTCGTGAACTGCATGACCCCAACAAATATCGGCAGGCCGAGTTCGCCCTGGGCGACGACTTCGCCGGTTGTGCGATCATAGATGCCGTTGGACCGGTCGAAGCCCTCGGAGATGACCGGCGAGAACGAGGTTTTCTCGTGGACCAGATCCATCTCGCTGGCCACCTGCCGCAGCCCGTTCTGAATCACC
>Ga0310914_10001273_pt1 | contig 16154 bp, 7 predicted proteins | sample GREbulkMGAN108_FD_203450 | JGI IMG/M metagenome (GOLD analysis project Ga0310914, IMG submission 203450) | Lab enrichment of tropical soil microbial communities from Luquillo Experimental Forest, Puerto Rico - GRE.bulkMG.AN108 | ecosystem: Environmental > Terrestrial > Soil > Tropical forest >... | reverse complement strand
GGGCATTCCATGGAGCGGCCCGGCTACCAGCTCAACGATGCCGTCCTGCAGCCGATCTTTCCCACCTCGACCCATCCCGAAGGGCTGACCGGGTTTCGCGCCATGAATCCGGCCTGGGGCATCGATTGGGGCCGCTTCATCGACATCGACACGCGTAAGTATGACGGCGGCTCGGCCGACCAATCCAAGCGGCTGCAATTCGCCTACCGGCTCGATACCGCGCTGGTCAATCCGTTGTCGATGCTGCCGGCATCGGTTGCCAGCGATGCGCCGCCGTCGCTGGCCCAGCGCAATCTGCTGCGCGGATGGCGGCTGGGACTGCCGTCGGGACAGCGTGTCGCCCACCGCATGGGGGTGGCGCCGCTGGCTGACGAGGAGATCCTGATCGGCCAGGGCGTCAACGCGCCCAGCGCACCGTTGCCGAACATCCTGTCGGTCTCGCGGGTGTTCAAGGGTAACTGTCCCTTGTGGACTTACATCCTGGCCGAGGCGATGCGTCACCAGGAGCCGGTGAAGATCCCGGTGGTCGAGGACAAGACCATCACCACGCCGCGGCTCGGACCGGTGGGCGGGCGCATCGTTGCCGAGGTGTTCCTGGGTCTGATGTTCAAGGACAAGCACTCGCTGTTGACGCTCGCGCCCAATTGGCAGCCGCCGGGGGGCGCCGACTATCACCTGAAGGACTTCGTTCAGTACGCGCTCGGTTGATCCCGGCGCCGGCGCCGGAAGGGAGGGTGAAATAGGTCCGGCGGTGCGGGCATCCTGCCCGCCCCACTGAACCAATTGCCTACCCCCTCATTTCGGTGCCACTGCCGGCTGTGCCTGCAGGATGGGAGCGTCGCGGCATGCCATTGACCTTCATGCAAGTGCCGGACTGGATCTCATGGGAGAACCAGGGCGGGAACATTGCGGCGGCAGACCTGGACGGGGACGGCTTGCCCGAGCTGCTGGTGCTGCGGATCGACCACCCGGTGCCGGGGCCTAATCGCGGCTTCTACCGTGTCGGCCGCAAGCTCGATGCCCAAGGCGGCATAGCGCAGTGGGGGCCATGGGTCGAGGTTCCGGATTGGGGTTCTGACCAGAACCAGGGCGGCGGCATCGCGGTGGCCGATTTCGGTGCCGCTGGCCTGGGGCTGGTGGTGTTCCAGGTCCAGCATGTCGGGCCCGGCCCGAATATCGGCCGTTTCCGCGTCGGTCGAAAACTGGCGGCGGACGGCACCGTGACGGGCGACTGGTCGGACTGGCAGACGGTGCCGAACTGGATCTCGTGGCGTGACCAGGGGGCCGCCATCGCCGTCGCCGATCTAGACGGGGACGGCCGTCCCGAACTGCTGGTGTTCCATATCGACGACTTCCACACCGACAATCCGCGGCGGCCCAACAAGGGATTCTATCGCGTCGGCCGCGGCCTGACTCCGGACGGCGCCATCGCCGGCTGGGGCGACTGGATGGCGGTGGACTGGTTTTCCTGGTTCAACCAGGGCGCCGGCCTGGCCATCGCCGATCTCGATCATGACGGCCGGCCGGAGATCATCGTGTTCCAGATCGACGATCCCCCCGGCGAGAATGTCGGCTTCTGCCGCGTCGGCTGGAAACTCGACCACGCTGGCGTGGTCCAGGATGGCTGGGGCCCCTGGGTGCGGTTCGACGGCTGGGGCTCGGTCGAGAATCAGGGCGGCGGACTGGCCCTCGCTGCGGTGGGCGGTGGCCGGCCGAAGGCGGTGCTGTTTCAGGTGAGCGGCCAGCCGGGTCCCAATCAGGGGCTGTTTGCGCTCAGCGACCTGACGCTCGACATCGACACCGCGCAGACCAAGGGCGTGTGGCGCCTGCTGCCGTATTTCTCCGAGGTGCTGCCGGTGCATGCGGCTCTGCTGCACACCGGCAAGGTGCTGTTCTTCGCCGGCTCGGGCAACAACGCGTTCCGGTTCCAGCCCGCCTTCCTCGGCAACGAGGCGGCGCAGATCTTCACCAGCGTGGTCTGGGATCCCGGCGCCAATGTGCAGCAGGCGGGCACGTTCCAGCCGGTGCCGACCTTGCGTCGCGGCGACGGCTCGGTCGTCGATTTCTTCTGCTGCGGCCACACTTTCCTGCCCGACGGCCGGGTCCTGGTCGCCGGCGGCACGGGCGAATACGACAAGCAGATCGTCAACGGCCGGATGCATGACGCCGGACATGGCTTCGCCGGTATCCGCGATGTGGTGATCTTCGATCCGGCGACCATCACCTGGACAATGGCGCAGCCGATGACCCACGGCCGCTGGTATCCGACAGTGATCCGGCTGGGCGACGACACCGTCCTGGCCGTGTCGGGACTGGACGAGCAGGCGCGGGGTCTCGAGAACAACACCCTGGAACGCACCGCCGATCCGCAAAACGCCGGCTGGACCAAGACCCGCGACTTCAATCTGCCGCTGTATCCCCATCTGTTCCAGCTGCGCGACGGCCGCTTGTTCTTCACCGGCGGCAAGATGGATACCGACGGTGATTCGTTCCCGCTGATCTTCGATCCAATCAATCCGACGGCGGCCGTGGTGGTGGACGGGCTGGGCGACGTCGCCCAGTGCAATCAGTGCGCCAGCGTGATACTGCCGCCGGCCCAGGCGCAGCGGGTCATGATCTTGGGCGGCGGTCCGGAAGACTCCGATGCGCCCAACGCCTTGCGCGGCCGCGCGACGCGACGCGTGGCGGTGATCGATCTCAGCGTACCGGGAAGCGCCTACCAGGCACGGAACGATCTCAACCATGAGCGTATGCATGTGAACGCCGTCCTGCTGCCGGATCGCAGCGTCATCGCCGTCGGCGGTGGCGTCACCCGCGAAGCCACCGCACAGACCGCCGTGGTGGATCCGCAGGGCGGCCGTGAGGTGTTCGAAGCTGAGATCTACGATCCGGTGGCCGACAAATGGACGATCACGGCGCCGGCGACCATCGCGCGGCTGTATCATTCGGTGGCGCTATTGCTGCCGGACGGCCGGGTGCTGTCGGCCGGCGGCAACCCGGACAAGGGTTCGCAGACCGCCTGGCTGCCGCCGGATCCGCTGGAGGAGGAGCGGCTGGAGATCTTCAGCCCGCCCTATCTGTTCCGGAAGTCCACCCGCCCGGCCATCGACGCGGCGCCGCAGGAGATCGGCTATGGAGCGGTCGTCGCAATCGCCACGGCGCAGGCGACCGAGATCGCTACCGCCAGCCTGATCGCGCCGGGGCTGACCACCCACTCCTTCAACGGCACCCAACGTCTGATCGATCTGCCGTTCGTGGTGAATGGCACGGCCTTGAAGGCGACCGCACCGGCCGATCGCACCGTCGCGCCGCCCGGCTGGTACATGCTGTTCCTGGTGGATCGAGACGGCGTGCCTTCGGTCGCGCGCTGGCTGCATCTGTCGTGAACCGTGAGGGTGCCGATGTCCAATCCGTTTCCGCAAGACGTGCAATGGGCCCTGTCGCCGTCCGGTCCCTTCGATTCGTTCGACGCCGGGCCGCTGCAGGGCCGGGTCTACAAGCAATCGGGCCATGTGGAACTGGCCGGGCCCAGCCTGGCCGGCGCGCCCGGTGCGGTGGTCATTACCATCGCGTCGCCCGCGGTGCAGACGCAGGTCGGCACCGCCGTCATCGGTGCGACCGTATCCGCACGAGCGCTGGCCAACGGGATCGAATTGAAGCAGCAGCTGGGCGCGGCGCGGATCACCAGTCGCCTGACCTTCCCCCATGATGGGGTGATGCGCTTCGAGGTGATCGACTGGGGTGGCACCGCGCCGCAGGCCTCGGCGCTGGCCATCGTCGCCACGGCGAACGAGCATATCTACGGCTTTGGCGAGCGTTTCGTCACCTTCGACCAGAGCGGCCGCACGCTGCAGACGCTCACCTTCGACGATCCGGGCGTCAAGACCGAGCATGCCTACAAGGTGGCGCCTTGGTTCGTCAGCACGCGCGGCTACGGCTTCCATCTCGATTCCATGGCCGAGAGCCGGTTCGACATGCGCCTGGCGTCCGGGCGCGCGGTGGTCACCAACCTCTTTCCCTCGTTGGCTTTCCAACTGGTGTACGGGCCGCGCCTGCCCGACGTGCTGGCACGGTTCACCGGCTATGCCGGGCGCTCGCCCTTGCCGCCGCCCTTTACCTTCGGGCCCTGGATATCCTCGGACATCTGGCGCAGTGGCGGCGAGGTCCGCTACGCCGTCACCCAGTTCCGCCAGCGCGGTATTCCGGTCTCAGCCTTCGTTTTCGATTCGCCCTGGGAGGTCGCCTACAACGATTTCCGCTTCAACATGGCCCAATTCAGCCGCGACGCGACGATCGACGGGCAGCATTTCGCCGGCTTCGCCTCGTTGGGCGAGATGATGCAATTCCTGCAGACCAACGGCCTGAAGGTGATCTGCTGGATGACGCCGTTCGTGAACCTCTCGTCGTTCGACGAGCAGGTGCCGGGGCAGAACCTGGGCAAGGCGGCGAATTACGACAGCGGCGCGGCCCAGTCGGTGTTCGTGCGGGCGTCGCCTGGCGGCCCGCCCCTGGTCGTACCCTGGTGGAAGGGGCACGGCAGCCCGATCGATTTCACCAACCCGGCCGCCCGCCAGTGGCTTGCCGGCCAACTGCATTCATTGCTTGTCGACGCACAGGTGGCGACGCGGTCCGGCGCGCGGCAGTCGGCCATCGGCGGCTTCAAGACGGATGATGGGGAAAGCGGCAGCGGGCCCAACACCTACATCCCGACCACGGCCCGTTACGCCGACGGACGCACCGGCGTCGAGATGCGCAACGGCTACTGCGTCGCCTATCAGAAGGCGGTTTGGGAGGTGCTTGACGGGCAGGGGATCCTGTTTGCGCGCAGTGGGTTCGTCGGCTCGGCGTCGTTCCCCGGCTGCTGGGCGGGCGACAACGAGCCTAATTTCGGCGAGAACGGCCTGCCCGGGGTCATCGTCGCAGGCCTGTCGGCGGCGATGAGCGGCTACGCCGTCTGGGGCCATGACACCAGCGGCTATCAGGACACCAATTTCAGCGTCTCGCCGCCGAACCTATTCATGCGCTGGGCGCAGTTCGGCTGCTTCTCGCCGATCATGCAGATGCATCGGCAGGTGACGCAGGAGCTGCAATATCCCTGGCGCTATGGCCAGCAGGCGCTGGACAATTACCGCTTCTATGCCCGGCTGCACACGCAGCTGTTCCCCTATATCAACACCTACGCGAAGCTGGCCGAAAGCGATGGCCTGCCGATCATCCGGCCGCTGGTACTGATGGCCCAGGACGATCCCGACACTTTCGGGCTGCAGCATATTTATCTGTTCGGCAACGAACTGCTGGTCGCGCCGATCGTGCAGCCCAACGCCGTGACGCGCCAGGTCTACCTGCCGGACGGCGCCTGGTTCGACTTCTGGACCAACGCGCGCCATACCGGCCGCCAGACGATCACCTGGACGGATCACGACCCGACCCACATTCCCCTGTTTGTCTGCGAGGGCGCCGTCGTCCCGATGCTGCTGACCAACGTGGATACGCTCTGCGATGCCGACTACGTCAACAATCCGGCGATACGGACGCCGGACGACGGTCTGCAGGTACTGATCTTCCCAGCCGGCAGCACGGGCTTCACGCTGTTCGACGGAAGCGAGATCCGCTGCGCGGCGAACGGCGCCGCCGTGACGGTGACGGTCACCGCCTCGGCGCGTCCGCTGGTGCTGCAGCTTCACCTGCCACCGCCCGCATCCGTGATTCGCGACGGGGCGGCGCTGCCACAAGTTTCGGCCAAAGCGGCCTTCGATGCCGCCTCCGAGGCCTGGCGGGCGGATGCACTGACTCACATGCTGTTCGTCAAGTTCGGACATCCCGGAGGAAGCAGCACGATCCGCCTGTCGTGAAGCCGCGATGCCCGGCACGCGCTAGGCTTTCGCGACCGAATCGCGGCGCACTTATTGTCGACCCTCCCAGTGATGGACGGCCGATCACTCCTCATAAGGGCATCGTTACTTTTCGCGCGAATCTGAGCCGCTGCACCGGATCAGAGCAAGTCTGCTTTCGGAAACTGACTCTAAGCTGCGGAACGGCCGCCATGGGCGCAATCCGGTCAAAGCCGCCAAAAAATCGGCAGAATGCGAGCTGCATGGATGAGTGCGTCTACAGCCGTCCATAATGGACGCATGGTGGACGGATGTTGGGACACGTCCCTTAAACCCGCGGAAACCTTCACGAAATTTTCAATGCACCGTGCACACCATGCAGGGATCGAAGCTGCGCACCACGTGCTGGACGGCCACCGGGGTGGTTTCGCCCGGCTGGACCGGGGTGCCGGCCAGGGCTTGTTCCAGCGGACCGGGGATGCCGGCGGCGTCGCGGGGGGAGAAGTTCCAGGTGGTGGGGGCGATGATCTGGTATGAGCGGATGCTGCCCGCCTCGATCGTCATCCAATGGCCCAGGGCGCCGCGCGCCGCTTCCACCAGGCCGATGCCGGCGCCGCGCAGGGGCAGGGGGCTTTCCACGCAGAACGGCTCGGCCGGCCGTAGCTGGCGCACCCAGCCTTCCATGGCGATGACCAGGCGGGCCAACTCGATCATGCGCATCACCACGCGGTCGCGCACGGCGCCGCCCGAGGCGGCGACCAGCTCGCGGGCCAGCGGATCGGCGGCCACCACCTGGCGGGCGAGTGCGCCCACCTCGGCGACACGGCCATCCAGGCGAGGGGCCTTGCACCAGGAATAGGCGCCCTCCTTGTCGGCGTCGGGTTGGGTGGGGCCGTCCATCCAGGAATGGGTCAGGTCCTCGGCCACCTGGGCCGGGTCGTAGGGCTGAGCCTTGCCGCCCATCACCACACCGGCCGGCCACAGGCCGAAGCTGCCGTGGGACAGGAAGGTACCGGGGCCGTGGCCCAGCCGGTCGAGGCCGAGGTCGCGGGAGATGTGCAGGAACAGGCGGAAGTCGCCCTTGTCCCTGGGCGCGGCATCGGCCCACGCCTCCAGCGCCGACAGCGAGGACAGGGCGGCGATGGCCTCCAGCCGGTCGGCGAACAGCACGTTTTCCAGCGCTTCGCGGAATTCGGCCAGGATGGCGAGCAGGCGGACCCGCTCGCCCGGATCGACGCTCTTGGTGGTGCCGCCGGGTTGGAGCGCCAGCGAATGCGGCCACTTGCCCGCCAGCAGGCCCATGAGGTGGAGGAAGCGCGCTCGCGCCGGCACCAGCACTCGGCTCGCCTCGCTGGCATTGGCGGCGAAGCGGCGCAACGCTGCTTCATGCCACGGCCGCCCGGCGTAAACGGTGCGGGCGAAGTCGGGCATGAAGAACAGGACGAAGTGGGTCAGGTGGTCGGCGGCGTTCTCGGCCGCCAGCACCAGATCGGCGGCCAGCCGGCCATTGGGGGGCGGCTCCACCTCGGCGATGGCGGCCAGCGCGCGGGCGGCGGCGGCGGATTGGGACACCGAGCAGATGCCGCAGATGCGCGGCGCGATCACCAGCGCGTCCTCGGGCGGGCGGCCGGCTAGGATCTGCTCGAAGCCGCGATAGAGGGGGGCGGTGACGCGGGCCTCGCGCACGATGCCGTCCGCTATGTCCAGTGTGACTTCCAGGTCACCCTCGACGCGGTTGAACGGGCCGACGATCAGGCGGGAAGTGGTGGCGGTCACGGCGTCTTCGGGGGCTTGCGGGCAGGGGGGACCACCACGTGGTCGGCATGGGCGTTGGTGCGCACGCGCGGCGGGGTGGCCGATTTGGACAGGGCGGCTAGGGCGACGAACCAGGCCTTGGGCATGTCCACCGGCAGGCCGACGGGAATGCCGGCCAGCTTGGCGGTCTCCTGGAACGGTGCGCCGGGGTCCTGGAAGCCGGGCGAGGTGCAGTTGATGCAGGTGAAACCGCCATCGGTGCACGAGCCGTAGCCGTTCCAGCGGCGGATGTTGCAGTCGCCCGGCGCCTGGGTCGCCTTGCAGCCCAGATTCTCCATCAGGCAGCCGCGGTCGGACGGCTTGGCGGCGCTGGCCTTGAACTCGTAGAACTCGTTGCGACCGCAGCCATGGTGGGCCAGATGATCGGCGAAGGCGCGCGGGCGGCCGAGCGAATCCAGCCGGCCGGCGTCAAAGCCGCCCAGCGCCAAATCGGCCAGGGTTTCCACCAGCCAGCCGGGGTGGGGGGCGCAGCCAGCCACGTTCACCACCGGCAGGCCGGCACGCGAGCGGAAGCCGGCGCCCAGCAGACCGCCGGCCTCGGCCCCGGCATAGGCCAGTCCCACCGCGTCGGTGGGGTTGGAGGTGGCGGTGGGGATGCCGCCGAAGGCCGCGCACGAGCCCACGGCCATGACCACGCCGGCCCGGGCGGCGATGGCCGAGACCCAGGCGCTCACCGGCTTGCCGGTGCCCGACAGCAACTGGAAACGGCCGGTGCCGTTGGGGCCGGTCAGGACGGCGCCTTCGACACATAGGGCATCGACGCGGATCGAGCCGTCGGCGGCGCCTTGCAGCACGGCCAGGGCTTCCGCGCCCGATTCCTCGGACAGCGAGGGGTGCCACAGCAGGCGGATGTTGAAACGTTCGAGCGCGCGGACCAGCCCGACATCGTCGGCCGCCAGCGCCGACATGGTACAGCCGCCGCAGCTTCCTGCTTGCAGCCAGAGGACGGAGAAAGGCTCGCTCATGGGACGAGAGATTAGGCCGGGCGCGGGTCGCGGCGCAACAGCGCTAGTACTCGCGCCGTCAGCGCATGGCGAACAGTTCCTGATGGAACCGCCGTGTCACCGCCAAGCCGTGGGCGGCGAAATCCTGGCGTAGCGCCTGCCCGAACCCGGCCGGGCCGCAGAACCAGATGCTGGCGTCGCGCCATTGCGGGACTTCCGCGCGGATGCGGTCGCCGTTCAGCCGGCCATGGCGGGAATCCACCAGGATGTGCAGGCGTATCCCGGCGGCCTCGGCGTCGGCGGCCAGCTTGGCAAGCGCCCCCTCGTCCACGTCGGCGGTGGTGTGGAACAGGTCGATGGCCTGGGGCGGACGCCCCGGCCCCATTGCCGCCAGATGCTGCATGCGGGCGATGAACGGAGTGATGCCGATGCCGCCGCCCACCCAGATCTGCCGGGGACAGGCGTCGTCAAAGGTGAAGCAGCCATAGGGCCCCTCGACCTTCACCGTCTGGCCGATCCGCAATTTCTCGCGCAGCCAGCGGGTGTGGTCGCCCAGTTCCTTGACGATGAAGGTGATGCGCGGGGCGTCGCCGTTCCACGCCGAGGCGATGGTGTAGGGGTGGGCGCCTTCCGAGACGTCCGAGGTGGCGAAGGCGAACTGCCCGGCCTTGTGCCCTGGCCAGCCCTGGGGGACGTCGATCTGGGCCTCCAGCACCCGCACGCCGGGATAATAGTGCAGGGCGGCGATCTTGCCCTGGACCTGGCGGCTGGCGGCGATCCGGCGGCGCAAGGTGACCAACGCGGCCCAACTACCGGCGGCGAGCAGCGGCGCCATGACCAGCCCCACGGGCTGGGTCCAATAGTCGAACCGGACGAGCACGGCGGCATGGAAGACCAGCACCAGATAGGCGACGGCCAGCAGGCGGTGGGTCTTGAAGAACAGGCGATAGGGAAAGCGCTTGAACAAAGCGAGGGCGATCAGGACCGCCGCCGCATAGAACGCCCATTCGCCGATTCCCTCGGCAGTCCCGCGCAGATGCCGGAACAGCGCTTCCACCGCATTGCCGGGGATCGGCCGCGGTCCTCGCTGCGGCCGATCCAGCCATCCCCAGCCCACCGCCCATTTGGGGCCTTGCGCCCACAGCCAGTGGACCACCGCCACGACCAGGGCGCCGATGCCCAGCCATTTATGTAGGCGGTACATCTTGTCCAATCCGCCCAGCCAAGCTTCGGGCCAGCGCGGACGCAACGCCAGGATCATGGCCAGGCTCATGCAGGCCATGGCGACAATGCCGCTGTACTGCACCATGGCTGCGCGCAAGGTGAAAAAGGTTGCCGGCTGGAAGACGGACGGTTCGGCGGCCAGCCACAGCGCCGTCATCAGCAGCAGCCAGCCCCATAACGAGATCCGAATATTCCGCACGGCCATCCCCTTTGACTGGATCGAGGATTGTCGCGGGCGATGCCGCCCGCAACGTACGGATTATCTTGGAATACTCGCCATGAACGGCAACTGAACCGGCCGGCCGCCGCCCTGCGCGTTAGGCTGGGCGGCGGCGGGTGGTCGTTAGGATACCGTCGCCGCTTCGGCCGGCGCCTTGGGCTCGGCAGGCTTTTGGCCTTCCGGCTCCTTGGGCGGGAAGGTCGAGATGATCGAGGTGAGCAGCGCCGCCAGGAACGGCATGGACTGCACCACCAGCACGATGGACCACAGGCGGATTTCCGGGTCCCAGAAATTGTGCTTGGGGATCAGCACGGCGATGGCGGCGATCCAGTGCAGCGCCATCAGGGAGCTTTCCTCCAGGGTCATTTTCACCGCGTCCTTCAGGCCCACCTTCTCGGCCATCTTGGGCGTACGCATGAATGGGGTGTGCTTGGTGAAGATGCCCTGCCACATGGCCCAGGCGATGGCATAGGTCAGGCCCATGCCGGCCACCGCCGACAGGAAACGCCGCTTCCAGCTGCACTTCACCCGCGTGGTGTAGAGGAAGATATGGTGCACGATCTTGGCCAGGAACACGCCCACCGTGGGCAGGATGAAGAAGGCCAGCGGCGTGTCGAAGTAGCGCGGCGCCAGGATCATGCCCAGCGTCCAGAACAGGCCGGTGACGCAGAACAGCAGGTAGAACGCGTCGGCGAACCACGGCAGCCAGCCCGAGACGAAGTGATACTTCTGGGCGGCGGTCAGGCCGGTCTTCTTGAACGGGATCAGGGCCTTCCAGTGGGCCTTGAGGATCTGCACGGCGCCATAGGCCCAGCGGAAGCGCTGCTTCTTGTAGGCCATGAAGCTGTCGGGCACCAGGCCGTGGCCCATGCGCTCCTGGATGTAGCAGGATTCGTAGCCCATCTGCATCATGCGCAGGCCAAGCTCGGCGTCTTCGACGATGCACCACTCGGCCCAGCGGCCGGACTTCTCCATCACCTCCTTGCGCACCAGGGTCATGGTGCCGTGCTGGATGATGGCGTTGGCCTCGTTGCGGAACACCATGCCGATGTCGAAGAAACCGGCGTATTCCCAGTTGATCATTTCCTTGAACAGGTCGTTCTGCCAGTCGCGGTGATCCTGGGGCGCCTGCACGTGGCCGACCTTGGGGTCCTCGAAATAGGGCACCAGCGCGGAGAGCCAGTCCTTGCGCACCTGATAGTCGGAATCCACCACGCCGATGATCTCGGCCTCGGGGGCGGTGACCGACAGGCCGAAGTTCAGCGCACCCGCCTTGGCGCCCGGCCACGGGGCCAGGTGGTAGAACTTCACCTTGTCGCCCAGGCTCTTGCAGTACTCCTCGACCGGCTTCCACACCTCTTCCTTCTTCGTGTTGTTGTCCAACACGATGATCTCGAAGTTGGGGTAATCCATGGCCATCAGCGAATCGATGGTCAGCTTCACCATTTCCGGCGGTTCGTTGTAGCAGGGCAGGTGGATGGACACCTTGGGGAAGCGTGTGCCTGAGCCGGGCGGCAGCGGCTTGAAGCCGCGCTTCATCCGGCCGGTCCAGGTCAACTCGGTCAGCTCGATGCCATTGATCAGCACGACCACCAGCAACAATAGCTGTGCCGGCAACAGCACGCCGATCATCAGCTCGGTGGCCGGGGCGAGGTCGCGCACCATGGGGGTGGACATGGTCCAGATGACCAGGGTGGCGGCGAACTGCACCAGCATGGCGAAGAAGATCTTGCCCGGCAGGCGCAGTTCCTTCCACTTACCCAGGAACCAGATCACCGGCAGGATGGCGATCAGGGTGGCGGCGGCGGCCTGGAACGGCCATTCCTTGAACTCAATGACCGGGCCGATCCAGTTGAACTTGGGCTTGCGGTCGACGGTGAAGATGCCCCAGTGCTTTTCCGAGGCGGTGTTGTCCAGGTTCACCTTCCACGGCTGGTCGAAGGCCTCGACCACGTTGTAGTCCAGGTCTTCTTCATGCGCCCAGTTGAGGAACTGGCGCAGGAACATGGCTTGGTTGACCAGCGACGGCTCGGCGACGCCATGGTTGCGGCCGGCCGAGGGCCAGCCCACCTCGCCGATGAACAGCGGCTTGTCGGGATAGGCGTTGCGAACCTCGTTCACCATGCGCTTGGTGAAGTTCAGCGCGTCGTCGATGTGGACGCCGCCGGGTTCCCAGAACGGCAGGGTGTGCAGGGTGATGAAGTCCACTTCCTGCGCCAGCTCGGGGTGTTCCAGCCAGATGGCCCAGGCCTCGGCGGTGGAGACCTTGACCCGGTCGGGCAGCGCGGCACGGACACGGCGGATGTAGCGGATCATCTGCTCAGGCGTCAGGCGACCCAGGGTCAGGTTTTCGTTGCCGACGATCACCCGCTCGACATTGGGATTGTCCCGCGCGATGCGGATGATGTTGGCGATCTCGACTTCGTTGCGGGCCAGACGCTCGTCCACCCAGGCGCCGGGCAGGGCCTTCAGGCCGTGCTTGGCGGCCAGCTCGGGCACCTGGTCGAGGCCTTCCAGGGTCGAGTAGGTGCGCACCTGCTGCACGCTGCCCGCCAACATCGCCAAGTCCTCGTCCATCTCCTCGCGGGTGGGCAGCAGCGTGGTGTCCAACTGCGGCAGCTTGCGCACGATGGTGGGATCGTCGTCGGCGCGCGCCGGCGAGAACGAGACGCTCTTGATAGTCCCCGCCCAAGGCATGGCCGACTGGGGCCGGTTCAAGGCGAACCAGAACCCGAGGTTGCCAAGCACGATCAGGACAAGAACGGCGAGACCGGAAAGACGCATGGAGCTGTTTGCCCGTTTGTCAGTTGAAGCGGGACCGAGAAACCGTCAGGACGACAGCGCGGCCTTTTAAGCGCGCGGTCGGTTCTATCATCGCACCAACCGGACGCCGCGAAAAGATGGCGGCGAACATTATTCCCCCGTTTCGCGCCTGTCCATGGCCTGCCAGTTAACAACCCCTTCATGGCGTCAATGGGGCAGACCCACCAATGGGGGGGCTTCCCCGCCCGGGTGCTCCTGGGGTACACCCACCATCCGCCTTCACCATCCCATGGGGAAAGATGTCCGCTACCACCTCGATCATCTCCCGCATCGCCCAGGAACTGGGGGCGCGCGACGCCCAGGTGCTCGCCGCCGTGCATCTGCTCGACGAGGGCAGCACCGTGCCGTTCATCGCCCGCTACCGCAAGGAAGCCACCGGCGGGCTGGACGACACCCAGCTGCGCACCCTGGAGGAGCGATTGCTTTACCTGCGCGAGATGGAGGAGCGGCGCGCCGCCATCCTGGCCTCCATCGAGGAGCAGGGGAAGCTGACCGAGGAATTGAAGGCGCAGATTCTAGCCGCCGACACCAAGGCCCGGCTTGAGGATTTGTACCTGCCCTACAAGCAGAAGCGCCGCACCAAGGCCATGATCGCCCGCGAGGCGGGGTTGGAGCCCCTGGCCGATGCGCTGCTGGCCGATCCGAGCCTTGCGCCCGAGGCCGAGGCGGCCAAGTACGTGGATGCCGACAAGGGCGTGGCCGACGTCAAGGCGGCGCTGGACGGCGCTCGTCAGATCCTGATGGAGCGCTTCGCCGAGGATGCCGAGCTGCTGGGCGGCCTGCGCGACCATCTTTGGGATACCGGTGTGCTGTTCTCCACCATGGCCGACGGCATGGCGGAGAAGGGCGCCAAGTTCAGCGACTATTTCGACTATCGCGAGCCGATTAAGGCGATTCCCTCACACCGCGCCCTGGCGTTGTTTCGTGGGCGCAACGAGAACGTTCTGAACCTGAAACTCCTGCCCGGCGACGAGGCGGCGGTGCCGGAAGGGCAGGTTTTCAAGGGCCCCGGCGAGTGCGAGCTGAAGATCGCGCGCCGCTTCCGCGTCAGCGACATGGGCCGTCCGGCCGATCAATGGCTGGCGGAAACCGTGCGCTGGGCGTGGCGGGTGAAAATTCACCTGCATCTGGAGTTGGAGCTGACCGGGCGCCTGCGCGAAGCCGCCGAGGAAGAGGCCATCACCGTATTCGCCCGTAACCTGCGCGCCCTGTTGTTGCAGGCGCCGGCGGGCTTGCGTCCCACCCTCGGCCTCGATCCCCGCATCCGCACCGGCGTGAAGGTGGCGGCCATCGACGGCACCGGCAAGGTGGTGGAAACCACCACCGTTTATCCGTTCCCGCCCAAGCAGGACGTGATGGGCTCGCTGATGGCGTTGGCCTCTGTGTGCCGCAAGCACAAGCTGGAACTGGTGGCCATCGGCAACGGCACCGCAAGCCGTGAGACCGAGCGCTTGGTGGTCGAGCTGATGAAGCGCCACCCCGAGCTCAACCTGCAGAAGCTGGTGGTGTCCGAGGCCGGCGCCTCGGTCTACTCGGCCTCGGAACTGGCGGCCAAGGAGTTCCCGGACCTGGACGTCAGCTTGCGCGGCGCCGTCTCCATCGCGCGGCGCCTGCAGGACCCGTTGGCCGAGCTGGTGAAGATCGACCCCAAGTCCATCGGTGTCGGCCAGTACCAGCATGACGTCAACCAGACCAAGTTGGGCCGCAGCCTGGATGCGGTGGTCGAGGATTGCGTGAACGGCGTCGGCGTCGAGGTCAACACCGCCTCGGCGCCGCTGCTGTCCCGCGTCGCCGGCCTGAGTCCCGCAGTGGCCGCCAACATCGTCGCCTTCCGCGACCGTAACGGCGTCTTCGCCAGCCGCGAGGCGCTGAAGCAGGTGGACCGCCTGGGCCCGAAGGCGTTCGAGCAGGCCGCCGGCTTCCTGCGCGTCATGAACGGCGCCAATCCGCTGGACGCTTCGGCGGTCCACCCCGAGGCCTATCCGGTGGTGGAGCGTATCGCCAAGGCCACCGGGCGCGACGTCAAGGGCATGGTCGGCGACGTGGCGTTCCTGCGTTCGCTGAAGCCTTCGCAGTTCGTCGACGACACCTTCGGCGAATTCACCGTGCGCGACATCCTGAAGGAGCTGGAGAAGCCCGGCCGCGATCCGCGCCCCGAGTTCAAGACCGCCTCCTTCGCCGAGGGGGTGGAGACCATAGAGGATTTGAAGCCGGGCATGGTGCTGGAAGGCGTGGTCACCAACGTGACCAATTTCGGTGCCTTCGTGGACATCGGTGTCCATCAGGACGGCTTGGTCCACGTCTCGGCCCTGGCCAACCGCTTCGTCAAGGACCCCCATGAGGTGGTCAAGCCGGGCGACGTGGTGAAGGTCAAGGTCATGGAAGTGGACTTGAAGCGCAAGCGCATTGCCCTCAGCATGCGCATGGACGAGGCGCCGGCGCCCAGGTCCGACCGGAATGGGGCGGATCGGGGCGGTTCCGCTCCTGCCGGCCGCGCGCCGCAGAAGTCCGCCGGCCAGTCCGCTTCGGCCAAGCCGCAGGCGCAGTCCTTCTCGGGCGGCGCCCTGGCCGACGCCTTCGCCCGCGCCAAGAAGAAGGGATAGCCATGCTGCGCCGCCTCGCCACCGCCCTGTTGCTGCTGGCCGGATCAACCCCGGCCCTGGCGCTGCCCACCGGGTCGGGGGCCTCGGACCCGTCGGTGGTCATCGGCGTGGTGGCGACGCTGACCGGTCCCGGTTCCATCGCCGGCCAGGACACGGTGGACGGCATCAACCTGGCGCTCAAGCAACTGGGCGGCCGCTTCTCCAATCAGGAGGTGCGGGTGGTGGTGACCGACGACAAGGGCTCGCCCGACGTCGCCCGCCAGCAACTCCACCGCCTGCTGGAGCGCGAGCGCCTCGACGTGGTGCTGGCGGCGGGCTCGGCCCCGTCGCTGGCGGCCATGTTGCCGGCGTTGGACGATCGCCGCCTATTCCTGTTCACGCTGGGCCAGGTGCCGCCCGAAGTGGGTGGGCCGCAATGCTCGCCCTGGCTGTTCAACATCGAGGCTCCGCCCGACGGCGTTCACGAGGCGCTGGGGCAGTATCTGGCCGCCGAGAAGGCGCGCCGGGTGGTGGTGGTCGGGCCGGCCGGCGCCATGACCGCCAACGCGGTGGCGGCGTTCAAGCACACCTTCCCCGGCGAGGTGGTGGCGGTGCTGAACCCCAAGCCGGGGGCCACTACCTACGCCCCCGAGATCGAGGCCATCGCCAAGGCCAAGCCGGATGCCATCTACTCGCTGCTGACCGGTGGCATGGG
>Ga0310914_10001265_pt1 | contig 16200 bp, 16 predicted proteins | sample GREbulkMGAN108_FD_203450 | JGI IMG/M metagenome (GOLD analysis project Ga0310914, IMG submission 203450) | Lab enrichment of tropical soil microbial communities from Luquillo Experimental Forest, Puerto Rico - GRE.bulkMG.AN108 | ecosystem: Environmental > Terrestrial > Soil > Tropical forest >... | reverse complement strand
CTCGGCGTCGTCGCCGGGCGCACCGACGAGGTAGCGGTGATGTATGCCGGCCGCGTCGTCGAACGCGCGCCGACCCCTGTGCTGTTCAAGAAAATGCACATGCCCTACACCGAAGCTCTGTTGGCTGCGATCCCGAAACTAGAGGCCGCGCCGCATACCCCACTGCCCGCAATCTCCGGACGGCCGCCCGATCCGACCAGGCCGTTTGCCGGATGCGCCTTTTCGCCGCGCTGCCGCTACGCCTCCAACCGTTGCCACAGCGAGAAGCCGCAGCTCGCGCAAGCCGAGGCGCGGGACCACCGCTACGCCTGCTTCCATCCGATCAAGCTTGCGGCGGACGTTGACGCATGATGCAAGAGGTTATGCGGGCTGCGTCCGATCCGCTGCTGAAGGTGGAAAATCTGGTCGTCGAGTATGTCGTCGGCCAAAGGGTCGTGCATGCGGTGTCGGATGTCAGCCTTCAGATCGCGCGCGGGGAGACGCTCGGCCTTGTCGGCGAATCCGGGTGTGGCAAATCCACGCTTGGTCGCGCCGTACTGCGGTTACGGCCCGTGGTCTCGGGCAGGGTGATTTTTGACGGCGAGGATCTCACCGCGATGCAGGGCGAGGCGCTCCGCAAGATGCGCCGCCGCGCCCAGTTGATTTTCCAGGACCCGATCGCCTCTCTGAATCCGCGACGACGCATCGGCGATATCGTCGCGGAACCACTGGTTATCGCCGGATACGACGATGCAGGACGGCGGCAGCAGCTGGTCTATGAGGTCCTCAGCGCGGTGGGCCTCGACCCCGCCTTGGTGGTCGACCGCTTGCCGCATGAATTTTCCGGCGGCCAATGCCAGCGCATCTGCATTGCGCGCGCGCTGGTGCTCAACCCCGAATTCATCATCTGCGACGAGCCGGTCTCCGCGCTTGACGTTTCGATCCGCGCACAGATTCTCAACCTTCTGGAGGAGATGAAGATACGCTTTGGGCTGACGCTGCTGTTCATTGCCCACGATCTCGCCGTCGTGAAGGCAGTCAGCGACCGCGTTGCCGTGATGTATCTCGGCCGGCTCTGCGAGGTCGGTCCGTCGGAGCAGCTGTTTACGAAGCCCGCGCATCCCTACACCGAACTCCTGATCGAAGCGATCCCGGTGCCCGACCCGGACGTCCGCCCGGCCGAGAGCGTGGCGGTCGGCGAGCCGCCGTCGCCGATTGCTCCGCCCTCAGGTTGCCGGTTCCGCACCCGCTGCCCGCGCGCGGATCAAAGGTGCCGCGACGAAGTCCCCGAGCTTCGCCCGGTCGCGCCCGGCCAGTACGCCGCTTGCCATCATCCCCTGACGTAAATAAAGACTCAGGGCGAGAACTGCCACAAAACAAGAGAACAGCGGGAGAGAGGCCATGAGGAGCTTTCAGGTTGCCGATTTCAACGCGCCCTTGAAGGAAGTGGAGCGGCCGACGCCGAGACCTGCGGGAACGGAGGTCCTGATCAAGGTGAGAGCGGCCGGGGTCTGTCACAGCGATCTGCATATCTGGGAGGGCGGCTACGACCTCGGTCATGGACGCAAGCCGCTCTCGCTGAAGGATCGTGGTGTGTCGCTGCCGCGCACCATGGGGCATGAAACGGTCGGCGAAGTGGTGGCCTTCGGGCCTGACGTGAAGGAAGGCGACAAAGGCGGCCTCAAGGCGGGCGACGTTACGCTTGTCTATCCATGGCTCGGTTGCGGCAAATGCGCGACCTGCCTTGCCGGCGACGAGAACATGTGCCTGAGGCCTGCCTCGCTCGGGGTTTACTGCGACGGCGGCTATGCCGACCACATGACCGTGCCGCATCCGAAATACCTGCTCGATTTGAAGGGGCTCGATCCCGTCACCGCCGCGCCCTATGCCTGCTCGGGCGTCACCACCTACTCGGCGCTGAAAAAGGTCGAGAAGGATTTTAACACCCCGATCGTGATTTTCGGCGCCGGCGGGCTCGGCCTGATGGCGCTGACGCTCCTGAAGGCAATGGGCGGCAGGGGTGCCATCGTCGTCGATATCGATGCCAGGAAACGCGAGGCGGCGGAAAAGGCCGGCGCGCTCGCCACCGTCGACGGCAAGGCGCCGGATGCGCTGGAGCAGCTTGCAAGGAAAGCCGGCGAGCCGATCCGCGCCGTCATCGATCTTGTCGGCAGCGCGCAGACCGCGCAACTCGGTTTCGACTGCCTGACCAAGGGCGGCAAACAGGTGATCGTCGGCCTGTTTGGCGGCGGCGCCCCATGGGCACTGCCGCTGATCCCGATCAAGGCGATCACGATCCAGGGCAGCTATGTCGGCAACTTGCGCGAGACGCGAGAATTGCTCGACCTCGTCCGGGCCAAGAAGGTCGTGCCGATTCCGGTGACGACCATGCCGCTTTCGAAAGCCAACGACGCCCTGGTCGATTTGCAGAAAGGCAAGTTGGTTGGCCGCGCGGTGCTGGTTCCGTAATCCTCTTCAGGCAATCCCATGTCCGCAAATACCGCTTTCCATATCGCCGTCCTTGCTGGCGACGGTATCGGTCCCGAGGTGATGGCGCCGGCGCTTGAGGTCCTGCGCAAGGTGGCGGCGAAGTCGGGCCTGACGTTCCGCTTCACCGAAGCGCCGGCCGGCGCCAATCATTATCTTGCAACCGGAAAGTCGATGCCGGACTCCACGGTGCGGCTGTGTGCGGAAGCGGACGCCATTCTGCTGGGTGCTTGTGGCCTGCCGTCGGTGCGCTATCCCGACAATACCGAGATCATGCCGCAGGTCGAATTGCGATTTCATTTCGACCTCTATGCCGGGGTGCGCCCGGCGCGGCTGATTCCGGGCGTGCCAAGCCCGATCGTGGGCGCCGATCAGCGCGGCATCGATCTTGTCGTGATCCGGGAGTCGACGGAAGGCCTGTTCGCCTCGATGGGCAAAGGCGTCGTCACCGACAAGGACGCGCGGGAGACGCTGGTGATCACCCGCCGCACGTCGGAGCGGCTGTTCGAGTTTTCATTCCGCCTTGCCGAACGGCGCAAGGCGCGCGGCCGCCCGGGTGTCCTGACCTGTGTCGACAAAGCCAATGTGTTCAAGGCCTTCGCGTTCTTTCGCGAGATGTTCGATGAGGCCGCTCAACGTCATCCGGAGGTGAAGGCCGATCGGCTATATGTCGACGCCTGTTCGGCCATGCTGGTCCGCCGGCCCTGGGATTTCGATGTCATGGTCATGGAGAACATGTTCGGCGATATTCTCTCCGACCTGACCGCCGGCCTGATCGGCGGGATGGGCATGGCGCCATCCGCCGACATCGGCGACAACTGCGCCGTGTTCCAGCCCTGCCACGGCACCGCGCCCGATATCATGGGCCAGGGCAAGGCCAACCCCACCGCCATGATCCTGTCGGCGGCGATGATGCTGGATTGGCTTGCCGACAGGCACAGGCTGGAAGGCGCCGCCGAAGCCGGTGAACGAATCGAACGCGCGGTCGATGCGGCCTATGCCGGAGGCATCAAGCCGATCGAGTTCGGCGGCAGCAACGGCACCGCCGATATCGCCAGAGCGGTGCTTGCGGCGCTGTGAGACGCGCGAGGCGTCGCTTCCGCTTGTCTATCAGAAGCGGCGCCAGCCGCGATGCCAACCACGATGCCACGGACGCGGGGCGAAACCATAGGCGCCGCGCCAGCCTCCCCAGCCGGGGCGTCGCCAGCAACCCCATCGATCGCAGACGAGCCGGGCTTGTTCCATATTTGAGGTCTGGCCGGTGATCTGGTTTGCGTGCGGGATTCCGTTCGGCATCGCGGAAGCGCTGCCTGAGGCAAGCGCCACGCCGCCAAGCGCGGCCAAGACAACAACAGCAATTTTCACGTTCATGGATATCTCCTTTTCCGAGAATCCAGAACGCCGTGCGAGAATCGGTTGGTTGCTATTTGCCCCGAGAATCGGCTGGCGATTTAATCTTGTTGAATATCTCTATTCGGGTTCCGCAGCTTCGCTGCGCCGGCCAACGCGCCAATCTAGCGCCCCTTGAAATGCGGCTTGCGTTTTTCCATGAAGGCGCGGCGGCCCTCGCGGAAATCCTCGCTGTCCATGCAGGCCATGCCGATTTTCTTGATCGCCTCCATGTCGCGGTCGGCGGGATCCTTCAGCACCTGTGCGATGGTGATCTTGGCGGCCTGGATCGCCAATGGCGCATTGCCGGAAGTGGTGCGCGCGATCTCCATGGTCGCGTTCCAGAGCTCGTCGTTTGCGATTACACGGTCGACCAGACCGATCCGCAAGGCCTCTTTGGAAGAGATCCGCATCCCCGTATACATGATGAGCCGCGCCCAGGAGGGACCGACAAGCGAGACCAGATGACGCAATCCGTCATAGCCATAGGCGATGCCAAGCCTGGCGGCTGGGATGCCGAACTGGCTGTCCTCGGCAGCGATGCGGATGTCCGTCAGCATGGCGACCTGCATGCCGCCGCCAAGACAGAAACCGCGAATGCAGGAAATGGTCGGCTTGGGATAATCCGCGAGCAAGGCCCGCTGCGCGGCGCTGCGTCTGGAATATTCCTCGGAGGCCGCCGCATTGTGGCGGGTCTTTTCGAACTGGCTGATATCGGCGCCCGAGACGAAGGCTTTGTCGCCGGCGCCGACCAGGATCACAACGCGCACGTCCGCATCGTCGCGCAACTCAGTCAGCGCGTGCCCGAGTCCCTCCCACATGTCGAGCGACATGGCGTTGCGCTTCTCGGGATTGTTGAAGGTGATGACGCCGACCCCTTCGGCCACGCTCTTGAGGATCTTGCCGTCGGCATGGGATTTCTCTTTGGTTCTCGGAGTGTCCAGCATCGAAAAGCGCCTTCGGTGATCAGGAGAGGGTTGTCGTGAACGGACGCTATTCGTCCGCGCCAATGCCGGCCGCGCCTCTTCTGGCCCGCACCCGTATTCCTGTCACTGCGCCAGATGCGCCGTCAATGGATGATTGGCGGCCTGGCTGAAAAATGCCGCTTCCTCGGCGGTCGCCTCCAGCAGCTGCTCGTCCTGGGCATAGACGTCGCTGCGGAATTGCACGGTCTGGTCTTTGGTCATCCATGCCGTGAGATAGACCCATGCGACCGGCACCTTCTTCGGCAAGGCAATCTCTTGGTGCGTCCCGGTGGCGATCGCCGTATCGATTGCCGCGCGGTTCCACTTCGTCAGCTCCTCCGAAAGTAACCAGGCCGCCAGATCGCGCACATTGTCCACGCGGGAGCAGCCATGGGAATCGAACCGATAATCGTCGTTGAACAGGCTTCGCTGGTTGGTGTCGTGCATATAAACCGAATAGGAGTTCGGCATGTCGATCTTCACCGCGCCAAGCGCGTTCCAGGCGCCGTTCTGCTGCCGCACAGTGAAGTTCGGGACATGCGTGCCGGACCAATCCACCGCCTGCGGATCGATCGGATTGTCGTGGGCGCCGAGCACTTCCATGTGCATGCGGGAGAGGTAGCCCGGGTCCTTGCGCATATGCGCCGAAATCTCGGTTCTGGCGATCGAGGGCGGCACCGTCCAGGTCGGATTGAGAACCACGCCGGTGATTTCGGCGGTCAGCGTCGGCGAGGGCTTTTCGGTTTTGCCGACGATCACGCGATAGCGTCGCACCACCTTGTCGTCCTCGACGGCTTCCGCGAAGGTCGCGGGGATGTTGACGACGACGTAACGTTGGCCGAACTGGAAGTTCATGCCTTCGAGACGTTCGAGCGAGGCCTCAAGCTGCCGGATGCGCTTTTGCACCGATACGTTGAGCGCCGCCAGTGTACGCGGCGTAACGGAGCCCGTGGGCGCCTGCCCGTGACGGACCTGAAAGCGCTTTACCGCCTCCGCAACTACCTCGTCGAATGCCCCGGTGGTCTTGTCTTCGGCCAGATCGCCCGAAACGATGAGACGCTTGCGCAGGAGCTCGTCGTTCGGTCCCGCGATGCCGATCGCAAATTTCGCGTCGCTCGGAATGGTCGGCCAGCCGCCGCGCACCGCGATGTCGGAATAGCTGAGTGCAGCCTCCTTGATCCGCTGCGCGGTGCCCTCGTCGAAGGTCGGCTCGTGCGACAGCGCCAGCGCGGCCGCCGAACGCGATTCGGGGGTGGAGGCGGGGGAAACAGTTTTGGGTCCTGTTGCATGGGAGGAGCCGGACCCGCTGCCGGCCGCGGCCGGAAGTAGGGCCGGTCCCGGAGACGCGACCTCGGCGAAGGCCGGGGTGCCGCTTAGCAGCGCGGCAACGGCGACGATCAAGCTTCGTTGCATGTTCCAATCCCTGGGAGGCGTGGCGATATACCGATCGTCGGGGACGCGCGGTTGCGGACCAGATCAGGTGGGGCAGGCCGTGATTGCCGACAGCTGCGGGGCGCTTCGACCCTAGTGGTCCGATTCTAACATTCGCATCCCGCCTGAGGAGCCACAGTTGCGAATGTTAGAATCACAGGACCACTAGCAAATTATTGATGCTAGTGGAGCTTTGGATTTGACGTTCGCACCAAACAATCGCGGCGCGTGGAGAACGAACGTCAAATCCGCTCCAATAGTGTGACCGCGCGCGCCCCGACTGCCTCCGCGGCCGCTACTCCTCGTTTGCCGCGATCGATTCCATCAAGGATACCAGTTGCCGCTGCACGGTCTGGTCCTTGATCTTGCTATAGGCACGCAGCAACCTCAGGCTGAATGCGCTGTCAAGAAACAGCAGGCTCTCGACTTCGCGCGACTTGTTGTCGCCGTCATAGAAGAACGTGACGGGGACATCCAGCGCGGTGGCAATTTGCTGCAAGCGCGCCGCGCCGACACGGTTGACGCCCTTTTCATATTTTTGAACCTGCTGGAAGCTCACGCCGAGCTTGTCGCCGAGTTCAGCCTGCGAGATTTTTTGCTCGACGCGCCGAAGTCTAATTCTCTTGCCAAGCTCAATGTCGGGCTTGCCGGCACTGCGCTGCTTCATTTTCTTTGCCGCTGATTTGTTCATTAATCAAACCGTCCTTCGGTTGAAAATCCCCCGAACAAATGGGTCAGGGGCTCACCCATATATACCGCTTTAAATTCCCGTGGATGGACGAAATCATCACTGAACCACGGGTATTTTGCGGGATTGAAAGCTTCCACCAGCCAGTCGATCATGTGCCGTATCCTGGGAATACGGCTGCTGCCGGGATGGTAGGAAAGCCAAATGTCGTAACTCCAGCGAAGGTCAATATCGAGAGGTACTATCTTCCCGCCGAGCGCGCGCGCGTAAGTCGGGAAGACGCCTATGCCCGCACCGTTGGCGACCGCCCAGTAATTGGCGCTTGAGACATTCGTCTTCATCGCCAGCACGTCGCGAAGGGCATAGCCTGGAAACAGATTTTCAAAAGCCTCTTTGGCGGCGGCATCGTCGGCGAGCTGCATCACCAATCGATGGTTGATCAGATCACCGGCGTTTGCCGGAATGCCGTAAGTATCGAGATATGTCTGGCTAGCGAACAGCATCAAATGCATGCGTCCAAGTCGAACCAGCTTGACGTCGAGCGCGGCCGGCCGCGCCAGATGGATGGCAACATCGGCTTCGTGTCGCAACACGTCGGCGGATCGCATCGAACAGTGAAGGTCGATAAGAATGTTCGGGAAGGCGCGCTGGAACTCGACCAGCCGCGGCGCCAGCCAGAACGTGCCAAGACCCTCGGTGACGGCGACCCTGATCTCGCCGGACGGTTCGTTGCCGACGAAAGCGCTTGCGCGAATGAGATCGAAGCTGGCCGCTTCCATCCGTTCAACGGCTGCTACAACCGTGGCGCCTTCGTCCGTCAGGCGGGCGCCGTGAACGTCGCGGGTGAATAGTGTGGTGCCTGTCTGCCGCTCGAAGTCATCGATCCGACGGCGGATGACGTTGATCGACAGCCCAAGCCGTTCGGCCGCGGATCTGAAGCTGCCGCAGCGCGCGACTTCCAGAAAGATCCTGGCCGCATCCCAATCCGTGAGTCCGCCAGGGCCAACCTTGCAGCGTTCCTCCTGCGGAACGCCCCGTTCTGCTGTCAGATGCATACAAAGCCCTTCCGGCTGCTAAACTTGGCAGAATATTGCGCAGACCACAACCACGGCGGGTTCGTCGGCGGGGCTTTTGGAATTTATCCTTAGTCGCGGACCGGTATCCGGGGAATGTTTTGGCCTGGTCAGGGTTTCCTATCCGGCTGCACAGGAGCGTTGCGTGTTGTCCGTCGTAAGTCTCCGCGCCTTTGCAGACCAGGCAACCCTTCCGTTCGTGGCGTTTTCGGACATGCAGCAGGAATATCGGGCGAGACCGCAATTGCTTGCGATCTGCGGGGCCGCCAGCGCCTTGGGCAATTGGCGGAAGCCCACCCTGATCGATGTGTCCCGGTGGAACCGCAGGGCAACCAGCCGTAACGAAGCATCGGTCAGGCAAGCTCGTAACGAGATGGCCAGGGCGATCGTATCGGATGTCAGTGTGGAGGGGGTCGAAGCGGGGGCCTGGATCGCCGCGACCTCGCCTCGCAGTTCAAGAAATGGGAAAAGCGCCGATGGCTAATTCAGAAGAACAACTGCTTTGGATTCTTGCGGCGCTTGAAAAATGCCGGTCCGAGCTCGTCACTGGCAACAACCGGGAGACCGCGCAATTGGTGTCGGTGGCAATCCTCGATATCAGGATGAAGCTCAACGGAATCGGCGATACCGATCTGAAGGCTCTGTGCGACGAGATGCTTGCCGAGGACGAGCCAGCGCGACAGCCGCCAGAACTGAAAGCCTCGGTCGCACAGCGCCGCCGTCCGCTGCTCAGACTGGTCAAGTAGGCTTCTCGCTGCCGGTAACTCACTATCCCGTCAGTTGCGCAATCCGACACATCCGCTACATGGAGCCGTTCGGCCGCGCGTTTGGAGCTGGCCGAGCCGGTGAAATGATGGCGATGGCTTCATGATTCCAACGGTCTCGATCCCGGCTGCGCTGATTGCGGGCCTGGTCAGCTTTCTGTCGCCCTGCGTGCTGCCGTTGGTGCCGCCCTATCTGGTCTATCTCACCGGCGCCACCATCGAGCAGCTTGAGAACGACGAGAAGGCTTCGGCCTCCAGACATGCGGTGATGCTGTCGGCGGCGTTGTTCGTGCTCGGCTTCTCCACGGTCTTCGTGCTGCTCGGTGCCAGCGCCTCGCTGATCGGCGGCCTGATCCGCGCCTGGTCGGCACAGCTCTCGATCCTGGCCGGCATCGCGATCATCATGATGGGCCTGCACTTCCTTGGCCTGACCCGCATTGGCTTCTTGATGCGCGAAGGTCGCCTGCCGATCCCCAAGCCCGTGGGTCTTTGGGGCGCCTACGTCATGGGGCTTGCGTTTGCGTTCGGCTGGACGCCGTGCATCGGCCCGATTCTGGCCGCCATCCTGTCGATTGCGGCGACTGAGGCGACAGTGGCAAAGGGCGCGGGCCTGCTCGCCGTCTATTCAGCCGGCCTCGGCATTCCCTTCCTGCTTGCCGCTTTTATGATCGAGCAATTTTCCTCACTTTTTTCGCGCATGAAGGCGCACCTTGCGACCGTCGAGCAGGTCATGGGGGTTTTGATGGTCGCAACCGGCATCGGCTTTCTCACCGGCGCCGTGTCGAGCGCCAGCGTCTGGCTGCTGGAGACGTTTCCCGTCCTGCAAAGTTTCGGTTAGGCCGGGGGAGGGAAACGCACCAATTTTATGAGACCGTCAGAGATTGCTCTCCGTGATGGCGGCGTAGACAAGTGTGCGCAGCTCGCGCCGGATCGGATAGGCGCTCGACGGCATCAGCTGGGTCATGAAAATCGCGATCAGCTCCTCGGCCGGATCGACCCAGAACGCAGTTCCGGCGGCGCCGCCCCAGAAGTATTCGCCGGCACTTCCCGGGAGCAGCGTCTTCGCCGGGTCCATGGTGACGGCAAATCCGAGACCGAAGCCGATGCCACTATTGGTGGCTTCACTGAACATTGAGCGCGACAGCGCCGGCAAATCGACCCCGCCCGGCAGATGGTTCGAGGTCATCAGCTGCAGTGTCTTCGGGCCCAATAGCCGCGTGCCGCCCAGCTCGCCGCCATTGATCAGGGCACGGCAGAAGGTCAGATAGTCGGAGGCGGTCGAAACCAATCCGCCGCCGCCGGAAACGAACGACGGCGGCGACAGGTAGGCGCTCTTGGTCGGGTCGTCCAGCAGCGTCAGGGTGCCCTTGCGTTCGGTTGGGCGGAACATCAACTTGCCCGGCGGGTCGGCCGAATAGCAGGCGGCAAAACGCGCCGCCTTGGCGGATGGTACGTAGAAGCCGGTGTCGGCCATGCCGAGCGGATCAAAGATCCGCTCTTTAAGAAACTGCTCGAACGGCCGGCCCGAAATCTTGCCGATGAGATAGCCGAGCACGTCGGCGGAAACCGAGTAGTTCCAGGCCTCTCCGGGCGAAAATTCCAGCGGAATTTGCGCAAGCTCTTCGACCATGCCTTGCAGCGTGCCTGCTTCCGCGATCTTCTTTTCGCGATAGGCCGCATCCACGTTGGAACGCTGCTGGATGCCGTAGGTCAGCCCCGAGGTGTGGCGCAACAGGTCCACGATTTGCATCGGGCGTGAGGTTGGGCGAGCCAGAAACGAAGGGGAGGTGCCGGCAACGAACACGCCGAGATTCTTCCATTCGGGAATGTACTTGTGGACGGGTTCATCCAACGCGACGCGACCCTCTTCGAACAGCATCATGAAGGCGACCGACGTGATCGGCTTCGTCATCGAATAGATGCGGAAGATGGTATCGTCCCGGACCGGCACGCGACGCTCGAGGTCGGCAAAGCCCTGCACCACGCTGTGCACCACCTTGCCGCGCCGGTAGACCAGAAGCTGGGTGCCCGGAAAGCGGCCGGCGTCGATATAACGGCTCTTCAGGTGCGCTTCGAGGCGGTCGAGGGCAGTCTTGGACATTCCGACGGATTCGGGTGAAGCGAGAGTTGGTGCAAGCATCAGGTGGTCTCCGGGAGGCGGGGAGGGTTCTAGTGGTTGGCATACGAAGTTAGCGGACGTCAAATCCGCTGCACTGGTGTAGGCTTGCCCTCTCTCAAGGTTCCCCGCAGGAAACGCCCAAAATGGCCCAATTCAACGAAACCGAGCTCACCGCAGCCGTCGTCAAGAGTTTCGAAAACACGCCCGATCCCCGCGCAAAATTCCTTCTGCAGGAATTGGTGAAGTCGCTGCACGACTATGTGCGCAGGACCGACCTGACCTTCGAGGAGTGGGAATATGCGATCGACTTCCTCACCCGTACCGGACAGAAGTGCAGTCCGATCCGACAGGAGTTCATCCTGCTGTCTGACGTGATGGGAGTTTCGATGCTGGTCGATGCGGTGAACCATCGTGATCGTGCCGGCGCCACCGAGACCACGGTTCTGGGCCCCTTCTATGTTGGCGAGCACAAGGAGATGGCCCACGGTGCCGACATCTCGCCGCAAAACCACAATGGCGAGAAAATGTTCGTGCAGGCCCGCGTCACCGACCTCAAGGGCAAGCCGCTCGCAGGCGTGCCGGTGGATGTCTGGCACGCCGACGATGACGGCCTCTACGACTCGCAGAAGCCGTCCTACGCAACCGAAGGGCCGACCTCGCGGGCGCGCTTCATCACGGACAGGGAGGGGCGCCTGTTCTTCCGCACCATCCTTCCCTGCAGCTATCCGATTCCGACCGATGGTCCGGTAGGCGAGATGATCATGCAGACGCGACGCCATCCGATGCGGCCGGCGCACGTGCATTTCCTGGTCTGCGCGCCGGGCCATGAGCCGCTGATCACCCATGTCTTCATCGGCGGCGACAAATATCTCGATTCCGACGTGGTGTTCGGCGTGAAAGATGAACTCGTTGCGAAGATCGAGAAGCGTACCGATCCCACCATGCCGGATGGCAAGCCCGCGCCCTCGCCCTGGCACCTGATGTCTTACGATTTTCGCCTCAAGCCCGGCGCGGGAGCCGCGCCGAAGCCGATGGCCGCGCGCGTAGCCGAGGACGCCTGAGAGCCTGCAAAAGATTCGTGAGCACGGTGAAATTTTAATCGCCGTGCTCACTCTTTGTGCGTCGCACAACAAATAAGCGAATCGCAAATTTTGAATGCGAATCCACTCTGCCGAATTTTCGGGCGGACTTGGTAAGCTATTATAATAATTACTCATTTTTCGTTGTGGCGGCTTGGCATGGAGCTTGAATAGCTCTGCTGCGACGCCACCGAAGCCGTCCTTTGAAACCAATCATCCGAGTTTGCGACACCGCCAACCGGGGTCTCCCCGGTGCGCGCCCTCATGTCCTCAGGCGACCAGCGACGAAAGGGAATTTGTAATGCGCGACAAGAATCCGACCTGGATTTCCGACTGGAATCCCGAGGACGAAGCATTCTGGAATTCCAGGGGCAAGTTCATTGCCAAGCGCAACCTGATCTGGTCGATCATTGCCGAGCACATCGGATTTTCCGTCTGGCTGATCTGGAGCATCGTCGCAACCAAGCTGCCGCAGGCGGGCTTCCACTATTCGACCGAGGAACTGTTTCAGCTGGTGGCGCTGCCTGGGCTGATCGGCTCGCTGATGCGCTTTCCCTACACCTTTGCGGTGACGACGTTCGGCGGCCGGAACTGGACCATCTTCAGCGCTGCGGTACTATTCATTCCGACGCTTGCGCTGGCTTATTTCGTGAGCGAGCCGAACACGCCGTTCTGGCTGATGCTGCTGGTGGCGTCCACCGCCGGCCTTGGCGGCGGCAATTTCGCCTCCAGCATGGCCAACATCTCCTTCTTCTACCCCGACCGAATGAAGGGCTGGGCGCTCGGCCTCAACGCGGCTGGCGGCAATATCGGCGTTTCCAGCGTGCAGCTTTTGACGCCGATGTTGATGGGGATCGGCCTGATCAATCTCTATCAGGCGACGCCGGTTGGCGGCGTCTACCTGCAGAACGCGGGATTGATGTGGGTGCTGCCGCTCGCGGTCGCGGTGTTCGGCGCGGTGTTCTTCATGAACAACCTGACCTCGGCGAAATCCTCGATCAGGGACCAGCTCGCCATCGTCAAGCGCAAGCACACCTGGATCATGTCGTTCATCTATATCGGCACCTTCGGTTCCTTCATCGGCTACTCGGCTGCGTTCCCGCTGCTGATCAAGACGCAGTTTCCCTCCGTCACCATCGGCATCGCCTTTCTCGGCCCGCTGGTAGGCTCGTTGGCGCGCCCCCTCGGCGGCCTTCTGGCCGACAAGGTCGGGGGCGCCATCGTCACCTTCTGGAACTTCATCGCCATGGCGGCCGCCACCATCGGCGTCCTCTATTTCGTCGGCACCAAGGATTTCCTTGGCTTCCTGGCGATGTTCCTCATTCTTTTTGTCACGACCGGCGTTGGCAACGGATCGACCTACCGGATGATCCCTTCGATCTTCCGCGAGCAGAACCTGCACAAGGCCAGAGGCAAGGGCGACGCCGCTCGTGCGGTCGCACTGAAGGCTGCTTCGATCGAGAGCGGCGCAGCGCTTGGCTTCATCGGCGCGATCGGCGCTTGCGGCGGCTATTTGATCCCCAGCGGCTTCGGCAAGTCGATCGCGTTGACCGGCGGGCCGCAGCTTGCGCTCGTGGTCTACCTCGTCTTCTACGCAACATGCCTCGGGCTCACCTGGTGGTTCTACCTGCGCAGGAGTCCGGAAGCCTCCGGCGCAGCGAGCCTGGCGCAGGCGCGCGTCTAACCTAGGTTTCTCGCTCCCTAAAGCAGGGCGCGAAGCCTCAAGAGAGGAGCCAAGACATGACACCGGATCAGGTTCGGCTCGTGCAGGAGAGTTTTGCCAAGCTCGTGCCCATCGCGGATCAGGCGGCTTCAATGTTCTACGAGCGCCTGTTCGAGATTGCTCCGCAGGTGAGGGCGATGTTTCCGCCTGACATGGCCGAGCAGCAGAGGAAATTGATGGCGACGCTCACCATCGTGGTGGGCGGGCTCTCCAATCTCGAATCGATCTTGCCGGCGGCCAGCAGCCTTGCCACCCGTCATGTCGCCTACGGCGCCAGGCCTGAGCACTATCCCGTGGTCGGGGCGGCGCTGCTGTGGACGCTGGAGCAGGGCCTCGGCAAGGAATGGAACGAGGAGGTCGCCGACGCCTGGACCGCAGCCTACGCGATGTTGTCCGACTTCATGATCAAACAGGCCTGGGGGCGACCCCAGGCCGCCGAGTAGTGGCGTCGTGAGCGAGCCTCTCGTCATCGTCGGTAACGGCATGGCCGCCGCGCGGCTGGTCGACGAGCTTGTCCAGACTGCGCTTGGCCGGTATGCGATCGCCGTGATCGGCGAAGAGCCGCGCCTTGCCTATAATCGCGTGCTGCTGTCCTCTGTGCTGGCAGGCGAAACGGCTTCCCACGATATCGAGCTCAAGCCCGCCGCCTGGTGGCGCGACCGCGGCGTCACCCTTAAATATGGCTGCCGCGTCACCGAGGTCGATGTCGGCCGGCGCGAGCTCAAGATCGAGGGCGAGGAGAGCGTCGAGTTTTCCCGCCTGGTGCTGGCCACCGGCTCGTCATCGCTCAGGCTGAACGTGCCCGGCGCCGATCTTCCTGATGTCCATACCTTTCGCGACAGTCGCGACGTGGACCTGCTGCTGGCGCTCGCGGCACGGAAAAAACCCGTCGTCGTGATTGGCGGCGGATTACTGGGCCTGGAGGCGGCCTACGGTCTTGCGAAAACGGGAACGCCGGTCACGCTTCTGCATCTGATGGACCGCTTGATGGAACGTCAGCTCGATTTGCCCGCGGCCGACCTGTTGAAGTCGCTGGTCGAGCGCAAGGGCATCACGGTGCTGCTCAACGCCAACACCGCGCGCATTTGCGGCACGACCCGCGTCGAGGGTGTCGAGCTATCCGACGGGCGGCTGATCGAAGCCGATGCGGTCGTCTTTGCGGCAGGCATCCGGCCGAATACGCAGCTTGCCGGGGATGCGGGCATTACAATCAATCGCGGTATCGTGGTCGACGATCGCCTGCAGACCAGCGCGGAGGGCATCTATGCGCTCGGCGAATGCGCCGAGCACCGCTGCGTCTGCTACGGCCTGGTCGAACCCGCCTATGAGCAGGCGCGCGTGCTGGCCCAGCAACTGGCGGGACGAAACGCGCTCTATCTTGGCAGCGTGGTCGCCACCAACCTGAAGGTTTCGGGCGTCAGCGTGTTTTCCGCCGGCGACTTTCTCGGCGGCGAGGGCAGCGAGGCGATCGTGCTCAACGACATCAAGCTTGGCACCTACAAGAAGCTGGTGATTTCGGATGGCAGGCTCGTTGGCGCGGTGCTGATCGGCGACGTGGCCGACGCTCTCTGGTATCTCGAGCTGATTCGTTCCCGCCAGGATATCGCCGCGATCCGCAAGGACATGATGTTCGGCCGCCCGGTTGCGCTCCCTGCGCGGGCGGCATGACGATGTCGCGCGCATGACCGCCCCGACCCGCACAACCTGCCCCTATTGCGGTGTCGGCTGCGGCGTGCTGGCGACACCCGACGGCAACGGTGGCGCGGCGATTTCGGGCGATGGCGAGCATCCCGCCAACTACGGCAGGCTGTGCTCGAAAGGTTCGGCGCTTGGCGAGACGCTTACCCTCGAAGGCCGTCTGCTCTATCCGATGATCCGCTGCGGCAAGGGCGTCATGGAACGCGTCGACTGGAGCGACGCACTCGACCACGTCGCCCACCGGCTCAACCACATCGTCGCCCGCGACGGCGCAAAGTCGGTGGCCTTCTATCTGTCGGGTCAGATGCTGACGGAAGACTACTACGTCGCCAACAAGCTGATGAAGGGCTTCATCGGCTCCGCCAACGTTGACACCAATTCGCGCCTGTGCATGGCGTCCTCGGTTGCGGGTCATCGCCGGGCCTTTGGTGCTGACACCGTGCCCGGCTGCTACGAGGACCTCGACGAGGCCGATCTCCTTGTGCTGGTCGGCTCCAACGCCGCGTGGTGCCATCCGGTCCTGTTCCAGCGCATGCAGGCGAACAGGCAAGAGCGCGGTGCGCGCATGGTGGTGATCGATCCGCGACGGACTGACACGGCCGAGGACGCCGAGCTGTTCCTGCCTTTAAGGCCCGGCACCGATGCGGCGCTGTTTTCCGGACTTCTTGTTCATCTTGCAGACAGCGGCGCGATCGATCGCGACTTTGTCGATCGCCATACGTCGGGGTTCGAGGAAGCACTGGCGCGCTGTCGAAGCATCGCCGGCAGCGCCGCCGCGACCGCACTTGCAACCGGGCTTGCAGAA
>Ga0310914_10001262_pt1 | contig 16205 bp, 8 predicted proteins | sample GREbulkMGAN108_FD_203450 | JGI IMG/M metagenome (GOLD analysis project Ga0310914, IMG submission 203450) | Lab enrichment of tropical soil microbial communities from Luquillo Experimental Forest, Puerto Rico - GRE.bulkMG.AN108 | ecosystem: Environmental > Terrestrial > Soil > Tropical forest >... | reverse complement strand
CGTGCCGCTGGTGTAATTGATCGAGATGACATCGTCCTCTTCCAGAACTTGGGGCACAACAGCGCTAGCGTTGCGAGAGAGGAAATCCAAGGGAGTCATCGCCGATTTCATGACCGCATCCCGAAGTGTGGGATTCGGCGGATTATAAATCAGAGAATGAGGTGAACTCAGCGACGCGTTGCCCGATGCCCTGCCATTGGGGTTCGCCGCTGACCGCAACGCGACGGCCGTGTCGGGCTGGACGAGCAGAAAGCCAAGTCTTACCCGTTTTCACTTACTCAACGGAGAGCCGAAACTTCGCGTCATTTTGACAGCCAAGAATGGACCGCCATACGGAACCGCGGCTCCGCAGGCGGCTAGTGTGGCACGTCGGCGGGAAACAGCGAAATTTCGCAAGCCCAAAATAGTCCTTCGGTTTCTCAATCTAGAACAATCGAGAAACGCCGTGTTGCATTCGCTCGCGGCAGCGAGTTCCAAGGAATCATACCGTCATGCGATTGACAAGTTGATTGGCTGGGTCCGCTAGGCGCCACGCTTGGCGTTCCAGCTGTCGGTTGTGCTTCAGCACCGGTTCTTCTTGAAGCAGCAGAATCTGACTCCATTCACCATCAATGTGCTCTTGGCCGCAGTACGGCGCCTTGCTTACGCATCAGGAGAAATTAGCGGCCTACAACGGGGGATGGTATTCCGCGCAAAGTAGCATTCTTTGTCTCACCAAGCGTAAATATCACAACCTCGTTCGGTCCAACTTGGAGCCACGGTGCTGGTACAAACAATGTCTCTTGCGGACCAATGTCCCAAAACCTACCGAGCAGATGCCCATTTACCCACGACACACCTTTCGTGAGCCCCCTCATGTCGAGAAAGGTGTCGCCTGTTTTGGCGAGCGCGAAGGTTCCGCGACAGAAAGCAGGACCATGCACTTGGGTTTCCGCCCGCTTGAACGCGACGGAGTGCAGGTCATTCATGGGGAGTGGATAGATTCGCCAGGAATGTAACTCCTTGCCCGCCAGTGTGACCGGTCCGGCGATGCCTTTGCGCTGGTCGCGCAGACGCTTAGTAAAGTTGATGCGTCCGCCATTCTCGACAAGAATCTCGAGTGAGTTCTTTGTCGCGCTGGAGTGAAGCGTTAGTGTGTTCTGCCCCAGACGAGTGTCGAGTGTGCCCTGCTCCGCTCGATTCAAGTAGACCTTGGCATAGTCCTGCATGGCTTCGAGGTGGAGCTCGCCGTCGATCGGTCCGGTGACTTCGGTTTGATAAAGGATGTAGCCGTAGGACTGGCCGAGCATTTCCATCGAGCGCGGGTCGCTCGCGTCAATAGATTGGGCTAGGTTGTCCCAAAGGGAACTCGTTTCCCTCAGTGTAATTTGAGGAATCGTGATGAACGGCGCCGTTTGTGGCACGTCCGGCAGTTTGATCGATGGATCGTGCGCCGCCATTGCGTTGCGAAAGGCGAAGTACTTTGTCGTGGGGCGGCCTGATTCATCCAGCGCAGCATCGTAGTCGTAGCTGCTAGTTTGCGGCTCGTAGGCCTTGTCGAAATTGGCGCCGTTCATGAAGCCGAAGGTCGTGCCTCCGTGAAACATGTAGAGGTTCACGGAGTAGCCCTGCGACAGAATCCACTTCAGGTCGCTCGTTTGCAGGGCGGCATCGGTCTGAGCGTGCTTGCCGCCCCAGTGGTCGAACCACCCGGCCCAGTATTCACCAGCCATGAGCGGCTGGTTGGGACGAAACGCCGCCAGAGTTTCGAAGGCATGTTGCGTTTCACCGGGTCCGAAGTTTACGACGGCAGGAACACCAGGCAGGGTGCCGTTCGGCAACTGCTCGGGACCATCGGCGGTGTAGAGCAGCGAGTCGCTGAAACCGGCAGCCGCGATGAGGGTGTAGACGTGCTTCATGTACTGGCGGTTGCTGTCGAAGGAACCGTACTCGTTTTCGACTTGCACCGCGAGGATCGGGCCACCGTGAGTTGCTTGCAGCGAAGCGAGCTCCTGTCCGAGGCGCTTGAGCCAGCGCGCGACGGGCTGCATGAATTTCGGGTCATCGCTGCGCAGAACAATCGTTGGATCGGCGAATAGCCACGCGGGAAGGCCGCCGAGGTCCCACTCGGCACAGACGTAGGGGCCGGGCCTCAAGATCACAAAGAGTCCCTCATCTTGCGCGGCACGAATGAAGGCGGCGACATCGAGTTGCCCAGAAAAGTCGAAGACCCCGGGCTTGAGTTCGTGGAGGTTCCAGAAAACGTAGGTGGAGACGGCGTTTAGTCCCATCGCGCGCGCCATCTTGAGGCGATCATGCCAGTATTCGCGCGGAATACGTGCGTAGTGCATTTCGCCGGAGATGATCAGGAAAGGCTTGCCGTCAAGAACAAACTGGCGGCCGGAGATTTGAAGCCTGTGGCGCAGAGGAATGGGATTGGCGCCTGTACCGAAGGTCAGAACGACGACAGCGAGAACTACTGCGAACTGAAGAGATCGGCCCAAACTGCATCCTTTGTGAGAGACTGTCGAACCCACCCTTTCCCAACAAAGGGAGAGGATGGGGGCACCCACATCTTCTTTTACTTTGTCGGCGCGCCTTCGAGCGCCAGCACTTCGAAAGGTTTGAGCGAGAACATATGGGGCTGGCCCCCGACGACGCTAACGCCAGGCTGCTCGTGATCCTCTTTCCAAGGGCTGTGGAGCGTGTACGCGCGTGGTGTTTTCGCGGGCAGCTCGAACGCCCTCTCGATGTCGATGGCGACATCCTGCGGCTTATCGGAGGGGTTGCGTAACACGAGGATCGCTTTCTTGGGCGACCATGATGCCCATCCGTAAACCTCGAGCAACGCAGGGTCTCCACCGATCCAGTGCGTATCAACCAGGACATCGGCATTGGCGCGGGACCAGGCAGCGGCTTCGGCAAGCGTGTCCCAGTTCTCGGTGGAGAGCAGCGAGGGCGTGATGTACATCTCCTGCAACTGCGTGCCATTGCCAAAGTAGTCGCGGACTTCGTTTTTGAAGTCGCGCTGCGGATCGGTGTCCAGATTCTTCGCGTGCTTGGCGTAGATCATGCCGTGCAGCATGAGCGAATTCAGCGGATAAAGAGGTCCCAGCAGCACTATGTGGGCATAAGTGTCGGCATCGCGATAGGTGATCCACTGCTCGCGCTTGGGACCGACTCCAAGAAATTCGTGGTCTTCGCCACCTCGCCAGATGGAGTCGGCGTAGCGCAACCAGAACGGAGACGGATACGTGCCCGTGGTGAGATTGATGTAGAGGCCGGGCTTGAGTGCGCGCAGCTCTCCGATGAGATGGATAGCGGCAGCGAAGTCACTGTCGAAACTGCTGCCCGGGGCGACTCGGTCGGCGTTGCCGGTGCCGTCAAACTTGAACTGATTGACGCCGTAGTCGCGCACGAACTTGAAGCAGGTGTCGCGAAAGGCTGCGTAGTACCGGGGGCCGGACAGTGCGAACCCATTCTGCACAGTTTCGTAGCCCGCCGCTTGTCCGGCGGCGACGCGCTGCTGCTTGGGCTTGCCGTAGCCTCCCCACGGTGACATCCACACTCCGGGAGCCGTGTTGTAGGCCGCGGTGGCTGCGCGCAGTTTCGTGAAACCGTCAGGAAAGCCGGCGTTGAATTGCCAGAGCGTGGAAGCATCATCCCAGCCGTCGTCAAATAGAAACGATGCAATCGGCACACCACGCTTCTTCGTCAGCTCGCTGCCGAAGGTATTGATGACGCTGAGGGCCCCGCCCTCGTCGTAACTGCTGAAATAGCCGAGGTCATACCAGGAGTTGTAGTTCAGAAAGGTGCGATACGGGTGCGCGCGCTCGCGCTCGAGGTAATGCAGGAAGGCACGCCGGAATTGTCCGGCAGGAGCTACTCCGATGACGGAGCTGTAGGTGACTGACTGACCGGCCTTCAGTGGAAGCTCGCGCTCAACCCAACAACGTGCTCGCTCACCGGCAACGGCACAGGTCGAAAGTGGGTCTTCGATGCCGGCGAAGATCGCTCCATCGACGATGGGCGACCCTCTGACGGTACCGACGGTGCGCGCGTTTCCGGAATTCCAATCTAAAAGCCTGACCTGGCGGATCGGAACGTCGTTCCCCTTGGCAGCAATTGCGACTTCCTGGCGCATGTAGTTGGAGCCGTCGCGGAGAATGAGTTGCCAAACGATGTGCAGCCGGCTGCCTGAATCCCCAAATTCTGTGACAACCGACTTGCCTGGAATCCGCTCGGACAAACGCGAGGCGTCAGAGTGAGCCGTGAGGTCGACCAGCTTCGGCGGGACAACGACTTTCAATTTCGAAGCTGAGAGTACGCTCCCATCGCCGAGCAACAGTACGAACGGAAGCATCTTTTGTGGCGTGGTTTCATTCGGAATCAGGTTGTTGAATGCCAGAGTATCGACCTGGCCGCCAGAAATTGATGCGTCCAGCGATACGGTCGCGTTCCGCAGGACAAAGCCGTCTCGCCGAATCTTACACTTGGCGACGCCGGGATCGGGGGAGAAGTACACCGGCGTGTCCAGCGCGAGGGCACATCCAGCCAACGCCAGCGCGATCATGACAAGTATGAATGCGCGAAGAGAAGCGTTCATGGATCGACCTTAGGAAGTCACCGGCGCGGCCTTTGGTCCAGTCATCAGCGATCCCACCACCATACCAATCGCTGCCAGCCCGAAGGCGCCTGCACCCGCGTAGCTCGCTGGAGTCTTGAAGAAGAAGAAGCCGATGGTCGCAACGGCTCCACCGGCCATGGCAAGATAGCCGCCCAGGGTGGAGGCGCGGTTCCAGAACAGGCCCGCTATGACGGCGACCAGCGTGCCCGAGAGATAAATCGTTGCTGTAATGTTGAGGTAGAAATACGTCGGGCCAGGCAAGGTGTACCACAACCCGTAGACCATCACGAAGAGGCTGACGCCCAGGTTGGCGCCGCGATTGAGCATGACTTGTTGCAGCGAGGTCAGCGGACGGTGGCGCAGTGGCAGGATGATGTCTTGGGCGATGATCGCGCTCCAGCCCAGCAGGTACGAGCTGTTTACCGACATGGTGGCGGCCAGCATTCCGGCGACGACCAGGCCCAGCACGCCTGAGGGGAGGATCGTGGCCAGCATCTTCGGCATGGCTTCGACCGAATTCTGTGCGGGGCCGAGCATGGCGAGCGCCGCGATGCCCCACATCATGGGCATCATGCCGCGGCCGAGGAAGATGAATCCTGCCCACGAGAAGACGCGCTTGGTGACTTCGGGGCTGCGCGTGGAGAAGGTGCGCATCGCCGTGGTCTGCCAACAGGTGTGCACCGCCAACCAGATCAGCACCTGAAACGCAATGTATGCCCATCCGTAGTGGGGGTTGGTGAACGGGTTGAAGCCGCCGTCGCCCATGGCCTGGCGTACGGCGTCGTACATGCGAGAGACACCGGCGGCGTGCACCGACCAATCGTCACCAGGATCGTACCCACACTCAACGCGACAAACTGAATGAAATCTGTGATGACGATCGACACCATGCCACCGAGCACGGTGTAGATGAGTTCGAGCAGCAGGATACCGGTCATCACGGCCTTGATGTGGTTGAGGGAGATTCCGGAGATGATGGCGAGGAAAGTGCCTTCCACCTTGAGGAAGACACCCATGTTGAGGAGGCCGCCTGTGGCGACGAGAATTCCGGTGAAGACGCGCAGATTGCGACTGAACTTGACCTCGAAGAACTCCGGCACCGTCATAAGGCGCATGGCGCGCAACCGTTTGACGATGAAGCCGGTGCGGCCCAGGAAGATCATCACCCATCCGGCGATCAGTCCGTTGACGAAGGAGGCGTAGCCAGTCTTGTAGCCGAGTTCGGCGTAATACATGAAGGTGATGGTGCCGATCTCGGTCGCGGCCAGTGTGGCGACGGCGAGAAATGTTCCGAGCTCACGTCCGGCAACGAGGAAGTCGGCGATGCCGCCCACGAACTTGCGGCCGTAGAGCCCGGTGGCGAGAGTGGCGCCCAGGTAGGTGACGACGATGATCCAGTCGAGTGCGGAGAAGTGGGTGCCGATCATTGAGGCCGGTGAGCCTCAGTCCGAAGATTGGCAAACATTCCGCGCAGATCGCGCAGACCGAGCACTAGGACAATGAGAGTGATGACGGCGAAGGCGGAGCCCGCGATCAGGAAGTTCGCCATCCAGAAGTAGTACCAGCCATTCATGGTCGCGGTGATTGTAATTCATCGCCGCGGGCAGAAAGCGATTGACGGCTGCTTTAGACTGTCTGGCGAACCGTGAGTAGTTCAGGGAACATCACGAAGTGCTTGATTCTGGCGCGCGGGCTGGGAATGCGCATGCGACGCGAGGACGCGGCGGCCGCGTTGGATGCTTCACAATCGACTGCGGCTGAGGCTGGGATAAAGGCCATGATTCCAGTCGGGCGGCCGTTTCTAGATTACGTGTTGAGCGGGCTGGCGAACGCGGGATTCGGGCAGGTGTGCCTGGTGATCGGACCAGAACATGAGGCAATGCGGGAGTATTACACGAATTTGAAAGTGCGGCGCATCAAAGTGGCCTTCGCCACTCAGCGGGAGCCGTTGGGTACAGCTAACGCGGTGGTGGCTGCGGAGGAGTTCGCCGACGCCGATGAGTTTCTCGTGATCAACGGAGACAACTACTATCCCGCTGAGGCATTGTCGTTGATTCAGAGCATGGGACAGCCAGGAACGGTGCTATTTTCGGCTGAAGCGCTCATCCGCGAGAGCAACATTCCGAAAGATCGCATTCGCGCGTTCGCCTATTGCGTGGTCGATCCCGACGGATTTCTAGCAGATATCGTGGAGAAGCCGGGCGTTTCGTTGGCTACTGATTTCGGCGCGGGGAAACTGGTCAGCATGAACTTTTGGCGATTTGGGCCGAACATCTTCGCCGCGTGCCGCGAGGTTCCGCGTTCGCAACGTGGCGAGCTCGAGCTGCCTGCGGCAGTGAGGCTGGCGATCCAGAAGGGCGCGAAGTTCAAGTCCGCGATTTGCCGCGCGGGAGTGTTGGACCTCTCGCGCCGGTCTGACATTGCTGAGGTTGCTGCCCGGTTGCGTAACGTCGAGGTGCGGTTATGAATTCAGACGTCGCCGCACGCTTGATCGCCGCCGGCATGAGCCAAGGAGAGGCGTGGAAGAAGTCGGATCTGTTTGCGAAGGCGGAGCGCGAGCTTTCGGCGACAGGCGGCGGCGAGGTCATGTGCTGGTTCGTGCCGGGACGGATCGAGGTTCTGGGCAAGCACACCGACTATGCTGGCGGACGCAGTCTGCTATGCACAGCTGAGCGCGGATTCTGCGTGGCAGCGATTCCGCGTAATGACCCGCTCGTGCGCATCAACGATGTTGTCCGCAGGCAGGCTTTTGAGTTCACGATTTCTCCTGAATTGTTGGTGCCGCATTCGTCGTGGAGGGGATACGCCGCAGTTGTCGCGCGCCGGCTGGCGCTCAACTTTCCGCATCAATTGCGCGGCGCCGACATCGCGATGGCCAGCGACTTGCCTTCCGCCGCCGGGATGAGCAGCTCGAGCGCGCTGGTGGTCGCCATGTACGTCGTGCTGAGCGCGGTGAATCGGCTCGAGGAGTGCGAGGAGTATCGTGCCAACATCATCACCGCGGAGGATCTGGCCGGTTACTTAGGCTGCATCGAAAATGGGCAGACGTTCAAGTTGCTCACGGGTGATGCGGGAGTCGGTACATTCGGCGGCAGCGAGGACCACACGGCAATCCTCTGTAGCGAACCGGGAAGGCTGAAGCAGTATTCCTTCAGTCCGGTGCGGTTGGAAAGAACCGTACGACTGCCTAATAATTGCACTTTTATCATTGGCGTAAGCGGCGTAGTTGCTGACAAGAAGGGCTCGGCTATGGGTCGGTATAACCGAGCCTCGCAGGGTATCAGATCGATTCTCGAACTGTGGCGCACCCGCTCGGGATCGAATGCGATGACACTGGCCGAGGCTGCCGCCTCGGCTGACTCGACAGATAGCATTCGCGCAGCCCTGCGTGAAGCCACCAGCAAGAATGCTGATTTCGCGTGGCTTCTCGATCGTTTCGAACAATTCTGGAAGGAATCGGAGGAGATAATTCCTCGAGCTTCTGATGCACTAGTCCGCAACGACCTAGAATGCTTCGGGCAGTTGGTGAACGAATCCCAGGTCGCAGCCGAATCACTCCTCAGGAACCAGGTCCCGGAAACCACTTGGCTTGCTAAGGAAGCCTCATCACTCGGTGCCTACGCTGCATCGGCATTCGGCGCCGGATTCGGCGGTAGCGTCTGGGCGTTAGTTTCCACCGCTGAAGCGGCTCAATTTGCCCGTCGATGGCACCGAGCCTATGAGCGAAGTTCGTTTGACGCCGCAGCCCAGTCAGAATTCTTCGTGACTGATGCTGGACCAGCCCTCATACGATGGTAGATCGGATCGCATCCGTCGCACGCATCCAGTGCCCAGACTCGGGCTACCTACGATAGGGACCATTCCTACATGGGGAACGGCGTATCGCTGAATCTCTGGGTAATGCACAGGTCATTCAAGCGACAAGCGGCGATGGAATTGATATCTGGGAACCCGTTGTTTTTTCGCTGTGACAGGAGAGCAGGTTTGCAATTTCAGTTAGAAACTCCTCGGGCGCTATGCACTTGCTGAGTAATCTGTCAGCATGATCGTATCCCGGCGGCACACTCGCCCATGCGGTCAAGAGAACAACAGGCACTCTCGGTTGAAGTCGTTTCATCTCCGACGTGAGTTTTGCCCCAGTACCATCCGCCAGCCAATGGTCGCTAATCACTAGGTCTATGTGATTGCAATTAAACAGTTTTAGGGCGACCTCCGAGCTGGCAGCGGTCAACACGGTATATCCCTTCGTCGATAACAGCAGGCGACGAACGGCGAGCGCTGTGTGGTCGTCATCAATGCATAGAATCACAGTTGACAAAAGTGAGCTCCTCCCTGTGCTGCCGCCATGGAACTACCTAGGAGCCTGATTGGTCTTTCAGATTGTTGAGAACCGATTGAGAACTTTGCTAAGCGTTCGGGACTTAGCAGGCCACCCTTTACTCTTACATGACGGACAGCTACGGGCCGGACGAGAAGACGATGGCGATTATCTCTAAGAGCCTGGCCACGTAAGTGGGCTTCCGGAGCGGCTCGACGCCCAAACAATTGACGGCTGCCTGGGTGGCAGACTGGACAGATTTAGGGAAATCTCCGGCTGCAGGATGGCGAGCTGCGATATCTTTCTCCAGCCGTGCGCACCTAATTCTGCATGGGTGGTTCCGTGGTGAGTCGTTCTCTCTTGTCGCCGTCCCCCGCTACCGCATAATCAATAGCAGCATTCTCGTTTCCGGCCACCCAGCAGAAATGCATCAAGGTTGGATCAACAATCTGAAAGACGCATCGACTTTCTAAGTAGTTCCATATAGGTTGCTCATCGAACTCTCCTGCGTCCCCAAGATTGAGACGGATGGACGATGCCGCGGGGCTGCCCATGTGGCCCCACATCCTCGGAGATAGAGGGCGGTCGTCGCTCTCTGTACCAGACGTGGTGATCGCTAAATCTCGGAGCTAAAATGCACTTTCGCCTGGGTGGTTGGCGAGATATCGGGAATCGTTGCCTCAGTGCTGTGGACTATAGGCGTTTATGTGCTGACGTTTCAAGTTGAGGAGAGTAACGCCCAGAGAAGATTCCTTGCAGCTCACAAGCTTTGTCTTAAAGATACCGAGTACGACGCCTATATGGAGAGGCGGCGGGACGCGTGGAACAGCTCTGCGAAAGAAGATCACGAACTTGCTGTCTTTACATCACTCGTTACAATGCCTAGTGGCTGGCTACTGGTCTGTACGGCGGCTGGCGTATGGCGATGAGTGAGGCTAGTTTCAGTACTCCACGTTCACCGTGAGCGCATCTGGGGTAGTGCTGTACCAAGATCCCTCAGACGACGCCACCGCCGACTGCCTTCGCCTTCGTTCCCGAGTACCAAGTGACCACGCTGGTTGCAAGAGATTTAGGATCCACCCAACCATCGACGAGGTTCGCTTCCCGTAAAGAGGAGTACGCATTTGAAAAGGCGCTAGCCAAGTCTGCCCCAGCCACCCCTGATTGGTTGATTTCCCAACACAAAGTATCGTGTACCGTCTGCAACACATCCAGCTTCGTGCCGTTCCGATGTCGGAGCCGGGCGAACACCCCAAGACTTATCCCAGTCTCGGAGTGGCACTGAACGATTGCAGTTTGCCACCAGCCAACCAGATAAAGTGGTCTGAAAGTACGGACAAAGCACTTAAAGCCAGGAGTGTGAACTGAGGTCTCGAATGACCTATGCAGGTGAGGCGAAGTGGGACCAGCGAAGACCATCGTAAGGCTCGCAAGCTCTTAGACCATAAACATAACGCTTGCAATTTAAAGCTGGCCTGAATTTACGATGGACGTCAACTTAAAACACCAGGGGTCGGGCCACAAAACGCAGGATTTTGAAACTCACCGATTGATTCTGAAATAGTGCGAGCTACTCCACTGCTTATGGTGATCGCACCTCATAGGTAACGGAGTTGGGCCCGATGTCCTGCTTCGTCAACGGAGCCACTCTCCGGAAGAGAGTGGCTCTTTGTGTAGGCTGACTGGGCCGGGAAGCCGGCCTCCGGCCTTGCAGGTCGGAGCTGAATAGAACTTCGAAGAAGAATCTCAAAAACGACCCCACCCATACGCGAGCATCCCTTGAAACCAGGTGTTGCATTACTTACCCGTGCGATTGTCACCTCACGTTTACCCGAAAAAGCCTAATCGGGTGATGGTGTGGCCCACCTCGCCCCTACCTGTTGTCACATGCAAAGCCTCAGCCTGCTGATGTCGCCGATAACCGGCAGTTCCGTTCATTTCTACAGAGCGACTGCGAGGAGCGCCGAATGTCGTGGACCTTTCGCTCTTCTTCGTGCAAGCCCACATTGATTTGGTTCTTTCGCATAAACCAAACGCAAAGCGCGCAAATCAAGAACCAAGCCGCACACCAAAGGTGACATGCCCCACCTCAAAAGTTCGTGTCTCGCTAAAGACGACGAGAAGGAGAGGCAGGACAAGCGGTAGGGTCTTTTGCTGGGGGCTTAGGCTTTCTGTCGTTGAGGAAAGCAGAGATGAGCCATGCCCCAAAACCCCAAATAAGCTGGACACAAAAAAGTTAGGGGCGAAGAAGAGCCACGCAGGCTGTCCACCGTAACAGCGGCGAATACAAACGCTATCGCGAGTGCGAACAATGCCCTGTGGTAAAAAATGCCATCGCAGGGTTTTATCACGTCGTTTCGCGCTCGAGAAGAAACACCGTCGTCTCTTCATGGATTTTCAACAGTCTACGCATGAACGCAGTTTGGAGCGGGTGACGGCGGATACGGCAAGTTTTCCTTTCAAGCCGCCAGGAAGCTGAACATGTGAATGAGTCCAAACTCTCAGTGGCTTTTGAAGCGGAAACGACAAGAGTTTAGCGTGAGCGGACCCGAGGTACCATCATGACCACTATTATCACTGTAAGAACTACCAGTGCGACGACAGCGTCTACAATGTGCAGCTTTAGGTCTTGATAGACTGGCTTAACAAAAATCGACCAAACTCCGAGTTGAAGGCGGAGGAGAAGCACGACAGCCGCAAGTGCAAGGAGCGCGACAATGACTTTTATCTGCTTCACCAGCAAACTGTAACGCTACACGGGGCGAAATGGGAATGGGCCTAAAGTGCCGTAGAAATTGGTGCTATATCGTCCGGCAAACCAATCTCCAATCCTCAAATAGCTTAATCTGGGGCAGATCGATGCTGACAGAACTCTGCCGCACATGTTGCATGATGCCGTCCACCCAGTGCTCTCATCCTATCAATAACGGCTGGGAATTGCATTGGACCGGTGCGAATCCAGGCTGGCCTCCGGCCTCCGCTGACGATCCCTACAGATTGCGATTGATTTTGTAACCTCTCTCAAGAATCTGAAAGCCCCTTTTCTTTTCAAGTAGTTTAATGAGGGCACTTCAGTTAAATCTCCTTCGCGACGCCTGGGATTACCCCACGGGACGGCTAGCAGGCCATTCCCGGTCCTAGGCGTCTCTCTCCGAGTTAAGAGACTACTAATGGCGTGGCGTATTATGGCGTGACGATTTCAGTTGACGCAGTAACCACTTAAAATTACCGTAATCTCTAAAAACCTCTCGAATGAGTGCTCAGAAGCAAGGGGTAATCTGGCCGTCCTTGCGTCCCGAGTTACTTAACTTTCTGTTTGAATCTCGCGGAACGAGGACGCCACTTTGAAAGACGATAATCACGCTGCAGCTCTACCCCAGCCTGCTCTCTTGCTCGAACTTCACTCTGTTGAACTCGCCATGCAGGTCATCCACTACATCATGGAGAATCTTCATACCAATTTGTCGGTCTCAAACCTGGCGAGAAGACTCTCACTTAAAGAGAGGGTGTTGCTGTGTGGTTTTGAATCACAAACTGGGGTCGCACTCGGTCAGTTTGTTTTGCGGCGACGTATCGAGCGCGCGCTCGACCTTTTGAAGAGCTCTAGTGCCACCGACAGCGAAATTGCGGTGGGTATCGGTTTGAAGACTGCATCCGCCTTCCGAACCGTGTTCTTCAATTACTTAGGGGTCTCGCCCACCGAGTATCGAAGAATTCTGCCGCCGAAGAAGGAGCCTGCAAGTGTTGAAAGGCAAAAGCGTCCCTGCAAGTCGGTCAGTAGACCTGTGAAAAAACCCGGTGGTGAGGCGCTTCGTCCACTTGTAGTCTAAAGAAGCCTGCTAGGCAGTGGCTGTCAAACTTGGGAGCTGAACTGATCCATCGCAGAAGCCGTGCGACGCAATTGTGAAGCTACCGCAGATAGAATATTCAGCCCGGGGAATTAGCCGTCAACCAGCGGATCAGTCTCTGCCTCTCCTCCACCGGTCGCGCTTCATCGATAAAGACGGAAGTATATTCAGCCGGATCCGCCCACCGCGCCAATAGTCCTAGTCTCAATTGGTGGCCCGGCGAGCGGATAGGTGCAGGGCACCACTTCTGAGGTGATCGGGTCAGTCGGGTTTCGTGAAGTAGGCTCCGTAGCGCGGTCCGAATCGGTAGAGCAGTCGGGCGTAGCGGTGATACTCAGTCTCCTCATTCACATCGAAAACCAGTTCAACGAGATTCCCGGAGTTCAAGTCGGCTTCAGTTTCGAAGGCTACACCAGATTCGCTGATATCGATGGAGACTCCCTCGACAAACTGGTCATCAACTGCGGCGTGATTGATGCTGTACGGCGTTGATTGCCTGCTGCCCCTCAAGTACCTGCAAGTGAAAGCGACTTTTGGCTGGTCCCTCTAGAATCTGGTGGCGTTGTTGCGGCAACAATTGTTCGTCTACCGCGACTTGCGGGTCTGGATTGATCATCTCTTCCAAGCGCCGGATTTGTCCCAATCGCGGCCAGTGCAGCTTGCGATGTGTCGGCAGTAGTTGGACGGCGACCTACCTCTCTCAACGGTAAGAGCTTGATCAAATTAACGATTCCGGGAAGCGCAATCTAAGACAGCATTGTTTCGGCAGATTCGAGTTTTTGACTGGCCAACCTGTTTTCAGCAAAAGCAGTTGATGTGCCGCGCTTTCAAAGAAACTGCAGCATGCCGCCCTGTGGAATAGACTGGCTGTTTGCTGTATGTATGACAAACTTTAGCGTGTCAGGCGCGTCACTTACTGGCTAGTCGTGACCAGCAGATTTCAGAACGTTTATCTCCAAGAACTGGTAGCCCAAGCGGGAAGCCGATACGGATTTATGGAGAGCCTATCTACCCCAACCGTGCTACGCCTAGGCTTTTCAATAACATAGGGTCTGTTACCAGTGGAACCCTACGTGCATTTTGTGGAAGCAGTCGGGATTGCGGTGCATCCGAAGTTGCCGTTGCGAAGGCACGGCGTGACCGCCCGGGAGGCTCGGCAAGGAACCGGCCATCCAGCGTGAGGCTCGGAAAAAAGGGGTTGCATATATGGGGTCCGAGCCTCACGAGCGGTATTCTCTCCTACTGATGATCCTTCCCAAGCTGTTCCAAGTTTCCTGACATGGGAACATCCCGCACAATACTGAAGTGAAGACTAAAGTAATTTCTAGGAACGTTTAGGTAAACACTCGGCGACTAGGTGCCCGTCTCTCTGGGCGCCATTCACCGGACTGAAGCTCGGTAGTCCCCACCCGATGCACAGGCAGGATTCCACTGCAATGCACAATTGCCACGCCTCGGCGGGGTATGGCAATTGTGGGCCGCCCTGACACAAAAAATTGGGGAGCCCTAAGGCTCCCCGAGTGCTGCAACCCAAATCAGGTTTTAGAAGTTAAGCTTCAATCCAAACTGAATGTCACGATGCTCGTTGGGAGCACCCAGGACCGGCGTCACACCCTTCTGTGCGGTAATAAAGTTGAAGGATGAGACGTCCGCGTTGGCGACCTGGACATAGTAGTTGGAGTGGTTGAACACGTTATACATCTCGAACCGGAACTGGAGGTTGAAGCGCTCGGTCAGCTTGAAGGTCTTCGCTACGACCGCGTTGAACGTCCAGTTGTTCGGTCCCCAGTACGAGTTACGACGACCCACCGGCAGTCCGCTGCAGGTATGAACAGCGGTATCGATCGTGTTCGCACCGCAGAAGACGATCTGGTTCGGTACCTCCAGAGAGTCTCCTGTTCCAAACGGCTGGTCGATGTTGGGATCAATCGGAAGCGTCTGGTACAGGAAGTTATCTGCTGAAATAGCCTTCAATCCAGCATTGCCCTTGGGCGAGTTGGGAGCGGTTGTTACCCAACGTGGGCAGTTCGACACACCATTGGTGCAGTCGTAAATGGTGAAGTCACTCCCGGTGCGGGTGGCGAAGATGGGCGAGAGGCTCCATCCTCCGGCCACTTGTCTCACAAAACCGCTGCTGGCGTTGTTGCCCCAAGGCAGGTTCCAGGTTCCGCTGAAGACGAAGCGATTACGGACATCGTATTCAGAGTTGCCCTTGTCCAACTGGGGATACCATGGATCAGTGTAGCCCAACTGGTTGTTGCCGTTGCCGCCTTCAGCGAAGGTTGACGACAGGTCGTCGATGGCGTGCGACCACGTGTAGTTGGCGGTAAAGAACAGGCCTTTATTGAAGAGGTTGTTGCTCTGCAGTTTAATGTTCAGGCCGTTGTACTGGTTGAAGCCACCCGAGCCGCGGAAGTTCATGTTGGTGTACTGCTGGTTCAGGCGGTTAGACGCCCGCGCATCTCCCAGATAAGTGGAGCCGAAGTATGCCTTGTTGATATTGGCGATGCTGTACTCATGCACGCCGTGGGATCCGACATACTCGACCGAAACAACCGTGTTCTTCAGCATTTGATAGTCGATCGCGCCGGACCAGAAGTTGGCATATGCCTGCTTGATGTGCGGATCGACGCAGCGGCAGCTTGGACTAAGAAACGCTTTGCTGCCGGTTGAGCCACCCAATGGCCCGGCCACGTTGGTGTAGATGGGCTGGACTGGGAGGTCCACGCCCGATTGCAGTGCGACCACGGCGTAGTTCGGCGGGTTCTGAATCACATTGAAGGTTACGTTGCCGAAGTTGCGCTCATAGGAGATGCCGTAGCCGCCGCGGAAGCTCAAGGTGCCGTTTCCGAGAACGTCCCAGGCAAAGCCTACGCGGGGCGCCCAATTGTTCAGGTTCTTGGCCCAGAGTCCGCCAACGGGACTCTGATCCGCGATCTGAACTTGGCCAGTGCGGACGGTCTGCTGGTAAGTTGTTCCCGGCCCGAAGTAGAAGTTCGAGTCCAGTTTCGGGTTGGCGTTGTGCTGTACACCGTAGTACTCCCAGCGCAGGCCAAGGTTCAGGGTCAGGCGAGGAGTAACCTTCCACGAATCATTCACGTACCAGGAGCCGTCGTTGTAGATGTTGTTGCGGTTAAAGGCGGGAGAGCCAACAGGAAGGTTGAGAGTACAGTCAGGCGTCTGGATCGGCTTCCCCGTCGTAAGACTGCGGAAGCAGGGAAATTCACCCTGGGGATAAATCGCGCTCTGAAACAAGGCGACCTGGCCGTTAAACAAACCGGCGGCTGTCGAGGCGAGAGAACCACTTCCGCTGGCAGAGAAGGCTTGTACCGGGTTCTCATAGGCACCAAAGGTACGGTTGTCGCGGGTCTGGATGTAAGCGCCGCCAAACTTAAGCTGATGCTTACCTTTGGACCAGCTTAGGTCATCGTAG
>Ga0310914_10001252_pt1 | contig 16238 bp, 19 predicted proteins | sample GREbulkMGAN108_FD_203450 | JGI IMG/M metagenome (GOLD analysis project Ga0310914, IMG submission 203450) | Lab enrichment of tropical soil microbial communities from Luquillo Experimental Forest, Puerto Rico - GRE.bulkMG.AN108 | ecosystem: Environmental > Terrestrial > Soil > Tropical forest >... | reverse complement strand
AAGGTCTGCCGCGACTTAATGCCTCAAATGTGAAAAGGGGTAAGGAGTAGGTGTCCCCCGGGTGCAACATCCGTATATCCAGCGAAAGGGTTGTCAGATCGAGTCATCGACCTGCATGAGCATCTCAGCCGCCTTCAATCTCTGAGCCAAGGCACAAGTGTGCCATTATCCAAGTCATTCCCCCACGTCTTAAGCCATCGGAAGCCACAAGAATGAATGTATAAAGGCATTAACCGAAGCGGTGCGGCTTGCTATCGCCTTGAGCTATCCCGTGGCAAGGCCTAACCCAGGCTGGAACCGTCTAGTCGTCCGGGATCTCCACCTCGAACGTTTGGCTGTGAGTCTCTATACGGGCTGCCGAACGAGTAGGAGCTGGAAGCGCAGGGCACGTCGGCGGCAGGTAGTGCAACCCGCTCGCCGGTTTTCGAGGTCTATCACATCGTCTGCCTCATGTTTCCTGCCGTCCCGAAACCTCAGTGACCGATAGATGAGCGGCACGAATGGCTGGGCTGGGGTCTCTGCACTGGCGGCCGCATCTGCCTCATGCGCGCGCAAGAGAACGGTTGCAAGGTAGGCGACGGTATTGGCGACCTTCGGATCCGTTTTTCCAGCCTTCACCTCGGCCATTGTCTCGGCGAGCATTCGTTTTACGTCAGCCGCCGATTCAGGCGGGGCAATATGTTCTGTTGCCTGCTCGTAGGTTGCCTACGGTGCCGGCCCCCGGGCTGGCCTAACTCGGTCGCCTTATCGGGGTTCGCATGGAAATAGCAGAGGCCGCCTTCCATAGCCCAAGCCGTGCAGGGCGTACCGTTTCGAGTGACGCCTTGGCAGCGCCTTCTGGCGGCTTTCGACGGCTCAAGCAGCAGGGATGACACGCCCTCGGTTGAACATCACAGAACTTGTTCGCAGGGCCCACCGAACAGGCACTCTGGACTGCACCCTAACGCGCTGCAATCGACTCCTCGTTCGTCGATTGTGATTAACAATCCTGGGCACAGAACACCGTGACGTGCGAGCCATCGCGGAGGTGGCTAACAGGCTTGAGAGCAGACCTTCCCAGTCCGTTGAACTTGATGTGAACGCCGAGATTAACCTTGCAGAGCGGATTGCGGAAGGTCGCAAGCGGCTGATAGTTTAGCCCAACAGGATTCTTAACCAATACCGCAGCCGATCCCCAGGCCAAAGGATGATTGAAAAAGAGGAAAGGAGCAGACCTGCTCTGTTGAGCGAAGAATGCCCAAATTTCTGATAGGCAGAATAATCATTATCTTGCTTTCCTCGCTGGTCTTTTACTTCGGAATCGCTGGGCTAAAGTCTGGCGACATACAATCGAGGGGGTACATGTTCAACCGCGACGAGAATCCTCTCGGCTATTGGTTCACTGTTTTGACTAGCGTAGTAGGGCCAGTAATCATCATCTACCTGATGCTGACTAGATGACGTGCCCCGCCATTCCAAATGGCGCATCTCCGAATGGACATCTCTTTCATTCAGCAATAAGGCGCGGCAGCATAGGCGGAAGGCTACGGGATCAGGGACTCAGCGCCAGCAGATTGGTGCCGTGCCGCAAGTGCAGCCGCATGATTGCAGCGGGTCGCGAAGCACCCTATGACGTCCAAAAGCAGCCGAACTTCCCCGAGTATCTCGGTGCCGATTCCTTGCCGTTGGAACTCGGGCAGGATTCGCATACCACGCAACACCCGGACTCCTTCCTCGCTTGCAATCCGCACTACGCCTACAAGATCATTTCCGCGCCACGCGCCCACGACAACATCGCCGAACTGTATCTCGCCCGTGTAACCCGTGAGCCGGTAAAACTCCCGAACACGGTTAAATTCACTCCCAGGGACAACTGAAGCCATGCTGCCTCTCCAGAAGGCAATTATTCCCCCGATGTTCGCCTTGTAGCAAAATACCTGTGGGGTTTTGTTTTGATTGGCGAAATATCGCCTTCTCATAACTGATCCGCGGCGGTGAGCCATGCCGCCAAGCTGTTGCAGATGTACGCCTGAAGGGACGCAGCCAGATGAGACTCACGATTCGACCGCTTACGCCCTCTCTGTGGCCCGCCCTTGAAGCGCTTTTCGGCAAGGGCGGCGCCAGCAATGGTTGCTGGTGCATGTATTGGAGGATCGGCCCCGAATATCACAAGCGAGCGCGAGAGAGGAATAAAAGCGCACTCCATACAATTGTGAAGCAGGGTCCCCCGCCCGGCTTGTTGGCTTTTGACGGGGAGCGGGCTGTAGGTTGGTGTCAACTCACGCCACGACAGGATTTGAGCTGGCTCAAACGCAAGCAAGCTCTCCAACCTGTCGACGATGTGCCGGTTTGGGCCGTCTCGTGTTTCTATATCCGGCGCGGGTACCGCAGACGGGGCGTCATGGCGGCTCTGATCACCGAGGCATTGAAAGCTGCCAAGCGCGCCAATGCGCCTGCACTGGAAGCATATCCGGTCGACACTGCGCTACTGGGTAGTACGTCCAACCTGTTCACAGGGACGGCTTCCACGTTCAGGCGCCTCGGATTCAGCGCCGTCGCTCGCCGCCTGCCCTCCCGACCAATCATGCGCCATGACTTGAAAAGGATTGCCCCCTGAATCCTGGCCATTGCTGTCGTAATATCGCCTTCACACTTCAAAGTTCATGTCAGGCACCCGCCGCGACCCTATAAAACCTTTTTTCGGCACCTGTAACTTATGCTAGTATCCGCAGTACCGCTACTTTTCTGTCCTAGCCCCAGCCATGTGCGTAAGGCGCTGTAAGCGATAGCGCCATGGCTCGGACGTGAACGAAAATGACGTCCAGAATCCCAACCCGGCAGTGTCCGTAGTTGTCACCTGTCACCAGCAGAACCCGACTTGGAGGCAAGATCCATGAGATACCGCACCAACGCAACGAAATTGATTGCAGTTGCCGCACTCCTCGCAACGGTGGCACTGAGCACCGTCGCTTTCGCCCAGTCCGTAAAGGTCAAGGGCGTCATCATCAGTCGTGCCGGCAACGACATGACCATGAAGACGGCAGATACCCCGAATCTCGTCGTCGTGCTGAATGACACCACCGACGTGCAGCAGCTAGAGGGTGTCTTAAAGGCCCGCAAGAAAGACATGGCCATGGCTGCGTTAATCCCTGGCCTGGCATGTGAAGTGCAAGGCACGTACAACGCACAAAACCAGCTCGTCGCGACCTGGGTCAGGTTCACGGGCGAAGATCTCGAGCAGGCACAGTCTGCGCAAGCTGCGGTGCACGAGACGGCCGTCAAGGCTGCGGCCAATCAGGCTGAACTGAAGCAGCAGGCTGACGCACTGGCTGCCCAGAACGCAGCCTTGAAGGCGCAGCAGGAGGCCCTCGACAAGCAGCAGAAGGAGATCGCGGCGAATAAGGCCGCTATCGCCGCCAACAGCGCCCGCTTCGGCCAGCTCGACGATTACTACATCCTCGACGAAGTGACTGTGTTGTTCGGCAACGGTCAAACCAAGGTAGATCCGAAGTACGTTGAACCGTTGATGGCACTGGCGCAGAAGGCGATGACGTACAACGGCTATAACATTCAGGTGAAAGGCTACGCCTCCGCGGTAGGCAATGCCGCCTTCAACCAGGAGCTCAGCGAAGAGCGGGCCGAGAACGTCAGCGACATCCTGGCGCAGCAGGGGCATATCCCTTTGACCAACATGCTGGCTCCGGGAGCCATGGGTGAGAGCCGCCAGGTCGGTAACGACAAGACCGAGCAAGGTCAGGCGGAGAATCGTCGTGTCGTGGTTCGGGCGCTGCTTAACAAGGGCATCGCAGGATCCGTACAGGGACTGCCGACGACAACGACGAAGTAGAACTACACGAAGTATCACAATCGCTCGGGACGGTGGTCGCGCCGTCCCGACTTACTTTACTCGGGGACTTGGCCAACGACACAATTGATCCGCTAAAAGAACCCGGTCGTTCATACTTCGCCACCGCGGCTGTTCCAACCGTTGGTTGGCGTAAAATCGCCATTTCACTCAAAATGGCCGGGCAGGGATTTTGAGAGCTTCTATCGCCTATTCACGACGGTTATCCAAATCGCTGACGCGAGTTGCAGTCCAGTTTAGCGAGAGTGAGTTGCTGGTAGACCAGCTCCCCACACCGGGGTTGTGACGGCAACTCTTTCGAAGTTCGATACGAGAGCTTTGCCAAGTGGTATTGCATTCTTCACAGCAGGCAACGATAGAGAAGCGTCATGACTGGCCGTGCTGTCCCACACTTCCGTGACCCAAATGACATTCTCGTCCGCTGAGTCTTTTGCCACGACATAGCTGAAACACCCCGGCATCTTTGCTGCACTTTGCTTCAAGAGTCCGATCATTTCGTCGCGCCTGCCGGGAAGGATCGTTAGCTTGGCTATCAGGCCCCACATTGTGCCCCTCGATTTTAGCGGCTCCTTCCACGCGTACAGGCATTGTATCGCTCCAACTGTCGAGAAATCGCCTTCACACTTGTAAACCGCTCGCGAATGCCGGGGGGGTAATTAGCCCCATCAGCACAGGGTAAGGGTGAAGTGTGCCCGAAAGCCTGGCCACCTGATCGCCTCTTATTCGACACCGCTTACGTCGGCAGGGGCGCCATTTTGTGAGACCATGCGGATTGAACGGCGCCGTTCCAAACCTGTGTTGCTAGCAGTTGTGGAGTGCTCGGTGCTTCTGCAAGTCTTTTCTGCTCGCAGCAATCTTGCTCTGTATATCTTTGCATTCCCTTTGAGTTGCAAGGAAGCGTTGATGATCTTTCCCCACCAACTTCATGAGGCGACTTGTGACTGCGGAAAGCCCACTAGCGAGAATCCAGCCCCGCTCTTCAAGGCCATAACGAACTGAGCAATAGCTGAGATGTGAGGCCATTGCGGCTCCTCTCTGGTGCAAGAGAAGCCAGCCGGTCTCAGCGGTTTAGACGGCTCTTGGAGTGTTGCCCTTAACGTAGCACCGCGACAGCACAGAAGCAAGCGGTTGCTGTTGGGGCATCAACGCACTTGCGACGCGCAGATCAGCGAGTTCCAGCGACGATCACAGCGATTTTCTTTCGCCTTAAGCTCAGATTCTTTTGCCGTTTCGGCGGTCCGCTCGCCACGCCAAGATTACCGTAGAGATGGTGCCGATCACGCCGCCAATCGCGGTCACGATGGTAGCTGCCGCAAGCCACGTCGTGGGTGACGGCTGCGAAGGACTTGATCCAAGTACCAGTGTTTCACGCCAGATCTCAGGCCAAGTACGGATCTGGATCAAGACGGACACTGCAAAGACAATGACAAAAAACAACGTCATCTTCTTCGCAAGTTACCTGGTCTTCGCACTCTCGCTTGCGCTTACGGCGTATCGAACGTTTTGGCGGGGCATTTTGCAATTGGTTGTGCAGCAAAAGAAACGGTCACACGTCCATCTCTAACAACGTCGGCTCTGTCAAGGGTCGTTGTGGGCGTACTACCGTATGCACTCGGAGAAGAGCGCCATTTCGCTCTAATTGAATCAATCCATGCCACAACCGATACCAAGGCTCGCGTGTAATCTTGCGGGCGGTATTTCGGTCCGTCCCAACCATCTCTCCGGTCGCACTTTCGATCATGATTACTACTTCGAACTCCCTCGCTGTATTTGCCCTGAGCTCTGTACAGCTCCGCCAGGTTGTTGAGGTTGGTAGCCACATTCGGGTGGTTCGGTCCCAATGCCTTCTCATCGATAGCCAGGGCTCGTTGGCACAGCGGCTCCGCCTCGCTGTATTTGCCCTGACGGATATAGACACCGGGCACCGCACATTCCCCCACGGCTTAAGCCATCGGAAGCCACAAGAATGAAGGTATAAAGGCATTAACCGAAGCGGTGCGGCTTGCACTGCCTTGGGCTACATAAGGCGGCCGCTGCTACCGTGGCAAGGGCCTAACCCCGGCTGGAACCGTCTAGTCATCCGGGATCTCCACCTCGACTTCTATGTTTCGTTGTGAGGCTTCTGGGTGCTGCCGACGGAGCAGGAGCTGGAAGGGCGCAGGGCACGTCGGCGGCTGGCAGTGCAACCCGCTCGCCTGTTTCGAGGTCTATCAGATCGTCTGCCTCATGCTTCCTGCCGTCCCGGTAAATCAGTTACCGATAGATGAGCGGCACGAATGGCTGGGATGGCGTCTCCGCACTGCGGGCTGCATCTGCCTCAAACGCCCGCAAAAGAACGGTTGCAACGTAGGCAAACAGTATTTGCGACCTTTGCCAGATACCCGATCGTCTTCATGTGACGACGGTACATCCCGAACACGAATTGTCCTTCCGACTCCATCACTCGTACCAACCACTCCCCGTCTGATGGGAATGTGATACCCGGACGCCACCGGCTTTTGACAGGAATCCGTGTATCAGCTAGAGGGTTGTCAGTTCACGGATTGGCGGAGGTTAATTAGCCATATGAGCACAGGGTAAGGGTGAGGTGTGCCTGAAATCTGGAGAGCTTACTGAATCGGCTGAGGGCTGCGATGCCCTCTCACTTCCCCGTTGAACGCAAACACTAAGTGATGGGAGAGGTCAAATTATCTGCTTAAGTTGCGCGGAGCGCGAAGGGGACCAAACTACACGAACAGGTCCAAGAATAATCTTGGCCCCCTTGGAGGAAGCTGGCACTCTTCGGACAGACAACGCTACACCCGCCGGGCCACTTCTGACTGACTGTAGCCCTTCTCCAGCAGCCGCGCGGCTTGCATCCGCCGCCGCTCCAAGGCCGCGAAATCTCTGCGAACTCCCGCTGGGTTTCCCATGCCCACAACATAGCATAGAAATCAGGCAAACGTCACTATATTATTCAATGCTCAGTAGCTGTGACTGTCGAACTGAATGACCTTCGCATCAAAAAGACAAATCTGTCCTAGAAATGGTGCTACAAGACGTAAAGCGGCGTTGAAGCGCCAGTTGAGCGGCACGGTTTGCTTGAGCGTGATTCTCAACCATCCCAACTATTTGAGATTCGGTTGAATATTGATCGTCGAATGTATTACCTGCTGGTCGTACAAAACCTCGGTCCACCACCACGAGCCGTAACCGATCAAGGTCAGGACCGCCGCTATCAGGCAGCCGTTGCGAAACAATCGCGGTTTGTCGTCGGGAATGCGCAGGCAGAGCCAGAGCCCGCCTACCCCAAGAAGGAATATTAGGGCCTCTGCCAACGGAGGATCTGCGTGCCCTTCGCCACGCCCAAAGTGTTGGTGCATTTCCCACAGACCTAGGAGCAGGCAAGCCGCGGCTAGTAGGAACGACGCATACTTCAGCAAGATTCGCAGCGTACCCGCCGGGATCTTCTTGTTGTCCTGGGCCCTGTAGAGCGCACACAGTCCAAACAAGGACAGTGTGAATAGGATTGCGCCGTTGAGAGTGGCACCGCGAAGAATTTCAATCTGGTCATGAAGCTCGTGCAGGCGCCCAGTTTTGTCTTCGCCCTCGAGCAGCAGCTTGCCCTCTTGCAGGCGGAAAAACTCGGCGATTAACTGGTTCAACTTCTGTTCTCCGCAGAAAGCGGCATGTTCGCCCGACGGCTTGGCTGGTAGTGGGATCGCTGCAAGAACGCTGTCGTCGCCACAATACTCGTGTCGGTAAACTTGCCGCTGAATGGAGGATTTGTTCGGTAGTATGTGGAGGATGTCTTTATCATCGAAAAGGTCGCTGGAAATGCGGGAAACGGCGGTACCAAAAAAAACCCCACGGCAATGATCCGAACTCCGGCGATGGTCTGCCGCGTCTCCTCAGACAGAGCATCGATGAGGGGAAACTTAATGTCGTCCTTTGTGCCTGTGCCACGCTGGAAAAAGATGCGCACAAACAGCCATAGCCAAGGCATAGCCAGCGCACCCACGACCAGCGTATCGAAGGCGAGCTTCAGCCACTCCATCGCCAGTAGAGTATACAGATCTTCGGATTCAACTCAATGCACAAGTCGAAGCGATTGCGTCTGGGTCTTATCTGTCCGCTTACTGTACGTGAACTGCAACCTAAACCGTCCAGGGTGAGCCAAGAGGGAAGTGCTGATCCCGAGCGTTTCGTTGGCGTTGATATGCCAGCGTCGTATGGTGTTGGGCTGGATTTTCCCCTGTTACCGGAGGGTTGTAGGTTCGAGTCCTACCTGAGGAGCCATTCTTTTGTTGCAGTTAGTTCACTCTTCCAACCGAACCGGCATTCGCACCCGGGGGATTTCCCGGGGAGTCCGCTCGAATTTCGGGGCTGATTGACGCGACCGCATCCCTAAGAGAGTCGAGATTGAAGTGTCCATACCGCGCCGCCATGCGAACCATCGTGGCTGGTGCCCATCCGACAATCTTCGCAATCTTTGGCAGGGGTACGCCGGCGTCGATCATGCGCGAGACGGCAGTGTGTCGAAGGTCGTGAAAACGGCACTCAATGCCAGCGTCGCGCTTAGCCTTCTCCCAAGAGGCCTTAAATCGGGCCATGGGCTTTTGTGGATCTGTGGAGTACACACACGCCTTGAAGTCGTCTCCGGAGGCTCCGTAGCGTTCAGAAGGGAGCAGTCGATCGCACCCTGCATCAGTTTTTGCGGTCATCACAATTCCTGCGGTCCTAGGCACGGCTCCGATGCTTGTATGAAGAGGCTTTAATTTTCGCTTCAGCGGCCTTCCATCTACCGGTGGCATCTTTGCGATATATGCCGGGCTCCAAGACCATCCGTCTCAATCGATGCAGACGCTGGCTGCACAAACATTAGGAGCCAACGCGTACGCCCATGAATGTGGAACCATTCAGAGACGAGCATCCCGATCTGCCTACCGTATGCGGCTTTATTCACCATCCAGTGTGCGGTTCAGGAGATTGTTTGATCCTGGCGCATGCGGCTGCGGGAAATTGCAACTCTCCTTTATTGATTGCGCTGGCGACAGCCTTCAGTGCCTCCGGCATTGCGGTGTTCCGTTGCGACCTGCCGTTTCGTGTGGCGCGCCCAAATGGACGACCGACGGCTAGTTTGGCTGCACGCGATCAGTCCGGCCTGAAAAGGGCGGTCCAGTTGATGAAACCGCGAGCATCGAGAGTTTATCTGGGCGGGCATGCTTACGGCGGACTCCAAGCAAGTCTTTTAGCGGCGTCGGATCCAACCTTAGTTACCGGTCTTCTGCTGCTCTCCTATCCGCTGCATCCCCCCAAGCAGTCAGCTCCCTTGCGGACGCAGCACTTTTCATCTCTTCGCACTCCTGCCATGTTTGTGCACGCATCCAAAGATCCGTTTGGAACTCCCGACGAACTTCGTTCCGCGTTGGATGCTATACCCGCGCCGACGAAACTTGACGTAGTGGAGAACGCACGACACGAACTTCTTACCGACAGCAACACCGCCACATTACCTGGCGCTGTAGTAAGTGAGTTCAGAGGCTTCTTTGGATTAAGAACAAAAGCGGCGTAGTAAATGTGCTCGCAGCAGCAAGAATCACGGCCTATTAGAGGTGCAGTGCTCGACTCGACACGAGGATCCCATCTGCGTCAGTGTAAAGCCAGTGCCCGGGCGTAAAGCTTACACGCCCGAATGAAACCACTGCATCGATACATCCCGTACGATACTTCTCGCTCTTCGGTCGATTCGAGCCCAGCGCTTTGACCGCGAAATCCCCGTCCGTTTTCTTTTGCAACATTTGGCGGATCAAGAGATTGTCGCCCAGACACCGCACCGTTCGAATTCTGCCAAACGCTATTCGTCGCCCACCATACTGTTGAAGCTGCATCTCACAAATTTGGCAGACTGTCGCCAAATGCATCGTATAAGTCACGGGTAGAGAAATGATCTGCGCAGGTATTCCATGGTCGGGTTCAAGGGTCCCTCCGTCCTCTATGGGCAAATCCAACCCTGTAAGTATCGGCGAGCAGTTGGAGAAGCGGCAGCTTTCGCCGCGGAGGTCGCGCTTCATTGTTACTTAGACGTAGACTCCTGTTCTGCCTTGAGGTATTCGTCCACATTGCTTTTGTCCACTAACGTAGATCCAGTGTCAACAAATGTGGGAAAAGGCGAAAATGAGTTTGGTGCATAGCTTCGCTTCAAGTCTGCCGGATAATGATGAATGTCGTCGAGCGCCTTCAACCCGTAAAATGCCATTGTGAAAGGCTTCTCGGTGACGGTTGCATCGATGAAGCCCTGCTTAATCCCGGTGAGAGTATCGTCATCGACATCCATGGCAATGACAATACGATCGCTGGCATGCAACCTCCTCAGGGCTTCAGCGACATCCCTTCCTGCGGAACTTTCCAAACAGATGAACGCATCAACGCGCCGCAAACTCTTATCTGCCAGGTAATGCATCGTGCGATCAAAAGCGTTGCCGGAATCTCCTTTGATATTGAACACTTCCACGATCTGAATACCGGGATAATCCTCAAAAACATCCTTGTAGCCTCTGAGCCGCTCCTCCAGATTGGGCTGTTCGGGCATAGAGTAGAAGACGACATTGCCCTTGCCGTGCAGCTTCTCCGCCAGTCTCTTGCCACCTAGAACACCGGCCTGCATGTTGTTGGTGCCGATGAAGTAGAGGCGTTTGCTCTCGGGAGCGTCGGAATCAATGGTGAGAACCGGTATCCCCGCATTCACCACTTCATCAATGGCCGGTCCCATCAGGCTGCGATCAGAGACTGAGACGAGGAGTCCAGCTGGCTTCAGGGCAAGCGTATTCCGTAGCTCTTGTGCCTCGGCGGCCGGATCATACGTCTCAGGGCCCCTCACGTCGAACTTGACCCCGTATTGCGCCGCTGCCTTGGCTAGGCCGGAGGCCGCAGCTTTCCAATAGGGTAGTCTCGTATTGACCGTGACAAGAATGTATCGTTCAGAGTTGTCATGCCGGGAGCAACCGATCGCCAATGCCAGCATCGCTCCAATTCCTGAGATCATCGCTGCCTTGACAATATTGTGCACATCGACCTCCCGCGGCAGATCGCTGCTGCGTTCCGCCGTCGCCTAACCTTTGCTCAATCCCCAATCGACGCAAATGCGTCTCGGCATGAGAAGAGCCGGGCTATTGCTCTTCTTTTAGCCCTGGCGCCGCGTGACTCAGATAGTAGTGAACGGCGGGCGTAATAATCAGTGACAGCACCATGGAAATGGTGATCCCTCCGATCACGGCGATGGCGAGCGGCTGCAGCATTTGCGATCCGGCGCCCAAGGCTAGGGCCAGGGGAAACATTCCTGCGATGGCTGCCAGAGCAGTCATCAATATGGGACGCAGTCGGCGACGCCCCGCCTGAATCATTGAATCTTCAGCGGAGAACTCGGCCAGGCGAAACTTCTGATCCGCGTCGAGCAGCAGAATACCGTTCTTGGCAACGATGCCGATCACCATAATCAATCCCATGAACGAAGCAATGTTGAAGTCGGTGCGAGTGATCAGCAAGGCTAGGAACACGCCGGAGGTGGACAGAATTGCCGAGGCAAGAATCGAGATCGGCGCGGCAAGAGTACGGAACTCAAATAGCAAGACGATGAAGACCAGAACTATGGCAAGCAGCAGGACCAACATAAGGTCGTGAAACGACTTCTGTTGTTCCTCATACGTGCCGCCGTATACAACCCGGATAGAGGATGGCAGATGCATGCCATCAATTGACTTCTGCACGGCCTTTATCGCGCTTCCCAGGTCTGTTCCTTCCAACCGGGCCGTTACAGTTACATCACGCTGCAGGTTCTCTCGCCGAATTTCATTTTGGCCGGGTAGTTCTCTTATCGAAGCTAGAGTGTTCAAGGTCGCAGTATGACCGGTGCTGCTGTTCAAAAGCGTGTTGCCCATTGCCTCAAGAGAGCTGCGATTGCTTTGCGGATAACGTACACGAATGGTGTAAGCGATATCGTTTGCAACCACGGGAGTTGCTGCCGGCTCGCCCTCGAGAATCGCGGTCGCATCTATGGCGACCTCCTCAGGCGTAAAGCCGGCACGCGAAGCTATCATCGGGTCTACGTTGAAAATCGTAGCTGGATTGCTAATGGTGTTATCGATGCCATTCAGGATGTCGACTACACCAGGAAGCTTGGAGATTGCATCGGCGACCTGGGGAGCCTGCTTGTTCAGTTGGGCAGCATCGGAAGAAAACAATTTGATCTGCACAGGCTCAGGAGCATTGGACAGGTCACCGATCATGTCCTGAAGCACTTGGATGAATTCGACGTCGAGTTCGGGTTCCTGCTGCTTGATCTGAGCGCGCAAGTCGGAAATGATATCGTCGACGTTGCGGCTTCGCTTGTTCTTCAGCTTGACCGCAATATCGCCAGTGTTTGCTTCGGTGACTGCCGCCAAGCCGAGCTGAAGCCCTGTACGCCGCGAGTATCCTTGCACCTCGGGGATGTCGCGAACCATTTGCTCGACGTGGTTGATGACTCGGTTCGTTTCTTGCAGCGAACTTCCTGCTGGCATGATGTAGTCGATGACGAAGCCCCCCTCGTCCATCGCCGGCAATAAGTCACTCCCAAGTTCTTTGTAGCAAAAGTACGATGCAACAATCAGGACGGCCGCGAATCCCGCGATCCACAACGGGCGCTCCAAGGCGAAGCGGAGCCAACGTTCGTAGAAATCCACGATTTTGCGGAACCGCCCCGTGATGGACGCTTCTTCCGCAGCGAGTAATCGATCTGCCTCACTCAGGTTCTCATCGTTCTCCCCATCGTGGTCCTGCCGCTCACGAATGAAATATTGGCTCAGCGTAGGCGTCCAGCTGAGAGCCAGTGCTAAGGACGTGAAGAGTGCGGCGCCGACTGTTACAGCCAGCGCGCGGAAGAAGACTCCGGTCACGCCAGTGGTGGCGATCAGCGGCACAAACACCACAATGGGCGTGATCGTGGAGTAAACCAGCGGTTTGGTGATTTCACGCAAAGCACTGTTGATCGCCTCAAGGCGTCCTTGCCCGGCATCGCGATGTAACGCTACATTCTCGACCACAACGATTGCGTCGTCGATCACCAGCCCGACTGCGGCAGCTAATCCCCCCAGAGTCATCAGATTGAAGCTTTGATTCAGCAGCTTGAGAATGATGAAGGTGACGAACACGGTAACCGGAATCACCAGCACGGCGACGATCGAAGTACCCCAGTCATGCAGAAACAGCACCATCACCAGCGACGCCAAAACGATGCCGATCAGGATGGCGTCACGAACACTCTTGATCGACTCAACAACGATCTCCGATTGATCGTAGAAGGGCGCGAGCTTGATTCCGGGCGGCAATGATTTCTGGATCCGTGCTATTTCGTCATGGACCTCGTTCGCTACATCAACAGTGTTGCTGTCCGGCTGTCGGCTTATGCTCAGTAGGATCGCTGGTTTACCGTTGGCGGTCACTATCGTATACACCGGCTTCACGCCAGGACCCACCGCCGCGACGTCTCCAACCCGGACGGGAACACCTGCCGGCGTAGTTTTAATAACAATCTGCCCCAACTGGTCCGGAGTAACGACTTGACCATTTACCAATCCGAGGTAGAGTTGATGGTTTTGCTCGATCAGACCAGGCGAATCGATGAGGTTCGTCCGGCGGACTGCGTCGAGAATGTCGGACACAGTGATACCGGTTGCCAGAAGCTTGGCAGGATCCGGTGTGATCTGGAATTCCGGCTCCTGCCCACCCTGCACGACAGCTGTAGTGACGCCGTTGAGCCGGTTCAGCCGCGGCTTCAACTCGTAATTGGCCATTGTCCACAGTTGCGTCTGAGGAACAATATCGGACGTGAGACTGTATCCAATGATGGGAAAGCTGGCGAAGGTAAGGCGACGCGAGGTAATGACGGCCGTGTTGGGAAGTACTGCGCGTGCCTGGGCGAGGGCGGCGTCCACCAACTGCAGCGTAGTGACCATATCTACGTGCCAATCAAAGAAGAGATCGATTTCTGCGGAGCCCCGGCTTGTAATAGAGCGGACTGATTGCAACCCCGGGACGCTGTTGACCGCCTCCTCGATGGGGCGCGTGATCGTCACCATCATCTGGTCAGTAGGCATTACACCGTTATCAACGCCAATGATTACGCGAGGGAAATCGGTCGTCGGAAATACCGAGATTGGAATCGTGAGCGCCAGGTAGAAGCCGGCCAAGGCAAGGATGATGGTGAGAAAAAGCAGCGCCTTTGAATAGCGGGTGTACCAGTACCGCTCGTCTGTCGGGCCGGTAGTTCGAATGCGCTCGAGCATGGTTTGCCAGTTCATGCCGCTTCTATTCCTTTGCTTTCCCATCGGTTTTCTTGTCGTCGGAAGAGGTTTTATCGTTGTCAGCACCTGACGATGCTGGTTTTTCGCCTTCGGGTGGCTCTGCTTCAGCGACTTTCACCTTGGTATCGTTCGGCAATCCATACGCACCGCTACTAATGACCTTTTCGCTACCATTTAGGCCTTTCGTAATCTGCACCTGGTCGCCCTCGCGAATGCCGGCCTCAACGTTCACCTGGTGTGCTTTGTTGTCGGCGTGGACTACCATCACGCTTTCGGCCCCTTCGGGTGTTTTCAACAGGGCTGAGACGGGAACTAGTATTGCGTCGTTCACTGTCTGGGCGCTGATCTGCGCCGTCACGGTTGTGCCCGGCCTGAGCGCACCTTCTGGATTCGGCGCGGTCACCCAGACCTCGACCGTAGTGCTGTTGGGGTCAAGTGCTGGGCTTACTAGCGAGACCTTCCCACTTGCCTCCACACCGCCGGGACCGGACAGCGTAGCGGAATCGCCAGGCTTCAGCAGGGCCGCATCTTGTTGCGGGATGTGAGCCTTGGCAATCACGGAGGATGTATCCATAACCGTCAAGATAGGCGTACCAGGCGGTGGGGTTTCGCCGGGGTAGGTTGGACGGTCTGTCACCACGCCGTCGATGGGACTCTTTATTTCGGAATACGACAGCTGAGCACTGGCCCCTTCATATTTTCCTTGTGCGGAAGTTAGCTGACCCTTAGCGGCCTTGAGTTCTTCCTTTTTTCCAGCCGCTTCAAGCGCCACAAGATGCTTCTGCGCGATGTCGTACGTAGCTTTTGCTTGGATAAGGGCGACGGCGGCCTGGTCGTAATCTTTGCGTGGGAGCGCGCCCTGTTCGAACAGTACCTTCCGGCTGTCGAACACTTTTTGCTGGGCGTCGTACACCTCTTTTGCGGATTTCAAGTCGTACTCCGCTTTTTGCCATTCTTCCGGCAGACCTGACGAAGTAGCCAAACCGTACGTCGCTTGCGCCTGCTCGTAAGCGCCGTGCGTATCCGTAACCGAGGCTGCCAGATCGCGGTTTTCGAGCACCGCCAACAATTGTCCACGATGTACCTTGCTGCCGCGGTTCACGTAAAAAGTGCGAACTGGCGAAGCGATCTTCGGAGTCAGCGCCGCCTGGTCCTTAGGAAAAAGTACCGCTTCGGTCCGAATCACTTGTTCGATCTTGCCGCGCTCTGCCTGCGCGACCTGGACGGTTACCTCCGCCTGCTCCTCTTTTTCTTTGCTGGAGCAGGCTGTCATCCCGGTGGCGAGCGCGCCCGCCATAACAGCCAAGGAAATATGCACAAAGAGTGTTTTCGTGTTCATGTCAGAACTGTCCCGTTAAGGTCTGTAAATTTGCGAGCGCAAGGTGGTAGCGCACCTCCCCGTCGTGTAACGCGTTGAGGGCTTGGGTCATGGTGTTCTGCGCGTCCACCACTTCGAGTGCGGTAGCTTCGCCTGCCTTGTACCGTAGATTTGTAAGCCGTAAACTGTCGGCCGCGAGATCGACTGAGTTACGAAGGATATCGACCTGTCCAAACGATGTGCGGGCTTCTGCATAAAAGGCCTCAAAGTCGGCCAAGGCCTGTCGCTGCGCAGCGCTCAGTTCAACTTGGGCCTGATGCCGTTGCAACTGGGCTTGCTTAACCTTGCTTTGGGTCGCTCCCCAACTAAAAATTGGGATGTTTAACGTGGCTGCTCCGGAATATCCCAGATTGCGGAAGCCGTTGCGATCCTCCGTCGCGAACTGTGCAGAAGACCGTCGATGGCATGCATTTGTCCGCCTCGACACGCGTGGCGTACGGCGGTACGTATGAAGAGCAGCAGAAATCGTTCCACGACCCTTATGCTGGTGCTGCTGCTTGCCATAGTTCTGGTCTTCATCGTTTTACTGTTCGAGTTCCGAACGCTTGCAGCACCGCTCTCGATTCTTGCGTCGGCAATCCTGTCCACGTCCGGCGTGTTGTTGGCCTTGCTTATCACGCGCACTGACTTCAACATCGCTTCGTTCATGGGATTGATCATGGTGATCGGCATCGTCGCCAAGAACGGTATTCTGCTG
>Ga0310914_10001251_pt1 | contig 16250 bp, 11 predicted proteins | sample GREbulkMGAN108_FD_203450 | JGI IMG/M metagenome (GOLD analysis project Ga0310914, IMG submission 203450) | Lab enrichment of tropical soil microbial communities from Luquillo Experimental Forest, Puerto Rico - GRE.bulkMG.AN108 | ecosystem: Environmental > Terrestrial > Soil > Tropical forest >... | reverse complement strand
CGAGCGCCTCGCTCGCGGCGAGGTTTCGCCCAACCAACATTTCACCCAGCCGCCACCACGCTACACCGAGGCGAGCCTCGTCAAAAAGCTGGAAGAGCTCGGGATTGGGCGGCCTTCGACCTATGCTTCGATCCTGCAGGTTCTACAGGACCGCGCCTATGTTCGGCTCGAAAAGCGCCGTTTTCTGCCCGAGGATCGCGGTCGGCTGGTCACCACCTTTCTGACGAGCTTTTTCGAGCGCTATGTCCAGTACAATTTCACTGCGGACCTCGAGAACCAACTCGATGACGTATCTGGCGGACGCATCGACTGGAAGGAGGTCTTGCGGAATTTCTGGCGAGACTTCTCGACCGCGGTCGACGGGACCAAAGAGCTGACGATCACTCAAGTGCTGGCCGCCCTGGATGAAGAGCTCGGCCGGCATTTTTTTCCGAACGACGGTTCCGGCACCGATCCGCGCCTCTGCCCCGTCTGCGGCGCTGGCCGGCTCAGCCTAAAGCTCGGTAAATTCGGCGCGTTTATTGGTTGTTCCAACTACCCGAACTGCCGCTACACCCGGCCACTCGCGATCGAGACTGATGCGGACGCTGCCCCACCGGAGACTGCTCTCGGAACCGAACCGGGCAGCGGCTTGGCCGTCACTCTCAAGAAGGGGCCGTATGGGCACTACGTCCAGCTCGGCGAAGGCAATGGCGAGTTCAAGCCCAAGCGAGTAGCCTTGCCGCGATCCCTCAAGCCGGCCGATGTCGACCTCGAAACGGCGTTGCGGCTGCTCGCATTGCCGCGGGAGCTCGGCCGACACCCGGAGACAGGCGACACCATCACCGCGGGGATCGGCCGTTTCGGCGCCTATATCAAGCATGGAGCAACATTCAAATCGCTCGGCGCCGATGATGACGTGCTGACGATCGGATTGAACCGAGCAGTCGTGCTGCTTGCCGAGCCGGTCTCCCAGCGACGACGGGGCCCGCAGTTGCTGCGAGAGCTTGGTGTTCACCCGGAGGGTGGCGCTGTTGGATTGTACCGAGGACGCTATGGCCCCTATGTCAGTCATGACGGGGTGATCGCGTCGCTGCCGCGTAACTCCGACCCGGAAACATTCTCGTTGACGGAAGCGTTGCCATTGCTTGCGACGCAGCGCGAGAAGAGCAAGGGGCGGCGAGGTAAAGCGGCCCGATCCACAGCGAAGAAGGTTACGAAAGCCAAGTCCGCGAGCACCGGCAGCGCAAGAGCCGGACACGCTTCCGCGAAAGCAAAACGAGCCGGAACCGCAAAAAAGGCCGGGACGGCGCGATCCCCGAAAGGGGCCCGGCCTCGATCTAGCAGCGTGCAGCCGGCCAAATAGTCATATCGCGCTCGAAGGCTCCTGCGGCGAAACGGGAGCGCCGCGGCGAACTCCCTTCGATGGCCGAATTGTTAGCCTTTATTCGCGAAAGCCCTTCCGCGGTTGGCACGCGCGAGATTGCCCGCGCCTTTGCGGTCCCGCCGGCCAGCCGCTCGGAGCTTCGCGACATGCTGCGCGAGACCGAACGCTCGGGAGCGGTTACCCGCGTCGCCGATCGGCGCTTTATCGCTGCTGCGCCGCTTCCGGAGGTAACGGTCATCGAGCGGTTCGGCAGTGACGAGGATGGCGTGGCGTTGGCTCGTCCGATTGCTTGGCCAGGGCCGGATGCCCCTCCCGTCTTGCGGCTTATCGAGACCGCAGCCGACGGCTCGCTGACGGTCGGCGAGCGCGCAGCGGCGCGGTTGATCCCGCGCGAAACCGGCGACATCGAGGCTCGGGTTATCCGTAAGCTCGAACCGGACGGACGGCGGATTATCGGGACATTCGAAAACACCCGCGAGGGCGGTAGGCTCGTCCCCGCGGACCGGCGTGACCGCAACGACTATCGCGTCGCAGTGCGCGACACGAGGGGCGCCGGAAGCGGAGAACTGGTCGTCGCCGAGCAAGTCTCCGGCGGGAGAATGGGCCCGCCGCGGGTCCGTGTCCTCGATCGGCTCGGCCTTGCGTCGGACCCTGGGGCGATAAGCCTATTTGCGATTGCGGCTTATGACATTCCAACCGAGTTTCCGGTGGCGGCGATCGCTGAAGCCGAAGCCGCCCTTCCGATGTCGGCGGCCGGTAGGGTCGACCTGCGCGACATATCGCTGGTCACGATCGACGGGAGCGACGCTCGTGACTTCGATGATGCGGTTTGGGCCGAGCCGGACTCCGATCCAGAAAACCGTGGCGGCTGGCACCTGATCGTCGCAATCGCCGATGTCGCCTGGTACGTGCGTCCCGGCAGCGCGCTCGACCGGGAGGCCGAGCGGCGCGGAAACTCGGTTTATTTTCCGGACCGCGTCGTCCCGATGTTGCCCGAAGCACTGTCCAACGATCTCTGCTCGTTGAAGCCGAATGTCGATCGCGCCTGCCTCGCCGTCCATCTGTGGATCGGTGTTGAGGGCCGAAAACGCCGGCACAAGTTCGAGCGCGGGCTGATGCGCTCGGCGGCACGGCTTACCTATGAAGAGGCCCAAGCGGCGCGGGATGGCCTCACGAAATGTGCGCTGCCATCTGCAGGCCTTGCGGCGCTCTACGGCGCCTTCGCAGCCCTTGCCGGAGCTCGGGAGAAGCGCGGAGCCCTTGAACTCGATCTCAGGGAAGATCGGGTCGTACTCGACGCGGAGAGACGGCCGGTCGACATCGTGCGCGCCGTTAGGCTCGATAGCCATCGCTTGATCGAAGAGTTTATGATTTTGGCGAATGTCGCGGCTGCTGAGGAATTAGAAGCGCGGCGGCAGCCCTGCATGTACCGCGTCCACGACGCACCCGACCCGGAAAAGCTCGAAGCATTGCGAATGTTCCTCGATGACATGGGGGTTCCCGGCCTTGCACTCTCCAAAGGGCAGGCCCCAAAACCGGAGGCGTTCAATCGCATTCTGCGCCGCGCGGCAGAAACCCAAGAGGCTGCTCTCGTCAACGACCTGGTGTTGCGTTGTCAGGCGCAAGCTGCCTATAGCCCAAACAATATTGGTCATTTTGGGCTCGCATTGCGTCGTTACGCGCATTTCACCTCGCCAATTCGCCGCTATGCCGATCTCCTCGTCCATCGCGCATTGATCTCCGGCACAAATGCGACGGAAAGCGATTTCGGTCTCGGGGCATCGCCGCCACATATCGATCGCGACCAGCTGCCAGCGATCGGAGAGCACATATCGGCGACCGAGCGGCGCGCCGCGGCTGCCGAACGGGCCGCCATCGATCGGTACCGTTCGACAATTCTTGCTAGCTCAGTGGGCAACATCTTTCCCGCCCGCATCAGTGGCGTTGCCAATTTCGGGCTTTTCGTTACGTTGAAGGAGACCGGCGCCGACGGGCTGGTTCCCATGTCGACGCTGCCTAGTGATTATTACAGCCGGGACCACCGAACTCATCGATTGACAGGGCGGACTTCCGGTCGCGTTTACCGGCTCGGCGATGAAGTAACGGTGCGGCTGGTCGAGGCAGACGGAATTGGCGGGCGGTTGGCATTCCGCATTGAGGAAGAAGGAGAGCGCCCGGGGGCTCGTACTCGATCCACGCACGGGCGTTCGTTGCGGACGCCTCATGGACGGCGCAACCGGCAACGTTGATTGCGGAGCACTGGCACTTTACTGTAACAATTATTGCCGAGGAGATTTTCGCCAAACTTGGTTGATCCCATAAAGCAAATTGCTGCGGGGGAAGTCGAGCGTTCCTCTTGGGGGAGTCGGTACCGTGTCGCTACGTCCGGCCGCAGTGCTCGCGCGCGCGAGTAACCTCGTCCTCCTCGTTTTGTTGGCCGCCTGCGCCGAGCGCCAGGCTTTGCCCAATGATCCGACGGGGCGGCTGTTTGCACGGGGTCTCGATGAGATTTCGGATCTCTATATCTCCCGGGTGTCCAGCCGAACGCTTGTTCTTGCCGGCGCGTCGCGACTTTCGCGGCTCGACGACAAATTTTCCGTCACCGAGAGCCCGGGGCCGCATGACACGGAAATCGTTCTTTCCTACGGGGGCCAAGAGGCAGCCGTTTTGCCGCTGCCCTCCCATGACGACCCGCACGATTGGGGCGCAGCGATGGGCCAGCTGGTTGCCGAGGCAAAGGCGATCTCCCCGACCGTCGCAGGCCTTTCCGAAGACCAAATCGATAAGGCCTTGTTTGATGGGATTACTGCGACACTCGACCGTTTTTCTCGATATTCGCCACCCGATGTGGCTCGAGACCAGCGCGCGATCCGAGACGGTTTTGGCGGTATCGGATTGACCCTCGATGTCTCGAGCGGGGGCTTCCGCATCACGGCGGTGACACCGCGTGCTCCTGCAGACCTTGCGGGCATCAGGCCTGATGACCGGCTCATCGCGGTCGACAAGGCGCCCACGGCCGGCCGGTCGCAAAACGAGGTGGTCCGTGCGCTTCGCGGGCCGATACTCAGCCCAGTCGAGGTAAGCGTCTATCGGCCCAGTACCGGTCGGACTCGCAATTACCGACTGCTACGCGAGTTGGTGATCCTGCCTACCGTGCACGTGTCACGAGATGGCGGCGTGGCAACCATTCAGGTGGCGAGTTTCAATCAAAATACGACGCAGCAGATCGTCGAGGCGCTCGGCGCCGTAAAGCGTGAGATGGGCCCGCAGCTTCGCGGCGTCGTGCTCGATCTGCGCGGCAACCCAGGCGGTCTGCTCGATCAGGCGGTCAGCCTCGCGGATGTGTTCATCGCCAATGGGCCGATCGTCTCAACGGTTGGCCGCCACCCCGCCAGCCGGCAATACTTCGAGGCTTCCGGAGACAGCATCGCGCCTCACATGCCTGTCGTCGTTCTGATAAATGGCGGATCTGCCTCCTCTTCTGAAATCGTCGCAGCGGCCCTACAGGACACCGGGCGTGCGGTTGTTGTTGGCAGTGCCTCGTACGGAAAGGGCACTGTTCAAACTGTCTTGCGGCTGCCGAATGACGGCGAGTTGACGTTGACCTGGGCCCAATTGGTGACGCCGTCCGGGTATTTTTTGCACCAGCACGGGGTCGTGCCGAACCTGTGCACGAGCGATCTCGGCGACGACGACACCTCCGTCCAGGTTGCCATGCAGCGCGCGACAGCATCTTCAGCCGCCTCGGCGCTCGCACCTCGTGCCCGCGCATCGCTCGACGAAGACGCATGGTCGCAACTGCGCCGTTCGTGTCCTGCCCGGCAAGGCGATCATCAGATCGACGTCAAGGTGGCAAACCTCCTGCTCGCCGATCCCGTACTTTACAGTGAAGCAGTCCACACAATCAGCCCGAGCCAAAACCTTGCCGCTGCCCCCGCCGCTTCTGCGGTGACGCCTGTCGACCCCGCCTTGACAGGCAGCAGGGGATCGCTATCTTCCAGCCCACGCTAGCTCTAGACTCGAAAGCTTTCGCCGATGGCCAAAACAAATACTGTTCTCATCAAGCTGGTCAGTAGTGCCGACACTGGATTTTACTACGTCACAAAAAAGAACCCGCGCGCCAAAACCGACAAACTGGAGTTGAAGAAGTTTGATCCCGTCGCGCGCAAGCATGTAATCTTCAAAGAGGCGAAGATCAAGTAATCCGTCTCGACGAGGTCCCTCTCGTCCGAGATATAACTATGCGACTGCCCGAGGCGAACTCGGGGACGGACGCACGATGACGCAATTTCGTCCGCGAGCCTTGGCGGTGTAGAGAGCGACATCGGCTCGCTTTATGATCGTATCGGGGCCATCGTCGGGCGCGCCTGTAGCCGTGACGCCGATGCTGATCGTGACAGGGATCTTCTCGGGGTTGCCTGGTATCGCGAACGGTTCTCTTGAGACCGCCGCGCGAAGACGCTCGGCAACTTGGTTCGCGATCGCGAGATCGGTCTCGGGCATAACGACGACAAACTCCTCGCCTCCTAACCGCGCGACAAGGTCGACGCTGCGGACACTGTTCATTGCCCGGGCAGCCAGTTCACGCAAGACTTCATCCCCTGCGGGGTGCCCGTACGTATCGTTCACTTTTTTGAAGTGATCGATATCGAACATCAGCACGGCGACGCTGATCCCGTCTTGGCGGACGCGCTCCATCAGCTCATCGAGATGAGCTGAAAAATATCGGCGGTTGTAGAGACCGGTTAACTCATCGGTCAGGGCGAGCGCAAGGCTGCGCTGATAACTCTGCTGCAATCGGTCCTGCAGCCTCTTGCGACGGACCTGCGTTGTGGTTCGCGCGAGCAACTCGTTCCGATCGACCGGACGGATGAGGTAGTCATTCGCGCCCAAATCGAGACCTTTGGCGAGGCGCGGCAGATCTCTGTCCTCAGCGATCAGCAAGATCGGAAGCTGACGGAAAGCCTCGTTGGCACGGCAATGCGTCACCAGCCGCAACGCGTCGCTGCCCGGGATCGATAAGGTCGCAATGAGCAGCTCGGTGTCGGCGGCGAGCAGCGTTTGTGCCTCCGCGCAACTCGCTGCTTGAGTAATAGAATCGGCAATGGACGACAAGGTCTCGCTCATCCTGGAAACGGCGAATTCGTCGTCATCGACGATCATGATCCGGGCCGGGCCGACATCCTCGGCAGTGGGGAGATCACGGTCGCCAAATCGACCACAAATCGCCTCGCGGACGCGCAGCTCATCCATCATACGCTTTAGCCGGACGAGCGAGCGGACCCGGGCGAACAGCGCGACATCATTGACCGGCTTTGTGAGGAAATCGTCCGCACCCGCTTCGAGACCGCGTAGCCGGTTGGCGACGTCGGACAGCGCGGTGACCATGACGACCGGGAGGTCGGCCGTCCGCCTGTGAGCCTTCAAGCGCCGGCAAACCTCGAAACCGTCCATGCTCGGCATCATCACGTCGAGAAGGATGACATCCGGCAGCTCCCGATCAGCAATTTCGAGAGCAGTACGACCATTATAGGCTAATAGTACGTCAAAATACTCACTTGACAGCTTGGCCTCGAGCAATTTTACATTTGCTTCAACGTCGTCGACAACTAAAACGCGGCCAGACATCTCATACCTGCCAGGTGAGGCGGACGCTCGCCTCAGGTGAGAAAGCGCTCGACGGTTCTCATAAAATTTGCGACCGAGATCGGCTTCGCAATGTAAGCCTCGCAGCCTCCGTCCCGGATCTTCTCCTCATCGCCCTTCATCGCAAAAGCGGTCACCGCGATGATCGGGATCATTCGAAGGTCGTCGTCCCCCTTGATCCACTGAGTAACTTGCAGACCAGATACTTCGGGAAGCTGAATATCCATCAGGATCAGGTCGGGGCGGTGCTGGCGGGCCAAGGCGAGGGCTTCGACACCATCCTTGGTCTGAAGCGTCCCATAGCCATGTGCAACCAGGAGATCGTTGAAGAGCTTCATATTGAGGTCGTTGTCCTCGACGATCAGCACCTTCTTCGGCCTGCGAAGACCAGGTTTCGCGACTTCCATCATCATGCTTTGCGGCCTTGAAAGCTGCTGGACGCGCTGAGAGCGGCCGATCGCTCGGGGCGCGAGACCACCCAGTGACCGCAATTCCGCACACGGCTACGCTGGTGCGGTATAAAGGATCGAACTTAATTTTCCGTAAGCGCTATCGTACTAGAAAAGACCGCGCGATGTCAGTACAATTCCACATCGGGATCGATCTTGGCGGCACCAAAATAGAAGGTGCCGCGATTGATAACCGCGGTTCGATCCATGTGCGCCGGCGGATCGTGACGCCGGTGCAAGACTATCGAGCGACAATCTCGGCGATCATCACCCTCATTCGAGGCATCGAGCAAGAGATCGGTGCGAAAGCTTCGATCGGCATCGGTATTCCAGGAGCCGTATCCCAAGAAACCGGCCATGTAAAAAACGCCAATTCCACCTGGTTGATCGGCCGCCCGTTAGAGCACGATATTGAGGCGGCCCTTGGGCGACCGGTGCGCCTAGCCAATGATGCGAATTGCTTTGCATTGTCAGAGGCGACGGACGGTGCCGCGGCGGGGATGGAGACCGTATTCGGTGTCATTCTCGGTACTGGCGTAGGGGGTGGAATCGCCATCCGCCGACGTATCCTGGTGGGCGCCAACGCGATCGCCGGGGAATGGGGACATAATCCTCTGCCCTGGCCAAGCCACACCGAAATTCCGGGGCCGAGCTGCTACTGTGGCCGCTCGGGCTGTATCGAGACCTTTCTGTCGGGGCCCGGGCTTGCCGCCGATTACCATCGGCATTCCGGGAAGCGCCTGACCGCCCCCGAGATCGCTCGAGGAGCCGAGAGCGGAGACCCTGAGTGCGGCGCAGCGCTCACGCGCTACACCGACCGTCTCGCCCGCGGGCTAGCATCCGTCATCAATCTTCTGGATCCGGATGCGATTGTCCTTGGGGGTGGTCTCTCTCAGATTTCCGTGCTCTACGAGCGAGTGCCACAATTGTGGAGGGGTTATATCTTTTCGGATCGGGTAGCCACACGGCTCTTGCCCCCGGTCCACGGCGATTCAAGCGGAGTGCGCGGTGCCGCTCGGTTGTGGCAACCTGAGGAAGTGCCGTGACGACGTTGTGCCGCGACTGTGGCACACTCGTCACCCGGACAACTCCTGGCAGACGGTGCGATGCCTGCGAGTCGCCCCGGCTCGTCAGCCATCGGGAACTCGCCACCCTCTGCATCGCGCATGTCGATTGCGACGCCTTTTATGCGAGGTCGAGAAGCGCGGCAGGCCGGAGCTGGCCGATCGCCCTGTCATCATCGGCGCCGGCATCCGTGCAGTTCGGCCGCGCCCTGCCGCGTTCCGATTAACAGTTCGGCTTGGGCAGCGGCTCGATGTCGTCGAGCTTGGCGCGGATCGAGTAGTCGCCGTAATCGATCAGCATGTCCTGCGAAACACCGTTGTCGAGCAAGCGCATGCCGAGCTCATAATCCGGTTTTTCGGCGTTTGCATCGGCTGGGAAAAACGCCAGCCGGATGCGCCAGCCGGGCCGTTCGAGCAAGGAGCTACGAACGGTCGCGGCGGGATCCGCCGTGAGCTTACCCCCGATCGCCGCTGAGACTTGCACCGCATTCTCGTCCGCGGCGCCGTCGAATACCAGCCGCGAAAGAAAATTCTCGCCCTCTCTGGCGGCATCGATCAGCAAGATCGTATGCGCGCTCGGAAACAGGACGCCCGCTGCGAGTTTCAAGGTCTGCGGCTGCGGTTTCGTGAACTCGGCCACCCCGGCCTGACCTCGGCCGTCCAGCCTCGCCTCACCGCGGATCTCCTGATCGATCTCACCGTTTCGCGTTTGCTTCTGATTGAAGCGATAGCGCGTGCCGTCCTTGGCTTCCCACGTCACAAAGCTCGAACTGATATCGACATCGGCATTTTCGGCGTAGCGCATCTTCAGCCGATAGCGCTGCTCTATCGTCCAGCCGTCGCAGGTTTCTCCCCATTCGTAATCCATCGTACCGCGCGCATCGACCACGCCCGAATCATTGCGGGCACTGCCGAGTGTCATCTGGTAAAGCGCGCGGTGCGGCACGATATCGGCACCCCTTGCCGGCGGCGCCGCTGCCATGACGGCGATGACTGCTGCCGCAAAAAGAACGGGCTCCAGCCGCCACTCTTTCATTAGGGATAACTCCTGGGTCGATGCGGTCGACAGCCATGCTGTCGGCAGATTAGAGGTCAGCAAATTATATGCCGGTTTTGTTCGGGCAAGCCCACCCGTTGTTAATTCTAGTCCGCTTTACGACAAAATTCGCCGAGAATAGTCGCCGGGCGCCGAACGAGCCTGCTCAGGATTTTGTGTTTCTCGAAGGAGGCAGATCGAGCCGAATGTGGAGCTCTCTCAGTCGCTCCGGCGAGACTGGCGCCGGAGCTTGCATCATCAGGTCGCGCGCCTGCTGGGTCATCGGAAAGGCGATGACCTCGCGAATATTCGGCGTGTCAGCGAGCAGCATGACTATGCGGTCGATGCCGGGGGCGGAGCCGCCATGCGGCGGCGCACCATATTTGAAGGCGGCGAGCAGGCCGCCGAACTCGGCTTCGACTTCGGCCCGGGAACGGCCGGCGATCTCGAACGCCTTGTACATGACGTCGGGACGATGGTTGCGGATCGCGCCCGAACTGAGTTCGACGCCGTTGCAGACGATGTCGTACTGGAAGGCGAGAATGTCGAGCGGGTCCCGGGTTTCGAGCGCTTCCAGCCCGCCCTGCGGCATCGAAAACGGGTTGTGGCTGAAATCGATCTTCCCGGTTTCCAGGTCCCGCTCGTACATCGGGAAATCGACAATCCAGCAGAAACGGAACATCCCCTCCTCGATCAGCCCCAATTCCTGGCCGATCCGCTGGCGCGCCGCGCCGGCGAGCCTTTCCGCTTCGGCTTTTGGCCCGGCGGCGAAAAACACGACATCGCCGCCGCCCAGACCAGCCGCCCCGGCGATGGCCGCGATCTCCTCGGGTTCGAGGTTGTTGGCGATCGGGCCACGGCCAGCCAGCGCCGCATCACCGCCTTCGAGGATGATGTAGCCGAGCCCCGGCGCGCCCATGTCGGACTTGGCCCAGGCGTCCATCCGGTCCTGGAACGAGGAGCGCGGCCGCGAGGCCGAGCCGGGCGCCGGTATCGCCCGCACCACGCCGCCATTCTCGACGATCCGTCGGAACGCGCGGAACTTCGAGCCGGCGAACACCGCCGACACTTCGGCGATGACCAGCGGGTTGCGCAGATCGGGCTTGTCGGTGCCGTATTTGAGCGCCGCCTCGGCAAAGGTGATGCGTGGAAACGGCGGCCTTGTCACCGCGCGGCCGCCGCCGAATTCGTCGAAGACGCCATGGAGGACCGGCTCGATCGCAGCAAACACATCCTCCTGGGTCACGAACGACATCTCGAAATCGAGCTGGTAGAACTCGCTCGACCGGTCGGCGCGGCTGGCTTCGTCGCGAAAGCACGGCGATATCTGGAAATAGCGGTCGAAGCCGGCGGCCATCAGCAATTGCTTGAACTGCTGCGGCGCCTGCGGCAGCGCGTAGAACTGGCCCGGATGCAGCCGGCTCGGCACCAGGTAGTCGCGCGCCCCCTCGGGCGAGCTGGCGGTCAGGATCGGGGTCTGAAACTCGGCAAAGCCCTGTTCGATCATGCGCCGGCGGATCGAGGCGATGACATGCGAACGCAGCATGATGCGGGCGTGCACCTGCTCGCGCCGCAGGTCCAGAAAGCGGTACCCGAGCCGCATCTCTTCAGGATACTCGGCCTCGGTATTGACCGGGAACGGCAACGGCTCGGCAGCCGATTGCACCGCGAATTCGGCGATGACCAGCTCGACCTCGCCGGTCGGCAGGTTCGGGTTGACGGTGTCCTCTGAGCGGGCGGCGACGCGCCCGGTCAGCGTCACGACGCTTTCGAGCCGCAGCGCCTCGGCCGCCGCGAACAGCGGCGAGGACACGTCGATCACGCATTGCGTGATGCCGTAATGGTCCCGCAGATCGACAAACAGCAGCTGCCCATGGTCGCGTTTGCGGTGCACCCATCCCGACAGCCGGACCGTTCGGCCCGTATCGGCTGCGCGTAAGGCTCCGCAAGTATGGGTCCTATAGCGGTGCATTCAGTCAAAATCCTGTTTCATGCGGGTGGGAATACAGCACTCGACCACGATCGATCTCAAGGTAAGTGGCGGTCCGGCCTTGCCCAAGTCTCATCAGGGCGCTTTCGCGTTGACGACCACTCGTATCGCGGCAGGCGCTTCGTTTCAGCTGACCAGCCATCAGAACGTTACGGCGATTTCCCGCGCCATGCCCATGCCGACCGTCCTCGACCGCAGGTTTGCCTAAATTGAGATCACTGTTGTCGTTCGGTTCGCGATACATATCCGAACCTGCCACGACCAAGCCGGGTTATCCTTTGACGATATTTGGACGCATTCTCCTCACCATCGCCTTCGCGCTGATACAAACCGGGGCCTTCGCCCAGCCGGCGAAAATCTATCGTGTCGGGTTGGTCGCAGTCGGCACGCCGGATACCGGAATTCTCGGCGCCGGCATGGCGCGCGATTTTGCCCAGCGCGGCTACGTCGTCGACGGCAACGTTGTTTTCGAGCGCCGCGCCGCGCAAGGCAAGCCCGAACGACTCCCTGGGCTTATCGACGAGCTGGTCGCTAAGCACGTCGACGTAATCATCACGCAGGGTTATCCCGCCGCGATGGCCGCCAAGGAACGGGCCGGTAACACTCCCATCGTCGTGACCCTCTCGGGTGATCCGGTGGCGACCGGACTTGCGGCGAGCCTCGCCCATCCAGGCGGCAACATCACCGGCGTCTCGGAAGTCGCTTCCGAGCTCTCGGCCAAGCGTTTGGCACTCCTTAAGGAGGCGGTCCCGGACGTGCGTGTTGTGGCCGTGTTGTGGAACGCCGATGATTTCGGCATGTCGCTGCGCTATCAGGCCGCCGAAGTCGAGGCTAAACGGGCAGGCATGACGATCGTGCCGCTCGGCGTGCACGCTCCTGACGACTTCGATACCGCGTTTGCCGAAATGACCAAGAAGCCGCCGGACGCTATTCTGATGGTCACCGATATCCTGACCGTGTTGAACCGCAAGCGAGTGATCGACTTCGCTGCCGAGCACCGCCTGCCGGCCATCTACGAATATGCCAGCCTCACGCAGGATGGCGGTCTGATGTCATATGGGCCCGGTGTCGCGGCGATCTTCGACCGCGCCGCGGGGCTCGCCGACCGCATCCTCAAAGGCGCTAACCCCGCTGACCTGCCGCTCGAACTGCCGACGCGCTTCGAGCTCGCGATTAACTTGAAGACAGCCAAGGCGCTCGACCTTACGATCCCGGAATCGATCCTGGTGCGGGCCGACGACGTGATCGAATGAGCGCGCCGCACACCCGTGCGTCGACCGGGCCACGGCGTCCGCTGTTTCAGAAATATTTCGGCGTTCTATTTGCGGCCGTGGTCGTCCCATTACTGGCCAATGGAGCAAGCGAGGGCTGGTTTGGCTATCGCGATCAGCGCCTGTTTCTGAGCCAGCGGCTGCATTCCGAAGCGACCTCAACCGCGGACAAGATCCAGGGTTTTCTCGACGACATTACCGACCAGTTGCAATGGACGGTGCAGTTGCCGTGGCGCGACGGCATGCAGGAGCGGCACCGCTTCGATGTGCTGCGATTGTTGCGCCAGGCTCCGGCGGTCCTTGAGGTCACGTTGGTCGACGGTAACGGCATCGAACGGCTGCGCGTCTCGCGCGTCGATACCGATGTCGTGAACAGCGGTATCGACCGCAGCAACGATCCAGCGGTGATCGGCGCCCGAGCGGGCCGCATATGGTATGGTCCGGTGACGCTGTATGCTGGCTCCGAGCCGCATATGACGGTCGCCGTCGCGGGTGCGCGCGAAGTCAACGGCATCACGATCGCCGTCGTCAACCTAAAGCTGATCTGGGACGTCATCTCGGCGATCCATATCGGCCAATCGGGCGATGCCTTCGTACTAGACCGTTCCGGCCGCCTTGTCGCTCACCCTGATATCAGCCTGGTGTTGCGCGGTGATAACGACCCGGCGGCGGCGCGTCTCAAGCAATTGCAGCACGCTGCGATAGCTGGTGGCGACCAGACCGCCGAGGGGAGCAATGCTGAGAGCCATTGGGTGATCGCCGCGATGGCGCCGGTTCCAGGGCCGGATTGGATGGCCTTTGTCGAGGAACCAACCTCAGAAGCGCTGACGCAGATCCGTGCGACCCTGTGGCGAACCGGTTTGCTGTTGCTCGTCGGTGCTCTTTTCGCCGTCTTGCTCGCCTATCTTCTGGCACGGCGAATGACAGGGCCAATCGCACTATTGGAAAAAGGGGCCAGGGAAATCGGCGCTGGCCATTTCGCCCACAAGATCGATATCTCGACCGGCGATGAGCTCGAAGGCCTAGCGCAACGGTTCAACGAGATGGCCGTCGAATTGGCGGTATCGCAGGAGCGCTCAGAGCGGATCGCGCGGCTCAGGCGGTTTTTGGCACCACAAGTCGCCGAGTTGGTCGAAGGCAGCGATCAAGAATCACTGCTCGACAGCCACCGTGCGGAGGTGGTCGTGATCTTCTGCGATCTGCGCGGCTTCACGAACTTCTCGGGAAGCGCGGCGCCCGGAGAGATCATGGGGCTGTTGCAAGAGTATTATGAAGCGCTCGGCGCAATCATCACGCGGTACGAGGCGACTCTGACGTGCTTCATGGCCGACGGGCTGATGCTGCTGCTAAACGCACCGGTGCCGTGCCCTGAGCCGGCGTTACGCGGCGTGCGCATGGCGCTCGATATGCGTGCCGCGGTGCGGGCGCTGCTCGCCGGCTGGCGGGCACGCGGCTATTCGATTGGCTTCGGCATCGGCTTGGCCAAGGGAACGGCGACGGTCGGCCGCATCGGGTACGAGGGGCGTAGCGACTACACCGCCATTGGCAGCATCGTGAATTTAGCCCAACGGATGTGCGCTTCGGCAGAGGATGGGCAGGTCCTGATCGATACCGCAGTCGCCGAAGAGATTGGCGAAGCGTTCGACTTGGCGCCCCTCGGCATCCGCCCATTGCGCGGCTTTGCAGAAGCAGTTCCGGTTTTCTCGGTTACGCCACCCAATGTCGACGCGGAAGCCTTGCCAGCGGCCGAGTAGGCAGAGCTGCGCAAATCCTATGTGGTGACCCCAGGATGTCGCAGGGCTCGGTCGATCCCTGCCTCTCGTTTTCTCGATGTCGAGCGTCATCGTAACAGTCACCACTGACTGAGTTGGTTTACTTAGATATTGTTGTCCGATTACGGCCCACAGCTTAATCCAATAGCTTAATTACGTGTTCTTAACTTAAAGCACTTAACTTGCGCTATTGCGCGGGGTGCGTCGCCCTTCAGCAATGGGCCTTGGTGACATCACGCAAAGGCGAGTTGATGGCGTTTTTTGCAAGCTCGGGAAGACGGCCCGTGTCCAACCGCTGCGTCGGGCTGATCGGCATGGCGGTCGTGCTCATCACCATCGCCGCCGCCGCGCTCACGGTCTGGGACCTTCGTCAGCAGGCGATCAGAAGCTATCAACAGGAGATGAGGAATCTCGGCGTCGCGTTCGCCGAGCAGACGTCCCGCACCGTGCAAGCGGTGGACCTCGCCTTGCACGAGGTAGAGGCCAAGATTCTCAACGAGCCTCAGGAAACAGCGGAGCAATTCGAACCGCCGCTAGCCACCGAGGATACGCACCGCTTTCTCGCCGAACTGTTGAAAAATCTGCCTCAGGCCGATGTCATCGCGCTAATTGGGGCAAACGGCGAGCTGGTCAACTCTTCGCGCCGCTGGCCAGTCGAAGCCATGGACCTGTCTGACCGGGATTTCATGGAGCATGTGCGGGCCCACAACGACACCACTACCTTTTTCAGCGCGCCGCACAAAAACCGTACCACCGGTGCGTGGACTGTCTATCTCGTCCGCCGTATCAGCGGCCCTAACGGTGAGCTTCTCGGCGCAGTATTGGCTGGCATCCGCACCGAATACTTCGAGGAATTTTACAAGGCGATCACGTTGCACGATAGCGGCTCGGTCATGGTCCTGCGCCGAGACGGTACAATATTCGCTCGTTACCCCCACACCGAAGACATGATGGGGAAGAAGATGCCGGGCGAATCGCCGTGGTATGGCCTGGTTGCTGAAGGCAGCGGCGGCACGTACCGGTCTCCTGGGTATGTCGACGGCATCACGCGCGTCGTTTCGGTCCATCCGCTGCACGACTACCCTTTGGTCGTCGACGTGACGATCTCGGAAGAAGCCGCATTGGCGGATTGGCGTCGGCAAGCAGTTTTCATCGGGGTTGGCACGCTGTGTGCCGTTTTCGGTTTTGTCCTACTGTTCCGGATGCTCGCTGCCCAGTTTCGCCAGCTCGAGGCGAACCGTGTGAGGCTCGAAATCAGCGAGCGTCATCTGACCGAAAAATCGCGGCTGCTCGAGACGACGCTCGAGCATATGGACCAAGGTATCCTGATGATTGATGCGGACCGCACTGTACCGGTCTGCAATCGCCGGACGAGAGAAATCCTGGATCTCCCCGAAGACCTTATGTCCTCGCACCCCCGTTTTGACGATGTGCTCGCCTATCTTGCGCGTCAGCATGAATTCGATGGCGTCGACGACCGGCTGAAGCAGCTCATCCAGGGTGAGGGGTGCCTCGACCAGCCGCAGATCTGGGAGCGGCGCCGGCCAAACGGCCGAGTGGTCGAATTCCGGCACCAGCCGCTTCCCACGGGCGGCGCCGTGCGGACCTACACGGACATTACCAAGCGAAAAGCTGCCGAGGAGCAGATTGCCGCGG
>Ga0310914_10001245_pt1 | contig 16275 bp, 15 predicted proteins | sample GREbulkMGAN108_FD_203450 | JGI IMG/M metagenome (GOLD analysis project Ga0310914, IMG submission 203450) | Lab enrichment of tropical soil microbial communities from Luquillo Experimental Forest, Puerto Rico - GRE.bulkMG.AN108 | ecosystem: Environmental > Terrestrial > Soil > Tropical forest >... | reverse complement strand
CCAACCTAAAACGGCTTTTTCTACCAATACTTCATGAATAGGAGAAGCGGTTAAACCTCTTTCTAATGCACTATCCAATTCTTCTTTGGTGTGCACAAAGCTTCCGCCTGTTCCGCCCAAAGTAAACGAAGGGCGAATTACCAATGGAAAACCGATTTGTTGTGCAAATTCTTTCCCTTCCAGAAAACTGTTGGCAACATGGCTTGGTGCTACTTTAACGCCAATTTTAAACATTAACTGGCGAAATTTATCTCTGTCTTCTGCGGTATCAATTGCTTCAACATCCACACCAATCAATCGTACATTATATTTTTTCCAAACGCCTAATTCATCGGCTTCTTTACAAAGATTTAAAGCGGTTTGGCCGCCCATTGTTGGTAAAACAGCGTCAATTTTATTTTCTTCCAGAATTTGTTCAATGCTTTCTACGGTTAATGGAAGTAAATATACTTTATCGGCCATCATGGGGTCTGTCATAATGGTAGCCGGATTACTGTTGATAAGAATTACTTCTATACCTTCTTCACGTAAACTGCGGGCAGCCTGAGAGCCGGAATAATCGAATTCGCAGGCTTGTCCAATAATAATAGGGCCTGAACCAATAATGAGAACGGATTTGATGGAATTGTCTTTAGGCATGATTTACAAAATTGTGCAAATGTAATGTTCAATGATGAATTATGAATGATAAATTTGAAATGGTAATTTTGAACTAAAACATAACCCGTTGGCGGAGTTAAAATAAGATTCAAAAGTCACGCAGTGCTTATATCTTATAATAGCAAGAGTTTGAGAGAAGTATGCAATAGGGGGTGGAATATATAAAATATTTTGTTGATAAGCTATTGCTTTGGTAAGGTAATGATAAGTATAATCAATAAAAAAATCGTTGAGATAAATTTATTTTTAGACAGATGCTCTAACTAACAAAATGCGGACGTATTAATATGACAACTTTAGTTATCAATAAAAAAGCTCCGGCTTTTTCAGGTAAAGATCAAAATGGAGAAACCATCAGCTTAAAAGATTTTGCAGGACAAAAACTAATTCTCTATTTCTATCCGAAAGATGATACGCCGGCTTGCACGGCACAAGCTTGTAATTTGAGAGATAATTATTCCATCTTGCTTAAAAAAGGATTTAAAATTGTTGGAATTAGTACAGATACTACAAAGAGTCACAAAAAATTTGAGACAAAATTTTCACTTCCATTTCCATTACTCGCAGATGAAGATCATTCTATTGCAGAGAAATATGGTGTTTGGGGATTAAAAAAATTTATGGGAAGAGAGTATATTGGATTACACAGAACCACTTTTTTAATTGATGAAAAGGGCAAGATAAAATCAATCATAACAAAGCCCAACACGAAAAACCACACAGAACAGATTTTGGAAGAATGGGTAAAATAAGCAGTTGATTGTACTATCTATTGTGGTAATATTACTACAAAATAATTGTATCATTCACTATTGTAAATTCTTTTATAGCTGTATAGTTTTGATATGTTGAATTGCTACAATATCCTACTATAAAAACCCGGCTATGAAAAACCTTCCTGTTTATTCAACCGATTTTAATCGGCATAAACATTACCCTCTTACTGATATTCTGGGTGCTTACTACGAAACCAAGTTTGAAGGTGTGGTTCAGTTGGCATCCAGAATTTGTAATATGCCTATCTCATTGCTCAGTCTCATTGAATTTAATAAACAGTGGTTTAAATCTAAAATGGGTGTTAACCTTTCCGAATCTGTAAAAGAAATTTCGTCTTATGCTAATACGATAGATGAACTTAATGATGATCTTTTTGAAATTAGAGACACTTCTAAAGACAGCAGGTTTAGAAATAGTGCTATGTTTAAGCAGCAACCGCATATTCGCTATTGTGCGGGGGCTCCTCTATTTGATAATGACGGTCATAGAATAGGAACTTTATGTGTAGCAGATTTTAAACCCAATCATTTAAACGAAGAACAAATTTTTGCGCTTAAAGTATTAAGCACTCAGGTAGTAAGCGTTATTGAGTTAAATACATTTAACAAGCAGTTAAAAGAACAAAATGATGCGTTAAGGCAGGAAAATGAAATGAGTAAATTAATGCTTTCTATTATTGCTCACGATGTTCGTAATCCGCTTGGTGCTATTAAAGGCGTAATGGATTTTATTGCTACAAACGATGTTGCAGAAGAAGATAAAACCCGTTTAACCCAAATGTTTGCCGAGCAGTTAGATACAACTATCGACCTGTTAACTAATTTGGTTGATTGGAGCAAAACCAATATGTATAAAAACTTAACCGCTGCAGAAAGTTTTAATTTAAAAGCCGTTACCGAAAATATAATAGACAACTTTAAATTAAACAGCATTCTTAAAAACAATAAGGTTATTAATCTTGTAGATAATGATTTGTCAGTAAGGCAGGATATGAATATGATTAAATTCATCATCCGTAATCTTTTGGCTAATGCCATTAAGTTTACACAAAACGGAACTATTACTATTTATGCCCATAAGGAAGATAATAATGTTATATTCTCGGTAAATGATACCGGCATCGGTATGAATACTACGCAATTAAAGAACTTATTTCAACACATAAAACACCAAAGCACTTTAGGAACAAATAATGAAAAAGGAAGCGGATTGGGTTTGATGCTTACTAAAAATTTTATTGACACTTTGGGTGGAATTATTACCGTTGAAAGCGAAGTTGGAAAAGGAACAACCGTATATCTTAATATTCCTGTTTAATATTTTTTAGGCTGGGTTGCATTCAACATAAAGGAACAAGTGACGTAGGATATCACTCTGTTCCTTTTTTAATTTCAATAATACTTGCAACGAGATTGTGATTTTTTTCACAATTTAAAACAAGCATTGGCTTGTTAATTGTGTTTTATCTGTAAACAATCCTCATAAAAATTATTGTATAGAATTCTACATAGTAAACAATTCGTGAAACCTTAAAGAACTACTATGAATTCTATTGTAATTAGGAAGGCTGTAATTTTTATTTGCATTGCATTTGCAACCAATACTTCAGAAGCACAATCTTCCATCCCAAAATATGAATTTGGTATAATGGGTGGAGCATTTATTTACCAGGGCGATTTGGCACCAAGCGATGCAGGCTCTTATCAATTCCTAAAACCATCGTGGCAAATTTTTGTAAGTAAAATATGGAACGAAAATTTTTCTGCGAGAATTAATATTGCACGAGGCAGTATTAATGGTGATGATGCAAGATATGCTACACCGGCCTGGCGGCAAACCAGAAACTTTAATTTTAATACAACGATTACAGAAATTTCAGGTTCGTTGGTGTGCAATTTTCCGAGATATAACTCTGATGGAACAACAAAAAAATTAGCAACTTATGTTTTTGGCGGAGCCGGTATAAGCATATTAAATGTGCAAAGAGATTGGAGTAAACTTAATACTGCATCACTCGATCCTAAAAGTTCCCTGCTTGCAGGGCTGGCAATAGATACGGCACATTCAACCCCTAAAGTTATTCCTGTTATTCCTCTTGGTGCCGGTATCAGATATGCTGTTACGCATAATTTATCTGTTGCAGCAGAGTTTACATACCGATTAACTTTCACTGATTATTTGGATGGATTTAGTAAATCTGCCGACCCCGCTAAAAAAGATTTTTATTACGGCTATTCTGTCGGGTTGATTTATTCTTTATTTAACGATGGAATTAAATGTCCGAAAGTAAAAAGATAAAATATTGATTGTTTTAAAGGCTGCTTTTTGGTGTTTGCTATTGGTATTTCAATTGTAGTTTCATCATAATATCTGTTTGCTCATCATTACCTAATTTAAAAATATGTTTATCAAATTCAATGAAACCATTTTTTTTATAAAAGTTTATTGCTCTTGAATTTTCTTCCCAAACACCTAACCAAACATAGTCTGTATTTGATTGTATTGCAACTTGTATTGCTTTGTCGTAAAGAAGTTGTCCAACATTTTTTCCGTGAAATTCTCTTAACACATAAATTCGTTCAATTTCTAGTGCTTTGTCATCTTTTAATTCTGTTTGTGATTGCCCAAAATTTAATTTTAAATAACCGATGACATCATTGTTGTGTGAGGCGAAATAGAATTCAACGTTTTTGTTGTTAAGGTCTGCAGTCAGTTTTCCTAAAGAAAATCCCTCTTCTAAATATTTTTTCATATTTTCTTCCGTGTTGCTTGCTGAAAAAGTTTCTGAGAAGGTTTGCCTTCCAATTTTTTGCAATTGTTCAATGTTGTTAAGCGTTACTCGTACAATATCTGTTTTTTCCATATCAGTTTAAGTGTGTCTTTTATAATTACTGCTAAAATAACAGGTGCGGCAATCGATATTGAAACAAGTAAAATAATTATTTAAAAAGGTGGTATACGATAAAGCTCACAACGTAAGCCAGCCCCGTCATATACACGAATTGAAATGCAGGCCATTTCCATGTTTTGGTTTCACGTTTAACTACAGCCAATGTGCTCATGCATTGCATGGCTAACACATAAAATACCAAAAGCGAAAGTGCAGTTGCCAATGTATAAACTTTAGTACCATCTTCTCTTTGAGCAGATTGCATTTTTTCTCGTAAAGTCGTATCGTCACTTTCTTCCACACTGTATAATGTTGCCATAGTGCCAACAAAAACTTCTCTTGCGGCAAAAGATGTAAAAAGTGCAATGCCAATCTTCCAATCGAAACCTAACGGAGCAATAACGGGCTCTAAATTTTTGCCTACAATGCCTGCATAAGAATTTTGTAATTTTTCGGAGAGATAATGTTTGCGCAAAGAATCTTGTTGTTGCGGGTATTGCTGATTTAATACAATATATTTCTGGTTCAGGGTTTTCATTCTGTTTGCAGGGCCGTAAGAACTTAGGAACCATAGAAGCAAACTGATAATCATGATTATTTTTCCTGCATCCGTAACAAATATTTTTGCTTTTTCTACCATGGTAATACCAACGTTCTTCCAACGTGGCGGGCGATAAACGGGCAATTCTAAAATGAAAAAACTTTTTTCTTTCAAATTAATAAAGCTTTTCATTACATAGCTTACAATTAATGCCATCAGTAAGCCTAATAAATATAAGCCCATCATCACCAAGCCTTGCAGGCTTAAAAAACCGAAGTAATATTTATTCTCGATAGATAAAGAAATTAAAATAGTATAAACCGGTAAACGGGCACTGCAACTCATTAACGGTGTAACTAAAATAGTGAGTAATCTTTCTTTTTTATTTTCAATATTTCGGGTGCTCATAATGGCAGGCACTGCACATGCAAAGCCGCTAATCATAGGCATTACACTCTTTCCGTTTAAACCAACTTTACGCATCAGTTTATCACTTAAAAAACTAATGCGTGCCATGTAGCCGCTATCTTCTAAAATGGTAATCAATCCAAATAAGATCATGATCTGCGGAACGAAAACCATAATGCCGCTTAGCCCGGCAACAACGCCATTTATTAAAAGATCGCTCCACCAAACCTGTGGTAATGTTTGATTGAGCCAATTGGCAGTTTGCTGAAAGCCCCACTCTATCCCATCCATCGGAAAACGTGCCAGCCAGAAAATGCTTTGAAACAGGAAAAACAAAACAGAAAATAAGATAATGTAACCCCATGTTCTGTGTAACAAAATATCATCAATCTTATCAGTAAATAATTTTTTCTGTAGTGGATCCGGTTCCACAACATTTTTTTGAATGATACTTTTTATATGGTGGTATCGTTGTAAAATTTCTTCGGCCTGCGTTTTAATAGGATTGAATTGATTGTCTGTTTCAATCTGCTCAATTTTATCTTGAATAGTAGTATCTAAAGGAAAATTTTCGTGGTTGATAAGATAGTGAACAGAAGCGTAATCGCTTAATTGCGGAAACAATTGCTGTACGCTATCAATAGAATTTGCAGCCAACTGTTTTATATTGATAAAATCTTTTGCGTGGATTTTATTTTCTGAACGAATGATGTTTGATAATGCTTTTTTTAACTGCATTAATCCTTTTTCTTTTCTGGCATTAACGGCAACAACGGGTACACCCAATTCTGCCTGTAAACCTTCAACATCAATTTTAATCCCTTTTTTTAATGCAAGATCGTTCATGGTTAAAGCCACTACTACCGGTACTTTCAAATCAATAATCTGGCTGCAGAATAATAAATTTCTTTTTAAATTGCTGGCATCGGCTACCAATAAAATAATATCGGCTTTAATATCTTCATCGGCATTCATCAACACTTTATAAGCCACCCATTCGTCTGCCCTGCGGGGATATAAAGAGTATGTGCCCGGTAAATCAATCAACTCGGCTTTCTCATCATTTCCCAAATTAATGGTTCCTGTTTTTTTATCAACTGTTACACCCGGAAAATTTCCTACCTGTTGATGCAATCCGGTTAAAGAATTGAACAAAGAAGTTTTACCGCTGTTGGGATTGCCCACTAATGCAATATGTACAAAAGGTTTTGCCACTTATAAAGTGTGGCAAATGTAACGGCAAGCAATAGTATTGCCTTACGAGGTTGGGAAAAGAATAATGAAATGATGTATGTCATAAAATTTTAAGCAGTTACATTTGCAGCAACAAACATTCTTTATGAAGCAATTTCTTCTGTTGTTAGCTATTTTGCCAATCATTGGTTTGCCTCAAAGCAAAAAGAAAAAATTAAAAGCCGAGCAAAAGGCAAACGAAACATTGGTAAGCAATTTAAAAGCAGATATAAAATATTTGGCAGACGATAAATTAGAAGGGCGTAGAACCGGAACCAACGGAGAATTATTAGCCATGCAATTTTTGGTGGAACAATACAGGCAAATAGGCATAGAACCCAAAGGTGCCGATGGCTATATACAAGAATTTATTATTGATGAAGGCAAACATGCCGATGCAGATAAAACTTTTTTTACCGTAAATGGCAAACAGTTAGAATTAGATAAAGATTATTTTCCGTTGGCATTCAGTGCGTCTAAAATTGCAAAAGGTAATGTGGCTATGAGTTTAAACGAAAAAGATGCACCTTGGTTTGTAGATTTGGCCGGTGTGTTGGAAGATAACGGCAGCAATCCTCATTTCGATATGGAGGAGTATATTAAAAAAGCAACAGCAAAAGCAGCAGAAAAAAATGCTACTGCATTTATTTTATACAATAGTTCCAACGCCACAGATAATGTGCTGTTTAATAAAAACGATAAATCTGCAACTACTGCTATTCCGGTGTTGTACTTAACAAAAGATGCGGTTAAAAAGTATTTTCCTGATGCCGCAGCAACAGTAAACGTTGAAATTGCTGTTTCATTATTTCAAAAAACAAGAAAAGCAAGAAATGTAATTGGCTTCATTAATAACAATGCAGTAAATACTGTAATTCTGGGTGCCCACTACGATCATTTAGGTTTTGGTGAAGATAAGAATGCGTTGGATACTATTCATGCTGTGCATAATGGTGCAGATGATAATGCCAGCGGGTCTTCTGCTTTGATTGAATTGGCAAGACTATTAAAACAATCGTCACCGAAAAATAATAATTATCTCATCATTCATTTTTCCGGAGAAGAACTGGGATTGATGGGAAGTAAGTACTGGCTCGAACATCCAACAACAAATATTACCGCCAATTATATGCTGAATATGGATATGGTTGGCCGTTACGATACTGCTCATAAATTAACCATTGGCGGATATGGAACATCGCCGGTTTGGAGCGAATTATTTAAAACTACCACATCAAATTTGTTGATGAAATTTGATAGTACCGGAAGCGGCCCCAGTGATCATGAAGCTTTTTACAGAAAAGATATCCCTGTTTTATTTTTCTTTACCGGTAGCCATCAGGATTATCATAAAGCCACCGACGATTGGGATAAAATTAATTATGACGGCGAAAGAGAAATCGTTCAATTCATTTATAAATTAATTGCACAAGCCAATACAAAAGGAAAATTAGTATTCACGAAAACGGCAGAACCCAAAGCCGGACGCAGTGTTAAATTTTCTGTTAGTTTGGGTGTAATTCCAGATTATGGTTTTACCGGAACCGGTGTTAGAATTGATGGTGTTAGCGGCGGTAAACTGGCAGAAAAAATTGGTTTGCAGGCAGGCGATATTTTATTGCAATTAGGCGATTATAAATTTGTTGATGTAATGAGTTATATGCAAACATTAAGCAAGTTTAAAAAAGGCGATAAAACCAAATTGCGAATAAAAAGAGGAACCGAAGAAAAAGAATACGATATAGAATTTTAAAACAGATACGGAAGCAACGAGGGGCAAAGGCACAAAGTTGTTTTATAATACTATTCGTTATTCACTATTCACTTGCACTATGTCCAAGCTTGTTTTAAATATCAATTCCTTAAACGACGATTTCTTCGAAGAAACACGTTTGCTGGGCATTACGGCACATGTAAAAAATTACCAGTTCTGTTGGCAATTAAATAATTTATTGGGGTTTAATTTCAGGCTAAACGGCGATATCGAAATTCATCTCCGCAAAAAAGAAAGAAGCTATTATTTTAATATTTATCAATCGCAGGAACCCAATAGTTTTTTGATGCATTATTTATATCACAATCAGTTTGACGGCGAATATTTATTGCCCGAGTTTAAGCACATGGATTTTTTATGGCTCATGAAAGGCGACTGGGTAGACGATGAGAAATGTAACTGGATTAAACAATCTGTAAAAACCATTGCAGGTGTTCAATTAGTGGCAGAGCTTACAAACGAACAAATAAAAAACAAAGGCAATATGGTTTTCTAAAAAATAACACGAACTTTATCGAATTGCACGAATTAAAGTAGAATATGTTTGATACCAACTTTAGTATTTCATGGCATCTTCGTTGCGTCGCAATCCTTTCATCTGCAAATCAATAATTAACTTTTATGTGGCAAGAAAAAGAAAATCAACTCTATAAAAAATTTCAGTTCAAAAATTTTTCGGAAGCTTTTGCTTTTATGACCCGTGTTGCCATTGAAGCAGAAAAAATGAATCACCATCCTATATGGACTAATGTTTGGAATACTGTTGAAATATGGCTCAGCACACATAATGCAGGAAATATCGTTACCCAAAAAGACAGAGATCTTGCTGAAAGAATTGATGATTTGTTATAATACCCACTCTATCTCACCCCAAACAAAACTATCTTGTGAATATCCGTCCACCAATAATTCGCCCATTTCGTTTACACCTTTTATAAAACAATTAAAAACAATATTTGCTTTCTTCAGTTTTACTTTTTCATTCAGTTTAAATAACTGCCGATTATACTCTTTCAATAACTTTTTAAAATTGCCTTTTTGCAATTGAAAAAATCTCTTTTCAATGAAGCTGCATAATTCTTTTGCTAATGCTGCCGAATCAAAATCCTTACCTGTTATTTGTTTCAGCGAAACCGGATTTTTAATGGATTTTGCAAAAACCGTTTGATTGATATTGATGCCCATCCCGGCAACAGCCCATGGCCAGGGTGTAATTTGCCTGCTGCCTACCGTCAATCGTCTACCATCCATTGTTTCCTGATTACTCGCAACTTTTGTCTCAATTAAAATGCCGCCTGCCTTCCTGTCACGCCAGTAAATATCGTTGGGCCATTTAATTTTTGTTTCTGTTCCGGCATATTTGCTAAAAAAATCGTGTACGGCCAATGCAATAGCGGCACTCAGGTAAAACTGTTGGTGTAATTGCAAAAAAGAGGTATTTAATATTACGGAAAGAATAATATTAGCCGCTTTTTCCGAGTTCCAGGTTTTTCCTCTTTGTCCCTTTCCTTTTGTTTGCTCATAGGCAAAACAAGCCATTCCGTGTGCAGCCAATTTAGCCTGAATCATGTCAAAGGCATAATTATTGGTACTGTCTACAGAATTTAATTCAATAAACGGTTCTCCAATGTGATGTATGTGTGGTGTTGATGACAAAGAATTGTTACTTTTGAACGAAATTAATCAGTCGGCAATCATCGTTGGTAATTTGCATTAAAAATATAGAATAAATGCTTACTGCCGGATTCCCGATTCGGAACAAAAAAATAAATTATATCACAAAAAATCATTTTGATTATTGGCACCGCTTACAGTTTCATCTAACCGCAAAAAAACAATTACCCGGCTAAACCGCAATTCAAAAGTTTTTAAAACAATCATTAAAGCTATTCAGGATAAAAAAGGAGAGCATATTATAAGTTTAGATTTGCGAAAAATTCCGGAAGCTGTTGCAGATTTTTTTATTGTTTGCCAGGCCGGCAGTACAACCCAGGTAAAAGCAATTAGCGATTATGTAGAAGAAATGATGGAAGTACAATGCGAAGAAAAACCATATAAACACGAAGGTAAGCAACAATCGCATTGGGTATTGATAGATTACATTAGTATTGTGGTGCATGTAATGCAGCCCGAAGCACGAAAATTTTACAAATTAGAAGATATGTGGAGCGATGCAGAACAAACGGCTCACGATCTATAATGTTAAATTTAGCAACAAAACGAACTTTTATTTCTACGAAATATTATTAATAGATCTGAAGAACCCGAATTATGGCACAAGAAGACAAAAAACCCTTATTCCCTTTTAGCAGCGGAGATAAAGGCAGCGATGATAAACCTGTAAGAAAAGGACCAAAATTTAATATCTATTGGATATACCTGCTCATTTTTGCAGTTTTGGTAGCATCCACTTTTTATAAATTCAATCCCGAATCAACTCCCGTTTCCGAACAGGAAGTAAAACAAAACATGCTTGCAAAAGGCGATGTTGAACGTTTAGACCTTGTACGGAATAAAGAAATAGTAAGAGTATATATTAAAGCCGATAGTATTGTAAAACCTTATTATCAATCAAAATTTAACGGGAAAAAAATTACACCTGCCGAAGTGAAGGGTGTTCCTGTTTTTCAATTTAAAATAACCGATTGGAAAGTTTTTGACGAAGGCTTAAAAGATTTTTATAAAGAACATCCTGAAGTTGCTCCGGTTCAAACATTCCCAACAGATGAAGGAGAATTTTGGGGCCCTGTTGCCAATACCGTTATTTCAATGGTGGTAATTATTGGTTTATGGATTTTATTAATGCGTAAAATGGGAGGTAGCGGCCCTGGTGGCGGAGGCCCCGGCGGTATATTCAGCATTGGAAAATCCAAGGCGCAATTATTTGAAAAAAATGGCACTAAAGTAAATATCACTTTTGCCGATGTTGCAGGTTTAGATGAAGCAAAGGTTGAAGTAATGGAAATTGTTGACTTCTTAAAAAATCCGAAAAAATATACAGCACTTGGTGGTAAAATTCCTAAAGGGGCTTTGCTGGTTGGCCCTCCGGGAACCGGTAAAACCTTGCTGGCAAAAGCAATGGCAGGCGAGGCGCAAGTACCTTTCTTTAGTTTAAGCGGAAGTGATTTTGTAGAAATGTTTGTAGGTGTTGGCGCAAGCCGTGTAAGAGATTTATTTAAGCAGGCAAGAGAAAAAGCACCTTGTATTATTTTTATCGATGAAATAGATGCAATTGGCCGTGCCCGTGGCAGAAATGCAATTATGAGTAATGATGAAAGAGAAAATACATTGAACCAATTACTGGTTGAAATGGATGGTTTTGGGGGAGATACAGGCATCATTATTTTAGCGGCAACCAACAGGCCGGATGTGCTCGATTCAGCACTGTTACGTCCTGGTCGTTTCGATCGTCAAATTTCAATTGATAAACCGGATGTAAAAGGCAGAGAAGCAATTTTTAAAGTGCATTTAGGGCCAATAAAAGTTTCCGAATCATTAGACATTCATAAGTTGGCAGAACAAACGCCGGGCTTTGCCGGAGCAGATATTGCGAATGTTTGTAACGAAGCTGCATTGATTGCTGCAAGAAAAGACAAACTTGCTGTTGATATGAGCGATTTTCAGGATGCAATTGATCGTGTAATTGGCGGATTGGAAAAGAAAAATAAAATCATTGCACCGCACGAAAAAGAAATCATCGCCTATCACGAAGCGGGGCACGCTGTTGCAGGTTGGTATTTGGAACACGCATATCCTTTATTAAAAGTTACGATTGTTCCAAGAGGTACGGCTGCATTGGGTTACGCTCAATACACACCCAAAGAACAATATTTACATAGAACAGAAGATTTAATTGAAAGAATTTGTATGGCATTAGGCGGTAGAGCAAGTGAACAAATTTTCTTCGGTAAAATTTCTACAGGTGCTGCAAGCGACCTGCAAAATGTAACGCAGATAGCTTATTCAATGGTTACTGTTTATGGTATGAACAAAAAAGTGGGTAACATAAGTTTCTACGATCCGTCGCAGGAAAATTCATTTACAAAACCATATAGCGAAGAAACCGGAAGAATGATTGATGAAGAAGTGAGAAAGATTATTGATGAAGCGTACGAAAAAACAATTGCTTTGTTAACCGAAAAGAAGGAAGATGTAGAAAAATTGGCAAAAGCATTGTTGGATAAGGAAGTATTGCATCAAAGCGATGTGGAAGAATTAATTGGTAAACGCCCGTTTGAAGAAAAAAAATTATTGGAAGAAGATATTGTGGCGGGAATGACATCGATTGATAATCCGAACATTTAGTAATTGCATTTTATGGCAAACACTGCTAAAGAAAATATTTTAAAAAAAATAAGACAGGCACTGGCTCAACCGGTGCCTGTTCCTTTTCCGCAAAGTGAGGGAAACGATAGTGTGTATGTGGCTTCGCAACAAGAATTGGAAATTGAATTTGCGGAAAATTTTACCAAGCTGTCAGGAAGGTTTTCTTTTTGTGCAAATGGAAAAGAATTAACAGAGCAGCTGAATATTTTATCTACTACACGCAAATGGAAAAACATTTTTTGTAATGAATATGTATTGAAGCAAAATTTAATGCATCTTGAAACAGTTTTGCAACAAAATGATTTGCCCGCTTGCGATGCTTCCATTACAACATGCGAGGCGTTGGTTGCAAGAACAGGAAGTATTTTGTTGAGCAGTGCAAGTACAAGCGGCAGAACAGTTAGCGTATATGCACCGGTGCATATTTGTATTGCATATACATCTCAATTGGTTTTTGATATTAAAGATGCATTGCAATTAATAAAAGAAAAATATCCCGATCAGATACCTTCTTTGATAACATTGGCAACGGGCCCGAGCCGTACTGCAGATATTGAAAAAACTTTAGTGGTTGGTGTTCACGGGCCAAAAGAAGTTTTTTGTTTTTTGGTAGATGATGCTCAATAAAGATTTGCAGTACAAGTGAGTGACACAACAATGTTAAATAGCATTACAAAACCTTGTAAACAACTTATCTCTTCTTTTACTCAAGAGCCTTAACTTTAATGCGTGGAAAAAAATCGTTTTCTATTTGTGTATGGTTCGCTTAGAAGCGGATTTAACAGTGATGCGTATCGTTATGTCAGTCGCTATTTTTCTTTTGTGGCCAATGCAAAAGTAAAAGGTAAGTTGTACGATTTGGGAGAATATCCTGCAGCGTTGCCAGCAGATGAAAATGTTTTTATTGTTGGTGAATTGTATTGGTTGAAAAATGAAGAAGAATATAGTTGGGCAATAGAACAGTTGGATGATTATGAAGGGTTGAATGTGGAAGCGAATGAAAAGCCGCTGTACAAAAGAGAACAGGCAACCGTTTTTGCGGATGATCGAAATGTGAAAGCTTGGGTATACTGGTATAACAAGGATATTGAAGAAATGCCTTTAATTAAAAGTGGTGATGTATTGGAATATAAGAAGTTAAAAGGATTATAAACATGCAGATTTCAGCGAATAAAAAAATATATTTTCTTTCCGATTTTCATTTGGGCGCACCGGATGAAAGAAGTAGTTTGATACGGGAAAAAAAACTGGTTGCTTTTTTAGACAGTATTAAGCAGGATGCGCAACAAGTTTTTATTGTTGGCGATATTTTTGATTTCTGGTACGAGTATAAAAAAGTGGTGCCTCGTGGTTATGTAAGATTGTTAGGTAAATTGGCGGAGTTGACGGACATGGGTATCGTCATGCATTTTTTTGTGGGTAACCATGATATGTGGATGAACGACTATTTTCAAAGAGAATTGAACATATCTGTTTATTTTGAACCGAAGATTTTCGAATTTAATCAAAAACGATTTTATATTGGTCATGGTGATGGATTAGGACCGGGAGATTATGGCTATAAATTCATCAAAAAAATATTCAGAAACTCTTTGTGCCAGTGGGCTTTCGGGCAATTGCATCCATCGTGGGGAATAGGATTGGCTAATTATTTCAGCCGGAGAAGCAGAGTTAAAACAGGCGATAGTGATGAGGTTTTTTTAGGGGAAGAAAAAGAATGGTTAATTGTTTATTGTAAAGAAATTTTACGGAAAGAACATTTTGATTTTTTTGTTTTTGGCCACCGGCATTTTCCATTGGATTTTAAATTGAACGATAACAGCAGATATATTAATTTGGGTGATTGGATCAAAAATTTTACTTATGCCGTTTTTGATGATGACGATATGCAATTAAAAAAATGGAATAATTAAATGAGGTTTTTATGCACGAATTTTTTAGATACAGAATTTTTGATAACAGGATTGAAGATTATTTATACGTATTGGGTGTGGTATTATTGGCCATTCTTGCAAAAAGAATAATCTCAAAGTTTTTAGCAGGTAAGCTATTGGTTTTTTTTTCGAAGAAAAAACTTTCAGAAAAAAAAGCTTTTTTCGTAAGTGAAATAATAAGGCCGATTGAAAGATTTCTGATTGTTATTATTGCTTATACGGCATTGGACAGATTGTATTTCCCCGAAGCTTTCAAAATAACATTTTACCATCATCATCTATCAACAGAATATATTGTAAATATTATAGCGGTTACTGTTATTGTTACCGTATTTATTCAATTATGCATTAAAATACTGGAGTTTTTTGCCCGGATATTAACAGAGAAAGTAAGTAATACTACAGACAAATCAGACGACCAGCTTATTGTTTTCTTTAGTGATTTTTTTAAAGTGATTTTAATAATTGTTGGAATATTATTGGTTATAAGATTTGGGTTTGATAAAGAAATTGGTTCTGTACTAACAGGATTAAGTTTGGTAGGCGCAGCCATTGCCCTTGCCACCAAAGAAAGCCTTGAAAATTTAATTGCATCGTTTATTATTTTTTTTGATAAACCCTTTACAACAGGCGATGTGGTTAAAGTGCAGAGTTTTACCGGGACTATTGAAAAGATTGGCTTACGTAGCACCAGAATTAGAACCGATCAAAAAACTTATATCTCCGTTCCCAACAAACAAATGGTAGATACTATTGTAGATAATATTTCTTTACGAACTCAAAGAAAAGTTGAATTAAGGTTAGAGTTGAGTTTAACTACTTCATCTGCTCAACTAAAAAAATTAAGCGATGATATAAAAACCTTATTGCAGAAAAATGTTGCAATAGAAGACAGCTATGTTTACTTAATGGATACAGGAAAGAATGCACATGTTTTTGCAGTAGATTTTTTTACGGTAATGCCGCAAACCTTTCAGGCATTTAATTCGCTGAGAGAAGAAATTAATATCTCCATCATCCAATTAATGGAAAATGCGGGAATAGAACTTGCTGCTCAATCTACCGATGTTGTGGTGAAGAACAAATAATACCAATTGAAACAAACAATTAAAAATTAGCAGGAGTCTTTGCTGTAGAAGGGTTCATTAAAATTGTAAAGACAAGTTTATAACTCCAAACGGCATAATTAATGAATACTATTTACAATTTCGCCCAACTCTTTATCAATGGCATTGTATTTACCATATTCAACCACTCTGCCAATTTCTTTACTATCGTGTAAAACAATAAACGTAGGAACATTGGTGACATGATATTGCTGAGATAAATTATTGATGGTTTGTTTTTTTCTGTCAACAGCAAGCAGTGTAATCTTTTTTTCGGGGTAGCCGCTTTTTTCAACCAGCCTGTAAAAAACCGGCCAAAGATTATGTGTGTCTTCGCACCAAGTACCGCCAAAAACAATCACTGTAAAATCTTTAGCATGCCGCCGAAATGCAGTAACAGCAGAAGTATCTGCTTGGCCCCATTTCATATTTTCTGTAAACCATGCAAAAGATGTATCGTTTTCTAATACAGAACGATTAATAATTCCTTTCAGCACTTTTGCTTTAGTATCGGGTATAAGTGTAAATTCTGTTTTTTGTGTTTGATGCGTTGTGTTACATGCTGCTAAAGCAACAATAATTATTGATGTGAACATATATTTCATAAAATCTACAAATTCGGTGAA
>Ga0310914_10001241_pt1 | contig 16310 bp, 15 predicted proteins | sample GREbulkMGAN108_FD_203450 | JGI IMG/M metagenome (GOLD analysis project Ga0310914, IMG submission 203450) | Lab enrichment of tropical soil microbial communities from Luquillo Experimental Forest, Puerto Rico - GRE.bulkMG.AN108 | ecosystem: Environmental > Terrestrial > Soil > Tropical forest >... | reverse complement strand
ATACAGATATTAATAAAATATTTGCTACGGACAGATTAGATTTTCGAAAAATTCTGATTGAAGCCATTCTAACAATAAGGGTATTTAGTCAAAAAAATAAATAACAAGCGATACTCTTATAAAAATAATATTTTATTCAGACTTACTTGCTTTTAGGTAAAACTAAGTTTGTGTTTGAAATACGAACAGTATTTATTTTTAAATGCACTGTTTTAATTGGTATTCGACAAGATTTTACCTGTTTTTTATTTTAGCATAAACCTTTTATGCAAAATTCTTTCATGAACAGGATAGCCACAAATACCTGTTAACCATCTTCAAATACCAATTTTTTTTGCTGAATGCCAACTTGCTCAATAATCCTAATAACCATTTTATATTTTGCTGCAATTAGCTGCAAGGCATAACCTCAATAAAATCTTTTGAAGATTTTATCAAAAATGCTACTTGCAACTTAAAATTATATGATGCCATGTATGAATAAATCCTGTTTTATCATTTCTAAATTCATGATCAATAATGCGAAAAAGAATTAAAGTGCCATTTTGGTTTCTTAATAACACAGACAACCAATCTGCAGATACCATACATGGTTCAATACATTCGTTATACAATAACTGCCTGTTTAAAATTGTAAATGATAGAGAATTAGGGAAAATAATTCTGCGGGTTATGCCGCAATTTTTAGTATATGACGGCGAAAAATCTATCCTAGATAGCGGCTATACCAATGATTATTGTTTTGATTGTAAAGAGTTGATTTTGTTGACTGAAAAGTTGCCGCAAATTATGAAAGATGCACATGCCGAGTTTATTAAAAATTTTCAGGAAAGATCGGCCAATTCTATGTTTAAGGATTTTAACCCTGTTTTAAATGAAAAAGATTTTATGAAACGGTTTAAGCTTCAGTTTAATCAGATAGAATTATAGGTTGCTGTAAAAAAATATCTTTTTTAAAATGTTGACGGCATCCTGATTAAACTGAATAGTCTTAAACGTAAACAACAGGGCAAATGGAAAATGAGCAGACTGAACTGGAACAAAATGGCATCAATGAGGTTGATGAACAATCGGCAAAACAAATAGGACTTACAGGTTTTATATTCTCTTTGATAGCTTTCTTTATATTATTTATTCCTATATTAGGATTACTTCTTAGTATTACAGCCTTGATTATCTCTTGGAATAGTGTAACCAAGAGGCCTAAAGGCTTTGCTATTGCAGGTTTTATAATATCCATTATAGATGTAATTATGTCTCTATTTACGACATGGATGGTCTTTCAAATAGGTAACCATATGATGTAATATCTACAAAAAAATACCTTACAAAATTGACGCCAGCATTCGTCAGGTCAAAACGTGATGTACAAACAATTCCACAACTGCTTAAGTACGGGAATGTTGTTGAGAATATTAAAGTAATGGTTTCTATAAACAAAAACCTCGTTAATCTGAATAACGAGGTTTTTTAAGTAAGTGCCCACGAAAGGAATCGAACCTTCACACCCTTGCGAGTACCAGATTTTGAGTCTGGCGCGTCTACCAATTCCGCCACATGGGCTTAAACGGGGTGCAATATTACGGCACTAATACATTCCATCCAAAATCCTGGTCAGGTATTTTTTTTGGTAATAATATTCTTTTACTTGCAACAACTCTTTTTGGGTAGTAGTATCGGCCTGATAATGCTCCACAATTTCTTTAACAGGTTCATATATTTTTAATTGAAAGTTTGAGATTTGAGATTTGAGATGATTGATTGCAGTTGAATCTTCGTCCATTTTTGCTTCCATTAATGCTTCATTAATTTCCAGCATTTCCATTAAAAAATCTTGTGCCAGTTGGTATTTTTCTTCTTCCTGCAACAAACCTTTTAGCTGCAAAAAATATTTAATGGTTTCGTCTTTATTGCTAAAAATTTTAAATGCTTTATTTATTGCAGATGATTTTTCTAATGCTTCAGTTTGTTCATCCTCCGTTTCGTTGGTAAAAAAATCAGGATGATATTTTCTGCTGAGCTCATAAAATTTTTTCTTTACAAGCGATGCATCAACAGTTGGAGATGCCGGTATTTCAAATAATTCAAAATAGTTCATAATAGTTCTGAAAGTTGAAGTGTGCGACGCAACAGTTGTATCATTTTTGATCAATTGCCTGTAACACAATAACTTTAATTTACACAAAAGTAATCTGAATGCTAACGATAGGGCTTATTAAAGAAGGAAAAGTTCCGGCAGATAACCGTGTAGCTCTAACGCCGGATCAATGCAAATGGCTAAAAAAATCCGGCCTGGTAAATATTTTAGTTGAATCTTCCGATACGAGATGTTTTACTGATGCGGAATATAAAAAGGCGGGTATTGAAGTTGCCGGTAATATTAACAATTGCGATATTTTATTGGGTATTAAAGAAGTGCCGGCTGTTCAATTGGTACAGGATAAAACCTATTTATTTTTTTCGCATACTAAAAAGAAACAAACATATAATCAAAGCATGTTTCATGCGATGATGGATAAAAATATTACGTTGTTGGATTACGAATGTTTAGAGCATGAAGATGGCCAGCGTATTATTGGTTTTGGTTTTTTTGCAGGAATTGTTGGTGCTCATAACGGTATGATGGCTTATGGTAAAAGAACAGGTTTATTTGATTTGGGGAGAGTATATGAAGTGAAAGATTACAGAGAATTAATTCATACCTATTTTGGATTGAAGGTTCCCAATATTAAAGTGGCTGTTACCGGCAGCGGTAGAGTAGCCCACGGAATTGTTGAGATCATGAATTTAATGGGTATCACCGAAGTAGAGCCTGATGAATATTTAGAAAAAAAATTTTCTTACCCTGTTTATGTTCAATTGAAAGGGCAGGACTTATATACGCACAAAGAATTGAAAACCTATAAACGGGAACATTTTCATGAACATGCAAGTGAGTACCGGAGCAGGTTTTTACCTTATACACATAGTACCGATATTTTAATGAATGGTGTATATTGGGAAACCAATATGCCAAGATTGTTTGAGAAAGAAGATATTGACGACAGTTTCGTTATTCAAACAATTTCTGATATAACAGACGATACGAATGGATCTGTTCCGATTAATTTGGGAGATCAAACAATTGCGAATCCTGTATATGGAGTAAACAGGAAAACATTGAAGAAAGCAAAAGCTTTTGAAAACGGAAGTATTGATGTGATTGCCGTTGGAAATTTACCGAATGAATTGCCGAGAGATGCCAGCAGATATTTTGGCGAACAACTTTTAAAGCACGTGTTACCCGATTTGTTAAAAGGCGGGAATGAAATTATTAACCGTGCAACTATTCTTAAAAATGGGAAACTTACGGATAAGTTTTTATATCTGAGCGACTACGCCCAACATTAAATTAAAAGTGCAAATAATAATCTTTCAATAATGCGGAAAATGCTGCAGTGTATTGCTGTTCCTGCGTTTTGATAGTAATTTCCTTTTCTGTTTTTTCGATTTTTGTGGATGAAAATAATAACATGCTTCTGAAATAATTGTGCGTATGTGTTTGGGTAACCAACACTTTTTCTTCTAAAAAAAATTGATAATCTCTACATAATTTTTCAAAAAAATTTGTACGGTGGTAGGGAAGGAGTATTGCAAATTTTCCATCGGATGCTAAATTGTTTTTTATCACTTCCAATAATTCATCTAATCTTAATTGTGAACTATGTAATGCAAGATTTCTTTTTGTATCATCACTTTTTAAATCATTTTCAAAAAATGGCGGATTGGAAATAATTAGCTGATAATTTTTAGCAAACTGATATTGCTTCACATCCGCACAAATACTGTTTAGTTTGTTGCTCCAGGGCGAAGCAAGAAAATTATCCTTAGCTTGATTGGCGGCATCTTTATTTATTTCAATAGCGTCAATAACAATATCTTTATTTTGTTGTGCAAGCATCAATGACAATAAGCCCGTTCCTGCACCAATGTCAAGACAGTGTTTAGTTTCCAATTTAAAATTTTTCATTCTTTCCGCAATCCATCCTCCAAACAAGCAGGCATCTGTGCACACTTTCATGGCACAATTTTCCTGGTGTACTATAAATTGTTTGAATTTAAAAAAGTTGTTAGCCATTTTGCAGAAACTGAAAAAGAATTGTTATTGTTTGTTTAGAAAGCAATATACTTTGTACTGGGTATATATTGGTTATTGAATTGATTTAATTTGGTATTAATTTAAAAATATGAACCTGGAAGCCGCTATAAATATGACTGAGAATGTGGTTAAGTATCAACAACAACTCGTTGATGTTTTCGACAGTTCAAAAAAGAAAAAAACACTGTATTGGTTTTGTAAAGTTTATTTAATTGTTACACAACAGCAGTTAGAATATATTAGTAATAAACGATACGGATATCCATGGTTTGTAGCGAATGTGGTTGTACGGTTTAATGCTGTTTTTAAGGAAAATTTAGAAGCTTATTTACATGGCCAACCTATTCCTTCGGAAGAATGGAAACAGGTGTTCCGAAATCTTACAATTTCAAACGAGAAAAGAACGATGTATGGTTTTTTGCAATCATGGAAAACATTGGTAAGCTGCGTGGATGTACATATTCAGAAAGATTTGCCTTTATGTTTGGCCTCCGTAATTAATGAATATTATGCAGGAAAAGTAGAAATAGAATTGATTGAAAAAGATTTTATGGAGATGACGAGTATCTTTCATCATACGGCCAAACAAATAGAGGCGGAGATGATTCTGGAATATAAATTGCCGATGTTAAGATTACCGGATTATATCCATAGACTTTTTCTTAAAAAATATATTCAACATAAAGTAATCAGAAGTAGAGAAAATTCGTGGAGAGCAGCACAACTCTATTTTCATCAATAAAAAAATCAGGCACTGTAAAAGTGCCTGATTTTTTTATAATTTATGAAGATGTTTACTTTTCAGCAGCAATGCTTGCAAATAAATATTCTTTGTTTAATCGTGCAATATTGGCAATAGATATTTCTTTAGGGCAGGCAGCTTCGCAAGCACCGGTATTGGTACAAGCACCAAAGCCTTCTTTATCCATTTGTGCAACCATATTTACCACTCGGCTTCTGCGTTCAGGATCCCCTTGCGGCAATAATGCCAGATGAGAAACTTTGGCACTTAAAAATAACATGGCACTACTGTTTTTACATGCAGCAACACATGCACCGCAACCGATACACATTGCAGCAGCAAAAGCAGCATCCGCATCATCTTTATTGATTGGCAGAGAATTTCCGTCAACAGCATTACCGGTATTTACAGAAATATATCCGCCGGCTTGAATGATCCTGTCGAAAGATGTTCTGTCAACTACTAAATCTTTTACAACAGGAAATGCACCTGCACGCCAAGGTTCAATAACAATGGTTTCGCCATCTTTAAATGCACGCATGTGTAATTGACAAGTTGTATTAGCTTTCCATTCACCGTGCGGTTTGCCATTGATATATAGTGAACACATACCGCAAATGCCTTCACGGCAATCATGGTCAAATGCAATAGGTTCTTGACCTTGGTGAATAAGTTGTTCGTTCAACACGTCCAACATTTCAAGAAAAGACATTTCTGAAGAGATATCTTTAACCTGATAGTTTTCAAATCCGCCTTTATCTTCTCTGTTCTTTTGACGCCAGATTTTCAGTGTCAAATTCATGTTATAATGCTCCATATTATACCTTTATCCCCTAAGGGGAATTTTAACGGTTAATAATTTTTTTAAATACACTTTTCATGCAATATTCCTTCATAACTCTCCCCCTAGGAATTGAGGGTAAATTATTTATAATTCCGTTGTGTTGGTTTAATCACTTCGTAGTTTAATGCTTCTTTATGCAATTCCCATTCATGATCCTTTTTAAATTCCCATGCGGCAACATACATATATCCGGCATCGTCACGCAATGCTTCGCCTTCTTCGGTTTGATATTCTTCACGAAAATGTCCACCGCAGCTTTCGTTTCTGTTTAAAGCATCAATAAAGTCGGCAACACGTCCTGCTTTATCTAATTCAGGGTTAAATTCGTTAATGGCCCCCGGTATTTTTACATCATTCCAGAATTCTTTTTTCAATTCCTGAATTTCTTTGATAGCTTGTTTCAAACCTTCTGCATTACGAGCCATTCCGCATTTTTCCCACATAATTTTTCCAAGGCGTTTATGGAACGTTTCAACGGAAGTTTTTCCCTTAATGCTCATCAATTTTTCAATCCTTTCCGCAACTTCTTTTTCAGTAGCTGCAAAAGCTTCATGATCTGTAGAAATTGCCTTGCTGTAAATTTCTTCAGCTAAATTATTTCCCAAAGTATATGGAATCACAAAATAGCCGTCGGCCAAACCCTGCATCAAAGCACTTGCACCTAAACGGTTGGCACCATGATCGCTGAAGTTGGCTTCACCTAAAGCATATAACCCTTTAACTGTTGTTTGCAATTCATAATCTACCCACAAACCACCCATTGTGTAATGAACGGCAGGATAGATACGCATAGGAACTTCGTACGGATTTTCACCGGTGATCTTTTCGTACATATCAAAAAGATTACCGTATTTTTCTTTTACTACTTCTTTTCCTAATACAATGATTTCTTCTGTTCCGGCATCTGCAACTTCTCTGCCTTGTTTGGTAATTTCGATTTTACCATAACGTTCAATAGCGGCTGCATAATCTAAAAATACTGCTTGTTTTGAAGAACCTACGCCATAACCGGCATCACATCTTTCTTTTGCTGCACGACTGGCAACATCACGAGGAACAAGATTACCAAAAGCAGGGTATCTTCTTTCCAAATAATAATCTCTTTCTTCTTCCGGAATATCTGTTGCTTTTCTTGTATCGTTTTGTTTTTTCGGAACCCAAATTCTACCATCGTTTCTCAAAGATTCAGACATCAAAGTTAGTTTAGACTGGTGGTCTCCACTAACCGGAATACAAGTCGGATGAATTTGTGTAAAGCAAGGATTACCGAATGCAGCTCCTTTTTTATGTGCTTTCCAGATAGCGGTAACGTTACTCCCCATTGCATTGGTAGAAAGGTAAAACACGTTTCCGTAGCCACCGCTGCATAATAAAACAGCATGACCGAAATGGCGCTCTAATTTCCCGGTAACCAAATCTTTTGCAATAATGCCACGGGCTTTTCCGTCAATAATTACCACTTCAAGCATTTCGTGGCGATTGTACATTTTTACATTGCCCAACGCCACCTGACGTTCTAACGCCTGATATGCACCGATTAATAATTGTTGCCCGGTTTGGCCGGCAGCATAAAATGTACGTTGTACTTGTGTACCGCCGAAACTGCGGTTACTTAATAACCCACCATATTCACGTGCAAAAGGAACGCCTTGAGCAACGCATTGATCGATGATATTACCACTTACTTCACTTAAACGATGAACGTTTGCTTCTCTTGCACGGTAATCACCACCTTTAATAGTATCGTAAAATAAACGGAAGATAGAGTCTCCGTCGTTTTGATAATTTTTTGCAGCGTTAATTCCACCTTGTGCGGCAATACTGTGTGCACGACGAGGAGAATCCTGAAAACAAAACGCTTTTACTTTATAGCCCAGTTCTCCCAAACTGGCAGCAGCACTGGCTCCGGCCAAACCTGTTCCAATAACAATTACTTCCAGCTTTCTTTTATTGGCAGGGTTCACCAATTTACAATGGCCTTTATAGTCTGTCCATTTATCATCTAATACACCTGCAGGAATTTTAGCATCTAACATAAATCAATTTTTTATTTCACACAAAGCTCACAATGAATACTAAGAAACAAAGGCTTTGTGTGCTTGGTTAGCTTTATTTCTTTGTGTGAAACTTGTTATTGTATCCATCCAAAATAAAAACTCAACGGCATCAGGGCAAACATCAACGGAACGATAATTGAGAAGCCATACCCCACACAACTGATAAGTAAATGCCATCTTTTATTATGAACCCCTAATGTTTTAAATGCACTTTGAAAACCGTGTGCCAAATGATATCCCAATGAAATACATCCTAACACATATACAATAACAACCCATAAAACACTAAATACATCTTTCATGGTATCGTACAGATTAATTTCTTCTCCCAACAAAAATCCTTGGTGAGAGCGGTTAGGAATCCAAAAATGTGCTAAATGTAAAACAAGAAACAATAAAATAATAGTACCTAATAAACCCATGCTTCTGCTGTACCATTTACTGCCTCTGTTACCAAAATCAACGGCATATTTTACGTTTCTTTTGCTGCGATTGGAGAGTTCAAGCGTTAAACCTTGAACTATATGCAAAATCAATCCCAGAAATAAACCAATTTCCAGGATACGAGGTACCCAGTTTGCACCCATAAAATGGGCTCCCTTATTAAACATTTCGCCACCATCGTTTGCCCAGATGCAGGCATTTAAACCAACGTGAACTATTAAGAAAAGAATAAGAAATATTCCGGTAAAGGCCATTACTAATTTCTTACCAACTGAAGATGTGAACACTTGTTTCCAGGTCATAAGACAAGAATTGAATATTTATTAAATCGCTGCAAAAGTAATTCATCGAGCAATGCTATGTATCAATTAACGAAAACTTTTCACTGATTTATCTCATAACAAATTTTTTGGGATAAACATTGTTATTTAATACATTAGAATAAGAGTGTTTAAACAATTATCCCTGTTTTTGCCCAAAATCTGCATATCGTTTAATAATGTTTTTTTATAGAATAATATTTCGAACTGCAATTTTTATCGCTTACATATACCGCCAGCCGTTTATATAAATTGGCTATTTATCCTAATTGCAAGTAGCTACTTTCGAAGCATGATTAAGCTGCTTAGTATTTTATGGAACAGTTTTAAAATGGCCCTGCAAGAATTGAGGGTTAACAAGCTGAGAACTTTTCTCTCTTTATTCGGGATTACTATCGGCATTTTTTGCATTATTGGGGTGTTGGCAACAGTTGACAGTTTACAGCGAAAAATAAAATCAGATATTCAGGCTTTTGGGAAAAATACAATTTACATTGATAAATGGCAGTATATGGGCGGCCCCGATTATCCCTGGTGGAAATATATAAAAAGGCCCAATATGGAATACAGCGAAATGAGGTTTATTAAACAACGCTCCGCATTGGCATCTAATGTATGTTTTTTTGCTTCGAGTAATGTAAATATAAATTATGAGGATATTACCATAAGCAGCGGAAATGTATATGGTATTTCGGAAGAGTTTAATAAAATTCAGAATATTGAAGTGGGCCTGGGAAGATACCTGTCTGAATCTGATTTTACCAGAGGAACACCGCTTGCCGTAATTGGCTATACGTATGCAGAAGATCTTTTTGGAAATCCGGAACGGGCTGTTGGTAAAGACATTACCTTTTCGGGTAAAAAAGCAATTATTGTTGGCGTTATAAAAAAACAGGGAAGTAATTTATTGGATGGATTTGATTACGACCATTGTGTACTTACAGCATATAATTTTTTTGCAGCCACTTACAATGTAAAGTACAGCAATCCTTTTATTATGGTAAACGCCAAAAGCAATATTAGTTCTGCCGAACTTACCGAAGAATTGCGTGGCACAATGAGGCAGTTAAGGAGATTAGGGCCAACACAGGAAGATAATTTTTCTTTGAATGATGTAAATCTTCTTACAGAATCTTTAGGTGGAATATTTACTACCATGAATATTGGTGGTTGGGCAATTGCTGCATTGAGTTTATTGGTGGGAGCTTTTGGTGTTGCCAATATTATGTTTGTAACGGTGAGAGAAAGAACCAGCCAGATCGGATTGAAAAAAGCCATTGGTGCAAAAAAGAAAACAATACTAAGTGAGTTTTTGTTAGAGAGTGCATTTCTTTGTGTGCTGGGTGGATTGATTGGTTTATTATTGGTTTGGATTCTTACATTGGTACTCAGCAGCATGTTACCTTTCCCGATATTTATTGCTCCGAATATTATAATGGTAGCATTTGGAATATGCGTTGGTATTGGCATTCTGGCTGGAATCATCCCTGCATCTCAGGCTGCCAAAATGGATCCTGTGGTAGCTATCCGAACAAAGTAGATCCAGTCTTTTGGGTATTGAAATCATCAAATGTTTAATTTAATTACTCAACAGATGGATTGTTATTTTTCATTCATTATAAATCGGCTTTATCATCTAAACTGTGGTAGTATTTTTCTTTGCATTATAAATTTGATAATGTGCAATTAAAGCACAACCTGATACACTTTTAACGCACCTTTAATGCGGCGAGGCGATAAATGTATAAGGCTGAACACTCCATACAAACGATCGTTTTGTATAAAAAAAATTTTATAGTTGATTTTAATCTCTACATGGTTTTTCAATCTAAAATATTATATAAAAAATTACTTATTTGTGACATTCTTTTATATATCTTTAAAAGCGTTTCGGAAATTAGTTTCATTTTTGTTCCGTATAGATTATTGGTCATATAAATGTTGCTGATAACAAGCTTTGCTGTGACCGAGAAGGCGAAGCTTTAATAAGCGTTGATTGATGAATGAACAAAGAAGCGAAGTATTGGTTGTTACTTGTTTTGATATAACATTATTCAGCACTGATTGTCGGCTGGCGTTTTCCAAATCCCCGCCCGCTGAGCCGAAACCGTTGTGTGCTATTAAAAAGACCTGCACGATGCAAAAAATATTTTATTGTTTGACATTGTTTATTCTAACAATATTTTCGTATGGGCAAACAATCAAAAGAATCGACGGCACAAAAATTTCTGCTGACAGTATTCGACAAAAGATTGAATACCTGATGAAAGCAGCAAACGTTTCAGGTGTTGCAATTTCTATCTTCAATAATAATCAACCTGTTTATAGCAAAACTTTTGGATTTGCCGACATTCAAAATAAAGTTCCGTTAAGTACAAATTCTGAAATGTATGCGGCTTCTTTTGCTAAAACAGTCTTTGCTTACATTGCAATGCAATTTGTTCAGGAAAAAATAATTGATTTAGACAAGCCACTTGTTGAGTATTTGCAAAAGGACTTGACCGAATATAAAATAAGCGGCTGGAACAGAGGCTATCAGGATTTAAAAGGCGATGACCGTTACAAAAAAATTACGGCTCGTATGTGTCTTACGCATACAACGGGTTTCCCTAATTGGCGTTGGTTTGAAGCAAATAAAAAACTAAAATTCAAGTTTAACCCGGGAACCCGATACAGTTACTCTGGCGAAGGGCTTTATCTGCTGCAATTTGTTTTAGAGCAAATAACGGGTAAAAACTATGAAAGCATTTGTCAGGAACGGGTTTTTAGATCTTTGGCGATGAATGAAACAAGCATGGTTTGGCAAACAAGATTTGATACTAATATTTGCCGTGGGCACAATGCAGAAGGTAAACCTTATGAACTGATGAGATGGAAAGAAGCAAGTTGTGCAGGTTCTATGACCACAACGCTTGATAACTTCACCAAATTTTACACGGCATTTATCAATCATAAAAATCTAAGCAGGCAAAGTTTTGAAACGATGACGAACACGCAGGTTCGCATTAAATCAAGAAGCCAGTTCGGTTCATTGGCTGTTATTGACAGTATAGATAACGACAATATTCAACTTGGTTATGGTTTAGGTGTTGGCGTTTTTCATACACCTTATGGCAGAGCATTTTTTAAAGAAGGGCACGATGATGGTTGGGGACATTATTCTATCTGCTATCCTGATAAAAAAATTGCTGTAATCATAATGACAAATAACGACAATGGAGAAAGCATTTTTAAAGAACTTTTGAATTATACAATCGGCGATACTTTTACACCTTGGCAATGGGAAAATTATATACCTTATGACTTGAAAAATTAACGGCACACAAGAAACAGTTTGGCGGCAGCCGGGGGAGACAGATAACGCAGCATCGGATTTACTTATCTATCAACTGTAATTTCAACTTAATATTCTTTATTCGGCTTTAGTTCTTATTATCAACTTTTATCTTTAGCACACTTTAGGCTGTTGGCTGACATATTTCAAATTCCCCACCTTGTACAAAGCTAAAACCGTTAGCGGTTATTATAGCTGACGAGCTAACTAATCCGAAGAGTCTGATAATTCAAATTCTGAAGCTGTAAATCAATTTTACAAAGTAAGGATATTTATTTTTCAGTATTTTCTAAAAGTGATAAATATTTATCGTTTATCAATAATTATTTATTATATTGTAGCATAATCAAAGCTCATAAAATCACAATGAAAAGAATTTCAATAATATTTCTTCAGGCAACGATCGTGCTTATCGGCATTGTGGCACTTGCCATTTTGATTCGGCTTCCCTTAACCGAAGGAAGAGCCGCAAATTTAGACTTGTTTAGCATTTACTTTAACCCGTTCATCTTGTATGGATATGCAGCCTCAATCGCTTTTTTTGTTGCGTTATATAAGGCATTCAAATTACTTGGCTATATTGAACAAAATAAAGTATTCTCATCAAACTCTGTTAAGACTCTAAAGAGCATAAAGTATTGCGCAATCGTACTAAGTATTTTAATTGTGACAGCAGGATTTTACATAAAGATATTTCATAATAAAGAGGATGACCCTGCGGGTTTTCTTGCCATTTGTATCGTGACTACTTTTGTTTCTATCGTAGTTGCAACGGCTGCGGCAATATTTGAGAAAATGTTGCAAAATGCCATAGATATGAAATCTGAAAATGACTTAACAATTTAAGCTATGCCAATTATTGTAAACCTAGATGTGATGATGGCAAAGCGTAAAATTTCTTTAAATGAACTTTCTGAAAGAGTTGATTTGACATTATCTAACCTTTCTATCTTAAAAACAGGAAAGGCAAAGGCGATTCGATTTAGTACGTTAGAAGCAATTTGCAAAGCATTAGACTGCCAACCGGGTGATATTTTGGAATATGTAAATGACGAAAAAAGAACAACGAACCGCTAATAAGGGGTTTGGGTTTGTCGGGGGATAGATAACGTCACATCAGCTATGTGCAAGCACCAACAATGATTGGGGCTCAACGTTCATTGTTCTGCTTTAGGTCATAATTTCAAATACCGCAACAATGCGAGTGCTTCAACATTAAGGTGATTTTTATTTAAAATTTGTTAGGCAAAAAAATAAATAACTGTGGCTAATACGAATACTCAGGCCATCGTGTAAGCGACGGAACGTAGTTAGTCTGCAAATAAGCTTTTAAACTTTATAACTTTACTCTGCTAAAGAACCCTGATAAAACAGTTATTAAATAAACTGAGAATTTTATTTTGTGAATTGAAATAATAATTTTAGCCTCTTCTGCCACCGCCGCCACTTCTGAAACCGCCACCACCATTGCCTCCGAAGTTGCCGTTATTTCTATTTTTTCCTCCCATAAAAGATGGCATTCTTTGTTGTGTGCCTGCAAATCTGCGAAGGTTATAAGTAAATGTAAGCATTAGGTATCTGGTTAATACATTGCTTCTGGTATCTGTAATAGCTCCGCTTTGCGATATGCTCCTTTTTACACTTACATTTTGATTCAGTAAATCAAAACAGGTTAACCTTAATTCACCTGCTTTATTTTTAAAAAATTGTTTTGCAATACTCGGGTTCCATAACGGAACACTACTGTTATAACCGGAATTGCTGCTTCCGTTTTGTGTGTATGTATAATCAAAATCTGATGCTGCAATCCATCCGTTTTTGGTATAATAAGTTATTTCTGCAGATAATGATTGCGATAAATAATTTGCATTTTGTGTGGGCTGCATGGTATTGCGGGCAATATTATAAGATGATGTTGAACTGAAATTCATATCAAAATTATCTTTCAAATTGGTAGTCCATCTTATTGTTTCACTTAGTGATGTATTTCGTGTGTAATTATTGGTGGTAATCATATTCAAATTGGCATCATAATTATTTACCAATGTTTGACTTTGGTTATAACCAATATTTGTTGTGAAATTTAAATTTGATTTTGGTTTTTTTAACGGAAACCCATAATTGAAATATCCACTAACACTATAGGTTCCGTTTAAATTAACAGGCACCGTAAGTGTAGACCCTTTTTTGTTGGGTGGAGTGGGTAAGTAAGTAATTGAATTTTGAATATCATTACTAATCATACTTGCATTAATAGTAACCATAATTACTCTTTGTGTAGCCACGTTAAAATTGTTATACAATAATCGTACACTATGCGTAAACTGTTGTTTTAAATCAGGATTACCTTTTGAAAAATTAATGGAATCGCTGGTTGTTGCCAATGGTTGTAACTGCGAAACGCTTGGCTGGCCTGTTCTTCCTGAATAAAAGAATCGCAAACTTTTTGTTTTGGAAAAGTTATACATGAAGTTGGCAGTAGGTGTAATATTTACAAAATTTTGTGCTGTTGTAATATTTTTTGTGGTGTTAATGCTTGTTCTTTCACCTGTTTGCAATCCCGAACTAATATTGAAATTATATTTCAAATTTTGTAAGCGATAACTTAATGTAAACCGGTTTGAATTATAATTATTGATATAATCATTACTAAACAAACTATCGAACAAATCGTGTTGATGCGTTAACGGATTGAATGAATAGGTTGATCTGTTAGAAGTGCTGTTGGTGTAAGTATAATTATAATTGAATTCGAGAATTTGATTTCTTGCCAATGGCTCCGTATAAGAAAAGGTGGGACTTAATGTATAACCGGTTGATGATGTAATGATGTGCTGGTCCAGCGTATCGAATGTTACCGGATTAAAATAATGCTTCGCAGAAAAATTGTCGCCATTACCGTTATTGGTATTATCCGAAACATTAAAAGCAAGTGAATAGGTACGATGCAGTTTTTTAAATTTATGCCTGAATAAGAGGTCTGCAGAACCACTTAACCCATTATTTTCCTGACTGCTTGTGGTGGCTGTATTATAAATAGGAGTAAAACTTTTTCCTCCGGTAAAAACTGTTGTTTGATAAGTATTTGAATTTGTATTTTGAAAACTGATATTCGGCCTGAACACTAACGAATTACTTGTATCAAATTGTTGTTCTAAGTTAAAATTGATGCGATGATTACCATTATTTCTGGTTGAATTTTGACCTTTATCGCTATAAGTTGATGAATCTGCTGTTAACGGATTTTCCGTTCTGCTCGTTTGAAGCGTATTGGTATTTTGGTTGTTGTAAAAATAGCTGCCGGATACTTGTGTGTTAATGCCCCATTGATCTCTATAATTAGCACCGCCCGAAATAGTTTTTGTAATGCCGCTTCCTGTTCCGCTGCTGCTGTTACCGCCTCTGTTGCCGCCGCCAAAAATATTTTGTGACGAAAAGTTTTGTTTGTTTACATTGTTTGCCTGACCTAATAATGAAATTTGTTGGTTGCCGTTAAAACGGTGCATGTTAAAGTTCTCGTCATATTTACCATCTGTTCCGGCACCTGCAACAGCTTTGCCAAAATAACCTTTGCGTTTATCTTTTTTGGTGGTGATATTAATTGTTTTAATATGATTGCCATCATCAAAACCGGTAAACTTACTTTGGTCGCTTAAATCATCAAACACCTGAATTTTGTCTACAACATCCGGAGGTAAATTTTTTGTGGCCATTTGCGGGTCGTCACCAAAAAAACGTTTACCATCTACCAAAACCCTTTGTACGGTTTCGCCCTGTGCTTTTACACCTCCGTTTTTATCTACTTCCATTCCCGGTAACTTTTTTAAAAGGTCTTCTACAACAGCATTCGGCTTTGTTTTAAAGCTGCCTGCATTGTATTCAATCGTATCTTTTTTCATTACGATAGGCGATTGTGTTACTACAACATCCGGCAATAAATTAGCTGCCTGCTTCATAAAAACAAAACCCATATTTATATCTGGCTTTGTTTTTGAAAACGTAATGGTTTTAAAATAAGAAGTATAACTCTCAAAGCTGATATGAATAAGAAACGTTCCGAAAGAAATATTTTTTATTTCAAAACTCCCATCGTCTTTTGCAAGCCCGAATATTTCGAGTGTAGAATCTTGCGGATCTAAAATAGAAATGGTTGCATTTTTTAAGGTTTGCTTACCAATAGTATCAATTAATTTTCCTTTTAATGTTCCTGAATTTTGCGCAAAAACCAGTGAACAATAAAATGAAAAGAACAGGATAGCAGTTATTTGTTTCATAAAATAATATGTGCATTGAACTTTTTTGAAAAAAGAATAAAGCCCAATGGTAAGAGCAGTTTTAAAATTGCTGCAAGCTACTTATCAAATAGAATCAGAGAGAAATAATCGGTGTACAAGTGGATACGATAGGTTATAATTTAATGACAGGAATATT
>Ga0310914_10001238_pt1 | contig 16319 bp, 17 predicted proteins | sample GREbulkMGAN108_FD_203450 | JGI IMG/M metagenome (GOLD analysis project Ga0310914, IMG submission 203450) | Lab enrichment of tropical soil microbial communities from Luquillo Experimental Forest, Puerto Rico - GRE.bulkMG.AN108 | ecosystem: Environmental > Terrestrial > Soil > Tropical forest >... | reverse complement strand
CCGGTGCCGATGATGAGCGCGGCGGCTCCATAAACCAGGATGGCCATCACTGTCTGCGTGAAGCCGCTCGCTGTGCCTGGACCGACGCCTGGACCGTGGGAGGCGAGCGCCGGGTCGATGAATGACGAGCCGACAAATGAGAGCCCGGAGAGGATCGCGGCGAGGCAAGCCGATCGCGCGAAGTATTTTGTCCTGTGCGAGGATGGCATGACGATCTCCTGTAACGAAATCCGCTGAGGCAACTTTCAGAAGATGCCTCGCGAGCTTACGCCGATTTCAATGATGTCGCCTCAATAAACTTCGGCTGGCTGAATTTGCGCGACCAGTACACTAGCGATAGCCCATCATATTGAGCGTCTGCCTGTTCCAAGTGAAATCCGGCCGCACGGCAGCGCCACAGTGGCCGCAAGCCCCGCAGATGAACCGCGCGGCTCAATGTCGGACAGCCGCAGATCATCATCCGCCCACCGATCCGCGCCGGCCGTCAGGGAGGGCTGCATTGGTAGTCTTAATGAAGACAGGGCCTCGCCATGAACTAGCCCTAAAGGTGCGGCTGATTAACGATTAGTTAAATATTCGGAAACCATCCTAGCAGTCAAACAATTGAGGCGCGCATGCGCAACGGTTGGCTGATGACGAGGTGGGAGACAGCGATTTTCATCGCTGGAGTTACGTTCCTAGCCGGTGGGGCTGTCTGGGCAACAGCTATCCGATAGTCTTCACAATCGGCAAAGGTGATCTTTTGCGGGCGGCCTAGCCCCATGATTCCGCCGATCATGGCTGGCGCGAAAATGCTGTGTCGCGGTCGATTGAGCCAAGGGGGTCACAATGAAATCCGCTAGCTTCACGGCGATTAACAACCGGATACTCGGATTGGATCGGCTATCGTCTAAGGCGACGGCTTGGCACCTTTGCAAAGTCATTGTACCGAGACGTACAATCACCGGTCGGCTTGTGTGCGGGCAAGTTTGGCGGCGTTACAACGGTCGCCATTGGTTGTATAAAAAGTTTACGACCGGGGACGCTACCTAATCATTATTTCTCGCCCTCAGTTAAGCGCATCACCGAGCGTCGGTGACGGTTGCGCCGGGCCGCGATAGCCGAGCATCCGCTTGTTCCAAGCTTCGCAGGCAAGGCGGTCGGCTTCCTTGCGGGCAGCGGCGGCGCGCTCAGCTGAAGCCCGGACAGAAGGGCCGAATATGCTCTCGCGCGATTTGGTCCCCATGGCGGAAGAATGCGCCAGCCTTGCGGGCGACAGCAAGCCTCTAGACCTTGCGGCTCCGAACGAAACAGACCCTAGCTAGATGCCGTAATGGGCCCTGCTCGGAGTGAGCGGTTGATGTGGCTGTCCCCCGATAGATGATGAAACGGGGTCACGACTTGAGTCGGCCCCAAGCATCTGGAGACGGAGGACAGCCGTGGAGAATTATGCCGGAATCGACGTGTCATTGGAACTGTCGAGCGTTTGCGTTGTGGACGCACAGGGCAAGATTGTGAAGGAGGCGAAGGCCGCGAGCGAGCCCGAAGCTCTGGTTGCTTTCTTTCGCACGCTTGGCTTTGCAGTGAAGCGGATCGGGCTGGAGGCTGGGCCGCTATCGCAATGGCTGCATGCGGGGCTGAAAAGAGCGGGATTCGAGGCGGTTCTGCTGGAAACAAGGCATGTGAAGGCAGCGCTATCGGCGATGACGGTGAAGACCGATCGCAAGGATGCGCACGGGATCGCCCAGTTGATCCGGATGGGATGGTTCCGTCCGGTGCACGCAAAGTCGATCGGATCGCAGGAGGTCCGAGCGCTGCTGGTTGCGCGCAAGCAGCTTCTTGAGCGGCTTATCGATGTCGAACTCAGCATCCGCGGGATACTGCGAGGGTTTGGCCTGAAGGTTGGCCCGGTGACGCGCAAGGGATTTGAGGCGCGGATCCGAGAGTTGGTAGCGGGCCAGGCCACATTGGAGCGCATCGCTGGAGCAATGCTCTCGGCGCGTGCGGCATTGAAGGCGGAATATGAAAAGCTGCACAAGGCTGTACTTGCGCTTGTTCGTGACGACGCGATCTGCCGGAGGCTAATGACAGTCCCGAGCGTGGGTCCTCTGGTGGCGATCACGTACAAATCGGCAATGGACGATCCGCATCGCATCACGAAGTCAAAATCGGCCGGAGCGCTGTTCGGGCTCACGCCAAAGAAGTACCAGTCGGGAGAAAAGGACATTACGGGCGGGATCACGCGGGCTGGCGACGAGATGGTTCGCACTGCGCTGTACGAAGCCGCCAACGTGCTGCTGTCGCGCATAACGCGGTTCTCTAAACTCAAACGCTGGGGGATGGACGTCGCCAAGCGGCGAGGTTCAAAGCGCGCGAAAGTCGCCTTGGCGCGCAAGATCGCGGTGATCCTGCACCGGATGTGGATCGACGGCACAACTTACCGATGGGCTGCGGCGGAGCCGATTGCCGCGTAGGCATGATCAAGGAGGAATACGAGATGCAAGTGGGCTAAAAAGAGCCCCGATGCCCGAGGTCCCGTCGCCGGGACGGTGGATGTGGTGAAGCCGTTACACGCCCAGTGGTCGTCGTCCGACGAACCACGCGAAACTAGATAGGCTCACCGCTCCCTCTAACAGCATCATGTGGCGGCTTTAGCGTCGACCACGGACAGAAGCATGAGCTCGGCGACGTGACGATCAAGGGGACGCTTGACATCAACGGGCCCATTACAGAAGGGCGTGTACCCATAAATCGTCGCGCGGCGCCCGCTAATGTCGCTTGAACTCGCCGTGAAGCCGGGCAATTGCGACAAGCTCGGAAGTGGAAATGGGCACGTCCCTTCAAAAGCAACTAGCCAGCAGGTTGCATGCAGGGTACGATACGCGCGTGCACGGGCGGGAGGACCTCATGTCGTATCGGAAAAGTGTAGCTGCGGTGCTCTTCGCGAGCACGATCTTGTTCAACGGCCAGAGCCGGGCATGGGGTCCCGAAGGACACGCAATGATCGCCGAGATTGCCGAAATTAGGCTCGCCAATAGTCCGGTTCTCGATCAGATCAAACAGGTGCTCGCTGCGGATGACAGCCACGCCCAGCATCTCGATCAAATCGCCTCCTGGGCCGACGCTGTACGGCCGGCGCGCCCCGAAACTCAGAACTGGCACTTCGTCGACATCCCGCTTGATGCTGCCGACTACGACGCAGGCCGAGACTGCAAGCAGACCGACCAAGGCGACTGCGTCATAGCTGCCATCCAGCGGTCTGTCCCGGTATTGCGCGATAGGAACGCAGATTCAAAAGCTCGCGTGGAAGCTCTCAAGTTTATCGTGCACTTCGTCGGCGATATTCACCAACCGCTTCATACCGTGAATGACTGTTCCAAATTCCCGCCGCCGGAGTGCGACAGGGGCGGAAACAAGGTCAAGGTTCGCTTCAGAGAACACCACAGCGACAACTTCCACTCCGTGTGGGACGGCGGGATGATCGAAGACGTACTTCAACTGACCCTTGGAGACCACTTCCAGCCGAATCTGACGGCAACCTTTGCCGATGCCCAAAAGCTGGAAATGGGCATTTCCGATATGGACGCGAAAGCATGGGCGCCCCAAGGGCTGCTCGACCATCTCGACACCACATTGGTCAAGTGGGCGAACGACTCGCACTCGCTCGCACAGACGGCGTATCGCAATCTACCGATCCATCAGTCTACCTCCTGGGAAGACGTGTACGAACAGCAAGAGTGGCCTGTCGTGCAAGAGCAACTTCAGAAAGGCGGTGTCCGGCTCGCCGAAATTCTCAAGGAGGCGCTGCAATAGAATGGCTTTGGATCAAAGGGCGACATTCCCGTGCCTCTAGTGCATCCGCTTTACCCAGAGAGCAGACATCGGCTGTTTATGGTACACGCCCCAGTCAGCGGCGAGATTGATTGGCGACCCATGGAGAGTATGCACCATTGCATGATGGTTGCGGCGACCATGAACGCTAGGACCAATCCTCTTCATCTCTCTGGTCGTCCAGGGGCTTACTGTGCTTGGGGCGACAAGGTACCGGATTGGGACGTGCCGGAAGCGGATAAGTCAGTTCGATCCGTCGCGCTTGAATCACGGCTTGCTGGAGTTAGGAATCCCCCAACCAAGACAAAAATGGAAATCCACCAATAGCGGCGACCGCTAGTATCGTTCCAATCGGCCGGGGAACCGGAGCCAGGAAAGTCGCGTCGCGGCAATCGGGCCTGAAAGCTGCAGTGCAGGCGCGGGCGGCGCAAATTGCAGGTCCTGCATAGGAAATTCGATATCTTCGAAATGGGTTTCGCCGTGCTCATCAGCAAACAGACGGGCGCAATTTGCAGGCTTGATCATAGCTATCTCCTGTCAAAATTCGTTCGGTTTTTGAGATTGTACGGCAGTCATCCGCTCGCGCAATTATCGACCTAATTGAGCAATCACTCACGGTCTTCGACCGTCACAAGGTACGCCATAGGTACGAACGATAGATGTTGCCCCGTATGCCCCATTGGGCCGACAATGCCCCCAAGCATCGGGAGGGCTGGCAATGAGTGACGATGGTCTAGATGCCGGGATGCAACAGGACGAGTGGTTTGGGGCCGACAAAGAAAAGCCGATCACGAAACTAGAGGGGTGGCAGATCCTCCACGCGATCACGGAAATCCACAAGTCCTATCGTGATACTGAAATGCTCCTTAGTCAGATCAAAACTGAGCTTGTCACGATCAAGTTGGGCGTGGTGGGCATCGCGTTGATGATCGCGATCAAGCTTTGGCAAGGCTGAGAGGCCGAAGCGCCCATTGGAAATTTCATGCAGGGCGCATGAAGTGCGGACGCCTAGCTTCGCGACTGACTGTCGTCCTCAAGCGACGCTTTATCGCTTTCGCGCCGGGCTCCAAGGTTTGCTACAGTTCTCCGCCATGCTCGTTGATTGCGACTGTCACCTCTTCCGGTAGTTCCTTGACCCCCTGGGTGAAATCAGCCGTAAAAACAACGGCCTTCACACCGGTCATATATTCGTTCGGAAATGGTTTACGGATTGAGGAAACGGCTGACCCATTGATCCAAACCGGAAAATCATTCGGACGAGTCAATTTTGCGAAGTTTTTCGTGATGCGTAGACGTGCCATAAACTCTTCTACGGATTCGTTGATTTGCAATACCTCCTTGGTAACGCCGTACACGGAAGTGACGATCAGACCAGAGTTCAAATCGTGGTCTGCAAGCCCAGAAACCGCCTTCGGGGCAAATGTAATCTGAGTACCATCGACCGTCGTCAGCATCGCCACCTGGAATTGCTCCATAATCAACAATAGAAATCGGTTGCAAGGATCTCGTCAAATCGCTCAAACGGCTGAGTGCTGCACCGAGTCGACGTAGTCCTTATTGAGCGCCGTCAGCTCTTCGATATCTTTGCTCATGCGCGGCTCCCCTCGTTGTTAGCGGAACATTCTGCGCTTGCCGAGGGACTACAGTCGAGCGCCCACAGAAGATTTCGGGAATAGTTTCAGTGGCGCGGTTGGCGATGAATGCAGTTTCTACAATTTGCCGAGCGCACTATCGCGCGCGAATCGGGCCGACGATTTTAGTCCAAGTAGCCTGAAGGCTTCTTCCCGATATGCTTATGAGCGGCGAGCACAGCGTGATAAAATCGTCCTAGCGAAGGGGAAAAAGCCATATCCGATGAAGATACGAGAGCTGAGCTCGAACGTCTCCGCAGGGAGAACGCGGCTCTCAAGAAAGGAGCTTCCGAGGGCACCCGCATGAAGGTAAGTGAAAAGGGTGCCGTCTCAGTTTACGGAATGGGACGCTTTCCAGTGACGTTGTATAAGGAGCAATGGTTGAAGCTTCTGAATATGTCCGATGCCCAGTGATTAGGTTCGCGCTCTCTTCGACGGCACTCTGATGAAAAAGGGTATGGGCCCCTTCAATTTTACAATTCGTGCTCGGGCATAACTGGGCGAACCGTTCTCCGATTCAACTGTGCCGCCGTTGTGAGCTGGCAGGAATTCCTAAGAAATTGGCTTCAAATCACAAGAGTTGATTTCCAAGTCTATCGTAGTGGGTTGCGGAATTATCCCTCGTGGCAGGCATTTTATCGGTACCTTTGCCGACCGTGGCTATGACGCGGACTGGATCAGGGAGCTTGCCATGAAGAAGGGCGCGTGGGCCAACATCCCGCCGAAAAGCAACCGCAGCGATCCGATCTGCTTCAGCCCCTATCTCTACCGCGCTCGCAACCGGGTCGAGCGGTTCTTTAACAGGATCAAACAATGTCGTCGGGTGGCAACGCGCTACGACAGGCTCGGCGCCAACTACCTTGCCTTCGTTCAACTCGCGTCAATCAGGCTATAGCTGCGCCTTAATGAGTCCGCGTCCTAGGCAGAGGAGCCTTAATTCGAGCGCGATGACGGAAAGAAGAATTTGGCCAAGCGAACTTCGACCCCAATGTTCTCCCTGAACCCGCCGGTTGCCTGGAAATCGTGAAACACGTCACCGGCTATGGTAAAATCCTGAGCCAGCGGGATTTGAAATTGGAAGTGGCCCCTCAAGAAGTCATCTCGACCGATCGACATATCGGGCTGGGCTATTGCGACCGGCAGTCCGGCAACGACAAATCTGCCGCTTGTGGCTATTTGCTCGCCTCCCCAGGACTTCTCTATGCCAAAAGCGGCAAAAAGAAACGTGCTCGGGTTATAGCGCAGGAAGGCCTTGACATCGTACGACGGCCGTTGCGTCAACGTATCGTATGTCAGGACTCCGGGGAGCGGCGCGCCAGGCGGATTGACCACCTCGAGTGGACTGTTGCCGTCGGTATGAAACGAAGCGTTGGCGATCAGATCAAAAAACAGCCCATTAAGGCTTGGCGAAATCTTTCCAAGTCCCTCGGTGTAGCCGAACTGAGGGGTGTCGGTGAACTGCTGCGGGGTGGAGACATTGACCGCACTGCGGTTGTCAAAGTTGCGCCCGAACGGCAGCCAGAAAAAATTGGTGAAGCCGAACCAGCGCTGGACCTTCGCGTCGGTGATGAAGAAATAGGTCAGGTGAATCACGGGGTCCACCAGTCCTCCGGCAACCTGGTTGTTGGTGCCGGGGATGTTCACGTCCGTCAATGTCGCAAATGGCAGGTCCGCCTCGATCACGAACGGATGATTCGCGACCTCGGCAAAATAGGTCACGCGCGTAAACTCTACCCAAGTATTGGCGTGCGAGTCCGGCAGCGCGTGTCCGGTAGGATCGACAAAGGCATCAGCGTTAGCAAAGCTTGCGTATTGGAACGCAATAAAGGTCCCGATCGGAAGCGACCCGCCCTGGTAATCCCCGGCGTATGTTCTTGGGTCGTTGTCGGACGCCGCGACTGCGGGGGTATTGCCTCCGATGAAGGTGCCGAGCACCGTAGCCACTCCAGTGAAGACGATGTTCCACCAGGAATTCGCCGACATCTCCCCCCCTCCTCGCGGTTCGTACGGCCAGGCCGGTCTGGATCAATTGCATTAACCCCACGAGAGGGTACTCCTGATGGAGACGAATGCTGTGGTCGCCTGGCAACAGTGCGTATAAAAAGAGGCGAAGGGGCACTACCATTACCCGTCGTATCTTGATCTCGAGCATCGCCTGCGCCCGCTCGAAGCGGTGGCGGGGGTTGTCGTCTCGGCCCCAGGACTCGCAGTGCATCCGGCCCGTAGGCTCGGTAGTCGGCCAGAACGTTGGGGACCGAACAGCCCGTGCCGAGCCGGAAGAGCAGACGAAACAACCCGTCTGCGAACAGCTCGAGCGAGGGGGTCAGGGCCGGGTCGAAGGTGCCGAGCACGAGCTCGTATCCCTCGTCCAGCGCGGCTCGAAAGCAGGGTAGAGCCTCGGTGTCCATCTGCCCGTCGGCGTCCAGCTTGATCAGTCCGTCGGCACCGATAGTCAAGGCGTGCCGGACCGCCGTGGCGATGGCGGCGGACAGACCGCGGTGTTGCTCGTGCCGCAGCAGCAGCGCGCCGCACACGTCCGCAGGCTGCAAGGGTGGGACCGATCCGTCGTCGACCACGGCGATCCAGTCCGCAGGGACGTACCGCAGCGCGCCGCGGACGACCTCGCCCACCTCCTTTTGGTGGTTGAAACACGGAATCGCGACGAGATGATCACCCGGGTGCACCGCCACGACGCCTGCTGCCCCGACAGGCGTTGAAACCGCGAGCGCAGTTGTTCGAAGTCTGACACGATCGAATTAGTATGGGCGTGAACACCGGCCACCGCTCCACTGTCTCGGGGCCGCACCCGGCAGGACGCATGGGTCAAAGTCTTATCCTTGCTGGTTATCGTAATGAACGTTTCGGGGCGAACTCGCCCGCAAACAGTATTTGGACCTGACTGTCACACGGCGCTACCACGCAAAACGCCGAGTTCGCACAGCGGACACCGTTCTCTCTTCTGTGGATGCATGCCGCCGGCGTGCTTCGACGCTGCAGAATACAAACAGGCGTTCCCCATGTCAGGATTGAAACCGCGATCAGTTGCCCGGCACAGTTGAAACCGCTATGGTAGCGGCCATCGGGCGGCGAGATGCACCTGATACATAAGGAGATCAAGCTATGAAGAAGAAGAAAAAGAAGAAGAGCGCCAAGCCGCTCGACTTCCTGGCGCAAGCCCAGGCGGACAAGAAAACCAGCGCCGCTGTTCAAGCGGCGATCGAAAAAGGCGCCATAGTGACGGCCGCGGAAGTATTGAAGATTGCCAAGAAGGCTGGCTTTGAGTTCACGCGAGAGCAGTTCGAACGAGCGGTCAAAAAGAGCTACGCCGCACGGTTTGCCGCGGGCGACAAGTCCCTCTCCGATGTCCTCGCGAATGTCAGGCCCAGACCTCCGCGGAGTTCGTGCGCCCGAGGCTGCTTGAGCTACACGAAGAGTTGGCACCCGATAGCCTTCACCGAAACGCCGTAGCTCGTTGCGCGAGGTAGACCGGTGGGCGGCGCGGGCCGCACCCTTATGGGAACGCGCTGACCAGTCCGTCGATGACCAGCGGCTCGCGCGATGGCGCGACGTGCTCGGGAGCAGCGAGCTGTGGAACCGCCGGATGCGTAGCGCGCGGCACATTCGCACGTCGAGCGCTGATTGGGTCCGCACACTTCGCGCGGTTCTTCGCGAGGATCACTCGGGGGAAGAGGACGGGTGCGGCATTCCGTTTGGGCACGCGTTCGCGCCATTCCTGCGGTATGCGCGTCGACGGTTCGCCACCGAGACTGGCAGGGCACGCGCTGTCCTCGCCCCGACGGCGCGAACAACCCTCGAAACCGAGTTACTCGAGCACCTCGGACTGATTGCCAGTCTCGCCCTGGGACGGGTGTTCTACGATTTTCGATTCACACACGCGCCGATTTCGGCCTTTGAGGACGCGTGGACGCGCCAACCTCATTCCACGTTCATTTACCGACAGTTTGTCGCGCATTTACTCGACAAAGGATGGCACGACGTCTTCGAGATGTATCCGGTGCTCGCGCGCCTGATGGCGCAATCGGTGGAGCAGTGGATAGAAAACTCGTCACGTCTGTGCGGACGCCTGGCGGCCGACCGGTCTCGGCTGCAAACGTGTTTCGGCCTGCGCGAGTTTCCGGTTGTTGCTGTGAAGACAGGGCTCTCGGATCGGCACAAGCATGGCCAATCCGTTGCCAGTTTGACGTTCGCGGACGGGCAGCAGTTGATGTACAAACCGCGATCCGTGCGGCCGGAAATGGTCTTCAACAGCGTGCTGGGGTGGATCAATCGACGGGGGTTGAGCCTGAAACTCAAAACGGTCCGAGCACTCGATCGCGGCACCTACGGCTGGATGGAGTTCGTCCCGCACCGCGAGTGCGAGCACGCGCGCGAGGTCGCCCGATTCTACGAGCGGGCCGGGGCGCTTCTGGCAGTGTTGCACGCGCTTGCAGTATTCGACATTCACTACGAAAATCTGATCGCATGTGGCGAACATCCGGTCGTGGTGGATCTCGAGACGATGCTGGGCGAACGAACCGGATCCGTCCTCGGTACTGGCGTGCTACCAAGGAAGTCGACGGCCAGGGAGAGCGATGCAGATGCCAGCGCGCTCGGCGCCGCGGAAGTGCAGGACGCCCGTCTGCGTTTTCCGAAGTGGCGACACTCCAACACCGACCAGATGACGTTAGTAGAAGGGGCTCCGCGTGAGACCGAGCAGCATCGAGTGCGACTGAATGGCAAGCTGGGAGTAGCTACGGATTATGTGCGCGAACTGAAGGCCGGCTTTCGGAACGCCTACGGGTGCTTGCTCGAGCACCGAAAGCAGCTTCAATCGCATCCGATAATGAAAAGATTTGACCGACTGGAATTGAGAATACTGCTGCGAGACAGTGCCACCTACGGGCGGATGCACTTGCACTTGCTCTATCCGGAATATCTCGAAGACGGACTCGACCGATCGATCGAGCTCGAGTGGTTGGCCCGTCCGCTCTGCATCCGATCAAAGCCGTCTCCCGGACGCGTGGCGGTGTATGAGCAGGAATGTGCGGCGATGGAACGGCTCGACCTGCCGTTGTTCACGACGAAGTCGTGGCGCGCCATGCGCCATGACCCTTCGACACTGGAAGCGAAGGCGTTCGGCGGGTCGCGCGGGGCAAAGGCGTTCAGACGACGGCTGGCGCGGCTCAGCGATCGTGACTGCCGGAATCAATTAACTTCGATCACTCGATCGCTGAAGTGAGCCGACCCGAGTGCCACGCGGGTGCTCGCCCTTGCCGTCCCTCCGTCCCGTTTGCAAGAGTCGTGCTGTAGGCAGCCGATATGTAAGCCGGCCTGAGTTTTGTCAGGCGCACCGAGCCGAGCAAGGGGCCGATGTTTTTCCGCGCGATCTCCACATGGCGTTCAAGAGTGCGCCACACGACCCGCGACTTCATGTGGTCGAGCCAGTGATCTAGGTAGGCGCCGACCAGCAACTTGTTGGGTTCAAGATAGGTGCCGCTCTGCATCGCAGAGATAAGCCGCGCGCACTAACCCTGCGCTTGACGCTTTGCGCCCGGAATGAGTGCGAGCGACGCTTGCGTTTACCGGTTTCGGCGTCGCACGGTCCTAACCTGCAGCGGCTCCACCGTTGACCCCGCGTTTGATTGCAAATCCGCGCAGGCCCTGACGCGCGCTTTCCGCCACGTCGATGGCCATGAGAACGACATGCGTGCCCGCGATGGCTTTGACCTGTATGCGCTTGTTCTCTTGCGAAACCCGCATCTTCTCCCCCGCAAATTTAGGACTTGATTCGAGCACCTACGCCGCTAGTGCCGCAACAAAATGCCGGTAGCGCGAGCAACGTTACAGCTTGTGCGGTGAGCCTCGATAGCCTTCTGTATCGGCGTAGACGAAAAACGCTCTCGCTTTGTCAAGGCATTCTTGGTTGGTCAAAATATCCTTATTGTCCGGCCTGTTGGGAAACTTCCAATCACGCGAAGCGGGATCGAGATTTAGTGTGTCGAGCTTGGCGGCGCCGTCCTGGAAAATCTTCAGGGCCACATCGGTGCACAGGAACGACGTAATGGACGGATCGAAATCGGGTCGTCCCCTGTCTGGGACGAAGAACGCACCCTCCACATCGGTCGGGTCTTTCCCGTTGGCTGCCTTTGCGGCAATGATGTTGCGAGCGAATACAAGATTGGCATCGTTCAGCTTCTTGAACTCGTCCAGCTGGATTTCGGATCCCGCGATAGGGATGGGCGCTCCCGGCAGGCTCGGCACCGGCTTGCCCTGCCAATCCAGGATGGCGTCGCCGCGCGAGTCCACGCCCGCACCGCGATTGGCGAGATTGTACATGATGTTGCCGATCTTGTAGGCCGTGAAGTCGTTCTGCAGGTAGATGATTTGCCTCACGCCGGCGAGCGACATCACGCCCGAGCACTGCGCGCAGGATTCCAATGACGTATAGAGCGTGACGTCATTGAGCGAAGCAATGTGCGGCTTGTCGCTGACCTTTCTTCCCGTCTTCCAACCGTCGAAGACATCGGTAAGGCTGAACAGCCGCCGCACCATGCGCGATTCGGCATGCTCGGCGGAGCTACGGAAAAAGTCGTTGTGGTTGAAATCGAAATCAATAATCTCGCCGTTGCCGTCCACCGCGATGCACGCGATGTTGTGGCCGAGATAGCGATCCCAATTCACACGCAGCCCACCGGGATTGGACATCATGTCGCCGCGATAGCGCTGTGGCCTTTCCGGCAACTGGGGCCGATCAATCTGCGCCTGCCGCAGCGGATAAGTTCCAAGCGGGCCGCGTTTGTTGCCGTTCCAGAACCGGACGATCAGCTTCATCAGCAGGTAGCAGAAGATCCTGTGCCGGTCCCTCACCGCGGGGTGGCCGAGCTCCGGCGCGTCTCGCCGGAGACCGGAGGTTACATCGACGAGATCACCGAGCTGCCGGTTCCAGTTCTCGACGAGGGGTACTTGGGTGTCGAACCCGGGCGGCGGCGCCAAGAGTGACTGCGCCGACGCCGACGCCGCGGCTCCGAGCGCGCTTGCGGCGCTCGCGGCCGCCGTCGTGCCCGCGATGAAGTCGCGCCTGTTGACTTGGTTGTCGTCGCTCATCGCAGGGCTCCCTGCATTCTCTGGCTTTCACACTCCGAAGCAGGCCGCAGCGCAGACACCGGCAGGTCAATCGACGAAATAGAACGGGTTCGGCAGTTTGAAGCCGCATTCGGCGAAGCCGCCATCGATGTCGCTTTGCTGATCGCCGATCGTGGCGATAATGGTATAGCCGGCGCTGGCAATCTTGGCGCGTTCGCCACTCTTGAACGGCACGATCGAGCCACCGTCGTCGTCGGGACGGGTGACGAGCTTGGTCCAGCCTTCGAATCCGGCGTGATCGAGATTGATTAGCGTCGCGTCACGCTGGCTGTTGCGGCGGCCGGTGATGAAGAAGATCGAGATGTTGCGGGCTCGCATCGCGTTGAAAAAGGTTCGCGTCGGCTCGATAGCTGGCGCCACCGCCAAGTGGATCCATTCGTCGAAGCCGCACGCCATGTTCGGCTCTTGCGTGCACGGACCGCCCTTGATGAAGCCGAAATTGTTGTCTCGGACGTTCTCCCAGTTGCTCAACGACGTCTCGTCGATATCGAGCACCACGGCGGGCATCTTGACCCGATTGGCGCGGCGCTCGACATAGGCGCGCGCGTCGGCGATCACCAAAGCAATATCGTCCGCATAATTGCCGGCCTGATACGCCAGCAACTGCTTCTTGTGCTTATCAATATTGAGCGCGGGGGCTTCGGACGCCGGAATGCGCGGCTCGCGCGGTGCTGGACAATCGTCGGCGCGCACGGCCGCCGGTCCGAACACCATGAGCGTTGCAGCAAGAGCGGTGACGGCAAGCGAGGCTCTTAGCTGGTCGGTCCGCCATCCGATGCCGCTGCGTTCAGCCGTGTTCACATCTGAATCGTGCATATTACTGCGCCGTCTTACCGTCCCTTCGGGGGCTAAGGAAGGTTCTTGATGTAGTCGGCCGTTCGCAGACAGAGTGCCGCGAGCGTCAAGGTTGGATTTGCGGTCGCAACCGTCGGGAAGGTGCCGCTGCCGACCAGATACAGATTTTCATGGTCCCACGACCGTTGCATGTCGTTTACGACCGAATCGTTCGCGCTAGTGCCCATACGATAGGTGCCGACCAGGTGTCCGGCGCCGAAATATTTCAGGCGCTCCGTGCTGCCGAGTGGCCACTCGAATGAACTGGGATCGTCAGGGTTAGGTTTCGTGGTGAATTCCTCAGCGCCCATGCTATTGAAAATGGCGGAGGCGGTGTCCTTCGCCGCGGCCAGCCCCAGCTTGGTATATTCAGACAGATTGTAGTTGATCTGCGGCCGCGGCAGATCGAGATGATCCGAGTGCTGGTCCGAGATCGTCACCCTATTGGCGTCGTCGGGCGACTGCTCGATCAGGAATCCGAGACGGAATTGACGCGACAGCTTGTCGTTGAGGGCATTGACCAGCTCGGCGCCGAACAAGGCCTTTTTCGGGTCGTCCTTCTTGAGACCGCTGAAATTGAGTCCGTTGACGTAATCGATGGTGGTCGTATCGGGATCGCCCAGCGGGAAATTCCATCCCTCATTGCCGATCTCGATCCGGAACGCTCCGCGGTCGCGGCGGAACTGGCCGTCCCGACAGATTTCGATGCCGGCCGTCGACAGCGGACCGCGATAGCCCCAGACCGGCTTCGGGGCGAGCGCCCAGGCCAGATAGAGCGGATGGTCCATCAGGTATTTGCCGACGAAGCCCCTGCCGTCCTTGCGGTTCGCCACGCCGTCGGGGGTCCGCTCGTTCTTTGACATCAAGAGCAGCCGCGGGGTCTCGATGGCGTTGCCGGCGAGGATATAGATTTTCTTGCTTCCGGTGACACTACCACGTTCGACCGGAACTCCGTTTTCATCCTCATAGCGGATGAAATCGATGCCGCTGACGCGACCGCTCTCGTCGATCTGAACGTGCGACGCGATAGTCTTGTACATGATATCGACGCGTCCGGTGCGCAGCGCGTCGGCCAGTGTCACGCTGGGATCGTATTTGGCCTGTATGGGGCAGATCGGAATGCAGTTGGTATTGCCGGCGCAAACTCGACGGTTCTGATAAGGCTCGGAATTGCGGGCCGCCGGCGTGCTCGTCACCGCCCATTTGACGTCGTCGAGACCGTGGCCGGAAATCTTCAGGCCTGGCATTGCCGCATCGACCGCAGCGTCGACCTTCGACATCACGATCTTCGGCATCGGATAGGAATAATCGGGACTGAAGCTGATACCCAGATATGCCTGGTCTGCGACGTCGGCGGAGACGCCGATCTCTCGCTCGGCCTTGCGGTACCACTCCTCCAAATCCTTGTATTTGATCGGCCAGTCGACGAAGCGGTTGAACCGCGTCTTCATTTCGAAATCGCTCGGGAGAAAGCGCAGGCTGGTCCCGAGCCAATGCCGCGCCGTGCCACCGTTGATCCGCTCATAGGTACTGCCGAAGGCGAGCGGACCATGCTGGATCAGATAGCTCTGCTTGGGATCCTGCCAATCGCCGAATCTGTATCGTGCACCCAAGCTGAGCACGGTCGGACGGCCGGCATTCACCATGCTGGGATCGACCAGACCCTCGGAGTTAAATAGCTCCGGCGGATAGGGACTCTCCGGCACTTTCGCGGTCGCATTGAGGAAGCGATTCATGTAGCCGTTGATATCGGGCGGCAATTGGTCGCCCGCCTCGAGAATGAGAACTTTCTTGCCGTTGGTCGCCAGCACTTTGGCGATCAGCGCTCCGGCTATACCGGAGCCTACAATCACGACATCGGGGTCCGGCATTCTTGCGGCGCACATATTCGGAGCTCCCTACGACACAATCTTGATGTATTCATCGAGCGGCAGCGGTTCGTTGTGCCAGTACCCGTATCGCAATTCGCTGTAGCCCATGGGATGGGCCTGCGCGACGCGCCAGGTCCAACCCTGCGTGTAAGCAGTGGGCGAAATGACCTTCACGGGCGGCACCGGAAACGCCTGATCTCCCGGCCCGTTGTAGCGCTCCAATGTCTTCGGGTCGTACCAGACGCCGAGATACCAGGCGAGAATAATGCTCCGTCCGAGATATTTGAGCTTCGGATCGTTCATCACTTTATTCGCCGCAGATTCCGGGTTCGGATCGTTGCGAATGATCTGCAGCAAGGCGGGGAAGCCCGGGTCGGCGCTTGCCGCATTGAAGTAGTCAAACCGGACCTGAATCGGATCGACGGTCGGCGCCATTTTGAGTACCGCGATTCCGGTCAGGACGGACGACAACGCAACAAACAGGCGCAGATCGTTTTCATTGGGCAGCGGATTTGGCGCGGGCGGCGTGGCGGGCGCACCGGGAGCGGCTGCCTCGACGGAAGTCGAGAGCGATGTCACCGCTCCCGCCGCGGCGACGCCGAGCATCTTTCGTCGAGTCAGATCGGTCACGATGTCCTCCCGGGCTTGCCTGCCGCTGGCAGATTGAAAATGAAACGAGCTGTCATGTCTTCGCCGCGGCGGAGAGCCGGCCCCGCGCGTCGCTTTGTCACTGCGCTTTCTTCGCTTCCTGCGCTTTCTCCAGGATGAATGTGAAGTCCGAAGGGGTCGCGGGAACATGATGGGTCGTCGCGTTGCCGTGACATGCCATGCAGCTGGACGACGCCAGCGGTATCTTGCCCTGACTGTAGGTCTCGAGCGTGGTGTTCGCGAGATAGGTCGGCGCCGGCGCTCCGAGCGGATCGGTATGGCTCCCGTTATCGCTGGGCCATTGCGTCGCGAGCAGCATGTAGTTTTCCCAGACGGTGCCCTTCAGGAGCGCCCGGAATGGCGTGTTCAAATCTGCCACTTC
>Ga0310914_10001232_pt1 | contig 16345 bp, 11 predicted proteins | sample GREbulkMGAN108_FD_203450 | JGI IMG/M metagenome (GOLD analysis project Ga0310914, IMG submission 203450) | Lab enrichment of tropical soil microbial communities from Luquillo Experimental Forest, Puerto Rico - GRE.bulkMG.AN108 | ecosystem: Environmental > Terrestrial > Soil > Tropical forest >... | reverse complement strand
GTGGTGTCGCACGCCATCCTTGCCTATAACCGCACCCGGCCGGCACAACAGGCGGACGGCATCGTCATCACGCCCTCGCACAATCCTCCCGAGGACGGCGGCTTCAAGTACAACCCTCCGCACGGCGGACCCGCCGATACCTCGGTCACGCATTGGATCGAGGAGCGCGCCAACGCGTTGCTGGCAGCCTCGCTGCAAGGCGTCGCCCGCGTGCCTTACGAGCAGGCGCGCCGTGCCGCCACGCTGCACCGCTACGACTACCTCGGTTCCTACGTCGCAGATCTCGGTGCGGTCGTGGACATGCAGGCGATCGCCAAAGCGCGGCTCAACATCGGTGTCGATCCCCTCGGCGGCGCCTCGGTCGCCTACTGGCGACCGATTGCGGAGCGCTACGGGCTCGAGCTGCACCTGGTGAACGATGTCGTGGATCCCACCTTTCGCTTCATGACAGTGGATTGGGACGGCAAGATCCGCATGGATTGTTCCTCTCCCTACGCGATGGCGCGCCTCATCGCATTGCGCGAGAAGTTCGACATCGCCTTCGCCAACGACACCGACGCGGACCGGCACGGCATCGTCACCCGCACGGCGGGCCTCATGCCGCCCAATCACTATCTCGCGGCGGCGATCGCCTACCTCTTCCCCCACCGGCCGCGCTGGCGCACGGATGCAGTGGTCGGCAAGACGGTCGTGAGCAGCGCCATCATCGATCGCGTGGCGGCGAGCATCGGGCGCCGCCTGTACGAGGTGCCGGTGGGATTCAAATGGTTCGTGCCGGGACTCCTCGATGGCTCACTCGGCTTCGGCGGCGAGGAGAGCGCCGGCGCCTCCTTCCTGCGGTTCGACGGCGCGGTCTGGACCACGGACAAGGACGGCATCATCCTGAACCTCCTCGCCGCGGAGATCACGGCGCGTGCCGGACGCGATCCGTCACAGCTCTACGACGAGCTCACGCAGAAACTCGGGGCGCCCGCTTTCGAGCGCATCGACACGCCGGCCACCAAGGCGGAAAAGGCCGCGCTGCTGAAACTCTCACCGACCGACATCCATGCGTCGCAGCTCGCCGGCGATGCCATCGAGCAAATGCTCGTGAACGCGCCCGGCAACGGGGCCGCCATCGGCGGGCTCAAGGTGATCACCGCCACTGGCTGGTTCGCGGCGCGGCCCTCCGGTACGGAAGATATCTACAAGCTGTACGCGGAGAGCTTTCGCGGCAGAGAGCACCTGCAACGCATCCAGACGGAGGCGCGCGCGCTCATCAGGGCCGCGCTGGCCTCAGCGACCTGACCGGGACTCCAGCCAGCAAGCGAGGCACGCCGTGAGCACGAGACCATCGACGGTCCAGACTGCGCCCGCCGAAGCTACCCGCAGCGGACTTGCCGCGCGTACGCTGCAGCGCGCGGTGCTCGATAACCTGTTGTGTCTGCAGGGGCGGTTTCCGCGCATCGCCTCACCCTACGACTGGTACATGGCGCTCGCCTACAGCGTGCGCGACCGCTTGCTGGAGCGCTGGCAGTGCACGGTGCGAGCCTACCAACAGCGCGAGGTGAAGATCGCGGTCTACCTGTCCGCGGAGTACCTCATCGGCCCGCAGCTCGGCAACAATCTCGTCAACCTCGACATCGAGGCGAGCACCCGCGAGGCCATGGCGGCGCTCGACCAGGACCTCGATGCGCTGCTCGCGCTCGAACCCGAGCCCGGGCTCGGCAGCGGTGGCTTGGGGAGGCTCGCCGCCTGCTATCTCGATTCGCTCGCGACGCTCGAGATACCGGCGATCGGTTACGGGATCCACTACGAGTTCGGCATGTTCAAGCAGGAGTTCCGCGACGGCGCTCAGGTCGAGGTCACCGACAAGTGGCTGCAGAAGGGCTACCCCTGGGAGATCATGCACCCGGATGCGACTCCGTACGTCAATTTCGGTGGCCACACGGAGACCTGCACGGACTTGCAAGGACGCTATCGGGTGAGATGGATTCCGACGCGACGAGTGAAGGGCATTCCCTGCGACACGCCGGTTCTCGGCTTCCGGGCCAACACCTGCAACACGCTGCGGTTGTGGCGCAGCGAAGCCATAGAGTCCTTCGATTTCCGGGACTTCAACACAGGCGACTACTACGGCGCGGTACACGAGAAAGTCGAATCGGAAACCCTGTCCGAGGTTCTCTATCCGAATGACGAGCCGGAGGCCGGCAAGCGGCTGCGCCTCGGACAACAGTACTTCTTCGTCTCCTGCTCGCTGCAGCACATGCTGAGCCTGCTGGAGGTCAAACGGGAACCGATCCAGCGACTGCCGGAGGTGTTCGCGGTCCAGATGAACGATACGCACCCTTCCATCGCCGTGGCGGAGCTCATGCGGCTGTTGGTGGATGAGCACATGCTGCCGTGGGAGGAGGCCTGGGATTTGACACGGCGGACGCTCGCCTTCACCAACCACACCCTGCTCCCGGAAGCGCTCGAGACCTGGAGTCTGCCGCTGTTCCGCAACCTCCTGCCGCGCCCGCTCGAGATCATCTACGAGATCAATCGCCGCTTCCTCACCGATGTGCGTCAGCGCTATCCCGACGACGAGGCGCGCATCGCCCGGATGTCGCTCATCGATGAGTCCGGCGAGAAACGCGTGCGCATGGCGCACCTCGCGACCGTGGGCAGCCATGCGGTGAACGGCGTGGCGGAGTTGCACTCACGGCTGCTGCGGCAGACCGTGCTGCGCGACTTTGCCGAGCTGTGGCCGGAGCGCTTCCACAACGTCACCAACGGCGTGACGCCGCGGCGTTTCATGGTGCTCAGCAACCCGACTCTCGCGCGCTTGCTGGATGAGACCGTCGGCGAGGGCTGGGTCACGGACCTGGCGCGTCTCAAGGCGCTCGAAACGCGTGCGGACGACCGTGCCTTCCACGACAAGTGGCGGCGCGTAAAGCGCGCCAACAAGGAAGTGCTGGCGCGACACATCCGCGAGTGCAGCGGCGTCGTGGTCGATCCGGCCGCGCTGTTCGACATCCAGGTGAAGCGCATCCACGAATACAAGCGCCAGCTCCTGAACGCGCTGCGCATCATCACGCTCTACAACCGGCTGCGCAACGACCCGCGGCTGGACGTGCCGCCGCGCTGCTGCGTCTTCGGCGGCAAGGCGGCGCCGGGCTATGAGATGGCGAAGCTCATCATCCGTCTCATCCACGGTGTGGCCGAGGCGGTGAACAGCGACCCCGCGGTCGGTGCGCGGCTGAAAGTCGTGTTCCTGCCGAACTTCAACGTGAAGAACGCGCAATGCATCTATCCGGCGGCCGACCTCTCCGAGCAGATCTCCACCGCCGGAACGGAGGCCTCGGGCACCGGCAACATGAAGTTCATGTTGAACGGGGCACTGACCATCGGCACGCTCGACGGCGCCAACGTCGAGATCCGCGCCGAAGCGGGCGCGGATAATTTCTTCCTGTTCGGCCTCACCGTCGAGCAGGTAGAGCAGTTGCGGCGTGAAGGCTATCGGCCGGCACGCGAGCTCGAGCGCAATCCTGAGCTGGAAGGAGCCCTCGAGCTGATAGGCGCCGGTACCTTCTCGCACGGTGATCGCGAGACCTTCCGGCCGCTGATCGACAACCTGCGGAACTCGGATCCATTCCTGGTGCTGGCGGATTATGCCGATTACATTGCCTGCCAGGAGCGGATCGACACCGCCTGGCAGGACACCGGGCATTGGACCCGCATGTCGATTCTCAACACCGCGCGCAGTGGCAGGTTCTCCTCCGACCGGGCAGTGCGCGAGTACAGCGACAACATCTGGAGTACGAAGCCGGTGCGGATCACGCTCGATCCGAGCCTCACCTGAGTGCGGACGCCGCTGCCAACCCGGGACGGCAGACGCGATCCGCCCGGTGCAACGCTGGAGGCGGACGGTGTCAACTTCTCGATCTTCAGCCCCGAAGCCACGTGGGTCGAGCTGCTGCTGTACGAGGCCGCCGACAGTCCGCGGCCGTTTCAGGTCGTCAGGCTCGATCCCGACAGGAACCGCACCAACCTGATGTGGCACGTGTTCGTCGAGGGGTTCGCGCCGGGGGCGCACTACGCCTGGCGGATGGACGGGCCCACGGACACGGCGCTCAGCGGACGGCGCTTCAACCCGCGCAAGGAGCTGTCGGATCCCTGGGCGCGTGAGGTGAGCGACGCGCTGTGGGACCGCAGGCGCGCGGCCGATCCAGACGATGCCGGCCCCTGCGGCTTGCGGTCCGTGGTCGGTGAACCGTCGTTCGACTGGACCGGCGAGCGGCCGATCGCGCGCGGGCTCGAAGGCGCCGTGATCTACGAGCTGCACGTCGGCGGCTTCACCCAGCATCCTTCCGCGCGTGTGGCGCAGCCGGGCACCTTCCGCGGCCTGGCGGAGAAGATCCCCTATCTTCAGGAGCTCGGCATCACCCACGTCGAGCTGCTGCCGGTGATGGCCTTCGACGAGCAAAGTGTGCCGCACGCGGTTGCCGCCCGCGGGCTCAGGAACTACTGGGGCTACAACACCCACAGTTTCTGGAGTCCTCACCCTCGCTATTGCGGCGCGCCAGCGCCGGGCCGGCAGGCGGCGGAGTTCAAGCAGCTGGTGCGGGCGCTGCACGCCGCCGGCATCGGCGTCATCCTCGATGTGGTGTTCAACCACACCGCGGAAGGCGGCAGCGATGGCCCGTGGATCAATTTCAGGGGTAGCGCCAACGAAGTGCTCTATCACCTCGATCCACACGATCGTCGCCGCTATCTCGACTTCACCGGGACTGGCAATACGGTCAACTGCAATCATCCGCTGGTGACGGCCTTCATCGTCCACTGCCTGGAATTCTGGGTCGAGGAGATGCACGTCGACGGCTTTCGCTTCGACCTGGCGAGCGTCTTCACGCGCGGGGACGCGGGCGTCGTGCTCGCGAATCCGCCGCTCCCCTGGGACATCGAGCTGTCGCGCACGCTTACCGGCCTGCCGCTCATTGCCGAAGCCTGGGACGCCGCCGGCCTGTATCAGGTCGGCGCCTTCCCGGGCGCGACCTGGGCGGAGTGGAATGGGGCTTACCGCGATGCCGTGCGCCGCTTCGTGCGCGGCGACCCTGGTCTCACCGGGATGGTCGCGAGCCGCATCGCGGGCAGCAGCGACCTCTACGCCCACACTGGCCGCACTCCCTGCAACAGCATCAATTTCATCACCTGCCACGACGGGTTCACGCTCGCCGACCTGGTGAGCTACAACGTCAAGCACAACGAGACGAACGGCGAAGAGAACCGGGACGGAAACAACGACAATCTGAGCTGGAATTGCGGGGTGGAGGGTCCCACGGCGGACGTTGAGGTCCTCGGGCTGCGCCGCCGCCAGGCGAAGAACCTGCTCGCCGTGCTGTTGCTCTCGCGTGGGGCGCCGATGCTTTGGGCCGGCGATGAGGTGCTGCGCACGCAGTGCGGCAACAACAATGCCTACTGCCAGGACAATGAGTTGTCGTGGTTCGACTGGAGCCGCCTCGAATCTGAGGCGGAAATGCTGAATTTCACCCGCGCAATGATCGCGTTTCGCCGGCGCCACGCCAGTCTCACCGCCAACCGCTTCTATCAGGGCAAGGTGATTCCGGCGCGGGGCATTGCCGACATCGCCTGGCACGGCACGCGGCTGCAGCAGCCGCCGTGGGGCGATGCCGGCGCGCGGGTGCTGGCGTTCACCATAGCCGGGATCGAAGCTGACGAGGCGGACGTGCACGCCGTTCTCAACATGTCGGAGGAGGCCATCGAGGTCGAATTGCCGGCGCTTCCTGGCCGGGTGTGGCGTGTGGCGGTGGACACGGCGCAGGCGCCACCGCGCGACATCGTGGAACCCGCGCGTCAGGTGCTGCTCAACGTGTCGAAGTATCGCGTCAATTTCCGCAGCGTCGTGGTGCTGGAGGCGCCGGTCCGGCGAGGAACATAGGCGCGCCGCCGGGCGGCGCGCGAGTCAGGCGAAGGCCGCCAAGATCAAAGCACCACGCCGATGAGCTTCTTCACCAGGTCCTCGACCGGCATGACGGTGAGCAGCAAGGGCAGCAACGGCACGAGCACGCAAGCGGCGAGCTCCAGCACGGCATCCCGAGAGATCGGAGCCAGGCGCATGGTCCGCACCACGGCGAAGCTGTTACCCATGTCAGCGAGCGACTGGATATCGGCACTGCCCATGAGGGGTTCGCTGCTCTGTGCGCCGCCGCGCAGCCACTTGCCGTCGAAGTCGCGGACGTAACGCTCCGCGAGCGCTCCGTATTCGAGCAGGCCACGCCGTTTTGCGCGCGACAGCTGGGGTGAGAACACCAGCAGCGGCCCGAAGACGACACAGAGCAGGAACACCAGCATCACGAAAATCTCTTCCTGGAAGCTCCGTAACGTCGCGCCGGCAAAGAAGATGCGGTTGGCAATCTGCGCAGCCAGCATGGCGCCATGCGCTATCAGCAGCACGCTGAAGGCAAACACAGTGTTGGCCAGAAATCCCAGGCCGCCGAGCAGATCCGGGTGCGTTGGCACGAGGCGCAGCTCGATGCGGGAAACCTGCCAGAGAAACCGTATCCAGATGAACACACGCCAGTACCAACGTAGCAGCAGGAATTGAAAGATCGGCAGACTCACGTACGCGTACCAGATTCCCGCGTTCGTGAGCCTATGGCTTCCCGCGTAGGCGTGCGCGTACCAGGTCGAGACATCGAGCGCCGTCTGGCGCCACACGACCAGCACGCCAACCCCGTACACCAGAGCGAACAGCAATACCTCGGCCGGTACCGAGTTGCGCAGACGAAAGGCGGAATTGACGGCCGCATCGAAGCGCTCGTCATCGGCTTCACTGATCAGATCCCGATCGAGGAACGCGCGAACCACGGGCATCAGCCGTCTGTGCACCACCAGCTCGGCCGCGAGGAGGAGCGGCACTACCACGAGGAGACGGATTTGTGTCTCCGCATCCCGGAGGAACGGGACGGCGACGTCCCCGTCGAGCAAATGGCCCTCGAGCGCGGAGAGTGCCAGGAGAGGGACCCAGGTGATCAGCGCGAAAAAGATGACGCGCCGCGCCACCAGGGTCAGCGAATCGCTCGAGAGGTGCGCCCGCACCAGAAGCTGAAACAAGGGACCGCCGTGGACGAGCGAGAATTCCTGTGCGTCCCGCAGGACGCGTGCGTAGGACTCGGTTGTTCGTGCGGTCATTTTGCAGTCCCCGCCGCGGCCACGTGGCCGAGGAGCACCCCCCCGGCTTACCGGCGAGCGGAGTCATAGTGTGGCACATGGCCGCGCCCTGTCAGTGCGACTCTGGTCTTACCGGGACCCCCGGCGAGCGCGCCGCGGCATCGGGCGCTGCTGATCCAGTCGCCTGTCGGCTACGTGATCGTGCTCGGTCCCACTCAGCGTTTCTGAGCGGGCTCGATCGGACCGCCGGCTGCTTTCCAGGCGGCGAGCCCCCCCTCCAGGTGACAAGCCGATGAGAGGCCCGCGTCCTGCGCACTCTGCACTGCCATGGCGGAACGCTCCCCGAAGGCACAATAGAAGAGCAGCCGCTTGCCGGTGGCTGTCGCGAGCGCATGCAACATGCCCCCGGGCGCGGTGTTCTCCGCCAGAGCGGGATAGGGCACGTGGAGCGAGCCCGGAATGACGCCATGGCGCTCGCGCTCGCTGCGCTCGCGCAGGTCGATCAGCACCACACCCGGTTGCCCCACCTCTCCGATCGCCTGCGCAGCCGTCCACGCGCAGTCGCGCCGCACGATCTCCTCCTGGTGCAGGCCGACTTTCATGTTGGCGGGCACGGCGACGTCCATCATCTTCGGGTTGGGGAGCTTCAGGTTGTGCATCAGGTCGACGTACTCGTCGACCGATTTCACCTGCAGGCGCGGGTTGTAGCGACGCTCCTCGGCGATGGTGCTCACGGTGTCGCCCTTGTAGTCGTGAGCCGGATAGACCAGCGTCTCATCCGGAAGCCGCAGCAGCCGCCCGAAAATCGATTCGTATTGGGCACGGGCATCGCCGTTCTGGAAGTCGGTGCGGCCGGTGCCGCGGATCAGCAGGGTATCGCCGGTGAAGACCCGATCCTCCATGCGGAAGCAGCAGGAATCGTCGGTGTGGCCGGGCGTGTAGAGCACCTCGAGCTCCACTCCCTCGATCAGCAGCCGGTCGCCGTCGGCGACCCGCATGGACACCACATCGACCCGGCTCCTGTCGCTCATCACCGTGATGCAATGGGTGCGGTCGCGCAGCGCTCCGAGGCCAGTGATGTGATCGGCATGCAGGTGCGTGTCGACCGCCTTCACCAGCCGCAGATCGAGCTCGCGCAGCAGCTGGATATAGCGGTCGACCTTCTCGAGCACCGGGTCGATGATCAGTGCCTCTCCGCCGCGCCGGCTGGCGAGCAGGTAGCTGTAGGTGCTCGAAACCCCGTCAAACAGCTGGCGGAATAACATACTCAGGGCGCCCCCATCGGCTAAGGCTACGAGCGCGGCTGGCGCACGATTCGCAGGTAGGGTCGCGGCGCCTTCCAGCCCTCCGGGTAGGTCTTTTTCGCCTCATCGTCCGACACCGAGCCGGCGATGATGACGTCCTCGCCCTGTTTCCAGTTCACCGGGGTCGCGACCTTGTGCTTCGCGGTGAGTTGCAGCGAGTCGATGACGCGCAGCACCTCGTCGAAGTTCCGGCCGGTCGTCATCGGATAGACCAGGATCAGTTTGATCTTCTTGTCCGGCCCGATGACGAAGACGTTGCGGACCGTCTGGTTGTCGGCGGGCGTACGCTTCGCCGGGTCCCCGGAGGCGCTCGCGGGCAGCATCTCGTAGAGCTTCGAGATCGTCAGATCCGGATCGCCGATCATCGGATAGTTCGGCGCGACACCCTGGGTCTCCTTGATGTCGTTCGCCCACTTGGAGTGGCTATCGACCGGGTCGACGCTCAAGCCGATGATCTTGACGTTACGCCGGTCGAACTCGGGCTTGATCTTTGCCATGTAACCGAGCTCGGTCGTACAGACCGGGGTGAAATCCTTTGGGTGAGAAAAGAGCACGGCCCAGGAATTACCGATCCAGTCATGGAAGCGGATGCGGCCCTCGGTCGTTTCTGCCTGAAAATCCGGGGCGATATCGCCGATCTTGAGAGTCATTTCTCAGCTCCTTCGTTCGCGGGCATGAGTCACAGAACACCGATTGTGCCGCGACTATTCCCTCGCCGGAAGCCACGGGAGCGGGCCCGCCCGGCCAGGAGCCGGCGGGTCTGCCGCCGCGCATGCGGCATGCCGCCGGAATGAGCCGGCAGCATGCCGCAACTTCAACAGATGGCCTCAGAGGTGGGGACAAAATCCCGGGTCGGGCGCGTCGATTCTGCGTTGCGCACCAGCCGGAATCATCTGAAACGCGATCAGTTCCAGCTGACCGCTGCCGGCATTGCGGACCATGTGCACGTGACCTCCACCGGGGTCGACGAACCCGGTGCCAGCGGGGTAGATCATCGGTGTGCACGACGGGTCGCCGCCGTCGTACACCGTAGCGGTCCCGCTTTTGACTGCCACGATGCTCGGACCGGAGTGCGTGTGCCAGCCACTGTTGCCTCCCGGAAGCACAGTGTTCGTCACGACGTAAACGTCCGCAGGCATGTCCGCGACGATCCTGATCCGCGCGTGGCCCTTCGCGTCCTCGCCGCCGGAAACGCGGATCGTCTGGAAGAACGAGCGGGTCGACACGGTCGTGAAGTCCCGCACCGGAGTGGCCAACGCGGAACCGCGCCCGTTGAGCACTACTGCTGCGCCGCAAAGTCCTGCGGTGGCTCCCAGCAGCCAGCTCAGCGTTGTGCTGCGCACCTTGCTACGTCCACGTTGACACACTCCTGCGTGGCGACTTCCCTTTGCGAACGTGCCGGGGCCACATCTTCGCTGCGATCAGAGCTTCAAGTGTCAGAGCTCTAAGTGCAGTCGTTGTGGTTCACTCCGGTGGGCGGACCTGGCTGACACGGTACGGCACTGAGATATTCGTAGATGGCTCGCAGCTCATGGTCGGTCATGTGCCGGTCCTCGGGCCAGGGCATGATCTGCAACTTATCGCCGTCCCAGGGCAGGTTGAGCGGAAAGCACGTGGTGCTGGCCGTCACTGTCGGGTCGGAACAGTTCGGATGCAGATGATCCAGATCGACACCCGTCCGCAGGATCTCCTGGAACTCCGCGAAGGTGCGGCCGCCCTCGGGGCGCCCGGTCTTGTCGGGTGTCAGGTTGCGGGAAATGATTGTCGGCGTGGCAGAGGGGTTTGCAGCAACGAGGGGAGGGAAGACACGGCCCCCTCCGAGGTAAGTCGCCGGATTCACGACCGTCGGCTGGCTACCCTTGAAGTAGGGGTTTCCACCCGTCGCATACTCGGTAGCAGGCCCAGCCGAGTGGCACACATTGCAATGGCCGGCACCATTCACGATGTAGCTGCCGAGTCCCACCAGCTGCAGATTTTTCCCGTTGAGGTTCAGCGGGACCGGAACGATCTCGAAGCCCCGCTGGACCTCCGCTTCCTCGGAATCATCGTCCGCCAGTGCCGGAAGGATCCCAGCCAGTGATCCGGCGCCGACCGCGAGCGCAAAAGAGGCTCCCGTGGCAGTGGCGAGCAGTATTTTTCTGACATTCATGTAGCTTCTCCCAGTTCCCCGGCGCACCAGTGCTCCGGCAGCACCACCCTCGGACCGCGCACGCGCTCCGACAAGCTGCAAAGCACCGCGGTCAACTGAGTTCAGAAGCCGTGCGGTGCAATACCTTGGATTGCCGCTGTTTCGACCAGATGCAAGAATCCCGATAGTCACCGGCGACAGCGTGGAGCGCCCCCTGGACGATCGTGAGGCCAGCCAGGACCCTGCATCGAATCGGGGCACACGGGAGGGTCGCCTCGATTCGTGGAAGAAGATCGCCTCGTATCTGAAACGCGACGTGAGCACCGTACAGCGTTGGGAGCGGCGCGAGGCCATGCCCGTGCACCGCCACCAGCACGACAAGATGGGGTCGGTGTTCGCCTATCGTTCCGAGCTCGATGCCTGGTGGGAGAGCCGGCGCGCGGGACTCGAGGCGCAGACGACAGGCGCCGCCCAGCCGACTCAGGCGCCACGCCCGGAACAGTCGGCCCGGCGCGCCGAAGAGCCGCGTGGGTGGGGGACCCGTTTCCTCCTGGCCGCGCTCGCGGCAGTCCTGCTCGCCGGTGCGCTGACCTGGCTCTCCCGGGAGCGGCGCGACGTCTGGCACAGCCCGCTGGCAAATGCCCGATTCAGCCGGCTATTGGACTTCGGCACCGCTCAGCAGGCTGCGGCTCTCTCGCGCGATGGCAAGCAGGTGGCGTTTCTCGCCCAGCAGGACGGGCGCCTCGATGTGTGGGGCGGCGTGGTCGGGGCTAATCACTACCGTAACCTGACCGAAGGCTCGGTACCGAACATCGTCAATCCGGCGCTCCGCGTGCTGGACTTCTCCGCCGACTCGATGCTGGTGACGATGTGGACGCGCCGGGCGGACGGCTCGAAGCCGGACGATGTGAACGTGCTCGCGGTCCCGGTTGGGGGAGGCCCACTGCGTCCGTATCTGCCTGGCGCGGCAGAGTTCGCCTGGTCCCACGACGGCCGGCTCGTGTACCACACCACGGCTCCCGGCGATCCGTTGTTCGTGCGCGAGCCGGGCGGCCGCCAGGACCGCATGATCTACCGCGGGCCCGCGGATCGACACAGCCATTTCCCGGTGTGGTCTCCCGACGGTGCCTTCATCTACTTTCTGCGCGGCTTGCCTCCCGATGACTGGGACGTGTGGCGAGTCCGACCCTCGGGGGAGGGACTCGAGCAGATTACGGCGCAGAAGACGCGCATGGCCTATCCGGTAATGCTCGATCCGCGCACGGTGGTGTACCTGGCGACCGATGCGGACGGATCGGGGCCATGGATGTACGCGGTGGACGTCGAGCGGCGGCTGCCGCACCGCATCAGCACCGGGCTCGAGAGTTACACGTCGCTCGCGGCGAGCGCGGATGGCTCGCGCCTCGTGACGACGATCGCCACCCCGCGCACGAGTCTCTGGCGCCTGTCGCCCGGCACGGAGGGTGCCGCCGCAACGGCATCAGGTCCCTCGCTCGTGGCCGCAAACGGCTCGACACCGCGATTCGGTCCCGATCGTCTTTTGTACGTGTCAGGGCAGGTCGGCCGGGAAGGCCTCTGGTCGCTGCAGCCGGGGGCAACGCGCGAGATCTGGAGCAGTCCGCACGCGCGCATCATCGGCTCGCCGGCACTGTCGCCCGATCGCAGGACGGTCGCCTTTGCAGCGCGCGAGGGGGAGCGATCGCGCATCTATCTGGTCGATCCGGACGGTGGTCATGCGCGAGTGGTGCCCGATTCGCTGGCGCTGCGCGGCAATCTGGCGTGGGCGCCCGATGGACACTCGCTGGTATCGGCCGTGATCCGCGACGGTGAGCCGCGGGTGATGCGGATTCCGCTCAATGGGGATCCGCCTCTTCCGCTGATAGCCGAGTACTCGCTCGACCCGGTGTGGTCACCGGATGGGCGGTTTCTCGTGTATTCGGGCGCGGATGTCGGTACGACCTTCCCGCTGCGGGCAGCCGCTGCGGACGGTCGGCCGTATCCACTGCCGAGCGTCATTCTCACCCGCGGCGCGCGCCGCGTCGCGTTTCTGCACGACCCGCAGCGGCTCGTGATTCTCCGCGGCGAGGTTGGCCACAAAGACCTGTGGCTGCTCGATCTCAGCACGGGCGCCCAGCGGCCGCTCGCCGTACTGCCGCCGGACTTCATGATTGGCGACTTCGACATTTCGGCCGACGGTACCGAGATCGTGTTCGATCGGCAGCAGTCGGACTCCTACCTCGCGTTGATCGATCGGCCAACCCCCTGACCGCGACAGCCGGGGGATCGATGCCTCCCTGCCCGGCCCGATCGGCAACTGGCCGACGGCGCTGCGGCACAAGGCGCCGACCCGCGTCCGACGCAACCGTCCGGGAATCCCCTTGCCAGCAGGCGCCACGGCGAGGTGTGCCTGATATAGCGCCACCGGGCGGATCCGCTACGGTGGCGTCCAAGTGCTGACCGTCTCACGGAATGCCGACCGCGTCACAGAATTCTGCACGGCCGGGTGACGTGCGGCACAGTGTGACATAAGACGCAGGTTCGGGGGCGATACCTCTATAGTGTGCGTGCTCATGAGCAGCGATCTGCTTCCTGCGATTTCCCGCGCCGTAACGCTGGCCACCCGCTTGCGAGTGATCAGTGACCGGACCCGGGATGCGGAATTCAAGGGGATCGTCGCAGACCTCCTGCTCGAGCTGGCAGAAGCGCAAATGAAGCTCGACGAGCTCCTGAACGAGAACGCCGCGCTGAAGGGCCAGATGCTGTCGAGCTCGAATCCAAAGGGGGACCGCTGTCCGAGATGCTTCGAGTTCGGCTGGCGCGTCACTGCCAGCCGAGCGCACGGCCAGCTCGGGGGGATGGTGCAAACGTACACCTGTCCCAAGTGCGGGCTCAAAGAAGAAGTCGTGGTCAAGGGAAAATGAACGGAAAACAAATCCCGCCGACGCTCGGACGACGCCGGGAAACCTCTTGCACCTGAGCACTGTCTCATTGCTACAGGGGGACTGGATCGCCGTCACAGTTTGAAGGTGGGAACAGCAGCTTGAAGGTGAGAACAGCAGCGCAGCTCTGCGCGCCTGCCAGTTCCTCAGACCAAGACGTGACCTACCGCACCGACGGGGGCAGCGACAACGGGAACTCTGGGAACCGGACGCTCATAAGAGCCGGTAAGCCGGATCAGCCAGACAGGTGCGGGGCGGTCACATGATCAGTCTGATAGCAGCTTTGGGGGTGTTCGCGACGATCGACGAGGCAGCGATCAGCGAGTTGACGCACGCGGCTGCCATCTGCGACCCGCGCTACGAGTGTGGGGGCGTCGTGCGCGCCGTGCCCGGCGGTTTCGAAGCCTCCGGTCTGATTACCTCGAGACGACCGTTCGGGGTCGATCTCGGCGAGTTCTACGGTCCGGACGTGGTCGCGGATTTCCATACCCACATCTGCTCGATCCACAACAAACCGTTTTCCACCTTCTTCTCTTCATCCGACGCGCTCGCAAACGAGGGCCTGCACACCGTGGGCTACATGCTGAGCCTCTGCGACAGCTACATCCGGCGCTTTGATCCCGTGCAGGACGATCACGACGACGAAGAGGTCGACTTCCACAGCGGTCGCGTGATCTACCTTACGATCGGGCACATCGTCGGCTGGGTGCCGAGCGAGGCCACCCTGCCGTGGCGGATGGCTCTCGCGCGCACCGTGACCCAGGAATCACAGGTTCACAGTGGAACCCGCGCCTCCACTCACAGTAATGCTCCCCCTGTACGGACCCGGACGCGTCATCATCCCGCTAAAACGCCGCCGGCCCCGAAAGAGCAGCCGTAGAACTGAGCGGACGTAGAAAACCGCTCCCGGCCGGACACTGCCGCAGCGCGACTCTCGCGCAGGCGGCCGCTCGCGCAACCGTCGGGCCGACCATAAACTGCGCACGCCCGCAGCCGGAAAGCGACCAGGGTCTCTGCTCATGCGCCTGCGCAATACTCTCCCGTCCCTGCTCATTCTCAGTTTCCTCGTGCTGCCGGCAGAAGCGCAGAATTTGCTGAGCACAGAGCAGTGGCGTCAGGACCTTCATTATCTGGCCGATCAGATCGTCAGGGTTCATCCGGGGGCGTTTCATACTCTGAGCGAGCACGACTTTAATTCCGCGGTAGCGGACCTCGACAGAAGGATTCCCGCACTAGCCGATCAACAAGTGGAGGTGGAGCTGATGCGGTTGGTGGCGTCGCTCGGGGAAGGGCACTCCCGAGTCAGTCCGCCAGGCTTGCCGGATGCGATGTCGGACGTCGCACAGGTCACGCCCTACAAGGATCCGCGCCTCGGGTTCCATCGTCTGCCGTTGCAGTTGTACCGGTTTTCGGATGGCTTGTACGTCATTGCGGCCACACAGAAGTGGCAGTCGCTCGTCGGTTCCCGGGTAGTGGAAATCGGCGGTCACGATGCCCTGCGTGTGCTCGAGGCCGTGCAGCCTCTCGTCAACCGGGACAACGATATGGGCACACTGCTCGTCGCACCGCAGTTGGTGGTCGTTCCGGAAGTCCTGCAGGCGATGCAGCTGATTGCCGACCCCTCTCGAGTGAATGTCGTGCTGCAACCGTCGGCGGGACCCGAAGTGACAGTGGCTCTCCGGCCGCTCGCGGTCGGCGAGCAGGCCGAGTGGCGTGGCGCTGAGAGCTCTCAACGAGCGGAATATCTGCGCCACGCGCAGGAGAACTTCTGGGCCGGGCATTTGGGCAATTCAGCTATCACCTACGCGAAGATCAATGTCCTACAGGATTCGCCGACTCGAACGGTGACCATATTTGCGCGCGACGTCGATGCGCTCACCAAGGTCCATCCACAGGATCGTTTGGTCATCGACTTTCGCGGCTGCCGCGGCGGTGACAATCAAAAGGTCCGCGCGCTGCTGCTCGAATTGATCCGCAACGGAGCGGTCAATCAGCCCGGTAGGCTATTCGTGATCATCGACCGCGGCAGTTTCTCTGCAGCCGTGAACGCAGTCAACGATCTGGAACGTCTCACGAACTCCATTCTCATCGGCGAGCCGACGGCCGGTGCACCGGGCTCGTGGGGCGACCCGCAGAAGATCATCCTGCCGAACAGCGGCCTGATCGCGCGCATTTCCACGATCTATTGGAGTGATTGGATGCCCACGGACGTCCGGCGCTGGATCGCGCCGGACATCTCCACCCCGCTCACTTCGACTGACTACTTCGCAGCTCGCGACCCGGCGCTGCAGGCCGTCGAGCAGTTCACGCCAGAGCCCGGTTTCGAGAGCGTCGCCGGCAAGCTGGTGACGCTGGGTGCCGGGCTGGGAACGATCGAGCGCCTCTACTATCAGCGCAAGACCGATCCGCTCTGGGCCGGTGAGTCGACCGAGCAGGCAATGCAGCACATCGGCTCACAGTTGGTCTCGAGAAAGTCGTACCGGGACGCACTCGTCGTGTTCACGATAAACCACGAGGAGTACCCGGGCTCGATCCAGACCGCGCTGCAGACTGTGCAGGCTGCCGAGGCTGCGAATCCGCAAGAACCAGGCCTCGATGACCTGGCCCGGTCACTGCTGGAGTTGAAGCGGCAGCAGTAGAGGCGCCCGCCGCGCGTGGCTGACAGGCAGCAGGCGCGGCGCTATGCCAAGGCGAGCGCCGCACCCGCCGAGGTCAGTCGTCTGCCGCAGCGTAGAACCCCGCGATCGAAGCGCTTGCCAGCACGTGTCCGTTGCGGCTCGCGTCGATCAATGCCTGATAGAGCCCCTCGGGGCCGGCCGGAG
>Ga0310914_10001221_pt1 | contig 16402 bp, 13 predicted proteins | sample GREbulkMGAN108_FD_203450 | JGI IMG/M metagenome (GOLD analysis project Ga0310914, IMG submission 203450) | Lab enrichment of tropical soil microbial communities from Luquillo Experimental Forest, Puerto Rico - GRE.bulkMG.AN108 | ecosystem: Environmental > Terrestrial > Soil > Tropical forest >... | reverse complement strand
GCCTTGACGGCAGGTGCGAGAACACTCTTCGGAAGAAGCGTCTCGCCGAGGCCCGCCGCGATGCATCCGACGATCGCGTCCAGCGTTCCAAACTCGATCCGATTGACATTGATGCCCCTGCGCAACAACATCTCCTCGAATCTTTCGCGATACGCGCAGCCCGGACCCTTGACCAGGATCTTGAGCTCGCCGGTACCCGCCATGCTTTCGAAGCGCTTGCGGCCGGGCGCGGTCGCAACCACCAGTTCCTCATAGAACACCACCATTTGATCGAGCTCGGGGTGGTCCAGCGGGCCGCATACAAAGGCGCCATCCAGCTCGTAATTCAGGACGTCTTCGATCAGTCTGATGTTCGTGCCGGTCTTTAACGAGATGTTCACGGCAGGAAAAGTCATGCCATATCGCGAGATAAGCGGAGGAAGACGGTATGCCGCGGTCGTCTCCAGGGATCCGATTTTCAAGAGTCCTTTCGGTTCTCCGTCGTCTTCGACTGCACGCTTGGCCTCTCCAAGCAGCCGCGCGATTTTAAGCGCGTACGGCAGAAGACGCTCGCCGGCAGAGGTGAGGGAAACACCCCTTGTATGCCGTCGGAAGAGCGGCACGCCGACCTCTTCCTCCAACCGGCGGATACGGGATGTGACGTTGGATTGCACCGTGTTGAGCTCGGACGCTGCCTTGTTCATGACGCCCAGCCGGGCCACAGCCTCGAATACCCGCAGATCTCCAGCGTCCATGCTTATTTTCCTATCACTTTACGAGATAGATCCAGCATTATTAGACCACGGGTACAGATCGCTGTAAACCATTGCCTCGGCAAGCGCCGCACGAGAATGCGCGCCATCCGATACTTGCCGTTCCAGCCAACGATCGTTCGCTCGCCTGGGGCCGGCTTTCACGATCGTTTGATGAAGTCGAACTGCTTGCTCGACACGATCGCAGCCTGACGAGGCGGAATGCGTCGCTTACCCATTTTGAATTGGTGGCCTGAGGTCGGTTTGAGTAGGCTCGTCCTTGAACGCACTCCGAACAAAATACAGGGAGAATGGGGATGCTCGATCATGCGCCGCGAGAAACAGGTGGGGTGCAGCCCGATGTGTCCTCCCGCATGCTGCTCGATGCGCTGCAGCGGTATTTCGACCTCATGTACGATTGCGATACCACGCGGTTTTCCGAGGTTTTTCGCTCGACGGCCCAACTGCATGGATTTCGTGACGGGCAAATGGTGGCATGGACGGCGGAAGCTTACAAAGAGGTGCTCAACGGCCGCAAATCGCCGAAATCGCTCGGCGCCGCGCGGAGGGAAGAACTCCTGCTCCTCGATTTCGCGTCTGCCGACCTCGCTTTCACGAAGGTGCGGGTCGCGATCGCCGAGAAGAATTTCGTCGATTACCTCACTTGGCATTTGATCGACGGAAAATGGCTGATCACTTCGAAAGGATTCCATCTCGAGTCGGTTGAGCCGAACCGCACCTGGTAACGATGGCAAAAGCGTCGGCTCTCTTCGTCCTCGCCTTCGCAGTCGTCCTTGCCCACACCGCTGTCGCTTCCTGCTACGACCGCGACGCGAGCGGCCGTCAGATGCGCTTTCAGCTTCGCGGCGCAGAGGCGTTCGACACACGCACGGGCCTGACGTGGCGTCGCTGTTCGGCCGGCACGTCCTGGAACGACAGACGGGGCTGCGAAGGTGAAACGGCCTACGTCGGGCTTGACGACGCGATGCGCATCGCGGCCTCGCTGGGTGGGGGATGGCGCGTGCCATCCGGGCCGGAGTTGGAGAGCCTCATCGACTTCGATTGTGGCCGTCCCGTCGTCGACCCCACGGTGTTTCCGGACGTCCGCCCGGCAGAAGAAGGCATGGCCAAGTACTGGACGACGAACCCGGTGGGCGTGATCGATCTCTATTACAACTTCGACCTGATCGATGGGCACGCGGACGGAAGCACGCGCGGCATGCAATTGGCCGTGAAGTTTGTCCGGCCGAAGTGACTGCACTTCGCGGACGCCGTCCCTCCTTTTTTCGACGAGGCGCGCGGATCACCCCGCCTTGGCCTTCACGCGATTCAGCCTTCGATGAGCGCGCGCGCACCGTCCCATGCGTCGTTGAGAACTGCGGCCGCCGGAATGGCCTTCGCCAGGCCCGCTGACTGTCCGGACCAGGCCTGCATGCGGTGGACGTCACCGACTTTGCCCCCCTCTGCGCGCATGGAAGCCGAGAGGCCGCGCTGAACGGGGTACGGTGCGGGCTCCGGCGCGGACTTGGCCGTCGCGGCGCGGACATATTCCGTTGTGAGGCTTCTTCCGGCTCGGCCGCTAAACACGCGGCTGACCATGGTGTCCTCGGGCGCGGCCCGACCGAGAGCATCGGCCCATGCGGGGTGGATTTTGGCCTCGGGACAGCGAAGAAATCCCGTGCCGATTTGAGCGGCGCTTGCGCCCAACATCAACGCCGCGGCTACGCCTCGCGCATCGGCGATACCGCCAGTCGCGACCACCGGTAGCCTGACGGCATCGACAACGGCGGGCAGCAAAGCGAACAAGCCGACCTGAGTTGCCACGGCATCCTGCGCCGAGAAGCACCCGCGATGCCCGCCGGCTTCCGATCCCTGCGCCACGATGACATCGGCTCCGGCCGCTTCAGCCGCCCTGGCCTCGGCAACCGTCGATATGTTTGCAAACCAGAGAATTCCCCGCTTCTTCATCTTCTCCACGAAATGGGACGGATACAGACCCATGATGGAAGAAAGAATGGGAGGGCTGACCTCCAACATCGCGGAAAGTTGGGAGTCGAAATCAGGCGGCGCCGCATCGCCGGCTTCTTTCGGGACCTCGGGTCCCCATTGAGCCAGGAATTCGCGAACCTTGGCTTCGTGCTCCTGATCCCGGACAGGCGCCGGATCGGGAATCCAGACGTTCAACTGAAACGCGCCGTTGCTGTTCGAACGGACCTCCCGCGACCAGGCGAGAATCTCGTCCGGCTGCATCAGAAGCACGCCGCAGGAGCCGAGACCGCCGGCATTGGACACTGCGATCGAAAGCGAAGGTGCCGACGCGCCGGCCATCGGCGCCAGCAAAATCGGGGTTCTGATTCCGATCCGTTTGCAAAAATCCTCAGCGCGCCTAAGTGCCTGGTGCATGGCCAACTCCTCGATTTGCCATTGATTTTATTTCCGGCAAATGCGGGCGCAAGCGAGTAGATGCGAACAATTCTATCTGTTCACGAGATAGCGCAGGGTGGGTGACGTCAGAACCGATCGAACCTCTGGTGCCGATCAGCTTGCGGAATGTTGCGCGTATCGCGCGAAGCCGCATCAATGGGACACCGATGCGATGAAGTTTTCGATTTCCGAGGCGGTAATCACCGGCGCTTCCAGCATGGAATAATGGCCGGCCTCCTGGCATTTGAAGAAGCGGATATTGGGATAAAGGGCTCCGAAGTGATCGCGCACCGACGCATCGGAATAGATCGGGATGTCGTACTGTCCGGTCATGACCATGACAGGGAGTTTCAGGCCGGCGGCCGCCTTCGAAATGTCGGAAGACGTAAACATTCGCGCGTAGCCGACCATGGCCTCCCGAACGGCACTCTGGCGCGCCATCGCGAGCTTCCTCTTCAACCAGCCATTTGAATATCGGGACCCGGTGCGTGCCGATATCGCAGCTAACGCGGCCTCGTCCTGGTCGACCGCGGCGAGCAGGCGGCCGAATGCGGCCTCATCCATCTTGAATCCTGAAGCCGGAACCGGAGAGATCATGAACAGTCCCTGGACCCGCGCCGGCGCCGCTTGGGCGAGCCACTGTCCGACCAAAGCAGACATGGAATGACAGACAATGTGAAAGCGCTTGCAGGCAAACGAGCCGAGCAAGTCCAGTATGTCGCCGCCTGCTTCATCAAGGACGTAAGATCCCGACAAATGACGCGAGAGCCCGTATCCCCTCAGGTCCACGAGCAAATATCTGGCACGATCCGGATCCAGGAACGGCAAGACAGAGTCCCAGTTGGTATGATCGCCGAGCCACTCGTGGAGCACCACCACGATCTCGTGTCCGGTGCCATATACGCGGTATCCAAGCATTGGGGTCGTTTCCTTAAGGGGCAGGGTATTTCGAATAAACGTGTTGATGAATGCCTGGAAACGAATTCTGGAGATAGGATTTATCTGGACGCGCGATATCGGTGCCGCATTCGCGGCTCGCTCATTGCTTGGAGCAACCTGTTGGCGCGCAGGGGGTGACGGCTTTGCGAAGACTTCTTCGATGCCGGAACAAAAAAGGAGGCCAAAGATGCGCTGCCAGGGAGCAGCGCCTTTGCCGAGCGGTGGCGCTGCGCTTTCCGGAGCGCCACCTCAACGCGTTGATCGCCGTGCTTTATCGGCGCTCTTAGGGAACTTCTCCGTTGATCGCGTAGTCTTCAGGATCGATTTCCTCTATCACCACGTTGATGATGCTGGGGTCAGATCCGGCATGTTTGTGCGTGGCTTCGATGATCTCACGAAGCATGGTCCGCTTCTTCTCGCGCGTGAGAAGACCCTTTGGAACTTTGCAGAGCAGCTGAGGCATTGGATTCTCCGTATCTCTCTTCGGGTTTCACTTCTTGGAAAGACTTTTGACACGAGCGATCAGTTCATCGTCGCCACCCGGCTTGTAGTCCGGATAATGTTGACCGGCCTCGCAAAAATTGACGCCAGCATCCTCGTGGACGACAAACACCATGTTGGATAGCGGTTCTCCAGTCGCCTTTCGAACTGCTGCGATGACGCTGGCAGCAAGCTGACGCTTCTGCTCATCCGACCGCCCGAACCGCATGTCACACGTGATCCATGACATCTATTTTGCTCCCGTTACGCATTCGAATCTTTGATCCCAACCACGTTCCAGAGAACATGGCTCGCCTGCCGTTGGTTAAAGGGCTTTTCGTCGCTCAACCAATGGTTTTAAGTGATGGGTGCTATCCCGATTTCAGATTAACGGGTCTGTGATCGCGCGATCCGATCACGGGTTCAGGCGATAGATCGACTGTATTGCTCCGCAAATCTGGCGCGCTCCTGGGTACCGCTGCGCGAACTGTCGAGCACCGATCCGAAATAGCAGGCCAGGAAGGTGACGGGCATCGTGACGAGCGTCGGTGGATCCAGCGAAACAACAGGCGCGCCGAACCCGAAGACCTTGACCCATACCGCCGGGCCGAGCACGGTCATGGTCACGGATAGCACCAAGCCGGTACAGCCTCCCGCGATAACGCCGATGGTCGTGAGTCGCGGCCAGTAAAGAGCAAGCATCAGAATTGGGAAGTTTGCCGAGGCGGCAATGGAAAACGACAGGCCCAATAGATATGCGACGTTCTGATCCTGAAAGGCGAGGGCCAGGAGGGTTGCGATTGTTCCGAGGATGAGCGTCACGGCGCGGGTGGTGAACAACCCGCGGGTGCTGTTACCTTCCGAAACCGGGTCCGTGGTTCTCAACAGGTCATGGGCTATTGTCGAGGCGCCGGTCAGCGTGAGGCCGGCGACGACGGCAATGATGGTCGCAAACGCCACAGCGCATACAAATGCCATCAAGAAGTCGCCACCGACTGCGTGCGACAGATGGATGCTGACCGTGTTGGCGCCCCCCAGGAGCGCGCCATTCGCTTGATGGTATGCGGGATCGTTGAATATCAGTGCGATCGCGCCGTAGCCGATCGGAAACAACAGCAGAAAGAAGAAGCCGATAAAGCCCGTCGCCCAGACCGCCGAAAGCCTCGCATCCTTTCCGTCCTTCACTGTAAAAAAACGGATCAGGATATGCGGAAGTCCGGCTGTGCCGAACACCAGGGCCAAGCCAAGCGAGATGCCCGACAGCGGATCTTTCGGAAGCATCTGCGAAGCGAGAATGGCGGAGCGCTTCGGGTGAACGGAAATCGCCTTTTCGACCAGCGCCGAAAAATCGTATCCGAACGCTCGCCAGGTGAGGAATGCTATGAGCACTCCAGTGAAGAGCAGCAACACCGCTTTCACCATCTGGACCCATGTTGTCGCGATCATCCCGCCGATCATGACGCAGAAGATCATCAGGGCGCCGACCAGCACGACTGCGGCGGCATAACTCAGGCCGAACATCAACTGGATGACCTGGCCCGCGCCGACCATTTGCGCAATCAGGTAACAGACGACGAGGACAAGAGAAATCACGGCGATCAGGGGACGTATTTTTCGTTCGTCGAAGCGGTAGCTCAGCGCGTCGGCCATCGTATAACGGCCGAGATTGCGTAGCGGGTCTGCGACGAGAAACATGACGATCGGCCAGCTTGCGATGTATCCGATCGCGTAGATGAATCCGTCGAATCCCGAACTGAATATCAGCGCGGAAAGGCCCAGGAACGCGCCGGCGGACATGAAGTCTCCGGCAAGCGCCAACCCATTTTGAAATGGGGTAATTCTTCCTCCGGCTGCGAGAAAATCGCTGGTGGACTTTGTGGATCGCGCTGCAGCGACGGTGATTCCGATCGCGCCCGCGACGATCAGCAAGAACAGGCCGGTGGTGGCCGGATTTGAGCTCAACATTGTCTGCTCCGACTCACGATCGATCCGCGGACACGGTGTACAGGCCCGTCATCGCGATCGAGCCAGCGATGATTGCGGCCCCCAACCACATCGCAACGCTGGTCGGACTGTTGCTCGAGACATGAGCCGCCATCCGTTCCGGCAGGTACGCGCACATGAGAAAGAAAGCGAAGTACACAGCGAGCAAGATGCCGCTGTAGATCACGCGTAAGCGCCAGCGCCTGTCATCCATGGAATCCCCCGATGTCCAACGAAACTGGTGAGCGCCGCACTCCGCTCCAGTGTCGATAAGTTAACGATCGTTCACCCTGACATTGGTTCGCCGTCGATTGAAAACGCATTATTCCGATCTCAACTATCTGCGGCAGCGATTGCTCGAAAGCGATGCAGTCGTTGACGTCGCATTAATCAGCGATGCCATCGTCGCGAGCGATGTCGTCGATCTGGAAAACTCATTTCAGCCGAAACCATACTTGGCCTATGTCTCGGCGCGAGGTCTTCGGCGCGAGCGGATCGGTCGGCCACGCAGCACCCCTGACGCACGGGAGAGGGATTATGCTTCAGCAAGAAATTGATCAGCCCATCATTGGGGCGTGGGGACCCGCTGAGTCGCGATCTTCATCGCCGGGAGCGGAGCCGGCAGTCAAACAGATCGCCCGGTTTGTCAGCCGTGCCGATTTCGGATCGATCGGCGGGGACACGAAGTTGGCTCTCAAGCGAACGGTGCTCGACACGATCGCATGCGCGGTTGCCGCATTGGGGGGCGAGCCTGCAAAAATGCTGCGCGAGCAATTCAAGGAGTATGGTGGAAATGCTTTGTGCACGCTGATCGGCGGAGGCAGGACATCGCCGGATCAGGCGGCGCTTCTGAATTCGGTACTTGTCCGCTATGTCGACATTCTCGACACCTACATGTCTCCGGGCGGGCTCTGCCATCCCAGCGACAACTTTGGCGCCGTTCTCGCAGCAGCCGAGATGTCAAACCGCAGCGGCCGGGATTTCCTGCTCGCCCTTGCGATCGCCTATGAGGTGCAGTGCCGGTTTACCGAAGTTGTGCCTGTGATGTTTCGCGGGCTCAATCATGCCCTGCAGCTTTCGATGTCGGTTGCCGCGGCCGCGTCGCGTTTGCTCGATTTAACGCCCGACCAGACTGCGAATGCCATTGCCATCGCGGCCGCAGATAACGTGTCCCTCGCAGTTGTGCATGTCGAGCCCGTCTCGCATTGGAAAGGCATTTCTCCCGGTTGGACCGGCATGAGGGCGCTTTACGGAACGTCCATGGCGAAGAAGGGGTTTACGGGGCCGCTTGGCCTGTTCGAGGGCCCCAACGGACTGAACCGGCTCTTCGATCAAACGATATCGATAGACTGGACGAATCCGGGACTCGGCGCTTCGCGCAAGACCGTCTTCAAGAAATATTCTGCGCTGGTCCATGGGCAGCCCGTGATCGAGACCGTGCTTGCGCTTCGAAGCCAACATCGTTTCAACCCCGAAGACGTCGCCGAAGTCGTCGCGGAAGTATTTCAGTTCGCCTACGAAATTGCAGGAGGCGGCCATTTCGGCAGCAAGGACCGGCCGCAGACCAAGGAACAGGCGGACTACAATCTCAAGTATTTGATCTCGGCAGCGCTTCTCGATGGTGAAGTTGGGCCGGCCCAGCTTGAGGCCGATCGCATCTTGCGAACAGACGCCCAGCAGCTCTTGCAGAGGGTTACTGTGAAGCCCTGTGACGAGTTTACGCGACGCTATCCCCAACAACTGGGGTGCCGGATCACGATCAAGCTTCGCGACGGAGGGACGTTCACTCGCGAGCAGACGGACTTCGAGGGCTCTGCGACACAACCGCTCTCATGGGAAAGGGTCGTGGAAAAATTTCATTGGTTGTGCGAACCGTTTGCCGGCGACCTGCTCAGAGACCAGATCGTGTCCGCGATCGCGCACCTCGACGAAATCCAGACAACCGAACTCACGGCGCTTCTTGGCCGTGTTCGTCCGGAGGCGTTTCAGCCCCGGACTAGGAAATCGCTCTAGTCTGGGAGAGGGTCTCGAGCCGAAAATTCTGATCGGGTATCAGCGAATGGACCGACACCGTTGAGGTTTTGTCGCTGGTTTCATCGGGCTGCCAATTCTTCATGTACTCGACGAGGTATTTGGCCGAGCTCGAATAGAAGCCGTCGGTGCGCCTGATGAAAACCGTATCGACGCAGCAAGCATCCGGACGCAGCGGTTGCGCCGAAATTCGGCCTTCGGACGCGGCCCGTCTGACGACCATTTTCGGCAGCAAGGAGATGCCGACCCCTGCTGACACCAGGCCGATGATCGCCTCGATGGTGCCCAGCTCCAGGATCCGGAAGTTCAGAACTCCGCGTGCCGCCAGGATCGCCTCGAGCTGGTTGCGATATGAACAGCCGGATTTAAGGACGAGCAGTTCCACGGGCCCGGAGCCGGTCAGCGCCTCGAGTGGCGGCGTGGAGTACGCACCGATCAGCACGAGCTCTTCCGGAAACATCACCTCTTCGGTCAGTTCCGGATGGTCTGCATGGCCTGCGACGAACGCGCCCTCAAGTTTGTGCTGAAGAACCGCTTCGATGAGTTCTTGCGTCGTGCCTGTCCGGATGACGATGTCGACATCAGGGAAATCTTCCCGATAGCGGATCAGAATCGGCGGCAACCGCATGGCCGCCGTGGTCTCCAGGATGCCAAAAGCAAGCTTGCCCTGCGGAGTGGCCGTTTCGCTCACCGCCGAGCGCGCCTCCGCAAGAAGCTGAGCGAAACGCAAAGCGTAGGGCAGGAGTCTCTGACCCGCGATCGTCGGGGTGACGCCGCGTGCGTGTCTGTGGAGCAGCAATACGCCGAGCTCTTCTTCCAGTGAGCGAATGCGAGCGGTTACGTTCGACTGTACGGTATTAAGCAGTGCCGAGGCCCTCGTGATGTTTCCAACACGCACAACCGCTTCGAACACGCGCAGATCCGAGGCATCCATGGTGAAACCGTTAAAGGAGAGGCCACTGACATCAAATTGCAATATGGGGGCTCTGGCAATAGTTCTGTTTTTTTGATTGCTTCGTTCTCTCGACGTGATGGCTCAGGACTGCGAGAGGCCGCTCAAACGGTGCGTTGCAGGCCGCGCGCCGCGAAAGCTGGCTCCACAGCAGGATCCCGGAGACGTTCAATAAGTGCCGCCGCTGCCGAGGAATGGCTCGAAGCAGTGCTTATCCCTGCCGAAAGGACCGCATATTTCTGCACGGCCGGCGGAAAAACGCCGGCGAGTTCGACCCCTGGAACAGGCATGATTTCGCTCACCAACTGAACCGCGAGCTGGGCGTCGCCTCTGGCGGCGATCTGCGCCGCATATCCGCCCGACGTGTCGAGCTTGAGCTTGGGTCTGATCCGCTCGGCAATGCCAAGTTCGGCGAGCACGTCCATGAAATAAAAGCCCGCAAGTCCGTTGCCGCTTGATGCAATCGAGTCCGCCTCCAGCAGCGTTCGCTTCAGGCTGTCCACGGTGCCGATGTCTGGCTTCGGGGCATTCTGGCGCACTGCGAGACCCAGGCCGGAACGCGCGACATCGAAGACGGAGGAAGGCACAATGTCTCCGCTCGCGACGAGATCCTCGACAATGGACCTTGTCAGTATGGCGACATCAAAGTCGGCGCCCTCCTTAATCTTTTCTTTGAACATGATCGCAACGCCGAAAGAGACGTCGATCGCCGTCCCCGTGTATTGCTCGAGGGTCGAAGCAAGCGCGGTAAATGCGTCTTGTATTCCGATCGTGCAGAGAACTTTCAATGTCATATCCGGGTGCCCAGCTCTTGCAAGGTTTGCGCTGAATCATGACGCCTACTCAGGCAGGCTGAGGCCGAAAAGCATTTTTTATTGATAGCTTCGATCGCAATAAATGATGCGGCGCGCGGGCGCCGCGGCTACTTTGTGCCGAACATCCGGTCGCCGGCGTCGCCGAGGCCCGGCAGGATATAGCCGTGATCGTTCAGCCGCTCGTCGACCGCCGCCGTCCAGACCGGCACGTCGGCATGCAGCTTCTGGAACTGCGCAATGCCTTCAGGGGCTGCAAGCAGGCAGACGAACCTGATATCGCGGGCGCCGCGTGCTTTCAGAAGCTTCGCTGCGGCGCAGGCGGAATTTCCGGTCGCGAGCATCGGGTCCATCATGATCACCGTTCGATCCGACAGATCCTGCGGCGCCTTGAAATAGTATTCGACGGCTTCCAGGGTTTCGGGGTCGCGGTAAAGGCCGATATGGGCGACCCGCGCGGATGGTACCAGCGCCAGCATGCCGTCGAGAAAGCCGACGCCTGCGCGCAGGATCGGCGCAAAGGTCAGCTTTTTGCCGGCGATCTTGGGCGCCCGCATTGGCGCAAGCGGCGTCTCGATGTCGACCAGTTCGAGCGGCAGGTCTCGCGTCACTTCGTAGCAGAGCAGCATGCCGATCTCGTTGAGAAGCTCGCGAAAGCTTTTGATCGAGCGATCCCGTTCGCGCATCAGCGAGAGCTTGTGCTGAACCAGCGGGTGGTTGACGAGATGAACGTTAGCGGTTGCCATGCGGAGCGTTATCCTTCGAGCGTTCCCGGAGGTTTTCTCTACACCAGTTTTGAAGCAAACTGGAGTGTTGGCGGGGACGAAACGAGGCGATTTGGGCGCCTGATCAGTTGACGCGCGATCGACGGATCCGGCTGACCGCAGAAACCACATCGCTCCAGGCCGGCTTGTCGGGCGCGAATTGCCGCCGCAGATAAGAGACGAGTTCGGCGATCTGCATGTCGTTCATGCTGTCCTTGAAAGCCGGCATGTAGCCGAGATCGCTCGACGGCGGTTCAGCGATCCCGTGCAGTATCACCTGGATGAGATTGTCGGGCACGTGGCTGTGCAGGTTGCTGTTCAGCGCAAGCGATGGCCGGCTGCCGAACAGCGGTAGGCCGCCCACTTCATGGCAGACCGCACAGGCGCCTTGATAGAGCCGCGCGCCGGTCGACGAAGCGAGTGTCGTGCGCGTGCTGTCTTCGAGTTGTTTTGCCAGCGCCTGCTTTGTGGACTCCTTGGTCTCGTCGCCGAAGGAAGCGAGATAAACCGCCATCGCGCGAACATCCTCGTCGGGCAGCGCCGCGAGATCCCTGACGATCGGTGCCATCGGTCCGGCGGCTGTGCCGTGAAAGCGGGACTCGCCGGTGCGCAAGTAGGCATAGAGCTCGTCTTCGTCCCAAGGGATCGGTGCCAGCGAAAGCGAGGCGAGAGGAGGGGCTTCCCAGCCTTCGGCGAAGCCGCCGGCGAGATACGCGTTCGATACCTCCGCGGCCAGCGCATTGCGCGGCGAGTGGCACGCGCTGCAATGACCGAGAGCCTCGACGAGATAGGCACCGCGATTCCAGACGTCGGATCTTGCCGGATCGGGTTTGAACGAATTGTCGCCATGGAACAGCGCGTTCCAGCCGGCGAGCAGCGGACGAAAATTGAACGGAAATCGGAGCTCGTTTGCCGGCGCTTTGGCGCGCGCGGAAGGCTGAGCTATGAGGTAGGCGTAAAGCGCCTGCAGATCGGCATCGCTCGCTCTTGCAAAATGCGTGTAGGGAAACGCCGGATAAAGGTGTCGACCGTCCCGGTGAATGCCTTCGCGCATCGCGCGCTCGAAGGCCGGATAGGACCAGGCGCCAATCCCGGTTTCGACGTCGGGGGTGATGTTGGTGCTGTAGATGACCCCGAATGGCGTCTCGATCGGGCGGCCTCCGGCATTTACCGCGCCGCGGGCGTTGGTGTGGCAGACCGCACAATTGCCGAGTGCGGCAAGTTGGGCGCCGCGCGCAATCGTCGCGGCACTGAAGACCGAGGCATCCGGCCGCGCGATCGGCGCCATGGCGCGCCACGGCAACAGCGCCATGCCGACGCCGATCGCGGCCGTACACAGCGCGACCATGCTGGCGAACGCGCCACGCCGCCTGGCAAACGGACTCCAGCTATCCCGCGTCGGCGCTAGCGTAGATGCAGGTGCGGGCAGGGCGCCCGAAGCCGCGACGTCTTCGCCATGCAGCCCCTTCAGAATACGTTCTGGCGTGAACGGCGGTTCGCGGAAGCGCACGCCCGTGGCGTCGAAAATGGCGTTGGCAATCGCGGCCGCGCTCGGCACCGATGCCGATTCGCCGACGCCAAGCGGCGGCTGGTCCTGCCGCGGCAGCATCAGGACGTCGATATCAGGCAGATCGGGAAAGCCGATGATGGGGTAGGCGCCCCATTCACGCGTTGTCACGGAGGTTCGGTCGAACGCAACTTCCTCCATCAGCGCGCGGCTGGTGGATTGGATGACGTTACCCTCGATCTGGTGCCGTACGCCATCCGGGTTGATCATCAGCCCGGAGTCCTGGCCCGCGACGACGCGCGTGACGCTGACACCGCCCGTCTTTGTGTTGACAGCGACGTCGGCGATCCAGGCCGACCATGCCGCACCGTAACCCGGAAATTTGCTGTGGACGTAAAGCGCATAGGCAAAGCCGCGACCGCGCAGGACGTCGTCTTCGGCAGCTTTCATTTCGCGAATCGGACGTGGTTTCCAGCCGGCACGCTCGGCGACGGCGTTGACGAGGTCGATCGCGCGCTTGTCCTTCAGATAGCGCAGCCGATATTCGATCGGGTCGACGTCGGCGTCGGTTGCAAGCTCGTCGATATAGGATTCATGCGCAAAGGTATTCGGCAGCGCCGAGACGCCGCGCAGCCAGGCCGCGCGCACGATCGGTGGCGTGTCGTTGACGACGACGCGCAGGTTTTCGTAGTCGTAGGGCGGGATCGCGGTGCGATCGCCCATCTCGAAGACTTCGGGGACAGGCGCGACCCGGCCGGTGAGGAGCAGCGCCAGCGTCGGTGCGCCGTTTGAGGGATAGCGTGTGGCGAAATCGTAAGCGGCAACCGTGCCGTCCGCGTTCAGCCCGCCATTGACCTCCATCAGTTGCGCGGCGCCTTTCGGTTCCCAGGCGTGCTCCTGCTCGCGCGTCAACTGCACGCGAACGGGACGACCGACGGCACGCGACAACAGGAGCGCATCGGCAGTCACGTCGTCGGCGCAGTTGCGGCCATAGCAGCCGGCAGCTTCCAGTCGGATCACCTCGATCTCGGCCTCCGGACGCTCCATCAGGAGGGCGAGGTCGCTGCGCAACAGATGCGGATTTTGTGTGCCGGACCACACCCTGATCTGACCGTCCCCATAGTCGGCGACCGCGCAGGAGGGACCAATCGAGGCGTGCATCTGGTAAGGCCAGACGTAGGTGCGTTGCATCGGCCTTGCCGCACTTCCGATCGCGGCATCCACATTGCCCTTGTCGATCAGGGTTCGCGGCGTCGACGGATTGGCGCGCAGCGCCGTCTCGATGTCCTTGAGATCGGGCAGTGTCGGCGTCGGTTTCCAGCTCAATTTGAGCTGGGCGGCGGCCTTCACGGCGTTTTCCTCGCGCTCTGCGACGACGCCGACGAAATCGCCGATCCTGACCACGGCGACCATGCCGGGGATATGACGTACTGAGGCTTCATCGACGGCAATCAGGCTGGTGCCGACAAAAGGGCCGGCATCGACGCCGGCGTAGGGTGGGCGCACCACGCGGCCGTGCAGCATGCCGGGCACGCGGACGTCGTGAACATAGACGAGTTCGCCCGTGGCTTTCGCCGGGAGATCGACGCGAGGCACCGATTTCCCGACAATGGAGTAGCCGTCGACGGCTTTCACGGGAACGTCGTCGGCAAGTTCGAGGCGGATCGTGTCGTCGCCGATCAACTCGCCATAGGTGACGCTGCGGTTGTTCGGACCGCGCACGAGCCCATCCTCGATCGACAGATCGTCGACACCAACTTCAAGCCGTTCCGCAGCGCGCGCGATCAGGAACTGCCGGGCCTGCGCCGCGGCCTTGCGCAACGGCACGGCCGTGATCTGGATGGTTTCGCTCGCGATCGTTGCGCCCTGGTCGGGCACCTGCGCTGTATCTCCGAGCACCACAACGACGCGCGCAAAGGAGACATCGAGCTCTTCGGCGACGATTTGTCCGAGCGCGGTGCGGATCCCCGTACCAAGATCGACATGCCCGTTGTAGGCGGTGACCGAACCCTCGGCTGTGATCTTGATAAAGGCCTCGAAGCTTGTTGCCGTGCCGGCGGACTGCACGACGGACAGCGATCCCTGCGGAACTTGCACCATCAATCCCGGGCCTCGGCCAGCCGACCCGACGCCCGCATCGCCGCGCGGATGATTTCGACATGCGCGCCGCAGCGGCAAAGATTATAGCGGAGCGCTTCGACGATTTCGGCCTCGGTCGGGTGCGGATTGGTTTTGAGCAGCGCTTTCGTCGTCATGATCATGCCGTTGAGGCAATAGCCGCATTGCGCGGCCTGTTCCTTGATGAAGGCGTCCTGCACGGGATCGGGACGTTCGCGTGTGCCGAGTCCTTCCAGCGTCATGATGTCGCGGTCGATGCAGCCCGAGATCGGGATCACGCAGGAGCGCGCCGCAACTCCGTCGATCAGCACGGTACAGGTGCCGCATTCGCCGAGCCCGCAGCCATATTTCGGCCCGTTCAATGCGAGGTCGTTGCGCAGCACATAGAGCAGCGCCGTGTCGGGAGCGGCAACAACGTCATGGATCCTGCCATTCACGGTCAGGCGGATCATGCTTTGCGTCATCCTGTTCTGGTTCCGACGATCGCGACGGCAGGCGGCACGAAAAGACTACCGTTTGTATACAAACGTGCAAGCACCGCATGACGCGCCGCAACCGTTTGCCCGGTTTATGAACAGCCGGCCTGGGCAATTGAGCTATTATTCGGCAGCGGCAGCTTTTCGCGCACGGCACTGCTTGACAGGCGTGGACTTCGCGCGCAGGATCATTCGTATACGAACAATAAGTCGGTCGTTGCCGATTAGCCGTCGTTCGATAGTCGATGCTGAGTTGCAAGGCTTTGACATGGTGACTGATGCGACGAGCGCCTCGAGCGGGGACAAGATCCGCTGCGATGCGTGTCCGGTGATGTGCTACATCAAGCCGGGCGCTGCGGGCGCCTGCGACCGCTACGCCAATCACGACGGCAAGCTGGTGCGCGTCGATCCTCATATCGTCCTTGAGCGCACCGTGTCGCATGGCGGACGCGTCGTTCCATTCCAGGCGACCGGCGACTGGGACGGCAAGATCGTCCACCAGAGCGACATCGTCGTCACCGCGATCGGAGCGGGCACGACATATCCCGACTACAAGCCCGCGCCGTTCATCGTCTCCTCCGAGATCGACGGCGTCGACATGGTCACGGTCGTGACCGAAGGCATCTTCTCCTACTGCGGCGTCAAGGTGAAGATCGACACCGACCGCTATCTTGGCCCCGAGACTGCGACGGTGCGCGCGCAAGGCGAAGCGGTCGGCCATGTCACGACCAGCGAATATGGTTCGCAGATGCTGTCGCTCGGCGGCGTGCATCACCTGACCGGCGGCTCGAAGAAGGAGGGCCGCGTCACCTGCGACACGCTGATGGACCTGAGCAATTGCAAGCCGGTCGAGCTCACGATCGACGGGGGCGCGAAGGTGGTGGTGCAGGCCGGCCGGCCGCCGATCGTCAACGGCGTCACCGAAGAACGGATGCGGGTCGGCTGCGGCTCGGCGACCATCGGCATGTTCGCCAAGCAGTGGCATGGCAAGGTCGACGAGGTCGTCGTGGTCGACGACCACATCACCGGCGTACTTTCCGAGCATCAGGCCGGCAAGCTGCTCGACATCGCCGACACCGGCATCAAGATGAAGGGCCGCCGGTCGACGCCCGGCCGTTATTTTCAGGTTGCCGATCCCGGAACGGGATGGGGTGGCACCAATATCTCGGATCCGTTGTCGATCCT
>Ga0310914_10001218_pt1 | contig 16414 bp, 15 predicted proteins | sample GREbulkMGAN108_FD_203450 | JGI IMG/M metagenome (GOLD analysis project Ga0310914, IMG submission 203450) | Lab enrichment of tropical soil microbial communities from Luquillo Experimental Forest, Puerto Rico - GRE.bulkMG.AN108 | ecosystem: Environmental > Terrestrial > Soil > Tropical forest >... | reverse complement strand
ACAAGAGTGGGTTCACATGTGGGCAGCGGATGTCATCGTCAGGGACCGGGTCGTGCACCTCTGGTTCTCCGACGACCGGTCCGAGGAAGAAAGGCAGGCGTTGCGCGTCGCCGCCGAGAACGTTCCGGGGGTGCGGCAGGTGGAAGAGCACGTCGTACCGGCCCCCGTCTTCCCGTCGTTCTAGCTGGCCAACGACAGCCGCTGGCGTTGCACCAGAACAACCAGCGCCGCTGACAGAGGGTCAGGCGCGACGTTGTACGCGCCGCAGAAAATCGATGAAGATCGCTGCCAGCAAGCCTTCCTTGGCGTTCCAGTCCTCCAACGCCACATCAAGATCGGGACGATCCTCGGTCAGGACCTCGTGATACTCGGCGTTGGGCATCAACCGGTGGGCGATCTGGCCGGGCTCGCGCGGGTGGGTCAGATCGTTACCCGGGATGATGCAAGCGGGCATAGCCATTGAGCGAAGCTCGGCCGCGCTGATGCCGATGACCGGATGGTCCGCCCCCTCGTTGAAGGCTCGGTGCCATTGGCTCATCACGGCGTTGAAGCGCTCCGCACCCATCGACATCAGCCGCTCACGGTTAGCCGGGTTGCTCGCGATCAGCTCGCCAAAGTGCTCGGTGCGGCAGATCGCCTCCATGCCGCCCCGTTCCGCCGCTTCGATGAACTGGGTGTAATAGTTCTGAGCCAGGCGCCTGGCCGCGTAGGCCCCGCCGGTGACCCGCCACAGCAAGAGACCGCGCACATCGGTCGGATGACGCAGCGCCGCCAGTAGAGCGAGCCGGCAGCCCGACGAGCTGCCGCCGATGAACGCGGGAAGCGCGTCGAGTTGCAGCAGCAACTCGTGAAGGTCGGCCGCCCACACCTCATTTTCGGAATCCCCTTCGAACGAAATGCCGGAGGCGCCGCAATTGCGCCGGTCGTAAACCAGCACGCGATTGCCCGCCTCGGCGATCTTCTGCCCAAGCGGCTTTACCCCTTCGAGACCACGCCGCCCGCCGGGTTGGAGCGCCACCCATGGGCCGCGCTCGCCGAAAACTTCGTAATTGATATCGACGCTGCGGGCGGTCGCGATCGGCATGGTTCACCTCCTGGTCGAGATGCGCAATTATGCGATCCTAGCCGACATCGATCGGATACGGCGAGGGATCACCTTGGCGGCAGCATGATACGCGAAGAGCTGATTTTCGTAGCGACTTGCGACATCTCCGGTCTCGTGCGCGGCAAGGGGTTCCCGACCCGCGAGCTGCCGCTGCGCCTGACCAAAGGTGTGGGGTGGACCGGCAGCAATTTGATGATGTCGCCGTTCGGACCGATCTGGGACACACCGTTCGGCACTGCCGGGGATTTCATGATCGTGCCGGACCCGAGCGCCGAAGTGCGGGTCGATTTTGCCGACGGCTCGGCGATCGAGCATTTCTTTCTGGGCGACATCTGCAACACCGACGGCAGTGCCTGGGAATGCTGCCCGCGCGATTTTCTGCGCCGCGCGGTCCGGCAACTCGAAGAGGTGGCCGGCGTCGGCCTCCTCGCCGCGTTCGAGCAGGAGTTCCTCTACACCGGCACATCCGATCGTCCGGGTGACGCGTACGCCCTTGGCGCCTTTCGCCGCCAGGGCAGTTTCGGCGAGAGTTTCATTGCGGCCTTGCGAGCGGCCGGGCCGGTTCCCGACACCTTTCTCGCCGAGTATGGTCCGCGCCAGTTCGAAGTGACGGTGATGCCGCAACCCGCGTTGGCAGCGGCCGATCACGCCGTAATCACCCGCGAGATTGCACGCGCCACCGCGCACCGGCTGGGGCATCGCGTGATCTTCTCGCCCAAGCCCGACCCCGAACTGGTCGGAAACGGGGTGCACGTTCACATGAGTTTAGTGGATGCCGCAGGACGGCCCGCGACCCATTCGCCAGGCCAGCCGATGGATCTCAGCGAACCGGCGCAGCATTTCTTCGCCGGCATGCTGCATCACATGCCAGCGATCTGCGCGATAACCGCGCCCTCTCCCGTCTCATACCTGCGCCTGGTGCCCAACGCGTGGGCGCCGACCGCGATCGATCTGGTGCAGCAGGACCGCGGCGCGAGCCTTCGGATCTGCCCGGTCTTCGCTGCGGCGACGCCGGACCAGGTGATGCGCCAGTTTCATGTCGAGTTCCGCGTCGCCGACGCCTCGGCCAGTCCCTATCTCGCGTTGGCCGCTGTCATTTTTGCCGGGGCCGACGGGATCCGCCGGAGACTTCCCTTACCCCCCGCAGGCGGCAGCCCGGCGTCGCTTCCCCGGTCGCTGCCCGAAGCGCTCGACCGGCTTGCGGCTAGCGAGACGATCGCCGGCTGGTTCGGCCCGACTCATTTTGACGCCTACTTGCGCTTTAAGCGGGTCGAGGCGGAAAAGATGGCGGGGCTTTCCCACCCGGAACTCTGCGCCCGCTACGCCGAGGTCTATTAAATTCAATGGCCGAGACAATACTCGACTCCGACGAACCCGATCCGGTGACCTTCGACAACGAGGCTGGGCGGTCGGTTTTTTTTCTGACTTGCGACCATGCCGGCCGGGCCATCCCCCGCCGGCTCGACAGGCTCGGCTTGCCCGACCACGAGACCCGGCGCCATATCGCCTGGGACATTGGCATCGGCGGTGTCGGACGTCGCTTGTCGCAGCTGCTGGACGCGACGGTGATACTGCAGACCTATTCCCGTCTGGTGATCGACTGTAATCGCGATCCCAAGGTCCCGAGCTCGATTCCAGAGATCAGCGAAACGACTGAGATCCCCGGCAACCTCGGCTTAACGGAAGCGGCTCGCACGGCGCGGACCAATGCAATATTCCGCCCCTACCACGACACGATAGCGGCGGCGCTCGACCGGCGCGCAGCGGCAGACCGCGCCGCAGTACTGGTGGCTCTGCACAGCTTCACCCCGGTCTTCAAGGGTGTCGCTCGCCCGTGGCATGCCGCGGTATTGTACAATCGAGACGCGCGCTTGGCCCTTCCTCTATTTGAATTACTGAACGCCGAAGACGGTCTCGTTGTCGGCAATAACGAGCCTTACCGCGTCACTGATTTGACCGATTTCACGGTTCCGGTGCATGGCGAGCGACGTGGTCTGCCCCATGTCGAGATCGAGATCCGCCAGGACCAAATCACCGACTCAGCCGGCCAGGCTGCCTGGGCCGAGCGCCTAGCGCGTGTGTTGCCGGCCGCATACGCAGAGTTCTTGTGCCGATGATCACACTAAGCCGTGAAGTACCGGTCGACCCAGTCCATGCGGCGCTGCTGATCGTCGATGTCCAGAATTACTGCGCGCATCCCGATGGCACCGGCTCTCACAAGCTCGATGCGCAGCAGCACCGTTATCTGTTCGGCAGCCTGCGCGAAACCGTGCTGCCCAATCTGCAGCTTCTGCAGTTAGCCTGCCGCCGCGCGCGCATCGAGGTCGTCTACGCGGCGTCGAGAACATGACCCGGGACGGTCGCGACCGCAGCCTCGACTACAAGATCTCGGGGATCGACGTGCCACGCGGCTCGTGGGACGCGCAGATCCTGGACGAAATCGCCCCGGGTGCGGATGAGATGGTTTTCCGGAAAACGTCCAGCAGCGTCTTCATCTCGACCAATATCGATTATGTATTGCGCAACCTCGGGGTGCGCTCGCTGATCGTGGCGGGAATGATGACCGACCAGTGCGTCGAAAGTGCGGTGCGCAACGCCTGCGACCTTGGGTATCTCGTAACGCTGCTGACTAACGCCTGCGTCACCGAGAGCGCCGAGCGCCACCACCAGGCCCTCGTTGGCATTCGCGGCTATTGCCGCCAGTGCCGCACTGATCAGCTTCTAGCTGAGATAGAAGCGCTCACCGGACCGCGTTGACGCGAAGCCTAGCTGTTCCCGTCACGAAAACCCGCGTGGCAACAGGTCTACGTTGATCGCCTTTCCACTGGTGCCCGCTTCCCAAAGGGGAAAGGCACGGTATCGTGCCAGCCGTGCAGCCATTGCAGTCCGTTGCCCAGTTATCGATATTGACAGGGTAATAGTGGCCCCGCTAGGTGCATGAAAATGTCGACCACCCAGGTGCTGATCCATCTTCCGGACCAGCTCGTCAGGCGGTGCAAACGCCGTATTTCGGTGCGACAGCGCAGCAGGTTCATTCAGCGGCTGGTCGAAGACGCTCTGCCCCTCGAGGTTGGGGGCGATGACAATCCCCTGTATCAGGCCGCGCTCGCCCTCGAGAAAGAACACGAGCTGGCATCAGAAATGGCCGAGTGGAGGCTGCCACGATCGAGGACGGCCTTGGCGATGGCAAGAACGCCAGTCAGTGACCCATGGAGGCGCTCGTCCGCCGCGAATCGCCCGGCGATATCTGGTGGGTCAATCTCGATCCGGGCTCGGGGCGGCGAGATCCGCAAAACGCGCCCGGCTGTGGTGGTGACGGCGAACATCCGCGAGGATCGCGACAACACTGCAGCTCACAACCCTAATTCGATCGGGCTCTGCCTCTCCTCAATACGACCTTGGCATGCCGAGTACGTGCTGGCCGATATAGGCGAGGATCAGATTGGTCGAGATCGGGGCCGTCTGGTAGAGGCGGATCTCGCGCCATTTGCGCTCGATGTCGTATTCGCGGGCAAAGGCAAAGCCGCCATAGGTCGTCATCGTCGCCTCGGCGGCGCGCCATCCCGCTTCGGAAGCTAAAAGCTTCGCCATATTGGCGTCAGCACCGCATTCCTGACCGGCGTCGAACAATGCCGCCGCGCGGCGGCAGATCATGTCGGCGGCTTCGAGCTCGGCATAGGCCCGCGCCAATGGGAACTGCACTCCCTGGTTCTGGCCGATCGGCCGGTCGAAGACAACGCGCTCCTTGGCGTATTCAATGCCTTTGTTGAGCAGCCAGCGGCCGTCGCCGATGCATTCTTGGGCAACCAGAATGCGCTCGGCATTCATCCCGTCGAGGATGTAGCGGAAGCCCCTGCCCTCCTCCCCGATCAGATTCTCAGGCGGCACTTGGAGGTTATCGAAAAACACCTCGGTAGTGTTGTGGTTGATCATCGCCTCGATCGGGCGGATCTCGACGCCGTGGCCGAGGTTCTCACGCAGATCGACAAGAAACACCGAGAGCCCGTCAGTGCGTCGCTTGACCTCGTCGACCGGTGTCGTGCGCGCTAACAGCAGCATCAGGTCGGAGTGCCGGGCGCGCGAGGTCCACACCTTCTGCCCGTTGATCACATAATGGTTGCCCTGCTTGACCGCCCGGGTCTTGAGCTTGGTCGTATCCGAGCCGGTCGTCGGCTCCGTCACCCCGAACGCCTGCAGCCGCAATTCGCCCGACGCAATTTTTGGTAGATAGCGCCGCTTCTGCTCCTCGCTCCCGTGCCGCAACAGGGTGCCCATGATGTACATCTGCGCGTGGCCTTGGCTCGCGGTGCAGCCGGACGCGTTGATTTGCTCCAGAATTACGGCCGCCGCCCTCAGCGGGAGCCCCGACCCCCCGTATTCTTCGGGGATCAGCGAACCGAGAAACCCGCTCTGCGTCAGCTCGGCGATGAACTCGGTCGGATAGGCTTGCTCCGCCTCCAATTTGCGCCAATAGGCGCCGGGATAGCGCTCGCAGATCTTGTGCACCGCTTCGCGCAACTCGGGATAATCATCGCCGAGGGCGACCATGGTCGGCAGCTCGCTCACCCTACCCTCCTCTTTACGCGGATCGATCAAGATAGCCGTGCTGCGAAAGCTTTGCACCACACAGGCGCAGAGGGCGCTAGGGTATCGTGTCGTTCGGCTGGCCACTCCATTACGATTATCACTATCTTAGAATTGCCAAATTCATATGACATATTCTCGGCCGATGGCGGCACCCGGAACCGACACCGGATCGAAAGACAGTTTCAACTTAAAGGAGAGTGTTTGCTGCAGATTTGCTGCAGGTGCAGTAACAGGTAATAAATCACTCAACTCTTCATTGCGGCCGTCCCCAACTAGCCGAAAGCCCGAAGTCTGCTTCTGTGTTAATCAGGAGGGCTAAGGTACAGGAGGTCCGATGTCCAGCACTCGCCCGCTCTCCGGTGTGACCGTGATCGAAATCGGTCACAGCGTCGCTGCACCCTATGCCGGGATGATCCTCGGCGAGCTCGGAGCCGAAGTCGTCAAGGTCGAGAACCCGAAAGGAGGCGACCCCTGCCGAGGCTGGGGCCCGCCCTTTACCGGCGACACCGCAACCGCGTTTCATGCCTTCAACCGCGCCAAGCGCGGCATCACGATCGATCTCGCCGATCCGGTGCAGGTCGATGAGCTTCGGGCGCTGATCCACGACAAGGCCGATGTGCTGATACATAACCTCAAATACGGCACGCTCGACCGCTACGGGCTCTCGGCCGAGTTGCTCACCACCGAAAACCCGAGCCTCGTCTGGTGCAATCTCGGCGCCTTCGGGTCGACCGGGCCATTACGAGATCGGCCCGGCTACGACCCGATGATGCAAGCTTATGGCGGGCTGATGAGCCTGCTGGGCGAAGACGGGCGGCCGCCGGTCCGGGTTGGCGTCTCGATCATCGACATCGCCACCGGGATGTGGTCGGTGATCGGCATCCTCGCGGCGCTGCAGGAGCGCCAGCGCACCGGGCGCGGCGGGGTGGTTGACACCTCGCTGTACGAGACCACGCTCGCCTGGATGGCCCTGCCGATCTCGGCCTATCTAGCGAATGGCGAAATCCCGAGGCGGCATGGCTCGGGCCTCGAGCAGATCGTCCCTTATCAGGCATTTGAAACTGCCGACGGTTTTATGATGGTGGCCGCCGGCAACGACAATTTGTTTCGCCGGCTGTGCGCCGCGATCGGCCGTCCGGGTCTAGCCGAACAATCGCGATTTCGCACGAATGCCGAGCGCGTCCTAAATCGGCGGGAGCTCGTCCCGATCCTGAGCGACCTTTTCCGGACGGCACCGATGGCGGTCTGGGCCGAACGTCTCGATGCTGCCGGCATCCCGAATAGTCCGATCCAAACCCTCGACAGGGTGGTCAGCGACGCGCAGACCGAGGCACTCGGGATCATCCAGCAATGGGCGGGAAGCCCTGCCTTGTCGCTCGTCGGATTGCCGCTGTCCTTCGACGGCACCCGCCCAGCCTTTGCCAAGACGGCGCCCCGGCTCGGCGAGGACAATGCTGAAACTGTCCGCCACGCTCTATGATTTGCCGCCGGCGGGGCTTGATCGCCGCCTCTTTAGGGGTGGCGTTGACCTCCTGTGCCCAGCTCGCGCCACAGCAGCCTGCCGGCGCACTCGTCGAGGTTCGCGAAGATTCGTCGCACCGGTTCATCACGTTCATCGGCCCGAAAGCCCAGCACACGCCCCCCTTTCTCGGCGTCCCGGAGACGAATTTCTACTGCCTGCGCAGCTTTGTCGATCGCCAAACCGGCGAGACCGCGCATCAGCTCTATGTCACCGATAGCTATTTCGGCGCCGAGCGCGGCTGGAACGCGGCCCACGACAGCTCGGGCGCTCCGTTGCCGTTTGTCGCCATCGGCGATGACGAGATCACCTGCGATGCCGGCTGCTCTTATGTCGAGGAATTTGCCGCAAAGCTGCCGGACAGCACTTTGCGGGCAAGCCCAGCTGACCTTGCGGTTACCTTCTCGTCGCGTTCAGGCGACGAGAAGACGACCGTCGTCCCGGCCGCACAGATCACCGCCCAGCTTACGGCGATCGACGCAAGACGCACTTTCGCGGAGCCGGCTGCGGCGGACGGCCAGCCCATCGCGGTGAAGCGATCAGCGGCTCACTAAATGAGATACACTGACCGCGTACGGTCAGGAGGAGGCTGAGCATGAAATTCGGACTGTTTGGCGGGGCAAGGGCCCGCGGCGGACCGGCCGGCGACAGCTACGCCTATCACGACTTCATCAATTATGTGGTGGAGGCAGAGCGGCTCGGCTTTTCGAGCGTCTTTCTGGTCGAGCACCATTTCACCGGGTTTGGCCAGGTCTCGGCGTCGATGAACCTGTTAAGCTACCTAGCGGCCCGCACCGAGCGCATCCGCCTCGGCACCGCCGTTGTCGTATTGCCCTGGCACAACCCGATCCTCGTCGCCGAGCAGGCCGCCACACTCGATCTGTTGTCGAACGGCCGGTTGGATTTCGGGGTCGGCAAGGGGTACCGGAGCTATGAGTTTTCGGGGTTCTGCATCGCGCCCGAGGAGGCGACCGAGCGGTTCGACGAGGCAATGGAGGTGATCCGCAAGGCGTGGACGACACAGGGCCGGTTCTCTTATCAGGGCAAGCGCTGGCGGTTCGACAACGTCGTGGTCGAGCCGAGCCCGATCCAGCAGCCGCATCCGCCATTCTGGCTCGGCGCCGGCAGCGGCGAGTCGATCCGCCGTGCCGCGCGCGAAGGCTACAATCTGCTGCTCGACCAGATCGCGCCCACTGATCTGGTCATCGACCGCGTCACGACCTTTCGCGAGGAATGCGAGCGGATCGGCCGGCCTTACGACCCGACGACGGTTGGTGTGACCCGAGGGCTGCAGATCGTGCACAATGAGGAGGAGCGCAAGCGAGCGATCGTCACCCGCCGAAATGTGCTCAAAAACATCGGCGACCTCGCCCGCGGTCCGGGTGCCGAGCATTATGCCCACATCAAGGAGGACGAGGAGTCATTCGTGCTCGACGACGCACCCTTGCTTGGCACGCCGGAGGAGATTATCGCGCGGTTGAAGCGCCTCGAGGCGGGTGGGGTCGATAATGTGTTGTTCGCGGCCCCGGGTGCTTCGGTCGCCGGCCTGCGAACTTTTGCCGAGGAGATCATGCCGGCTTTCGACCGCGAGCCGATGGCCCTCGCCCAGGTATGAGAAGGCGGCGATGATGCATGTACGAGCAGCGACCGGACCGGCGGTAGCGCAGCGGCAAACCGCGCTCGCGGACTTGCCGGAATGGGACCTCTCCGACCTCTATTCCGGTCGCGACAGTGAGGCACTGAAGCGCGACCTCGTTCAGCTCGCCAGCGACGCCGAAGCCTTTCGCGAGCGCTACCAGGGGCATCTCGCCGATCTGTCGGGCGCGGCACTAGGCGCTGCTATCGAAACTTACGAGCGCTTGCAGGAGCAGAGTGGACGGATCATCGGCTACGCTTCGCTGGTCCATGCTGGTGATCTCGCCGATTCCGAAATCGGCCGCTTCTTCCAGACAATGCAGGAGCGGATCAACGCGGTTTCGACGACACTCCTATTCTTCACCCTCGGGCTCAACCGCATCAACGACGCCGATCTCGCGGCCAAGCAAGCCGATCCGGCGCTCGCGAGGTACCGCCCGTGGCTGCGCGACACCCGCGCCTTCCGACCCCATCAGCTTTCGGACGAGATCGAGAAGCTGCTGCACGAGAAATACGTCACCGGCCGCGCCGCATGGACGCGACTCTTCGACGAGACCATCGCCAATCTGAGATTCCCGATCGGCGATAAGGAGCTGACCGAAGCTGAGGCGCTCAATCTCTTGTCGGACCGCGACCGCGAAACCCGCCACGAGGCGGCACTCGTCATCGGCGACGTCTTGGGGAAGAACGCGAGAACCTTCGCGCTGATCACCAACACGTTGGCCAAGGACAAGGAGATCGAGGACCGCTGGCGCCGGTTCGCGCGCCCGATCTCGTCGCGCAATTTGGCGAACTTTGTCGAGGACGAGGTGGTCGATGCGCTGATCGCTGCGGTGCGCGACAGCTACCCGCGCTTGGCGCACCGTTATTACAAGCTCAAGGCCGGTTGGTTCGGGGTCGCGCAACTGCCGTTCTGGGACCGCAACGCGCCGTTGCCCGAGGACGAGGACCGTGAGATCCCCTGGTGCGAGGCAGAGGAGACGGTACTGTCAGCCTATGGGGCCCTCTCGCCAGAGCTCGCCGCGATCGGCAGGCGCTTCTTCGCGGGACGCTGGATCGACGCACCGGTGCGACCGGGTAAGGCTTCGGGCGCCTTTGCCCATCCGACAGTACCGAGCGCGCACCCCTATCTGTTACTCAATTATCAAGGGCGGGTGCGCGATGTGATGACCTTGGCGCACGAGCTCGGCCACGGCGTTCACCAAGTTCTTGCCGCCAAGCAAGGTTACCTGATGGCCGACACGCCGCTGACCCTTGCCGAAACCGCCTCGGTTTTTGGCGAGACGTTGACGTTTCGCTCATTGCTCGCGCGCGAGATCGATCCGCGGCGGCGCAAGATCATGCTCGCCGCCAAGGTCGAGGATATGCTGAACACGGTAGTCCGCCAGATTGCGTTCGCCAGCTTCGAGATCAAAGTTCATGACGAGCGCCGCGAAGCTGAGCTGACACCCGATAAGCTCGGCGAGATTTGGCTCGAGGTTCAGCGCGAGAGCCTCGGCCCTGCGCTGAGTCTCGACGACCCCTACCGGTATTACTGGACTTATATTCCGCATTTCATTCATACGCCGTTCTACGTTTATGCTTACGCATTCGGGGACTGTCTGGTGAACTCGCTCTACGCAGTCTACCAGGACGCCCATCAGGGCTTTGCCGAGAAATATCTGGAGTTATTAAAAGCCGGGGGGACCTTGCGTCACGGAGACCTTCTGGCGCCGTTTGGCCTCGATGCGGCCAACCCCTTCTTCTGGTCGAAAGGCCTGTCGGTGATCGCCGGGTTTATCGACGAGCTTGAGCAGCTGCGCTGACCAACTTGCGGTGACAGACGACAACTCCTTTTCGGGGCGAGTTCGCCGCTACGCCCAGGTGTCGACCGCTATGGGCGGACTCGCCGCGCGACTCGCGGGCGAGCGTTATCTCGGCCTCAACCTCGACCGCGGACGCCACGCTGCTGAGTTGAAGGCGGCGCTCGGCGGCATCAAGGGGCCGCTGATGAAAGTGGCGCAGCTCTTGGCGACGATCCCCGATGGGCTCCCAAAGGAGTACGTGCAGGAACTCGCCCAACTGCAGGCGAACGCGCCCGCGATGGGTTGGCCGTTTGTCAGACGGCGCATGGCAGGTGAGCTCGGCTTCGCCTGGGAAACCAAGTTTCGCAGTTTCGCCAAGACGGCGGCACGCGCCGCTTCGCTCGGCCAAGTGCACCGGGCCACCGCACTCGACGGCAGACCGCTCGCCTGCAAGCTGCAATACCCCGACATGGCTTCGGCGGTTGAGGCCGATCTGCGGCAGTTGAAGCTCGCGATGGGTCTTTACGAGCGCTACGACCGAGCGGTCACGACTGCCGAGATTCATGCCGAAATCGCGGACCGGCTGCGCGAGGAGCTCGATTACCGGCGCGAGGCCGCGCATATGCGGCTTTACGGCGAGATCCTGCGGGGCGAGCCCGGGGTCGCGGTGCCGGTACCGCTGCCCGAACTTTCAACCCGCCGCCTGTTGACGATGACCTGGCTCGACGGAGCACCCATTCTCGATGTTTCGAAAGCACCACTAGTGGAACGCAATCAGATCGCGTTGCGGATGTTCCGGATCTGGTACGTGCCTTTCTATTATTACGGGGTCATTCACGGCGACCCGCATCTCGGCAATTACACGGTGGCGCCGGAGCGGGCCGTCAATCTGCTCGATTTCGGCTGCATCAGGGTCTTCCACCCCTCATTCGTGCGCGGTGTCATCGATCTCTACCATGCATTGCAGCGCGACGATCGTGACCTCGCCGTTCATGCCTACCAGAGCTGGGGGTTCGGCAGTCTGTCGCGTGAGATGATCGAGGTGCTCAATCGCTGGGCCTTGTTCGTTTATGGTCCGCTGCTCGACGATCGCGAACGGCTGATCCAGGAAAGGCGGAGCGGGGCTTACGGGGCCAGCGTGGCAGAGGGCGTCCACCGCGATATCCGCCGTCTGGGCGGGGTCAGACCGCCGCGCGAATTCGTCTTTATGGATCGCGCCGCGATCGGGCTTGGCTCGGTGTTTATGCACCTCAGGGCCGAGATCAACTGGTACCGGCTCTTCCACGAACTGATCGACGATTTCGACGAAGCGGCGCTCACCACCCGCCAGCGTTCGGCGCTTATCGCAGCCGGCGTACCATTGCCAATTCCCTCAACGAGAAAGCCGCAATGATCCAGCGCGCGCTCATTTCGGTCAGCGACAAGACGGGGTTGGTCCCTTTCGCCGCCGCGCTGGTCGCGCGCGGTGTCGCGCTGATCTCGACCGGAGGGACGGCGCGGACACTCACGGCGGCCGGGCTGCCCGTCACCGAGGTGGCCACGGTCACCGGCTTCCCCGAGATGCTGGATGGCCGGGTAAAAACTCTGCATCCGGCGATCCACGGCGGGCTCCTGGCGCGGCGCGACCGGCCCGATGATGTCGCCGCTCTCGGCGAGCGGGGAATAGCGCCCATCGACCTCGTCGTCTGCAACCTCTACCCCTTTGCCCAAACGGTCGCCTCCGGAGCCAAGGCCGCTGATTGCATCGAGAGCATCGATATCGGCGGCGTAGCATTGATTCGTGCCGCCGCCAAAAATCGCGACGCTGTTACCGTGGTAACCGATCCTAGTGATTACGAGTCGGTGCTCGCCGAGATCGAGGCCCAGTGCGGATCGATCGGGGCGACCATGCGTTGGCTGTTGGCCCGCAAGGCCTATGCCCTGACGGCCGTGTACGACGCGGCTATCGCTGAATGGATGGGGCGGGAGGAAGGGGTTGCGTTTCCCGAGACGACAGTCCTAACCGGCCATCTGGCGCAGCAATTGCGCTACGGCGAGAACCCGCATCAAGCAGCAGCTTTCTACCTTACAGGTAGCGGGCGGATCGGGTTAGCGACGGCGCGGCAGCTCCAGGGTAAGGAGCTGTCCTATAACAACTATAGCGATGCCGATGCCGCCTTTGAGCTGGTGGCCGAGTTCACAGTGCCCGCGGTCGCGATCGTCAAACACGCCAACCCGTGCGGCGCCGCGATCGGTGAGACCTTGCGCGAAGCCTGGAACAAAGCGCTGGCTTGCGATCCGGTCAGCGCCTACGGCGGCGTAGTAGCGCTGAACCGCCCTCTTGACGCGGCAACCGCCGAGGCAATCGGCCGTCTTTTTATCGAGGTCGTCATCACCCCTGACGTGACGAAAGAGGCCGCTGCAATTCTCGCCCGGAGAACGACGCTGCGGTTGCTGGTGACCGGAGGCGTGCCGGACCCTGCAGCGGCGGGCAAAAGTTTTCGCTCGGTGTCGGGCGGAATCCTCGTCCAAGAGCGCGACCGGCTCTTTGTCGGATCGGACGCGCTTCGCACGGTGACCCGCCGGGCGCCGAGCGAGGCCGAGATCGCCGACCTGCTCTTCGCCGACAAAGTGGTGAAGCACGTCAAGTCGAACGCGATCGTCTTCGCCCACGGTGGCACGACAGTCGGAGTCGGCGCCGGTCAAATGAATCGAGTGGACGCAGTAAAGATCGCCGCCGCGCGAGCAGCCGAGATGGCCCTGGCGGCGGGACTGTCGCAATCGCCGACCGTCGGCTCGGTGCTCGCCTCGGACGCTTTTTTCCCGTTCGCCGACGGGATCGAAGCGGCGATCGGAGCCGGGGTCACGGCGGTCATTCAGCCCGGCGGCTCGATCCGCGACGCTGAGGTTATTGCTGCGGCGGACGCTTCCGGCATCGCCATGGTTATCACCGGTATGCGTCACTTTCGGCATTAAAGACGATGTCGTGACCAGCAAAAACTTATGACCCGTAAGAGTAATAGTAATGAGTGGCTCACTTGTGCTACTTTTGGAGTAAAGCTGTCTTAGCGGATCCAAGGAGTAACGCGCATTCCGGGGATCGAAAGCGCCGCGACGCGAAGCACCATCCTCGTCGTCGATGATGATCCGGCCATCCTCGCATATGCGGGTGGAGTATTAGAGGAATGTGGCTATGCCGTACTTACGGCGGCACCAAATGGGCCAAGCGCGCTGGTAATGCTGCGCAATAATGACCGGATCGATTTGTTGTTCACCGATCTGGTGATGCCGGGATTCGATGGCGTGGAATTAGCGCGTCGGGCCGGTCAAGAAGTTCCCGGCCTCAAGGTGCTGTTCACTAGCGGTTATTCGACAGATCCGGCCCCCAGGGGGCGCCTGCTTAAGAAGCCCTATAGACCGCAACAGCTCGCCGGCGCGATCGCCGCCGCACTCACCAGGTAAATGGGGTCGATTAGGCGTCGGGTAGATCGTCATCGCGTCTTTAGTAACTCCATGGCGACTACATCGACCGGCCAGAACAACGCGGCGGAGTAGGCGACTGGCAGTTCGGTATACCTGATCGTTCGGTCGGCGCTGCGGACATCGACGATCCAGTGATAGGCGAAATCGACGCAGGCCGCCGCCCCGTAGAGCCAAAGCCCGATCAGCCAAGCTCGCCGACGCATGCGCTCGTCAGACGACGCGAAAATTCTTGAACTGCCACGGATCCTCGCGGTCGAGATCTTCGGCAAACAGGTTCTCGCGATTATCAAGCGGTGTCCAGTCACCACGAACCCCGATTACCTCGCCGAGGTAGGGTTTCGCGATCTCGAGCACGCGCTCGAAATCCATTTCCTCAGGCTCGACAATGCCCTGGCGCGGATGCTCGAGTGCCCAGATGAGGCCGGCGAGCACCGCCGCGGTGACCTGCAGCGAGGTCGCGTTGTTATGCGGCGCTGCCCGCCGCGCCTCGGCGATCGTCAGACGCGAGCCAAACCAATACACCCCCATCGGCGGACCCATCAGCAGCACCCCGAGTTCATCAGTGCCGCTGAAGATTTCGTCCATCATTAGTCGCTTGAGGCGCTGCAGCCGCCAGTTTTTGCCGGCGAATTCGTGCAGGCTAAGTACCGCGTCGTCGCACGGGTGATAGGCGTAATGGCAGGTGGGGCGGCTGCGCACACAGTCGCCATCCCTCAGGGTCAGATAATCGGCGATCGAAATGGATTCGCCGTGGGTGATCAGAAACCCATGATAAGGACCTTCGAGCGGCGTCCAGCTGCGTACACGGGTTGCCGCGCCGCGCCGCAACAAGTAAATCGCCGCACCGCAACCGAAATCATGGCGGCGTCCATCCTTCGGGAAATGCCGTTCATGGGTGCCCCAGCCGAGTTCCGCCGGCTGCGATCCTTCGCCGACGAACCCATCGATCGACCAAGTGTTGACGAACTCGCCCGGCTCCTTGGGGATTGCCGCGACCTGCGTGTCTCGCTCAGCGATATGGATAACCTTAACTCCGAGTTGTTCGGCTAACAAGGCCCAATCGGTTCGCTCGCTCGGGGCAGAGGGCCCAAGCCCCGATGCCTGGGCGAGATCGATCAGCGCCTGCTTGACAAAATGCGAGACGAGCCCCGGATTAGCGCCGTGAGTGAGCACCGCTGTGGGCCCGCTGGGATAACGCGCACGGAGCGCCAGCGCACTCTCGCGAAGGGCGTAATTCGAGCGAGCCGCAGGTGGCAAGCTGGGATCGGTATAACCGCCTGGCCAAGGCTCAATGCAAGTGTCGAGATAAAGCGCATCATTGTTCTGACACAACTCGATCAGCGCGACGCTGGACACGTCGACGGAGACGTTGAGAAGAAAATCACCGCGGCCGACCCTGGATTCGAGTATCTCCCGATAGTTCTGATGGGTCAAAGCTGTTTCGATAAAGCGTATGCCGTATTCAGCGGCAACAGGATGACCGCGCGGCTCGGCCGTAATGATGGTGATTTGATTGGGATCAATCTCGAGATGACGCAGCAGCAAGGGCAGAACGCCTTGGCCAATGCTGCCGAAGCCGACGATAACGAGCCGCCCCGGGAACGCGACGTGCTTTTTGTCGAACATAGCAATCGAACGATGATCGGACTGACGAGACCCCTAGGTTCAGAGTATGGGGTTGTCAAGCCAAGCACCGTCAATGTTCCCGACGGCAGTAAAATGAGAATCCCTTCGAGCGAGGGAATTGTATCGGCGCGCAGCTCGGTTACTGTGCAGCCGCCTTCATGGAGACAGCAGGATATGTTCATAATGGCAGCCGCAATTTTCCTCAGCGTGACCCTGTTGCCGGTGGCAGCGTCCGCCCAGGCGAAAAGCAGCAAGGGTGCCGGGTACGAGCAGCTGAACCTGTTCGGCGAGGCGTTCGAGCGGATTCGCCAGGATGCGGTCGAGCCGGTCACCGAAGCGAAGCTGATCGGAGCGGCAATCGCCGGCATGCTGTCCGGCTTGGACGCACGTTCGGCCTACATCAGCGAAGCGGCATTTCGCGCCTCACAAACGCCCGCGAACGACGATGCCGCGACCCTCGGACTCACGGTGACGATCGACAGCGGTCAGTTGAAGGTGATTTCGCCAGAGGACGGATCGCCGGCGGCGCAGGCCGGGATTAGGCCGGGCGACGTCATCTTCACGATCGGCAAGGAGCCGGTTTACGATCTGACCTTGGGAGAGGCCGAGCAGAAGCTGCGCGGCCCGGCGGGCAGCGAAGTCCAACTGACCCTGCGGCGCGGCGCCGAGAAGCCGATCGATCTGACACTCAAGCGC
>Ga0310914_10001215_pt1 | contig 16437 bp, 16 predicted proteins | sample GREbulkMGAN108_FD_203450 | JGI IMG/M metagenome (GOLD analysis project Ga0310914, IMG submission 203450) | Lab enrichment of tropical soil microbial communities from Luquillo Experimental Forest, Puerto Rico - GRE.bulkMG.AN108 | ecosystem: Environmental > Terrestrial > Soil > Tropical forest >... | reverse complement strand
TAGAACCGGATTGTATCCGCGGGATCATATTCGCGCCACTTGTCGTACGGATTTTGCTGCAGCGTCTGAAAGGCATAGTCGTAGCGCGGTGTGAAGCCGCCCTCGACCAGCTGCCGCGCTGCTTCTGCCGGATTAGTTGCGCAAAGATCTGTAATCTTGAGCACCGCGCGCAGAACGCGCTTCGCTGCAACCAGGTGCGTGCGGACAAAATCGGCATTGCCGGCGAGCATGCAGCAGTAATAGTCTGACCACGGGCGGTCCGCTGTGGTGCTGAGTATCACGCGACCGACACGACGCGTATGCAGTTCTTGGGGCTCTGGAGGAAACCCAAGGAAGGCGTCGATCTTCCCTGCGGCGAACAGTTCGAGCGGCTTCAGCTTCCGGTCGGTAACCCACTGAAAATCGTTTTCGGGATCGAGGCCGACATTAGCCGCCATCAGCTTTAGCAAGGCTGGCGATGCAGTTTCGAGGCCGACGCTCTTGCCCTTCAGTTCTGGCACGCTCCGGATGCCTTCTCGAGCGAACAATTCGTAACAGCCGACATGCACCCCACCCAGGACCGTTATCGGTGACCCGGCATCGATTTCAAGGATCTGACCGAGCCCGAAGCTGACAGCGAAATCCGCAGTCCCGCGCGCGATCGGTTCCAATGTCCGGACCGCTGACGCCTCGACATAGCCGATTTCGCTGAACCCCTCGGCGCGCAACGTTTCTTGTAGATAATACTGCGGAAAGACACAAATCGACGCGTTCCTCGCGAACCGGATAGTGCGAGTCTCGGGCAGTTCGTCCGCCAGCGCGGCAGGACAAACGCCCATCAGCGTGGCCCCCGCCAGCGGCAAAGTGCTGAGAAATCGGCGTCGCGTTTGTGGCGGTGTCATCGCCAAATTCCTCCCTGTCCAGAGCCCGCGCCGGGCGCGAGGCTGCCGCAGCCGCCGTTCAACCACGGTGCGGCCGAGGAGAGCTGGTAGACTTTGTTATCCCAATCTTATTCTGTGGTCGGTGTGTGTCCAACCACCATCGCAGGCCCGCCGATCGACGTGCCGCCGGCTTCACCAGACGGCCTCGAGACCGAGATGCGCGAACACTTCGTGACGAAGTTCCGCCAGGTGGGCGTCGCCGCGGTGGCGGGGATAGGACAGGGGGTTGACGATCTCGGTCTTGATCTGCGCAGGGCGCTCGCTCAACACGATGACCCGGCCGGCGAGGAACAGTGCTTCTTCCACATCGTGGGTAACCAACAAGGCAGTGAAGCCCACTCTTTGCCACAGCGACACGAGCTCGCCCTGCATCATGATCCGCGTCAGCGAATCGAGCTGACCCAAGGGCTCGTCGAGAATAAGCAGCTTTGGATCGTTGACCAGCGCACGGGCCAAAGCCGCGCGTTGCGACATGCCGCCCGAAAGCTGATGCGGGTAAGCATTGGCAAAGCCCGCGAGCCCGACCAGACGCAAAGCGTCTTCGATGCGTTCGCGATGGGTGCCAAGCAGCCCACGCGCCTCCAGTCCGAGCGCAACATTGCTCCACACTGTCCGCCACGGATAAAGCGTGGGGTCCTGAAAGACCACAACCCGCGAGGGATCCGGTCCTTCAATTGCCTCGCCGTCTACGAGTAGCGAACCGACGCTCGGCGTGTTTAGCCCGGCGACCAGCCGCAGCAACGTCGACTTGCCGCACCCGCTCGGCCCCAGCAGGGCCACAAACTCGCCACGGCCAATGTGCAAGCTGATCCGGTCCAATACCGGCAACGGTTTTCCCTCCAAGTCGAAGTGATGGCTCACTTCGCGGAGTGTCAGCGTTGCCCCATGGACCGGACTGTTGCTTAGCGATTGCGACCTTTCCAGGCCAGCGGGAGCGACTACCACCGCACCAGACCCTTCTGCCAAGCCAGCAATCGGTCGCGCAGCCGGAACAACAGTGTGATCAGCCCGGAGCACAAAAATGCCATGATCAGCAGCGCCGCGTACATATTTGCGTAGGCCGCCCAACCCTGGGCCCATTGCATATACCAGCCAAGGCCCGCCTTCACGCCCAACATCTCGGCAACGACCAGAACGGCAAATGACGTGCCGAGGCCCATGAACAGACCTACGAACACGTGCGGCATTGCTGCCGGAATCGCAACCTTGAGCACCAGGAAGCGCTGGCTTGCTCCCAATGTCCGCGCAATATCGTAGTAAGCGCTGTTCACACCGGCGATCCCCGACCAGGTGAGCACCGTGACCGGGAACCCGGTGGCCAGCGCAATTAGAAATATGCTTGCGCTAAAACTTGAGGGGAATACGAAGAAGGCTAGCGGCAACCAGGCTGTCGCCGGCAAGGGACCAATAAACCGTAAGATCGGATGAATCCAATACGCGGCGATCCGCGACCAGCCAATCGCTACGCCGGTCAGGAACCCGATTGCGGCACCGAGAAGGTAACCGGTCGCCAGCAGGCGGAAAGAGGCGAGGATGCCGGCGCCAAGCAATGCCCTGTCGTCGATTACGACTTCGAGGATAGCCTGTGGCGGTGGGAAAAACGGCAGCGGGAGCAGACCGAGCTTTGCCGTGACGGCTTCCCAAACGGTCAGAAAGAGAGCAAACGCCACCAGCCACGGCGCGGCCCGCCGCACGCGCCCTATGCCGGTAAATCGAACCCCGGCAATGGCCGCCAGTGCGAGGGCAATAGCCAATACCCCGCATAGGGCAGCAAAGTCGTCGGTGTAGCCCCAATCGCTTCCGGGCCTGTCGGGCCAGAGCGCTGTGATCAAGGCGGCCACAAGCCACGCCGTCGCTGCTGCCAGGCCGCCGATCAACGATCGAGGGGTCGGGCTCGTAAGTAAACCGAAACCTAGTTTGTGCTCGTCCGTTACTTTATCGGCGACGGCGCTCATTGCAGCTTCGCTGGCTGGTCTCAACTCATAACGTCGAGATAAATCCGCTCGGCGAACTTGGCTGAATCGGTGCTCTTCTTGATGACGTTCACCGCCTTGAGTTCCTCGGTGTAGAGTAAAAGCTGCTTCTTGAGCGTCGCCCCGATGGGATGATTGTGGTGAATATGGCTGCGATACATAGCGGCAAGATCCTCGACGGGTCCTTTGCCGCCGTAGCCTGAATACACTGCAGCGGCATCGGCGGGATCGCCAGCGACCCGGTCTGCGCCCTCCACTATCGATCGTGTCAACGCGGCGGCGACCGGTAATTCGCTGCGGATGAGGCTGCCGCGTATCGCGAGAACACAGCAGGTGCGGTCGGCGAATTCACCAGTTAGGTTAGTCGCAATTTCATTTAGCTTGCCTTCCTTGAGCCATAGATATGGAAGCGGATCGATCTCGGCGAGCGCCTGCACTTCGCCCTTGTCGACGGCGAGCGCGAGCAGATTGGCTGGATACTGGCGCCACTCGACGTCCTGAACCGGGTCGATGCCATTCTTTGCCAGGAAGATCGCAGAGAAGTTCTTTGCCGGGCCGGCCTGGTCGCTGATCCCGATCGACTTGCCGTGCAGCGATTGCAGACTGTCGATATTCGCAGCCTTGGAGCCGAGGAGCCGTATGCAGCCCCCGTGCACGCCGGTAGTGATCCGAACGTCAAAGCCTTGCTCCAGCGGCTTGAGCCAGCGCAGGGCCAACCCCAAACCGGCATCGGCCTTGCCGGTCGCAATCGCCTCTAGCAATTGGTCGGTCGTCCCGCCGAAATTAACGAATTCGACATCAAGGTTGTGACTGGCGAAGATACCGCGTTCTTTTGCAATCGGGGCGGCGACCGTGCAGGCCGCGTTTGCATTCCAGGCGAGCTTGACTTGACGCGGCGGGCCCTGCAGCGGTTCGCTGCTCCCGGCGGCTCGACAAATGAGAGCCTTACCAGGAATATAAGCCGGCGGGGTCAGCGCGCGGGCCGCTCCGAGAATTCCGAACGGCGCCGCTGCCCCAAAAGCGCCGGCCAAAGAGAGGAGCGACCGGCGCGAGAATCCCCGTCGCTTCGCTTGCGGCAAACCCTGCATCACGCTCTTGCTGATTTCGCGTATTTCCATGGTGTCCCCCCAAAACCGCGTACGGATCGAATAGACCGTCGGCACCGAGCCGGTTCGCGCAACGCCTTGGGCCGACTCCCTTTTCGATTATCCGAGGCTGTCTGTCCCACAAGTGTGAAGCGGTTCACACTCGCAAAAAAATCGCCGGGGATAGCGCCGCGACTGTGGCTTAAGCTCTTGAGAACCATCTCGCCCGACCTGCTCGGAGCGTCGCTGCCCGCATCTGATCGCCCGATGACCGATCTGAACAAGATTATCATTATTAGGTTGTTATTATCAATTAAGGAATTGATACAATCTCCAGGATACACCGCAAGCTATCGGCAACCGCTGGTGTTCCGTTAGGTCCGTGACCCACCGAGGGAAAAGCATCCGCTCGATTGGGGTCGACTCGGCCCAGCGAAGCACGGTAAATTGCCGGGCCCGGTCGGGATCCGTAAGCTGCTGACAGCATCGGGGAAATCAGCCTCGGAAAAGGTCGTTGGGTTGGGCCTACTTTCTTTTTATAGACGGTAAATTGATCGTCCGCCCCGGCGTCACCCGCGTAGAAAACCCGTAAACACAAGGGTTTAGCAGCGCCCCTCGAACAACCTGCCACTAGATCATATTTGCGATTATCGGTATCTATGGTGCCATAATCGGCTTGTTACGATCTCGGATTGGCGCAGCTTTGGTTCGATCGCGCCAGCGACATTGGACGCGACCTGATCCTGCAACTCGAAAATGTCGTCGAGCGCGCCGTCGAAGCGGTCGGCCCAGATGTGAGCGCTGGTCGTCGTGTCGATCAATTGTCCGGTAATTCGCACTCGGTTGCCGGCTTTGCGCACGCTGCCTTCGAGCACGTAGCGGACGCCGAGTTCGCGCGCCACCTGCTTCACGTCGACCGGCTTGCCCTTGTAGGTGAAGGCGGAATTGCGGGCGATGACGAAGAGCCACGGCAGGCGCGAGATCGCAGTGGTGATCTCTTCGACCATGCCGTCGGCGAAATATTCCTGCTCCGGGTCGCCGCTCATATTGGCGAAGGGGAGCACCGCGATCGAAGGCTTGTCGGGGAGGGGCAATGCCGCGGGTGGGCTGATTGGCTGCTTGGCGGCCGGCACCGAACCGACGCGGTAAACCCGCAGTGGCCGGGCAATGTTTTTGAGGGTCTGCTCGCCGAGATCTGCAAACTCGACCTCGATCTTGCCGCGCACCTGGCGAAAGGCATCGTCGGAAAGGCAGATGCCACCGGCTTCGGCGATGCCCTCAAGCCGGGCGGCAATGTTGACCCCGTCGCCGAGGATGTCGTCTCCCTCGATCAGCACATCGCCGATGTGATGCCGATGCGCCGTTCCATGCGGCGCTCGGGAGGGGTCCCGGCATTCCGCTCTGCCGACAGCCGTTGCAGCCCCAGGGCGCATTCGACGGCGCCGACAACCGAGCCAAACTCGATCAAGACCCCGTCGCCGATCGTTTTCACAACGCGACCGCCATGCTGGGTGATCAGCGGACCAGCGGCGCTGCGGTGCTCGCGTAGCGCCCTCACCGTGCCAACCTCGTCCGCCCCCATCAGCCGGGAGTAGCCGGCTATATCCGCGGCGAGAACTGCGGGGAGGCGTCGGGTGGTCGAGGCCATGGCTCGGGCTGGCCCCCTGGGGTCGAGGATCGGCCTCTTATCTTTTACCACAAATCGCGCCGAGATATGCGCCCCCGCGAGCGGCACGGCGCCAGAACTTCCCCCTTCAACAGGGGCGCGCGAGCGTGAGGTGAGGGGCTCTGCGTGGCCGGGCACGGCGCCGTGCGGACGATCGTTCCGCTACCGCCTTCAAGGAGAGCAGAGCAACACTTCTGGACGGGCGGGCTGGAAACGGCTGGGCCCGGTTGTTACGATGCGGTCGCGATCGCTCGGGCGGCGGGTTTCCGAATGCTGGCTGGCTATGAGCCGCATCCGTCACGCGGCGATTGTCCCTTAACCACTCGGAGCCGGGCAAAAAGAGCGGCCAGAATCCCGAAAAATCGTTGCCGGACAACCGTAGCTGAGGCGGATAGTGGAACGTTAGCGGAACTGCCCTTTATCGGGGTTCAGGTCGGTCTGCTTAAGCCACGACCAAGCCGCCCGTAGCGGACCTGCAGAACGCGGAGCGACATCCCCACCTGCTGACAGAACGGGATCACGACGGTGAATTGGTGCTCCGGAGGCGCGCAGATGGAGCCTGCGCTCACCTAGGCGACCGCGGCTGCACGATCTACGAGCACCGGCCATCGGCCTGTCGCAGCTTCGACTGCCGCGCCTTCTCAGCCATGGGCTTAGTCGAGCACTGTGATCCTAATCATCGGACACCGGATTGGGAGTTTGCTGCGCCCGAGCGAGCCCCGCCTTAGCCACGGGATGCCGAGCGTTCGGCAGACCGCCCTTGACAAGGCGTCCGCGGCCTGCCCTGCACCTAGTCCGCCGGGCGATCGGTTGAGGCAACCGCTCGGCGCGAATTGTGCTACACAGTTAATTCGTCACCGACCCGTCCGACCTAGGTGGGTGCCCCGATGGCCTCGACCCGCCGCTTAGCCGCCATCCTTGCCGCCGACATGGTCGGCTACAGTCGGCTTATGGGGCTCGACGAAGCAGGCACGGTGCAGGCCATGCGCGAGCATCGCGCGGTCGCCGATCCGCTCATAGCGGAGCATGGCGGGAGGGTGGTCAAAACGACCGGCGACGGCGTGTTGATAGAGTTCGGCTCGGTGGTCGGCGCCGTCGAGTGCGCTCTGGGGCTGCAAGGGCTGGCGAGGGAACGTAATGCCGGGACCCCTGCCGAACGCCGAATGGAGTGGCGCATTGGCGTCCATCTCGGCGACGTGCTGATCGAGGGAGACGACATCCTCGGCGACGGCGTCAACATCGCCGCCCGGCTTGAGGGCATCGCCGAGCCCGGTGGGATCTGCCTTTCCGACGATGCCTTTCGCCAAGTGCGCGGCAAGGTCGAGGCCGAGTTTGCCGATCTCGGTGAGCAGAGCCTGAAGAACATTGCCCGGCCACTGCGCGTCTACCGCGTCGGTTCTTCATCGGCGGCCAGGCAGCCAATAAGCCCAGCGGCACCATTGCCACTGCCCGACAAGCCGTCGGTGGCGGTCCTGCCGTTCCAAAATATGAGCGGTGACCCGGAGCAGGAATATTTCGCAGACGGTATGGTCGAGGAGATCATTACGGCGCTGTCGCGCATTCGTTGGCTCTTCGTAATCGCCCGTAATTCCAGCTTCACCTACAAAGGGCAAGCCGTAGACGTGAAGCAGGTCGGGCGCGAGCTGGGCGTGCGTTACGTCCTGGAAGGCTCTGTGCGCAAGGCGGTCGGGCGCGTACGCATCACCGCTCAGCTGATCGACGCACAGAATGGCGCGCACCTGTGGGCCGACCGGTTTGACGGCTCATTGGAAGATGTCTTCGAACTGCATGACAAGGTAGCGCTGAGCGTGGCCGGGGTCATTGAGCCGACCTTGCGTGCCGCCGAAATTCGTCGATCGAGCACACGTCCGACATGTGATCTAACGGCTTACGATCTCTACTTGCGCGCTCTCGCCCTCGCCTTCTTTTGGCAAAGGGATACGAACGATCAAGCGCTTAAACTATTGGAGGAGGCGATCGAGCGGGATCCTAACTACGGCCTCGCTTTAGTACACGCGGCGGCGCAACACTATAATCTTCATGTGACTGGCTGGACCGACGATCCGGAGGCGAGCCGCGTGAAGGGCATCGATCTGTGTCGACGCGCACTCCAAGTCGCTGGTGATGACCCCAACGTCCTCGGCACCGCTGGCTTCACGCTCGCTTACTTCGGTGAAGAAATCGCCGTCGCGATTGGGCTAGTCGACCGCGGGTTGCAGCTCAATCCGAGCTTTGCTCGTTGTTGGCAATGGAGCGGCTGGCTCAATCTGTGGGCCGGGCACACCGAGCCCGCGATTAAGCATTTCGAAACCTCCTTGCGCCTCGACCCCCGAGAGCGGAGAGCAAACCCTTTCATGGGGATTGGCGTAGCCCATTTTTTCGCTCGGCGATTTGAAGAAGCCAGGGCGACATTGCTTCAATCGTTGCAAGAACAGCCGAATTGGGTCCCGACCTATCGGTTTCTCGCATCCTGTTACGCGCAAATGGGTCATCTGGGTGAAGCTCGGGAAGTGGTCCGGCGATTGCGCACTCTGACGAACGTCATAGTGCCTCCTGCCGAAAACTGGCGCGACCCAGACCACCGAGAATTCTATCTATCAGGCCTGCGCCTAGCCTCAGGCGAGAGAACATGAGCCAGACGCGCCGCCTTGCCGCCATCCTCGCGGCCGACGTAGCGGGCTACTCACGCCTGATGGGTGCCGATGAGGAAGGCACACACGAACGCCTGAAAGCTCATCTCCGGGAACTGGTCGAGCCGAAGATCGCGGAACACCGGGGCCGTATTGTGAAGAACACGGGCGACGGCTTCTTGGCCGAGTTCGCAAGCATCGTCGACGCCGTCCGCTGCGCCGCGGAGGTCCAGCGCGGGATGATCGAACGCGAGCCCGAGGTGCCCGAGGAGCGGCGGATCAGGTTTCGCATTGGGGTCAATCTCGGCGACGTGATCGTTGAGGAACACGACATCTTCGGCGACGGTGTCAATGTCGCCGCGCGATTGGAGGCATTGGCGGAAGCCGGTGGCATCTGCATCTCGCGAATGGTGCGCGACCAGATTAGAGACAAGCTGACGTACCCCTTCGAGGATATGGGCGAGCAGAGCGTCAAGAACATTGCTCGGCCAGTGCGGGTGTATGCGTTGCGTGCCGAAACCGTACGCGACCTGCCAGCATCGAACGCACCTGCTGCCAGGCCACTCTCGCAACCCGCCGTAGCAGCGCGTCTTTCAATAGTCGTGTTACCCTTCGCCAATCTGAGCAACGACCCGGAGCAGCAATATTTCGCCGATGGCATAACCGAGGACCTGACGACCGATCTATCCCGGCTCGCGCCCATGTTCGTGATCTCGGGCAGTACCGCGTTCACATATCGGAACAAGCCAGTCGACACGAAGCAAATCGGCCGTGAACTGGGTGTGCGCTATGTTCTGGAAGGAAGCGTCCAGCGCTCGGGTAACCATGTCCGCGTCAACGCGCAACTGATCGAGGCCGCAATTGACGCGCATCTCTGGGCCGAGCGGTTCGATGGCGACACTGGTGATCTATTCGCCCTGCAAGACGAGGTCACGAGCCGTATCGCGGGCGCCCTTAACGTTGAGCTCACCGCCAGAGAAGCGGCTCGCCCGACCGCGCATCCCGACGCGCTGGACTACATTCTCCGGGGACGTGCTGCATATTCGAGGCCTGCCTCCCGCGACACGTATGCGCAGGTAATCAGTCTCTACGAGCGGGCCTTAGAACTCGATCCACAGTCCGCTGCGGCACAGAGCTTATTGGCGAGGACGCTCGCGGCGCGTGCGATGGGTGGCGAGACCGATACAGCCGCTGCTGACCTAGTCCGCGCGGACGAGCTGGCAAGCCGAGCCTTGGCGGTTTCGTGGCGCAGCCCGCTTGCCCATTTCGCCAAAGCTCACGTGCTGAGTGCGCAGGGCCGACCCCACGAAGCTATACCCGAATACGAGACGGCGATCGCGCTCAACCGGAACTGGGCTTTTGCATACGTCGCACTCGGCGTCTGTAAGCTGTTGACCGGCTCCATAGAGGATGCAATCCCGCTTGCAGAGCAGGCCATCCGCCTCAGCCCCCGCGATCCCAATATCGGTGCAATGTACGCGCAGATTGGACGCGTACATCTGTTGCAATCGCGCATTGAGCAAGCGGTCCTGTGGCTCGAAAAGGCGCGTAGCGCCAATACGGCACATCCGGCAGTTCGAGCCAATCTCGCGTCTGCCTACGCGCTCAATGGGCAGACAAAACGTGCCGCCGCGGAGCTCACCGAAGCCCGCAGGCTGAGCTCCGACGATCGCTATTCGAGCCTTGCTCGGTTGCAGGCGGTCGGATATTTCGGCGAACCGAAAATCCGCGCTCTAATCGAAGCGACCTATTTCGCCGGTCTGCGCAAGGCCGGGATGCCGGAGGAGTGAGCGCCGTCGCTCTTGTCGGCCACGTTCGCCGCTCAATGTTGCTGCCTGCTGACCGGCGGCGTTCCGCCCCGCCATGCACGCGGAGTACCGGTCCTACCCAGCCGGGTTCTTCCACCCGCGAATGGAGATTTCGACTGACTTGGCCCCGGTGGGGCTACGCGGTGGCGGCTCAGGCGTCAACCTCGGCTTGGGCGCCTCAGCCCGTTCGCGCTCACGGCGCAATTCCACCATGCGGGTTCGGATAGTGGCAAAATCGTCGGCGGCACGGGGTCGGTTCACGTCTCTCCTCCCATCTTCGTTTATGGCTTGAGACCGGTTGAGTGGTCGGTGACGAGGTTAACACGATCCGTACAAAGCGCACAGACCGCTTTCCTCAGTTTGGTTTGTCACAAGAAGCCGCGGTAATCGGTTCCACCACCGATGGCGGTGACATTTCGTCTATCGTGCGATGTGCTCGGCGATGCTAACTGGCTCTGCGAGGCAGGTCACGAGGCCCGGAGGGCCACTGGGAAGACCGTCTTGACTGGTCACCAAGGCCATGGTCTCCGGGAGGTCTCCAACTCTCGTCGGGCTCGATCGTGGCGGCGGGGTCAGCGCCGACCTTGCGGAAGTTGGTGATCGAGCCGTCTGGGTAGAGGTAAGCAACACGCCCATTGCGTCAGCCGTGCTTTGGTGGAACTCCGCGGTTTTCATGTGCTCACTCTCCGCGGATAGCATCTCATGAAGGCGCTTGGTCAAGTGTGAGCCGGCTCACACTGGCCGTGATATGCGCTGGGTGCCCTAGTGTGTGGCGTCACGACTTTGGCGATCAGGTGGAGCCCGACCCCGCAGAGCAGGCGGAGAGAGACGGAGCAGGAACTCCGATCCCGGATTGGCGCGAGCGGCTGGTCTGCTCCGGGTGTGGCAGCCGCAATATCGACATGGTGGTGACCGGGACTGAGCGGCGATAGCGTTAACAGCCCCGCCCATCTAAATCTCCCAGCCCGCTGTCGACCCTAAGCGGTTACTCATTGCACACAACGGCAACGGGGAGAAATGCCCCGATTGAGACCTTCGACTGCCACGCAAGTCGCGGGATGAAGCTGACATCTTCTATCGACTGGTTCCGCCGGTCTATGGCCGATCAACCACGTCGGGGGCTGCCGGCCACGATGCCGCCATCAATGACAATCTCCGCGCCGGTCACGTGCCGCGACATATCGGAGGCGAGAAACAGCACGCCATCGGCAACGTCCTGCGCTCGCCCGGGCTCTCCGATCGGCACCCTCTGCCGCGCCATCTCGGACAAATCGACCGGCAGATTGCGGCCGCCGACCGACAGCTTGCCCCAGATCGGGGTGTCGATCATACCGGGGTGCACCGAATTCACCCGAATGCCCTCACGCGCGTATTCGAGCGCGATCGCTTTGGTGAACAATCGCATTCCACCCTTGGTCGCGCAAAACCCGGCCATACCTGCCGTGCCGCGTAAGCCGGCGATCGACGACATCATGACGATCGATCCGCTCCCGACACGCCGCATCGCGGGAACACAGTACTTCACCGACAAGAAGGCACTGTCGAGGTTGACTGCCATCTGTCGCCGCCAATCGGCGAGGGTCATCTCGATAGTGGGGCTTATCAACATGATCGCGGCATTGGCGACCAGAATGTCGAGCCGGCCATAACGTGCTTCGGTGGCTGCGACGACTTCGCCCCACCGCGCCTCGTCCGTCACGTCAAGCGGCAGGTAGATCACTTCTCCGCCGGCTGCTTTGATCTTCGCGACAAGGTCTGCGCCGGCCGGATCGTCGATATCAGTTGCCACGACCCGCGCGCCCTCTCGCGCCAATGTCTCGGTGCACGCGGCGCCGATACCGGAAGCCGCGCCGGTTACGATCGCAACTTTGCCCTTAAGCTGATCCATCGTGATCTCTCGATTTGTGGCCGCGGGATGAGCGATACGGTAATGGCCAGGCCAATTTCGTGTCGCACCGAATGCCATCGCAGCTCATTCGCTACGGAAAATCGGCAGTCTCGCGACAGTCTACGGAATGGCAGCTGTCGGCGCTACCTTGTCGCCCAAGCAGGTCGCGACGAAGGTCGGCTATCCACCCGTTGCGGGGCCCCCTTGTCGGTCCCCGGCTGCCGGTAACGGTTGGCAGACGGCGTGCTGCGCCTCGCCTTTCGGGCGGCCTGGTTGCGGCTTAAACAGACCGACCTGATCCCCGGTAAGGGGCAGTTCCGCTAGCGTTTCTCCCAATCGGCTCAGCTACGGTTGTCCGACAACGATTTTTCGGGATCCCGGCACCGACATCGACATCATCTCAGCGCAACACTTCTGGACGGGTGGGCCGGAAACGGCTGGGCCCGGTTGTTACGATGCGGTCGCGATCGCTCGGGCGGCGGGTTTCCGAATGCTGGTTATGAGCCGCATCCGTCATGCGACGATTGTTCCTTAACCGCTCGGAGCCGGCCAAAAAGAGCGGCCAAAACATCCCGAAAAATCGTTGCCGGACAACAATAGCTGAGCCGATTGGGAGAAACGCTAGCGGAACTGCCCCTTACCGGGGATCAGGTCGTCTGCTTAAGCCACGAACCAGGCCGCCCGCAGCGGAACGGCACGCGTCGTCCGCACGCGGCCGCAAATCTCTCGCCTGCCTGGCGTTGGAGCGATCAAAACCGTTTAAAAACGAACCACAAAATCGTGGCGTGGCGGGGGCACTGTCTGCTGTTCCCAATAAGCCTATCACAACCTGAAGATCGGTGCGCATAACCAAGTACTTAGGCGCCCGGACTCCTTCATCTCACGTCGCCCGGTTCCGCACGTACAGTATAGCGGCGGGGGGATAGTTTTGTATTCCAAGGGCGGACGTATCGGTTGACACCTTAGCCGCGGGACGCTTGGTTGTCTCGACCGCCTTACGATGGCAAGGGGAGGGTTGTTGTGCGGCTTCTCGGCGTTTTCCCCGGGGTCCTCCATTACTCCAAGATCTTCCTGAGACTGGAGCCCATCGGTCTCGAACTCGTGGCCCAGGCGGCCCGTCGGGCGGGGTATGCGGTCCGGCTGATAGATCTTCAGGTCGAGGACCAGCGCGCTTACTTCCGAATGCTCGAAAGCTGGCGGCCCGACGTCGTCGCCTTCTGCTGCAATTATCTGCCGCACGTCCCCGAGATTGTGGATCTGGCCAAGGCGACCAAAACCGGCTTCCCGGAGACGTTCATCTGCGTCGGAGGGCATAGTGCCTCGTTCACCGCTGACGCGATCATCGAGCATGGCGCGGGAGCCATCGACTGCGTGCTGAAGGGCGAAGGCGAGGCAGGCATCGCGCCTTTGTTAGCGGCGATCGAGCGCGGCGATAACCCGCTGACAGTCGCGGGCGCCGTAACCGCGGACGGGGAGGGACCGCCACCCGGCTTTGTCCACTCGCTCGACGATTTGATGCCGGCGCGGGATCTGCTGCGCCATCGCCATAAATATTTTCTCGGTACCCTAGATCCCTGCGCCACTATCGAGTTTTCACGCGGCTGTCCGTGGGATTGCTCCTTCTGCAGCGCCTGGACCTTTTATGGCCGAAGCTACCGGCTGGTCAGCCCGGAGCGCGCGGTCGAGGATCTGCGGTCTATTCGCGAGCCCGGCGTCTTTATCGTCGACGATGTCGCCTTCTTGCAGGAGGAGCACGGGATGGCGATCGGCGAGGCGATCGCCCGCGCCGGCATCAAAAAGCAGTATTACCTCGAAACCCGTGGTGACGTGCTGCTACGCAACAAGGAAGTCTTTCGTTTCTGGAAGAAGCTCGGCCTCGAATACATGTTTCTCGGGATCGAAGCGATCGATGAGGAGGGCCTGCAGAAATTCCGCAAGCGTATCTCCTTGGGCCGCAATTTCGAGGCGCTGGAATTCGCGCGCTCGCTCGGGATCTACGTGTTGATCAACCTGATCGCCGATCCCGAATGGGATCGCGAGCGCTTCCGCATAGTCAGGGAATGGGGCGTCGAGCTACCCGAAGTCGTCAACATCAGCGTTAACACGCCCTATCCGGGGACCGAGAGCTGGCTCAGCGACGGCGGACGCGTGACGAGCCGCGATTACAGGCTCTACGACATTCAGCACGTGGTTCTGCCGACCAAGCTGCCGCTCGCCGCGTTCTACGAAGAACTGGTGACCACCCAGCAAGTCTTCTACCGCAAGCATACGGGCTGGCGACGCCTGATGAGGACGGCGGGGGTTGTTGCCAGTCAGCTGGCGCGAGGTCAAACCAATTTTCTCGGCAGTTTGTTCAACCTCGAGCGAGTGTTTCGGCCCGAATATCTGCTCGCCGACCACCAAAGACCGATCGATTACCGAATCCCCCTGCCCGAGGGTGAACCGAGCCGACACCGGTCCTCCCTCTACGTAATCACCCCACGCGGCCGAAAAGGACGGGCGATCGACACGGCGACTGAGCGCTTTGTCGATGAGACTCGAATGAGTGTGTCGCCCTGAGCCGCAAAGGATCGTAGTGCTCCGGTGAAACAGGGCGGCCGGTTCGCGCTAGCCTGGCGGATTCTCACATACGACAGAGGTCGCACCGTCCTGGCGGTAACCGGTGTGTTCCTGGCCATCCTGCTCGTTTTCGTTCAGCTCGGCTTCTTTATAGCGGTGCCGCGCGGCGGCATGCTGCTTTACGACCGGACGCGGTTCGATTTGTTGATCGCGTCCAGTGATTACGAGTATCAGGTTCAGCCGGGGGCATTTCCGCTAAGCCGGTTGGATCAGGCGAGGGGTGCGCCCGAGGTCGCTCTCGCGGCGCCGTTCTATTTTGGCATGGCCAAATGGCGCAGCGGCGCCGACGGCAAAGCGCCTGACGTCTTCGTGATCGGCCTTGACCCCAATGACCGGATTTTCGACAGCGAAGACATAAATCGCCAACTTGCGGTCCTCGATCAGGCAGACACCGTTCTGGTGGACAGCATGACGCGACCGATGTTCGGACCCTTGACGACCGGCCGGGTGGTCGAATTAAACGGCGATAAGATGAAGATAGGAGGGAACTACGTTCTCGGAACCGGCTTTATGGGCCTTGGTGTGATCCTTGTCAGCGGTCAGAATTTTGTGCGTCTCTTCACCTATCGCCAGCTGGGCCAGGTCAATCTGGGGCTGATCCAGCTGAAACCGGGCGTCGATCCCAAGGATGGCGCGGCTTCGCTGCGCAGGCTCCTCGGCGGCGGGATCCAGATTTTTACGCCTCCCGAGCTCGAAGCTCACGAGACTAGGTATTGGACCACGCGAACCTCGGTCGGGGTGCTTTTTGGTTCGGGATTGATGATCTCCTTTATTGTCGGCGTCATGGTTGTTTATCAGATCCTCGCCGCGCAGGTCGGGCGTCAGCTGCCTCAATTCGCGACGCTGAAAGCAGTCGGCTATGGGGATCGCTTTCTCAGCGGGACGGTGATCGCGATGGCGCTGCTGATCGTGGTGGCTGCATTCTTCCCGGCGCTGGCCGCCTCTCTGGGGGTTTATGCCGTCGTCCGAGACCAAACTTTGCTTCCGGTCGAGATGTCGGGAGCACGCATTACCATCGTGCTCGTGGCCACTCTGGCCATGGCGGCGGCTTCGGCTTTGCTGTCGATCAGCGGTCTGCGGCGCGCCGATCCTGCCGATTTATTTGGATGAACCAAGACGATCACAGCGCGACCCGCCCGAGCCGTGCGCGAGCTGGCTCGACTCGTTGGCTGCTCCGTTAATCCATTTCGTAGACTTGAGCGACGAAGTGGTCGAGGAGCTGGACCCCGAAGGCGGTGGCGCCTTTTGGCACCGTCGCGAAATCCTTGTCGACCACGCCATGCCCGCGGTGTCGAGACGACAGCGCATCGGCGAGCACCAGGCGGGCTTCAGCATCGGTATTCAGCACCTCGATCGTTTGACCCGACATCTCCGTCGCGTTATTGCCACGGCGAGGGCGTCGACCACCCGGTCGGGATCGACGTCGCGCGCTCGCAATTCGCCGAGTACTGGGCCGCCGTAAACGAGGCTTTGGCTAAAGGCGGCGATGTCCGCGATCGGCAATCTGACAGGCCACCTCCTCTTCGGGACCGAACTTGCCGCGTGCCACATCGAGCATGGCCGGGCTGAGGTCACGACCGGCAACAAGTCGTGCAGCCGACGACTGAAGATACCGGTGCCGGCGGCGATCTCCAGTACGCGCCGCCTCGCCGCTGCCGCCGACAGGCATCCAGCCTCGCGGCTCGACGAGTTGCTCCGCTGGAATTGGAAAGGCCGGTCTGCCAGATTGGTTGCATAAGCGCTGCTTAAGAGGAGGCGACCATGGCAAGAGGATCGAAGGTATTCAGGCCAGCCGATTTATCTGAGAGCAACGCATCCAGCTATCCCGAGCCGTTCCGGGAGGGACAG
>Ga0310914_10001206_pt1 | contig 16477 bp, 14 predicted proteins | sample GREbulkMGAN108_FD_203450 | JGI IMG/M metagenome (GOLD analysis project Ga0310914, IMG submission 203450) | Lab enrichment of tropical soil microbial communities from Luquillo Experimental Forest, Puerto Rico - GRE.bulkMG.AN108 | ecosystem: Environmental > Terrestrial > Soil > Tropical forest >... | reverse complement strand
TGAGGGTTGGTATCTTCCATTTAATGTCATCTGGGCGGACAGGCCCAAGGCTTATCGGAATGTTACCGAGCCTCCGACGGGGAAAGTTTTTCACAGCGGTAATCTCGCGTGTTTCCGAAACACGTGGTCGAAAGATCCGACAGCCCGTCCGATTTACCTTGCAATCAAAGGGGGAAATGCTTGTAGCGGCGAGGCTGGAACGTTGCTGCGTCCGGAAGAGGTGATCTTACACGCCCAGGCGGATGCCGGCAGTTTTATTGTTGATGGAGCAAGACAACGATGGGTAATAGAGCTAGGCTCGGACGACTATGATCTGCCTGGCTATTTCGATCACGGCGCGGACGGCAGATCCGGATCACGCTGGCAGTATTACCGTAGCCACACCGCCGGGCACAACACTTTGGTCATCGACGGGTGCAATCAGATCCCAACCGCACGAGCGCCGATCACCGGCAGTTGTGTCGACGGGCAATGTAAATGGGCGGTTTTCGATCTTTCCGCCACTTACGGAAAACCGACAGGCTCCATCAGGCGTGGGGCGACGCTAATCGGGCGCCAAGTGCTGATCCAGGATGAAATCGGCCCCGAAGTCTCGGGTACGATCGTATGGTCGGTGCATACCACAGGCGAACCCATTTCGGTGAGCGGCTCCGACGCGCGCTTCCGGCTCGGCAAGGACCATTTTGTCGTGCGCATCATCGAGCCCGAAACGGCGCGCTTCGAGCTCTGCTTTCCCCCCGAGCCCGGCTCTTTTCCTATAGCCGATGTCCGTCAGCTCCACGGTCACAAGATGTTCACTCGCGGTGTCACTCGGATCTCCGAGCTGCCTCGCCGCGTTGATCGTAACGGCAAACGCGCGGCGGGTAATTTGATCCGCCGCCTCCAGATCGTCTGGCCGAGCGACAAGCGCCGCCTGAGCGTCCTTTTTTTACCGGATTATGATGGTGACGAATTGACCTTGCCGGTCACATCGCTGGACGAGTGGCTCGCCAGGCGGCCGGTGCGGCTCGCACGTTACCCGCGATCCGAGTTTTGGACCCAGCGCGAGCAGGATGTCGAAGAAGACGCGATAGCAGGGCGGAGGCCTGTCCATACTCCTGAGCGCAAACATTCGCAAAGGATGGGGGGCGTGCCCGAGCGCCGGAGAGAGCGTGCCCGGAAGAAGCGGGCACCGTTCCCCGCAAGAACCAATGAGAGAGCCGCAATCTCGTAAGCTGATCTACGTGACGAATCCCGCCGTCACGGCTCCCGCTCCGGTGGGGTGGACCCCACAAATCGCGTTGGCAAATTGCTTTCCCGGGACAGCGGAGCTTCGTCGGGCGATAGAGCCCGAAATCCAAGCATTGGGAGTCCGCCTTGATCGGGAGGAGGCCAGTGGTCGCGACACCTCTTGCTTGCGTCAGGTCTTACGCGAGCTTCGGTGGCGGCTTGAGTATACCGCCGACGCACACGGTATCCGCGCGACCTTCGACCGGCTCCGTGCCCTTGGCGCCGCACCGCCTGGCATCGTGCCTCCGGGCGAAGACGGCAGCTTTGGCATCTGCACCGATGTCTGGTTTCTGAAGCTCGATGAGTCGGTCGACCATATGCTCGCACCCGATTTCGATGATCGCGGCAGGCCGCCGCGTTTTCTCGACCGCATGAATGACCCGCGGCGGCTGAAGGATTACCTCGACAATTTGCTGGTATCCAGCCTGGCAGAGGACGGTATCGATCGTCGCAAAGAGCTCAACTTCGCGACAGCTGATCTCCTTCGCCTGATTTTGTGGCGCCGTCCGCCGAACTATCCTTGGGATAAGCGGCTCGAAGCCGTCATTCGCAAGTTTGTCGCCGAATGGCAAGATCCGATCAGCGGCTTCTTCGGGGGCATTTACCTGATCGACGGGCGCCGAGTGCGAACGGTCGATCTCAGCCTCACTTTTCACATGGCGCGGTACCTGGATGGCAAGATCGAGTATTGGCCGGAACTGATAGACACCTTGATGAGCATCCGCGACGACCGGTATCCCAACGGTTGGCTCGACGAGAACGGTCTGACCAGCCACAACAACTACGACGTCGCAATCCTCTTCCAGCTCGGCTGGCCCAAAATGCGCCCCGATCAGCGCCGCCGCGCCGCGCAGGAGCTCGGCCGGCTCACCGACTGGTGCCTGACTACCGCGATCGCCGCCGACGGCAAGATCTTGGCGCGGGCAGCGAGCGAGTCGCTGCCCGAGAGCTACTATTTCACTGTCGCGTTTCTCGACACCGTCGGTTATTTCGAACCCGCCAAGCGATTTTGGACGGATCGCCAGTTTCTAGAGGCGCCGGCGCTTCGTGCTCGGCTCGAGCGCCAACTCTCGGCCTTGCCCAAGGGCGACCCGATGGTGCGAATGGCTCGCGAGCGCTTGAGCCGCTCAGTCGCGGCCGCCAAACAATCCGGATAGTGCCCCTAGGGTCCGCCTGGCCGGGGCAACGCAGATCGGAGCCGTTATCGGAGCGTATGCCACCGGCCGGCAGGGGTAAAATTCGCGGTTTTTCCCGTCGAACCGGGATTTTTTTCGATTTTCCCGTCACCAACGCTATTTCCGCAAGAAAATAGTTTAGGTAAAACAAGCCCTTGGGAGCTAATTCCCGTAGCATCGCTAATCGGGAATTCGCGCCGGCCCTATCGGGAATCAAATGCGCCGAACCGGGAATTAACCGCGAAGATCGGCGGCCCGCCGCCACATCTCGCTATGCCTTTAGAAATAAGTTGAAAACAGCTCCAACGGACTGTTGCACCCTACCGCGAAAATTGGCCTTTTGTGAGATGGGCGGGAAAGGCACGCGCGACGGGTTGCGCTTGGCCTTGACCCTGCTATACCGACGCAACCTTTGCATCTCGGACGCAAACCGGAGAGTGCCTGCCGAGCGGCAAGCCTACGACGCGCTCCAGATCGAGGAACGTTGACCGACACCAGTCGTTCCAGGCTCGCGGCTTCCTGCCCGCGCCACTGATCGACACAACCGCTCGGCTCTTCACTCCGCAGCCTCGGCACCATCTTTTGAGCTCGAACACGCCAACGAGGCGACGGGCACGTCAATTGCGGTTAGCGGGATCGCTCCACTAAAACGGTGGACAGCTTTGTTGATAACTCACAATCGGACTAGTAGAAGCCGGTGCAATAATTCGATTCTTATGGATTTGCCTAGAATATAGGCAAGCGCTAATGGGCTGTTTTTGCTTGGATTTTGGTAGTTATGGTTAACTCTTCGAGAGATATGTGACACTTCGCGGTTGGGTATGTGACAATTCATGTCATACTACGCTCGCCTATGCCTTCTCCGTATTCCTGTGCATAGCTCGGGCTACTTATCCCCCGGGATCACGGGCATCCGATTGTGCAACTCCCCGCACTGCTCGGTCGCATTCGAATAATACGTTGTGGAATTACGTATACGAAGCATTTTTTGAAGCAAGGGAACCTCCACTCCCCCTAATGGTTAGACCATATGGAAATGGCGGTGATTAAAACTTGCAACGCCCTTGGTGCTGTTGCTCGCCGTCGGGCGCATTTTGCACATGCAACTGGTCGCTAAGCTCTTTCGATAGGGCGCGCTCGTCTCCTTCTGATCATCGTCATCTTATCGCTCTCAGGTGTGTTGGGCGTGGCCACTACACCCGTCGAACGCGGCTGAGGCCATGAGGGAAAAAACGCTATGAGGATCATTCTGAGCGCGGGAACACTACTCGCGCTTGCGGCCTGCACCCCCAATCCCGGCACTAATGCGACCGAAGGCGCTGTCGGTGGAGCGGCGGTAGGTTGCGGTATCGGCGCTGCCGTTACCGCCCCTCTTCTTGGCGTAGGGTGCGTCCCTGGCGCGATCATCGGTGCTGCGAGCGGGACGGGCGCGGGGCTTGCGTCAACAACTCCCCCGCCACCGCCTCCCTCTGTGGCTTATGCCTATCCGCCTCCTTCGCCGCCTCCTACTACACCTTATGCCTATCCTTCTGCTCCACCGCCGCCGGTGCCGCCCCCTTTGCCACCGCCTCCTTCGTACTGAGTGTGGAAACATCTTTCCCAGCACCTGATCGCCCTATCATCCCGGCTCCGGTCAAAGCGTTATGATAGCCGCATAGAGGGCCGGCTTCTCTTGCCGCAGGCCGTTGAGGCGACGGCGTCAGCTTGCGCTCATCGGGCCTTAAGATTTCCCGCGCCCCACCGGGGTCGGTCGGCCCGATGCAGTGGGATCGAGAAGAAGACCGCGATTCCACCCACGTCGGAGAAGAGACGGACGCGGCCACACATGCAGCGAGCGTCACGTTACCGCGGCATTGTCGCAGGGATCACTACCGCGGCAACGTTTGAGCACGAGTCGCGTTGGTGCGGTATGAGCACACCTAGCCCCGATGGCCTCGATGTCGAAGCAATCCTGAGCGATCTTCGCGCGAGCGAGATCAACGCGTCGATCTCATGGTCATGCGATGGCCGTATCGATGTGAAGCTCGGTGATCCGTTGAACGGATATGACGCCGAAGGCAAGATGGAGACTTTCGCCGAGGCCGCTGAATGGCTGCGGGCGAAGGCCCTGATGCATTACCCCCGCAGTGAGTTCTCGCACAAATATGCTGCCTGCGATCAGGCGCGCGAGAACACCGGGACGTATTGGTCCGAGATGGATCTCATTGACCTCGGTAACATGCTCACCCGCGAGTTGCCGATAAAAGAGATCGCGAACCGCCTGTGCCGAAGCCCAGTCGAGGTGCGAGACAAAATCGCTGAACTGGGCCGAGCGTGCAAAGATGACCGATCGCACCATCATCATCGTAAACGAAGTCTTGAGCTGGTGGGGCGCTGATCGCATCGAGCTATCGTGATCGCCCTCCGCGACCCACGTTGGCTTCTGCTTCTTGGATGCGCTCAGCCTCCCCCGCTAATCGCTCACACCGAGCGATCACCTGCGAAAGATACTGTTTGAGCCGCCGAAACCGCGTCAGCCGGTATTCCAATGCGCCCGGCCAGCCGAGGTCACCCGATAGGGTAACAGGCACCGGCGCTCGGGTGATGGCCGGCAGGACCACTCCAGTATAGGCGTAGGTTGCAGTCACATTGATTCCACACGTTGCCGTCGTGACCAAGAAACCTGACGCATCGAGGCCCGGCAGCCCCGCGATCGAAGCCCCGTAAGCCGCAGTCTGGGGTAGCGAGGCACACGTTGCACCAATGGCACCGCATTTCGCGGCAGCTTCCACCGCAAAATTGATCCTCGCTTCGGTCAGCATCGCGAGACCGATGTCGAAGATGCCGAGCAGCAGGAGAAGCATCGGACCCAGCACGATTAGAAATTCCACTGCAACGGCGCCGCTGCAATCGCGTACGAGCCGGCGTACGCTGCCGGCGTTGGCACCACGCGCGAGAACCGTCACGAAGCGATCTCGGCTTCCCGGCGAGGACATCAGGATGGCTGCCAATGGACCCCCTGCGTCGAGCGTAGCCGTTTGAGCATATGCGCAAACCGTCAGCAGGCCGTCAGGTTGGGGTCATTCGAACGTCCAGCAAGATGTGCCATCCGACCAAACCACGCAAAGCTCTAGTGCATTACCCGTGTAGTGAGTTCTCGCCCAGACATGCGCGTTCGATCAGACGGAGGTGAACACCGGGAAACGCTGGTCCGAGATGGACCTCGGACAGCGCCGGTTCTCCCCGCGACGGCGATAAATATTGGGAACCGCGCCGGCTCAGAAATTGTGTGACAGGATCAGCTTGAGGATTAAAGGATCGGACGCCGCAATGAAGCCGTGGCCGACGCCGAATTTGATGCTTACCGGCTCGCCTCTATAGTCGATCACCGCGAACAGCGCCTGGTACTGCTGGATCGGCGGCTCGAAATGGCTGAGCGGGCCGAAATTGGCATAGTGCTCGACTGCGATGGCCCTGCTTTCGGAAAAATTATAGGCGATCCGCGAGGCCGGCGCGAAATCGAGTGAGCCCAGCCCTGGAAGGAGGTGTCGAGGATCGGATTGGTGATCAGATCAACTGGCCCGATGCGGCCCCCAATGATCGGCCGGATCTCACCAGACTTGCGGGTCGGCTCCCAATAGCGGGCATTGAAGCTGAGCTCGAAATTGACGCCGTAAAAGAAGCTTCGTTGCGCCGCGTGCGGGACGACGAACTCGGCGCGCAGCTTAGCTCCGTCGATCAAAACGCGCCCGTTGCCAGTCCAGGAGTACACCGGCGCATAAGCACCAAGTTCGAGCCAATCGACGACGCCGTAGGCCCATTCGGGGACACCGCTCCACGTGTGGTTCGGCAGGATGCTTCCGGGAAAATCAGGTAATTTTCGCCCGATCGGTGTATAATTGTTGTGCAACTGCAGGCTGAACTGTCCTGGGTCATTGATTTCGGCATCATAGACCTGGATTTCGTCCGTCTGCGCGTGAGCAGCGGCCCCGGCGAGGAGAAAAGCGATCCCCGCGGCGGCCAGGCTCCACCGGCTACGCGCATGGTAAGGGCGCAACAACGCTTGGTTGGACAGGGTCACGGCACTTTTCTACAGACGCTGCGGGTCCGGGGCGGCCACACAGCACTCCGTGATGTCGGGTGAGGATAGCAGCGAGCGGGTTGTTGTGGTGCTTGGTCTCTTGAAGCCAGCTCTCGCCCCTGGGCTGGTCTAGTCTCCAGTCAGCCGATCATTAGACTCGCGAATGCTGCTGTCCTTTGGGCTAAACTGCCTCCGCTGGCTTTCCTGCCGCAGTGGCCGGTCTGAGGAAAGGATTTTCCGATGAAACAGCTTGTCGGGTTCGCCGGGATATTGCTGGCATCGTCAGCCTGGGCCGCGCAGCCAGGGCATGTTGCCATGCCGAGCATGACGGTCGCCACCCCCGCGGATGTCGCGGTCGGGCATGACGGTCGAGCCGGCCTGATTTGTCAAACGAAAGGGAGCCACAAACCGGCTCCGAAATTGGTGATGACGATCACTCCGTCGAAGATCAAGATCCCTGACAACTCCAAGCACGGGACGCGATTAGCCACCATCGCGGTTAGCTGGAGCAATGGAGCACCGTTTACCGGCAAAGTGAGCCTAACCCGAAACCCAGGCAGGATCTGTCAGTTGACTGGCATGGAAGTGCAATTGGGCCGCGACACGACGAAGGCTGATGATTACACGACATCGGTATGTACCGTAACCGCCACCGAATAAGACAAGGGGTCACGCTTGGGCAGCGGCACTGCTGAGCGTCATCGGCGGGACGGGCTCCGACTTCGTTCCTGACGAACTGCGGGCAGCGTAGAGCGCTATTCAATCACCTCGTCGGCGCGGGCGAGAAATGCCGCGGCACATTCAGGCCGATCGCCTTCGCGTTTTCATGTTGATGATCAGCTCGAACTCTGCGCCCACGCCGGCATGCCGGTGATGTTGCCGCCCGGCTGGGCGAGGTTCTCGACAAACTTGGTTTCGACTAGATTTTCAGCGAGCGCCAGCAGCAAGAACCTCCAGTGGATCGCGGGGCTCCTGGGGGTAGTTGAACGAAAATGCAGCCTGATCGGTGGAAAACTCGAACTTGTCGGGGATAACCCGGTGGACAATTCGAGCTTCGGTTCTGCGAACGTCATGGTCTGAGGTAACGTGCGACCGAATATGTTAACAAAACGGACGTCGCGCCAGATGCGGCCCAGGACAGAGCAACAAGACGAGATCGTGAGCCAGCGCAGCGAGATCCGGCCAACGCGCCGCGCTACTGTGCAGGCGCTCGAAGAGATCCTGTACGAATCACTACCGGTGCTCGACCACGGCTTTGTCCGCGTCGTCGACTACATGGGTGACGATGCGGCAATCGTGCAGGCAGCCCGCGTTTCCTATGGGCGCGGAACGCGCAAGGTCAGCGAGGATCGAGGGCTGATCAATTACCTGATGCGCCACCGTCATACGACGCCGTTCGAGATGTGCGAGATCAAATACCACGTGAAATTGCCGATCTTTGTTGCCCGGCAATGGATTCGGCATCGCATGGCGAATGTGAACGAGTATTCGGCGCGATACTCGATCCTCGATAATGAGTTCTATCTGCCGCGGCCAGAGCACCTGGCGGCACAGTCGACAACGAATGCGCAGGGGCGCGACGAGGTGCTCGACCCGGCGACGGCGCAGCAGGTCCTTGATCTGTTGCGCGACCATGCCGCGCGGGCCTATCGCGGCTACGCCGAATTGTTGAATGAAGACGCCGCGGGCACGCCGCTCCACCCGGCGCGACCGGGCCTCGCTCGCGAACTTGCCCGCATCAATCTATCGCTCGGCTTCTACACACAGTGGTACTGGAAGACCGATCTACACAATCTGATGCATTTTCTTTCTCTGCGCGCCGATCCTCACGCGCAATACGAGATCCGAGCCTATGCCGGTGTGATCCTCGACACTCTCGCGCGCTGGGTGCCGATGGCCCACGCCGCCTTTCTCGAATACCGGATGAATGCGGCGTTGATTTCCGCGACCGGCCTCGCCGTGATCCGGCGGCTGCTCGCGGGTGAGCAGGTAGACCAAGCATCGAGCGGCCTCTCGGTTCGGGAATGGCGCGAGCTGATGGGGTTGCTGCGGCACCCGGAGCGGCCCGCGCCTATTCGATGATGATTCGCGGCGGCGCTCGGCGCTCGACATCAGCGCCCGCGACCTTCTCCCAGATGCGGGCCGCCATATGGCGGAAGACGAGCGCGTGCGGATTGAGGGGATAGGAAACGGTAATCGGCGTTCCGCCGTCGGACGTCTCGCGGATTGCCGGATCGAGCGGCACCTCGCCGAGAAACTCGACGCCTAGCCGCTCGGCCTCGAGGCGGGCGCCGCCGTGGCTGAAGATCTCGCTGCGGCTGCCGCAATGCGGGCACATGAAATAGCTCATGTTCTCGACGATGCCGAGCACTGGCACATTGACCTTCTCGAACATGCCGAGCCCCTTGCGGGCGTCGAGCAGCGCGATGTCCTGCGGCGTCGAGACGATCACCGCGCCGGCGAGCGGGACATGCTGGGCCATCGTCAATTGCGCGTCGCCGGTGCCGGGCGGCATGTCGACGATCATGATGTCGAGCTCGCCCCACTCGACCTCGCGCAGCATCTGCTGCAGCGCGCTCGTCACCATCGGCCCGCGCCAGATCATCGGCGTGTCCTCGGGCACGAGAAACCCCATGGACATGCAGCGCAGGCCGAAATTCTCCATCGGGATCAAGGTCTTGCCGTCGCGCGAACGAGGCCGCCCGGAGATCCCGAGCATACGCGGCATCGAGGGCCCGTAAATGTCGGCATCGAGTACTCCGACGCGCAGCCCGTTCGCCCGGAGCCCGAGCGCGAGATTGGCCGCCACCGTCGACTTGCCGACGCCTCCCTTGCCCGAGGCGACTGCAACGATTGCGCGGACCCCCGGCACAACGCCGCGGGGCGCCCGTCCAGCGGCCTGTCCTGTCGGACGAGGGGCGGTGCGTCCCCCAGCAGGCGCTTGCGCCGTCAGCACCGCCGTCACCGACAGCACGCCGGGCAGCGCCTCCACCGCTTTCTCTGCCGCCTTGCGTAGTGGTTCGAGATGTGGGCCGCGCTCGGGCTCGACCTCGATCGCAAAGGCGACATTGCCGTCGCGAATGACCAGGCCCGAGACCATGCCGAGCGAGACGATGTCGTTGCTCTTGTCGGGATCGGCAACATGACCCAACGCATCGAGGATTTGTCGTTCGGTGACGACGCTCATCTCGTTTTCTCCGCTTCGGCGGCGCCCCCCAGCAGGTGGTCTGATCGCGGCGCTTGGTTCGGAGCGCCGGTTGAGGCAGAATAGCCGTCGGGTAAGAGCCCGGCCGGTTATGCGAGAAAGCATTCGGTCCGTACCAGCCAGGCGATCAGCGCCGCCGGGTATACGGGATTTGGGACGGGCGACCCGACTTGACAACACCCGCGAACGCTCTCTATCGGGTCGCCCATCTCAGGCGCGGCTAGCGTCAGGGACCGGGCCGCATCGGAAACGGTCCCGACGCAACATCGCGGAAAGGTTCGAGGTCGATGTTCTGGCAAAGTCAGGGCGGTGGGCCATGGGGCAGCGGCCCGCGCGGCGGCGGTCCTTGGAGCGGCAATCATGGCGGTGGGGGCCCTCGCGGGCGCGGCCCGCAACCCCCCGACTTCGAAGAGCTGCTGCGGCGTGGCCAGGATCGATTCCGGCGCGTCTTGCCAGGGGGGTTTGGGACCGGCGCCGGCATTGCCATAATAGCGATCGCGATCGTCGTTATTTGGCTGGCAAGCGGCTTCTACCGTGTGCTGCCTGATGAGGTCGGGGTCGTGCTGCGATTTGGCGCGTACAATCGAACGACACAGCCCGGCCTCAATTACCATCTTCCGAGCCCGATCGAGAAGGTGCTCACGCCGAGCGTCACCCGCGTCAACCGGACCGAGATTGGCTATCGTTCCGGAGAAGGGACGACCGTTCGCGGCGGGGGAACCCGTCAAGTGCCGGAAGAAGCGCTGATGCTGACCGGTGACGAAAACATCGTGGACATCAACTTTACGGTCTTCTGGGTGATCAAGGACGCGCAAGCCTATCTGTTCGACATCCGGGACCCGGACGCCACGGTCAAATCCGCGGCCGAGAGCGCGATGCGCGAAGTAGTCGGCGAGACACCCATCGCCCAGGCGCTGTCGGAAGGGCGAGGCAAGATCGAGACGGACACGCAGCACCTTCTCCAAGGCATTCTTGATGCCTATCGCGCCGGTGTCGAGGTCACTCAATTACAGCTGCTGAGGGTCGACCCGCCGGATCCGGTCATCGACGCATTCCGCGACGTGCAACGGGCGCTCGCCGACCGCGAGCGGCTACGCAACGAGGCCGAAGCGTATCGCAACGATATCATCCCACGAGCGCGCGGCGACGCCGTGCGAATCAAACAGGAAGCGGAGGGCTACCGCCAGCAGATCATCAACCAGGCTCAAGGAGATGCCGATCGTTTCATTTCGGTCTATCGGGCATTCAAGGCGGCGCAGGACGTGACGCAGCAGCGCATCTACCTGGAGACGATGGAAGAGATCCTGAAGAACAGCAATAAGGTGATTATCGACAAATCCGCGCAAGGCGAGAGCGGCGTCCTTCCCTACCTACCCCTGCCGGCGCTCGGCAGCGCCAACGGAAACGCCACAGCGCCGCCTCCGGCCAGCGCCCCGACGACCAGCTCGGGCGGCGCAGCTGCGGTGCCCCCAGTCGCGCCGTTGCGGCGTCAGTGAGGAGGTCGCCGTGAACCGCCGCGTTCTTATCGCCGTGGCGATCGTTTTGGTCGTCCTCGGCATCCCCGTCGTGATCCGCTCGACCTCGCCGGTCTTCATTGTCGACCAGATCGAGGAGGCGTTGGTCCTGCAATTCGGTCAGCCGCGACGGGTCATTCGCGAGCCAGGCTTGAAGATGAAGCGGCCGTTTCTCGAGAACGTCATATTCTACGAAAAGCGCCTGTTGGACTTCGAGCCGCCACCGGAAGAAGTCATCGTCTCCGATCAGAAGCGGCTCGTTGTCGACACCTACACTCGGTACCGGATCAGCGACCCGTTGTTGTTTTATCAGACCGTAAGCACCGAACCGGCCGTCCGCGCGAGGCTGAACGCCATGGTTAACGGGAGCCTGAGGCGGGTGCTCGGCAATGTGACATTGTCGTCTTTGCTGTCCAATCAGCGCTCGGCGATTATGGCTCAGATCCGCGACGAAGTGAGAGAGCAGGGAAAAAGCTTCGGCATCGACGTCGTGGATGTGCGGATCCGCCGGGCCGATTTGCCCGAGGAGAACAGCCAGGCGATTTTTGCCCGCATGAAGTCGGAACGCGAGCAGCAGGCGGCACAGTACCGCGGCGAGGGCGCCGAGGCGGCGCAGACCGTCCGCGCCAACGCAGAGCGCGAACGCACCGTAATCCTCGCCGAGGCGCAGCGGGACGCCCAACGGGTGCGCGGTGATGGCGATGCACAGAGCATCAAAACCTATGCCGACGCTTTTGGGCAGGACAAGGAGTTCTTTGCCTTTTACCGCTCAATGCAGGCATATCGCGACGCGTTGAACGGCCGTACCACCTCGTTCGTGCTTACCCCAGATACGGGCTTCTTTCGCTTTTTCGAGAACTTGGACGGGGCGACGGCCAAGAGCGCGCCGCCGACAGCGGGTTCAAAATGAGCAGCGTTGTCGATCCCGGCGTGACGATGGGCTTGGGCGCGCCACGTCCTGGGCGATGAGGGATTTGTGGACGGCGCTTGCTCTGGTGCTGGTAATCGAGGGCTCTCTTTATGCCCTTTTCCCGGACGGGATGAAGCGGGCAGCAGCGCGCGCTCTTGCCATTCCGCCCCAGACATTGCGCCTCGCAGGCCTTGCAGCCGCCTGCTTCGGGGTCGTCCTCGTCTGGCTGGTTCGCCGATAAGGTTGCCACTATCGCCGATAAGCGCCTGGTCTGGACAAAGCTTCTCTCGTAATCTCGGTCCTCCGCAAAGACACCTCAAATGATACGTCAAAGAACGTCATTCGCCCTTCGCCGCGAGGAGTTGCCTCTAGTGTCGTTTCTTTCCTTGAATCTGGCCGGCCGCAGGGCTGTGAGTGTGGCCGCCGCTTTCCTTATCGTTGCTGGTGGGGCCCTGGCAGCGAGCTCCGCCGCGGCGCGACCCACACCGGACGGCTTTGCCGATCTGGCGGCGAAACTGCTGCCCTCGGTCGTCAACATTTCCACAGCGCAGACGCTCAAATCCGATCGCGGCCATGAGCGTCCCGGGCCCGAGATTCCCCAGTTTCCGCCGGGCTCTCCGTTCGAAGAGTTCTTTCGCGATTTCTTCGACCACGGAATGCCCAAGAGCGGTCGCCCCGAAGCTCAGCCGCGCAAGGCCACCTCCTTGGGTTCGGGCTTTATCATCGATCCGGCGGGTTACGTCGTGACGAACAATCACGTCATTGCCGATGCCGACGAGATCACCGTCATCCTGCATGACGATACCAATCTGAAGGCCGAGGTCGTTGGACGCGACACCAAGACGGATATCGCGTTGTTGAAGGTCAAGACGGACAAGCCCCTCAACGCCGCGGCCTGGGGGGACAGCGACGCCGCACGGGTCGGCGATTGGGTACTGGCGATCGGCAACCCCTTCGGCCTCGGCGGCAGCGTCACCGCGGGCATTCTGTCAGCACGCCAACGCGACATCAATTCCGGCCCTTATGACGATTTCCTGCAGACCGACGCCTCGATCAATCGCGGCAATTCCGGCGGCCCGATGTTCAACATGGACGGGCAGGTCATCGGCATCAACACGGCGATCTACTCGCCGTCGGGCGGCTCGATCGGCATCGGTTTCGCGATCCCCTCCAATCTCGCCAAGGCGGTTGTGGCCGAGTTGCAGGGCGAGCCCGACCATAACGTACATCGCGGCTGGCTTGGCGTGCGCATTCAGGCAGTCACCGACGAAATCGCCGAAAGCCTGGGGCTCGATAAGGTAAGAGGCGCATTGATCGCCAGCGTCAGCGACAACGGTCCTGCTCAGTCTGCGGGAATCCAGGCGGGCGATGTCGTATTGAGCTTTGATGGCAAGGACGTCAGCGACATGCGGCGGCTGCCGCGGCTGGTGGCGGAAACGCCAGTCGGCAAAACCGTCTCGGTGACGCTCTGGCGAAAGCGCAAAGAAAGCTTGGTCCAAGTGACCGTAGGCCGGCTGGAGGAAAACGATCAGCAACAGGCGGGCGGCCAGGAACCTCCTAAAAAGACCGCGAAGGACGAGGCCGGAGTGGTCAAGACGCTCGGCCTGACGCTTTCGGGTATAACCCCTGACCTGAAGGAGAAATTCTCCCTTGCCGGAGATGCAAAAGGGGTCGTCGTCGTCGATGTGGCCAAGGACAGCCCCGCGGCTGCCAAAGGGGTGCACGCGGGGGACCTGATCATGGAAGCGGCGCAAGAGGAGGTGAAAAGCCCGAGCGAAGTCGGCAGCAAGATCGACGAAGCCAAGAAATCCGGACGGAAGTCCATTCTCTTATTGGTTGAGCGTCAGGGCGATCTACGGTTCATCGCACTTCGCCTCGATCAAGGGTGAGTGTCGGCAAAGACCCTTGATCCGGCCCACCTCTCTCTCGCGGTGCCGAGACACGTCTGTCACCCGACGATCTCGTCCTTCCGATAGCCCTGGACGTAGAGGAGGCTGGTCAGATCGGCATGGTCGATCCGGTACCGCGTGCGCGCGGCGACTAATGGCTTGGCGTGGAATGCGACGCCGACGCCCGCAGCGGCGAGCATCTGCAAGTCGTTTGCGCCATCACCGACAGCCATCGTCTGATCGAGCGGAATGCGCAGCTCGGCCGCCAATGCGAGCAGCGCCTGCCGCTTCGTTTCACCTGTGACGATCGGCTGCTGAACTGTTCCGGTGATCCGCCCTGCAGCGATATCCAGGCGATTGGCGAGGACGTGGTCGAGGGCGAGCTCGGCCGCGACCCGTTCGGCAAAGATCCCGAACCCGCCCGAGACAAGCATCGTAACCGCTCCGGCGGCGCGCATGGTCGCGGTCAGCGCCCGTGCGCCGGGCGTCAGACGAATGCGCCCGGCCACTTCCTCGAGCACGCGATCCTCCATTCCTGCAAACAGGGCGACGCGCGCTTCGAGTGCTGCGACGAAGTCGATCTCTCCGTTCATCGCACGGCGCGTGATGTCGGCGATCTGTCGCCGACATCCGCGGAAATCGGCTAGCTCGTCGAGCATTTCATTTTCAATGATCGTCGCTTCCATATCGGCAACGAGTATGCGTTTGCGGCGCCCGTCCAGGGGCTGGACGAGAGCATCGATGTCCGTTCCGTCGATCAATGAGCGCGCTATTCCTTCAACTGCGGTTAAGCAGCGCGCATCGAAAATGAGATCGCAGGCCTCGCCGGGCGAGAGCCAGCGCGGCTCGACCGGAATCCTCACGGCATCCGCGATCGCGGCGACAAGGCGAGGGAGGTCCGAGGCGCCATGAGGCTCGGCGATGAGGGTAAGGACCGTGTCCATGCGCCCTCGTCCTACTCCGCTAATCGTGCTCGTCACAAGTCGGCTCGCCTGAGGCGCCGAGGCGCGGACCCAGTCCTCGTTATCGCCGGTCCGACGGCAAGCGGAAAGTCGGCGCTTGCTCTCGAACTGGCAGACAGCTTAGGAGGCGTCGTCATTAACGCCGACAGCCTGCAATGCTATCGCGATCTCCGCATCTTGACCGCGCGTCCCGACGAGACTGCCGAGCAGCGAGTGCCACACCGGCTCTATGGCTTTCTCGATGCTGCCGAGCGTGGGTCCGCCGCGCAGTGGCGCGCCCTTGCGCTCGATCAGATCGCGGCAGCTACAAATGCCTGCCGCCTCCCGATTCTTGTCGGAGGCACCGGCCTTTACCTTCGCGTTTTGGTAGAGGGGCTCGCGCCGGTACCGGAAATTCCCGAGGAGATCAGACAGGAAGCGGTCGGACTTCATCGCGCTCTGGGCGGTGTCGGGTTTCGCGAGCGGTTGGCACAGCTCGACTGGGTGGCTGCACGGAGTCTCTTTCCCGGAGACAAGCAGCGGCTGATCCGCGCCTTTGAGGTGGTTCGGGCTACTGGCATAACATTGGGGGTATGGCAGCAGCGGCCACGTCGGTCGGAGGGTTATCGCTTTCGCACAATATTGCTCGCGCCGGCGCGGGACGAGCTTTATGCCGCCTGCGATGTGCGCTTCTCTCGGATGATCGAGGCCGGTGCGCTCGCCGAGGCGGCAGCGCTCGCCGCCCGCGGTCTCGATCCGGACCTGCCGGCGATGAAGGCCGTCGGCCTCCCTGAGCTCCTGTCCCATCTGCGGGGCGAGACGCTGCTCGGCGAGGCGATCGCCGCGGCGCAGCGCGCAACGCGCCGCTATGCGAAACGCCAGATGACTTGGTTTCGCCACCAAATCTCTGCCGACCTCATCCTAGAAGCGCAATTTTCGGAAAGTTTGCTGCGGTGCTCACGTCATTTTATTGACGAGTCCATGTTGACCGGACGGGGATAGCTGACTAGGGTGCGCCCCCGCCTTGGGACCGGCCCCGTGGCGATGGGGGTACATGCGCCCTGCATGTCGTCGAAGGAGGTTGTAATGTCGGCCGAGCCGATGAGCGGAGCGGATATCGTCATCCGGGCCCTGGTCGACCAGGGCGTCGATGTCGTGTTCGGCTATCCGGGCGGAGCGGTCCTGCCGATTTATGACTCGCTGTTCAAGCAGAATTCACTGCGGCACATTCTGGTACGCCAGGAGGGTGGCGCGGTTCATGCCGCAGAGGGCTACGCTCGCTCGACTGGACGGGTTGGCGTCGTGCTCGTAACGAGCGGCCCTGGCGCGACCAACGCAGTTACCGGTTTGACCGACGCGCTGATGGATTCGGTGCCGGTCGTTTGCCTGACGGGCCAAGTCCCGACCCATCTGATCGGCAATGACGCGTTCCAGGAAGCGGATACCACCGGCATTACGCGGCCCTGCACGAAGCACAATTACTTGGTCAAGGACATCCGCGAGCTGGCGCGCGT
>Ga0310914_10001205_pt1 | contig 16482 bp, 12 predicted proteins | sample GREbulkMGAN108_FD_203450 | JGI IMG/M metagenome (GOLD analysis project Ga0310914, IMG submission 203450) | Lab enrichment of tropical soil microbial communities from Luquillo Experimental Forest, Puerto Rico - GRE.bulkMG.AN108 | ecosystem: Environmental > Terrestrial > Soil > Tropical forest >... | reverse complement strand
AGGCGAGTTCCCTGGCGGTCACCACGTCGGGCCCGGCGATGGCCACCCGGCCGTGCCGCGGCGCCCGCTCCGCGGCGTCGGCGACGGTCCGCGCCACGTCGGCGCAGGCCACGGGCTGCGCGAGCGCCCGTGGCACCGGCAGCGCCCGCCATCGCGCCCCGGCCGCCAGCAGCGCGGCGACGTACTCGTGGAACTGCGTGGCGCGGACGATGGTCCACGGAACCGTGCCGCCCGCCACGAGGTCCTCTTGCTTGGCCTTCGCCGCGAAGTACCCCTGGGCACGAGCTCACAGCCGACAACGGACACACAGACATGATGCGCCACGCCGGCCGCCTGGCCGGCGGCGAGCAGCCGCCGCGTCCCGTCGACGAGCGTCGCCGCCGCGGTCCTGGACGAGTTGTTGCTGGCGTCGACCACGACCTCGCACCCGACCAGCGCCTCGTCGAGGCCGGCCCCGGTGGTGAGGTCAACCCGGTACTCCGGCGCGCCGCGGCTCAGCACCCGCACCTCGTGCCCGCGCGCCCGCAGTTCCTCTGCTACCCGGCGGCCCAGGGTCCCCGTGCCGCCCGCTATCGCGATTTTCATGCCCCATAGACGACGCCCCCGGCGAAGGTGTGACATGACCGCCTTCCCCGCCGACCTCGCGGAGCCGGCCGCGTTACGCCGGGCAGGTCCACTCTTCCGGGCTGCGCAGCGGCCGGACGTCGCCGCTGTCCGGCGGCGGGAAATGCTCGCGGAGCGTGAACGCATGCGGGGTCGGGCCGTGCGCCCGCAGGTGCTTGATGCGCTCTTCGGCCTCCCGGGTAGTCGGGATGTGCCCGCGGGGAACCCACCACAGCGCCGTGTAGGCGTCCTTCATCCGCTCGAACCACTCGCGGCGCCGCCGCAGCACGGCGATGTGCGCCGGGCCGTACACGAAGGCCGCGAGCGCCTCGACCGACTCCCACACGGACATGTTGACCAGGATGCCGCCGTCGGCGCCCTCGGCGTCCTCTTCGAAGACGCGGATGGCGGTGGCGTTCCCGTCCTCGGTCTGCAGCCGCCAGATGAACCCCGGCGCGCCGTCCGCGACCGCGTTCACGGGATCCAGCCCGGCGACGAAGTCCGCGAGCCGCGGACTGTCCAGCGGGGCCACCAGCCGTCCGATGTTGACCTGCGCGAGCACGTAGTCCACGCACCGATGCTCTCAGACCCGCCACACCCAAGCCAACGCCGGAGTCTCCCTGGCCACTCGCGCTGACCCTTCGCGGCTCGCTAGGTGCCGTGGGGCTGGTAGGGCATGGTGGCGGGGTGTTCGGGCGGCTGGATTAGGTTGTCGCCTGGCCACAGGGGCGGTTCGCCGGTCGCCTCGGGCAGTTCGCTGGCGAGCATGTCGACCAGCTGGCTTCGGTCCGGGATGCCCAGGCCCGGAGGTACTGATGCGAAGGGGCCGCTGGAGAGCAGGGCGGCCTCGACCGAGTCCAGGACGAGCGGCATGGACTCGCACAGACCCGGCATCCTGGTCAGCGCGATGAGTGCGTGGACGACGGTTCTCCAGTCCGCGACCTGGGACCACAGGCGGCCATTGTCGAGTTCGTAGTGCAGGGTCGACAGCGGGACCAGGCAGCCCGGGAACCGGCCGGGGAACTCGGTCAGGCACCGGTAGATCCGGCCGGCGTCGGGCTGCGGCAGGTCCGGGTGCAGCAGGGTGCGGGCGTGCGTGATCAGGCCGTTGACCGGGCCCGGGGCGCCCGGCTCCTGATAAGGGCTGTGGACTGTCAGGAAATAGACGTTCTTCACCAAGGCGGCGAGCCTTCTAAAGTACTGTCGATACTAGTCGACCGCTTATGTGCACAAGTTAGCTTACCGCCGCCGGGAGGATGCCGAAGCGTTCGGTGCCAATCTGGGGGCGCGCCTGGTGACCTCGGGGCGCAGGGTGCGGCGGGATGTGGCGGGGGGCTTACTCGTGCCGCTTGATGGCGGCGCGCCGGCGGGGTGTGACGTAGCCGTTGTCGGTGAACCAGCGGGCGGATTCCATGATCGCCTCGCGGGCCGGGCGTGAGGTGTGGCCGATCTCCGTGCGGGCCCGTACGTCGCTGAAGATCATCTTGGTGGTGGACGTGCGCGCGGCTTCGAGCGGCACGTGGGGGTTTCTGCGCAGCAGCCGGCCTTCGATCAGGGTGGAGGCGGCGCCGACGGTCAGGATCAGCCGTCGCGGGACCTGCAGGCGGGGCATTGGCAGACCGGTGTAATCAGCCAGCGTCTGGAGGATCGCCCGCATCGGCAGGTTCTCCCCGCCCAGGATGTAGCTGCGGCCCTTGCCGCCGCGCTCGAGGGCCGCGATGTGGCCCGCCGCCAGGTCATCGACGTGGACGACGTTCATGGCGGTATCGGCGAAAGCGGGCATCTTGCCGTTGAGGAAGTCGAGCACGACCTTGCCCGTCGGCGTCGGGCCGGCGTCACCGGGCCCGAGCGGGAAGGTCGGCAGGACGATGCAGGCGTCGAGTCCTTCGGCGCATGCTCGGAGCACTTCGTGTTCGGCGACGAACTTGGATCTCTTGTACGGCCCGGCCAGATGGGCGATGTCGGCATAGCACGTCTCGTCGCTCGGTATGCCTTCGGGTGTTTTCTCCAGCCCGAGAACGCCGACAGTGGACGTGAACACCAGTCGCTCGGCCTTCGCGGCGCGGACCGCGCCGAGGACGTTGAGCGTCCCGCCCACGTTCACGTCGTAGAAGACGCGCGGGTCGCGCGCCCAGAACCGGTACATCGCCGCCAGGTGGAACACGAAGCGGGCGCCGGCGCAGGCGGCCTGGATGGCGGCGGGGTCCCGGACGTCGGCCACGATGCGTTCGGCGGCGACGTTCTCGAGGTTGCGGCAGTCGGCGCCTGGTTCGACCACGGCGACGACTTGCCCGTCCCTGGCCCGCACCGCCTTGGCGACGGCGGACCCGATGAACCCCGAGGCGCCGGTGATGACCACCCGGTCCCCTCGCTCGATCCTCACCGGCCCCGGCTCACCCAGACAGCTCATCCGGTGCACCTCCCTCTCCCGCCTCGGATAAAACCATGCTGGACAACCGCGGTGAAGTTGCCAAGAGCCGAAAGGGCTGAACTCGCGGGCGTTCTGTCATACTCGATTCCTATGCCGGGCTTGATGCCAGTCGTGGCGATGGCAACACAGCCGGCCGGGCCGTGGGCCGCGATGATCAACGCGGCCGGGGGAGTGCGGGGCTGGCTCTACAGCGGCGTGCCCGAGTCCTTCGCGGAAAGCTCCGCCGAGATAGCCGGACGGGAACTGGCTGCCGTGGCCCTGTCCGAGGCCCGGGTGCTGACCGTCATCAGCGCGGGGATGGATCGCTTTAGCCTGGACGAGGGCGCGCTCGATGGCGACCTGCGGCGCACCGAGGTGCTCTGGGACGTGAGCCACGTTCGCGCGCTGGCGCTGTCTCCGTCCGGCGGCATCATGGTGCTCGCCGGTGACGACGGGACGCTGCGCGGAGTCGACATCCGGACCTGGGAGGCTGTGTGGACGTTGCGCACTGGCGATTCCCTGGCCCGGGCCGTGGCACTGGCATCGGACGCCGGCCCTGTCATCGCCGCGGTGGCCGACGGCAGGATCCGGCGCTATGACCTAACGGGGGACAGCCTCGATGTCACCGGGCCAGGCCCGGCGGTCAGCGGGGTGGCCGTTACCCCGAACCGGGCTGTGATAGTCGCCGGGTGCGCGGATGGCACGCTGCTTCGCTGGAGTGCGCGCGATGGCGGGCCGCCCAGGATCTGGCGGATCGCCGCGGCCGTCACCGCGGTAGCCGTCGGCGGCGGCGGTGACCGTGTGCTCGCGGCGGCCGACGACGGCAGGGTCCGGATGTACGACTTCGCCGCTGGCGAGTCGTACAGCTTCGCGGCCAGTGATGCGCGCGCCGTTGCCCCGGCCCAGCGGCCCGGCCCGCCCGCTGCTGACTCCGCGCGCGGGCTGCCTGGCGTGGCCGCCAGGGCCGTGGATGACGATGTGCAATTTGCCGTTTACCGGCCGAAGGCCTTGTCGCCCGATGACTGGGCGACGATGCTCGTCTTCGCGCATAAGACGAGCCTGGTCGAACAACCCGGCAAGCCGCCAATGGACCCGAATGAGGAGGTAGAAAAGCGGGCTCGCGATCGTCTGGGTGATTCCGCGGCACCGCCCGCCCGGGCCGACGCCCGCTATGAACTTCCCCGGGGCTCGCGGCTGCGCGTCGTACCGGAACTACCGGGCATCCAATGCAATCCCGCCGACTCTGTCTTCGAATGGTGGGAGCCAGTCCACGAGACCGAATTCCGCATCCTAGCGCCGCAAGGCCTGGCCGGGTCGGTCGTCCGCGGATCGGTCCGGATCTGGCGCGGCCCGCTGATCCTGGCGGAGGTGTCCGTCGCGATCCCCGTAACCGCCGGCCAGCAGGCCGGGGAAGCCCCCAAGGTAGCCGACTCGGCGCCGCCCTACCGCAAGATCTTCGCATCGTACTCCCGGGACGACCTTCCGCTCCTGGCCAGCTTCACCGAGGCAGCCTGGGCCCTAGGTGACACCGTTCTGCTGGACTTGACCGGCATCCACTCCGGTGAACTCTGGGAACCCAGGCTGCTCGAGATGATCCGGGAAGCGGACGTTTTCCAGCTGTTCTGGTCGAGCAACTCCATGCGCTCACAATTCTGTCGCCAAGAATGGGAATACGCGCTCTCGCTCGGACGGCAAAGGTTCGTCCGGCCCGTGTACTGGGAGAGCCCGCTTCCGCAAGACCTCGCCCTCGGGCTGCCGCCGCCCAGCCTGCGTGCGCTCCAGTTCGTGCCGGTGCGCCTGTACCTGCCGCAACCCGCCGATCAGGGCACGGGAGTAGCGACCGTCACGCCCCCCGCGTCCGTCGCGCCGCCCGCGCCCGTCGTGCCCCCCGAGACCTTCGCGCCCCCCGCGCCCGTCGCGCCCCCCGCGCCCGTCGCGCCCCCCGAGACCTTCGCGCCGCCCGCGCCCGTCGTGCCCAGTCAGGCGGCGGGCGCCCCGGACCCGCCCACCACGGCGACGCCTGCCCGTCCGTCCCCTCCTCCCGACTGGGGAAAGCCGTCGCCGCCAGCCTCGGCAGGGTACGGGCCGGGCTCCGTGGCTGGCAGTCCTGAGGTGGGCGCACCCCGCCACAGATCTCGCCGGCCAGCACTAGCGGTCGCTCTTGTCCTGGTCGTACTCGTCATAGCGGCACTCATAGCGCTGCACGCATTCGGCTGAGGGTATGCGGACGGGCAGATCTCGCTGACCTGGACCTTTTCCCAGCGACCAGCGGTCCCGCGCGGAGGCTTTCATGATCGTGGGTCATTTTTGGCGGATATCGCCACTTTTGACCCACGATCATGGCGGCCAGCCCTTCCGCATACCCGGGCGGGTATCCCGGGACCTGACCTTTATCGATGAGTGCGCACCCGCCCGACGCTTCCCCTGCCGATGACGGCGACCCGGGTCAGCCCCGGGCATCGGCTGCCACGATGCGGTGGGTCGCTGTGCGGTCGAAGTCCAGCAGCATGGCCCGGGCTTCCGGTTCGACGATGGCCGCCGTGATGTCGTTCCCGGCGAAGGCGCGGATCGCTTCGGGGGATTCCCAGAACGTGTGCGCGGTCAGTTCGACAGTGCCGTCCCCGTCAAGGTCGCGGCGCAGCAGGTACGCGCCCTCGAAACCGGGCAGCTTGCGCAGTTCGGGCAACAGCGTCCCGGTGAAGTAGCGGGTGTAGCTCCCGGCGCCCTCGGCGTCGGCTCTGGCCGACCAGGTCCTGACGGTCAGTTCTCTCGCACTAGTCATGGCCGTCATCGTGGGCCGCCGCGATATAAAAGTAAAGGTGAATTATCTTCCGTAAAACGAAAGCAGGTCTTCCGGGTGATCGATCCCCGCAGGCTGGGCGTGCTGCAGGCGGTCGCCGTGCACGGCAGCGTCGCCGGCGCCGCCATTGCGCTGCACCTGAGCCCGCCGGCGGTCTCCCAGCAGCTGCTGGCCCTGGAGCGGGAGACCGGCGCCTGCCTCATCGACCGCTCTGGCAGGCAGGTCAGGCTGACCGCGGCCGGGCGGCTGCTGGCAGCCCACGGCGAGCGCGTCGCCGCCCAACTCCGCGAGGCAGAGCGGGACCTGGCCGAGCTAACCGGCCAGGCGTCCGGCCCGGTACGGATCGCAGCCTTCCAGAGCGTCATGAGCCCGCTGATCGGCCCCGCCCTGCGCGACCTCGCCGCCGCGAGCCCCGCTGTCCAGCCCGTCATCACCGAACGCTACGGCCCTGCTGCCGTGGCCGATCTGCGCCTCGGCGACCTGGACATCGTGGTCACCGAGTACGACGCCGCGAGCCCCGCGCCTGCCGAGGCCGGCCTCGGCTTGCGCCACCTGGCCTTCGACCCCTACCTCCTGGTCATCCCGCCGGACTGGCAGGCCAGGCCCCGCAGCCTGCGCGACCTGGCCGGTCGGCCATGGGTGGCCGGGCCTCCCGGCACCGCCTGCGACCATGCCCTGCGGCGGCTCGCGGCCGAGGCCGCCATCGCGATCCCCGCCGGAGACGTCTGCGTCGAGTTTCCCTCTGTCCTGGCCCTGGTGGCCGCCGGGCGCGGCGCGGCCATCATCCCGCAGATGACACTCGGGCAGGCCCCGGTGACCGTCTGCGCAGTGCCGCCGCTCGGCGGACGCCACATCGCCGCGTGGCACCAGGCAGGCCCGGCCCAGCCCGCCCCGGCCACCGCCACGGTCCTTGATGCCCTCGCCCATGCCGCACAAGCACTGCAGCAAGCCACGGCTTAGTGCGCTCAGTGATCCAGGGACAGCCAGTCCAGCGCCACGGCGGCCGTCCAGGACTGCCGCCGGGAACCGAGCGGCTTCCCCGTGAACGGGTCGAAATACTCGGCGAACTCCCCGTCCGCCGCGAGCTGGCCGAGGGAGTCCGCGCGGAGCTCGTCGGCGCGGCCGGAGCAGCCGAGGGCGGTCAGCGACCGCCACAGCAGCCAGTCGATGACCGGCCAGACCGGGCCACGCCAGTAGTTGTGCGGCTCGAATGCCGGCTCGGCGGGGCTCGTGCTGGGCAGCAGGCGCCAGCGCAGCCGCGGGTCGCCGCAGAAGTCGCCGGAGTCGAGCACCCGCAGCTGGGCGGCCCGCTGGCCGGCATCCGCGGTCTCCGCGAAGAGCGGGGCGAATCCGGCGAACGTCCGCAGCCGGATCCGCTCCCCGGCACGGACGTCATAGTCGGCGCACAGGCCGGATTCCGCGTCGAAGCAGCGCGCCAGCCCCTCCCGGCCACGGTCCAGCCACAGGGCCACCTGACGGCGGTCGCCGTCACTGGCTCCGGCCACGCCGGCCAGCTCGAGGAGCGCCGCGTTCGCCGAGACGAGGACCGCGCTGAAGAACACGTCCTTGATCAGGAACGGGTACTGGCGGTAGATCTCCGCGTCGTCATACCGATACTTCCGCAGCTCGCCGACCAGCCACAGGTACCGGTCATAGTCCCAGTCGGTGGGCCGCTGTGACGGGTCTCCCACCTGGCTGGTGTCCAGGCGCGTGTACGGGCCGGGCTTGGCTACCTCGATGCGCGCGAGCGCGCGGTCCCAGCGCGGGGAGTTGTCCGTGCCCTCCCATGGGTGGAAGACGGTGACGAGCCCCGAGCCCTCGGGGTCGCGCTGCGTGGCGAGATAGCGGTGCCACTGGACCAGCCGCGGGTAGAGCGCCTGGATCCGCGCGCGGATCTCCGGCCGCCGACCCTCCGGGGTCAGCTGCCAGATCCGCCGCACCGCCAGGGCGTGTACCGGCGGCTGGCAGATCCCGGTCGTCCGCAGCGGCGGCGGCGGCGCGGCTGGCGAGATGGCGCAGTCCCACCACTCCGGTCCGGGGAAGTAAGGCTGGTCCGGCCCCGCCCGGAAGACGATGTGCGGCACCAGGCCCGTCGACCACTGCGCCGCGAACAAGTGCTCTAGTTCCGCCATGGCCCGGCCGACGTCCAGGTGCGCCCATCCGATCGCGATGAAGGCGCTGTCCCAGCTCCACTGGTGCGGGTACAGACGCGGCGCCGCCTTCGTCCAGCTGCCCGCGTCGTTGCCGTGCAGCACCGCGGCCGCCGGGTCGCGGAGGCTAGTGAACTCGTCAGGCGGCATAGTGCCGCATAGTAGCGGGCGGGGGCGGTATCAGGCGGGGCGCAGCCCGGCTGGCACGTAGGCGGTCAGCTGCGCGCATACCGCCGCGGCCGCGTGCGCCGCCGCGCCCACCGCGTCGGGGGCGTTCTCCTGTCCGGCCGCCTGCGCGCAGCGGGCAGACAGCACGGCGGCCCGCTCGGATAGCAGGGCCCACGCCGCGTCCCGCCACGGCACGAAGTTCCCCATCTGGTAGTACATCTCGAAGACCGGCCCGGCCGTCCGGCCGGGGTACTCCGGCCCGGCGGGCAGCCGCGTGAGCGCCGTGCCGAGGGGCCGCAGGACGCCGCCCATCACGGCGAACGCGACCTCGACCAGCGCGGCGAGCTGCTCATCGGTCTCGTCGGTATGGGTGAAGAACCGGGTCAGCAGGTGCAGCAGCACCTCGTAGCCGAGGTTGAACAGCTCGGCGACCCGGCGGGTGACCGGCTCGGTCAGCAGCGGCTGCGGTTCGCTGATGTCGAAGGGCTGCCGGGTGAACGCGGTCATGACCGGGCGGGCTGGCTGGAAGCCCGGATCCGCCTCCCGCAGCCGCTGGTACTCATCCCAGATGCCGAGGAAGCGGCCGTAATGCGCGGACTTCCAGTCGCCCCTGGCCCCCTCGCCCTGCTCGATGATCTCCTCGATGGCCGCCTGCGCCGACGCCAGCCCGGTCACCGCGATCAGCTGAGGCCAGCGGAACAGTTCCGGCGTGGCCTGCGCCCGCGCCGGCCCTACGAACAGCGCCCGCTCCCCGATCCGCGCCGTCAGGTGCGCCAGCCCCTCCTCGATCCCCCGGTACAGGTGCCCGACGGTGGCGAAGTCCTGCACGCGGGGCATCACCTCGTCCGCGGCCACCGGATCCGGCACGGGCTCGGCGGGCACGAACTCCGCCGCGTCCGCCCGTTCCATGCCCTCCGGGCGCTCCAGGTACAGGAAGTGGGTCAGCGAGTCCTCGCCGAACGGCAGCAGCGCGAAGCTCACCCCGGGCGGCAGGTATTCAGAGTGGCGCGGGAAGTTGGGCCGCGACAGCGACGGCGCCGCCCCGATCGAGGTCATCACGTTCGAGACGAGCGCCAGGTGCAGCATCTCTTCCAGCGCGATCCCGGTGAGCATCTTGTGCCAGCGGGCGACCGCGTCCGCCTGCTCCGCCGTCAGGCCCTCGTCCGGACCGGTCTTCAGGCTGAACGCGGCGTACAGGTACTGGCACATGATCAGGTGCTCGACCTGCCCGGCCTCGGCCAGCAGATTCCATAGGTGCTCGCGGTGCTCGACAACGAGCTTCGTCTCCGACATCCAGGTCTCCCCGCGGACTCGTCCCGAAAGAATCCCCCACGCAGATGATTACATAGTTACACCACGGGATCCAACTATTTCGGCCAGCGGGCCGCGGCGGACCTCAGGGCGCGACCACCGGCTGGATGACCACCGGCTGGTGGGTCGGATCGAGTTCAGTGCCCTGGTCGACTCCCGGGGGCGTGATCACGTCCACGGCCTTGGCTACGGTTCCCGGGTCGACCGAGCAGATCGGCGAGGTCCCGCCGGGCGCGCACACCCCGAACAGGAACCCCTGGGGCGTCGGGGCGAAGCCGCGCGCCTGATCGGAGCTGAAGCCGTTCTGGCCGGTCAGCACCACGGTGAAGCCCCATCCGGACGCCGGAGTGCCGAATTGCGCCTCGGGCACCGCGATGGTGATGGTCTTATCGGACTGCACGGGGAGCACGGACGCGGTGCCGACGCTGGCGCCGCTCGCGTTCTCCCAGACCGGCGACGCGAACCCCTGCGCCTCAAGAAGCTGGCTCCAGGCGCCGGACGGCGCGATCGTGTAGTTGCGGGACAGGAACGCGGCTGCGGTCGAGGTGGACGCGGCGCCCGGCACGTGCACGTAGACGTCGAGCAGCTGGGCCCCGTCGAGCACCCCGAATGTCGGCACCAGGGTGCGCAGCGTGACCCGCAGGTAGGCGAAGGTGCCGTCGCTCAGCACCTGGAACCGGGTCAGGTCGAACGACCCGGCCACGAAGTCGGACGCGGTCGGGTACTGGTAGGTGCCCGGCCCGTTGTCGTCACCGGTGGGGTCGGTCACGTCGAGCACGGTGGCGCCGCCGCCCTCGTTGGTGACGGAGACCTGAGCGTAGCCGGTGCTGCGCCCGCCGGCCGCGGTGGCCGAGACGGTGATCACGTTGCTGCCGAAGCTGACCGGCACCGTCGCCGAGAAGGACCCGTCGGCCGCCGCGGTGGTGCTGATCACCGAGGCCGGCGCCCCGGTCGTCGTGTCGGCCGTCGCGATCGTCACCGCCGATCCCGGGGCGGTCGTTCCGGTCACCTTGGTGGAGGAGACGGCCAGCGTGCTGCCGTTGGCCGGTTCGGTGATGGTCACCGGCAGCGCGTCGGGCGGCCCGTTGGTTACGTAGCGCGCGGTGGTGATGTCCGGGGTGTCCACGTTGCGGCCGGCTCCCAGGGATACGATCAGCCGCACCTCCTGCGCCTGGGCCCAGGTCAGCGGGGATGCCGACCCGGCCGCCTTCCCGTCGGTGAATCCGATGGACGCGGTGGCCGGGTCGCTGCCGAACGGCGAGGCCGCCAGGTCCGGGTTTTCCCAGGCCTGCTCGGGCACCAGCCCAACGCCGGACGAGAAGTTCATCATCGCCTGGAGCAGGGATCCCGCGCCGCTGGCGGCTCCTTCGGCGAGGTCAGACTCGGCCCGCTCGCCGGACAGGTTCGGCCACAGGTGCCCGGTGCCTTTGCCGGTCGGCGCCCATGGCGCACCGGAGGTCGAGCACGTGGTCTGGCTCGGCTGGTAGCAGTCGCCGTACCCGTCGGCGCTTCCCTCGGTGGCCGAGTTGCCGTACCGGTAGTAGCCGGTGCCGCTCGGCGTGGACACCGCGATCCGCTTGTCGAACAGGCTCAGCGACGCCTGCACATCGGGGTCGGTCACCGGCAGCTCGCCGAGCCTGACCAGCTCCTGGAAGCCTCCGTCGAGTACGTCGCGCTGGTCCAGGGTGTGGCCGCCGTTGCCGAGGTTGTAGCTGATCGCCGCGTTCGGGTCACCGGTCTTGGACAGCCGGATGAAGTAGCGCGGGCCGTACGGGCCAGTGGTCGTCACCGTCCAGGACTTGATGTTGCGCTGGAAATGGTCGGCGGTGGCCTGGTACAGGTTCGCCCGGGGCACGTCACCGTGCCGCGCGGCGATGACCGACGCGGCGGTCAGCCCGGCGATCTCGGCCGCGATGGTGGACGGGGAGTAGCCGGTCTGCTCTTCCCAGCGCTCCACGCCGAATGACGGCCCGTGAGCGACCAGGAAATCGGCGGCCGGGCGGATGTGGTCCTGCCAGAGCGCGGCGTCACCGCCGAGTCCTGCCAGGTATGCCATCAGGATCGGGTAGGCGGCCTCGTCGAGCTGGGTGCCGCCGGTGTCAGGTGCGGGCTTGCCGTTCAGCAGCGAGTTACGCGGCATCGACCCGTTCGGGAGTTGCTGGCGGTCGAAGAGGAACAGCGTCGCCGCCCTGGCGGTGGCGATGTCCCCGTCGGCTAGGAGCCCGGTGAAGGCCTCGTAGAGGTCCCGGGCGAACACCTCCCGGTACGAGCCGAAGTAGGACGGCGCGCCGTTGGAGAATACTCCGGCCGGCACCGACTGACCCCACGGGCTGGCCAGGGACGCGACGATGGCGCCCGGGAACGTCTTGTCCTCGCTCGCCTTCAGCACGTTGGCCGACAGGAAGTAACTCTTGTTCAGGTTGGCCGCCTGGCTCGGTGGCAGCCCGGGGAGGCTGGCCCTCGGCTGCGTCAGTCCGGCGTCGTAGGCCGTCCAGCCTTGCCGGTACCGGGCCGAGACCGAGCCGAACGGGCGGCTCAGCGATCCGGTGGCGGCGGAAACGGACTGCGCCTGGGTCCGGCCGAAGCCCAGCGCCAGGGTCACCGAGTTGCCACGGCTCGGGGTCACGTCCTCGGTGGCCACGATATGGCCGTCCGGGGCGGACGTGTAGGAGGTCAAGGCGTGATCGAGGTCGAGCTGGGTAAGGCCGTCGCTGACGGTGCCCTCGTAGCCGACGCTGGCCGTTCCCGCGGGCGTGCCCGCCAGGGCCATGTAGGTGGGTACCGCGTAGTCCCGGTTGACCGCGTTCGTGACCGTGTTCGTGCTGAAGATCACCGGGACTGATACGCCGGTGGAGGTATCCACCACGCCGGTGTTGGCGCCGGCATTGTCGCTTCCGCCTCCGCCGTTGCCGTTGACATGAGCGTCAAGCCGGGCATACAGGTGCAGGCGAGAGGTGTTGGTGCCGGACCCGGGCAGGTTCTGCAGCGCGGTTTGCATCAGCACCGTGTCGCTCGCCGGGTCGGTGATGTAGGTGGTGGTCAGCCGGAAGCCGTGCAAGGCGTCGGTGGAGGTCACGGTGCAGGCCATGCCGGTGGGATCGGCGGCGACCGTGTAGCTCATGTCACGGGTCTGCAGAGCGGTGAACGTGGCTCCGTCGGTCACGATGTACTGCAGCGTGCTCACGTTCGTGTTGTCGATCGTCGGCTCGTAGACATCGGACAGCACCCCGTCGGCCACCGTGTACCAGGCCTTGGATCCCGGGTCTGTCGCCGTGCCCACGCAGTCCTTCCTGGCCAGGTTGAAGTAGGACGGCGCGCCGGGCGCGCCAGGCGCGGTCACGCCGGCCGCCGTGGCCCTGGCTGCCGCGGGCGCCGCCGGGGCGGTGACCGCTAGGCCGGCGAGCACGGCTGCCCCCGTTACGACAATGCCGAACATACGTCCGCTTACCATCGCCCAGACCCCATCGTCATAACCGCGGCCAGCAGAGACAAGACCCGGACGAATTAGCGCGGGTCCACACAGAGCCTCCCGCCGTTGCCCGCGGCCGTCAAGCGATCATGGCCTCGATCAGGTGCGGGCCGGGCTCGGCCAGGGCCTTGCCGAGCTGGGCGGCGAATTCCTCTGCGGTGGCGGCCCGGGACGCCGGGACTCCCATGCCGGCGGCCAGCGCCGTGAAGTCGAGCGGTGGCCGGGACAGGTCAAGCAGGCCGCGGGCGGCTTCCCCGGCAGCGGCGTCGGCTCCGGTCCGGGCCAGCTCCATGTCCAGGATGGCGTAGCGGCGGTTGCTGAAGATGACCGTGGTGATGTCCAGGCCTTCCCGCGCGTGCGTCCACAGCGCGGAGATCGTGTACATCGCGCTGCCGTCGGCTTCCAGCGCGATGACCGGCCGCTGCGGGCAGGCGATGGCGGCGCCGGCGGCCAGCGGCAGCCCCTGTCCGATCGCGCCGCCGGTCAGCGTGAGCCAGTCGTGCGGGGGTGCTCCCGCGGTCGCCGCCGGCAGGAACAGGCCGGACGTGACGGCCTCGTCGGAGACGATCGCCCCCTCGGGCAGCAGCGCGCCGATGACCGCCGCCGCCGTCTGCGGTGTGAGGTCGCCGCCGGGCAGCCCGGGCCGTGCGGCGGGCTGGGCGGCGGGCGCGGTGCCGTCGGCGACGAGATCGGCCAGCGACGCCAGCGCCCCGGCGACGTCATCCCCGGGTCCGGCCAGGACATGGACCTGGCACCCGTCGGGCACCAGCGAGCCTGGCTTGCCGGGATAGGCGAAGAACGAAACCGGGGAACGGGCGCCGGCAAGGATCAGGTGGCGGGTTCCCGCGAGCTGCTCGGCCGCGAATTCCGCCAGGTAGGCGAGTCTGTCTACCGCGGGGAGGCCGGCGCCGCGCTCATGCCGGGCCGGGAACGTCTCGCCGATCAGCCGCGCGCCGGCCGCCGCGGCGATCCGGCTGGCCGCCCCCAGAGCCGGCTGCCGCATGCCGGTCCCGCCGAGCAGGATGACGCATGACTGGCCGGTCCGCAGTGCCGCCGCGGCGGCCTCGGTGACCTCGGCCGGAACCGGCGAAGGCGGCCGCGGCCTGACCGGGGGCGCTGACTCACCGCCCTCGGTCCACGACACGTCGGCGGGCAGGATGAGCGTGGCCACCCCGCCGGGCGGGGCGCACGCCGCCGCGACCGCGTCGGCGGCGTCAGCGGCTACGTCGGCGGCCCGCGGTGAGCGGCGAACCCACACCGACACCGGCCAGGCCAGCGCCTCGATGTCCGACTCAAGCGGCGCGTCGAGGCGCTTGTGGTACGTGGCATGGTCACCGACCACGGCGAGCAGCGGGGTGGCGGCGCGCCGCGCGTTATGCAGGTTCGCCAGCCCGTTGCCCAGGCCAGGCCCGAGGTGCAGCAGGGCCGACGCCGGCCGGCCGGTCATCCGCCCGTAGCCGTCCGCGGCGCCGGTCACCACCCCCTCGGCGAGGCACAGCACCCCGCGCATCCGCGGCACTGCGTCCAGCGCGGCCACGAAGTGCATCTCCGAGGTCCCCGGGTTGGCGAAGCAGACCTCCACCCCGTTCCCGGCCAGCGTCCGGATCAGCGCCTGTGCACCATTCATGACCGTTCCTCCCGCCTTAAGGTACCGCCCGACCGCCAGGCGCCGCCTGCTGTCACCTCCGGAGGGTGAACCGCGGCACGGGGTATCCGGGCTTGAATGACCGCATGGTGGTGATTTTCGGTTTCGGGGCGGGCAGCCCTGACGATCAGGGCGAGGTGGCACCCTGCGTCTGCCCGAACTGTCATAACCAGGTGTTCCTCCACCACGTCCAGTCGAAGAAGTCGGTGCGCCTGTACTTCGTGCCCGTCGTGCCCTACGGGACGAACGACTACCTGGTCTGCCCGGTGTGCAGCCGGGGCCTGCAGCTCAGCAGCCCCCAGCTGCGGCACGTCCGCGCGATGGCCGCCACGACCGCATCGTTCCGGGCGGGTCGGCTCCCTCAGGACCGGTATATGGCACAGGCTGAGCGATTCTGGCATCAGCTCGGGGTCAGCCCCGCGGGCCCGCAGCCCCCGCCTCCGGCCGGCCCGGGGATGCCCGCATCCGCCCCGCCACCACCGCCTCCGCCACCGCCGCCGCCACCTCCGCCGCCACCACCTCCGCCGCCGCCACCACCTCCGCCGCCCGCGGATGCCGGGGCGCCGTGGGTGACGCAGTTGCGCCAGCTCGAGCGGCTGCACAAGCAGGGCTTGCTTTCCGATGACGACTACGCGAACGCCAAGCGGCGCCTGCTGGACCATGACGAGCCCGGCGAGGGGTTATATCCAGGCTTACCCGACATGATCAAACCATTTCGCTGTCAGTGAACGGATCTCTTTGTTTGATTATGCGGAACCGGATTTCTCGGCGAGGGCGGCGAGCAGGACCAGTGAGGCTTGCAGCCTTTCGGCCGTGGTCGCCTGGGCTCGCGGAAGGCGATTCGTATCGGTCAGCCGGGTCCAGTCGTAGGTGCAGGTGACCCGCGTGCGGGACGGGCCGGCCGGCTCGAGTTCCCAGCGCCACAGGTGACCCGGCGGCGGCTTCCCCCGCTCGGCGGGCGTCCAGGCGATCCGGCGGCCTTCCTCGAACTCGACCACGTGGTTCTCCCGGATGCTGCCCGTGGTGAGCGTCATCGTGAACACGTCACCGGCGCGGCGGACGCGCTGCCCGGCGGGTGCCTCGGCGAGGTTGTCGTTGCCGTCCCAGCGCGGCTGCTGGGCGGGATCCGCGATCAGCTCGAAGATCCGCTCCGGCCCGGCCGCGATGTCACGGCTGGCGCTGACTACACGCGGCGGCTCTGGCCCGGTTGTCATGCGCCCATCCAACCACGCCGCCGATTTGCCCCCCGGGCCCGCCGGGTGCGCTCGCCTGCCCGGTTCCCGCCCTTTGATTGCGATTTCCCGTGCTATAACGCGGGAAATCGCAATCAAAGCAGGCGAGCCACGCGAGCGCGAGATGGTCCGCGTCACTTTAGGTGAAAACCTCACTCAGGCACCCGGTCGGCCGGGACGGCTCGATTTGTTCCGGGTTTCTGTCGTGATAGCGGCGGAAAACGCGGACAAATCGAATGGGGTGGCGATCAGTCGGCGGAGGCCGTCTGGTTGACTGCTGAGCATGAGCTCAACGGTTGACACGGGTTCGGTCGCGCCGCCGGCGTGGTTCACCGCCGCCCTCGCCGCTCCTGTGGCGCAGCGGACGACGACGGTGGAGGGTGTCTCGATCGCCTACCGGGAGTGGGGCGAGGAGCGGGGCGGGCCTGCCGGGCGCGGCATCGTTCTCGTGCACGGCGGCGCGGCTCATTCCCGCTGGTGGGATCACATCGGCCCGCTGCTGGCCGACGGCCGCCGCGTCGTCGCGATCGACTTGTCGGGGCACGGCGACAGCGGGCGGCGCGGGTCCTACAGCCTGGACGGATGGGCGCGCGAGGTGCTCGGCGTCGCCGCGGCCGCCGGGCTCACCGCCCCGCCCACGGTGATCGGGCACAGCATGGGCGGTCACGTGACGCTGCGCGTGGCGAGCCTGTTC
>Ga0310914_10001204_pt1 | contig 16492 bp, 16 predicted proteins | sample GREbulkMGAN108_FD_203450 | JGI IMG/M metagenome (GOLD analysis project Ga0310914, IMG submission 203450) | Lab enrichment of tropical soil microbial communities from Luquillo Experimental Forest, Puerto Rico - GRE.bulkMG.AN108 | ecosystem: Environmental > Terrestrial > Soil > Tropical forest >... | reverse complement strand
ACAACACCAAACTCAGCAGCAGGCTCAGCAACAAGCAGGTCGCCAGCGGGACATAGACCGTCCCGTTCTCCCGCTCGATGACGATATCGCCGGGCAACCGGCCGAGCCCGAGCTTGCTGAGATAGGGCCACAGCAGGCCGACCACCAGGATTGCGAGTCCGAGCACGATCAGAAAGCGTGCCATCGCGGTCGATCCACCTGCGTGCTAGCGTGCCTCGCATCTAAGGGCATGAACCGGATTTCGCCATGACCGACGTCAAATTCAATGCGGCGCTCATCGTGGGCGCAGGTTCTGGACTGAGTGCGTCCCTGGCGCGGGCGCTGGCTAAAGATGGGATCAAGGTCGCGCTTGCGGCGCGCACCACGGGCGACCTCGATCCGCTCGTCAAGGAGACCGGCGCGCGGGCGTTCCCCTGCGACGCGAGCAAGCGCGGCGAAGTCGAGAAGCTGTTCGCCGATCTCGACGCTTCCTTCGGCGCGCCCGACATCGTGGTCTACAACGCGAGTTTTCGCACCCGCGGTCCGTTCGTGGAGCTCGATCCGCTCGACGTGGAGAAGGCGCTCGCGGTGAGCGCCTACGGCGGCTTCCTCGTCGCCCAGGAGGCGGCGCGGCGCATGCTGCCGAAGAAGCACGGGGCGGTCCTGCTCACCGGCGCGTCCGCGGGGGTCAAGGGCTATCCCCAGTCGGCACCTTTCGCCATGGGCAAGTTCGCGCTGCGCGGCCTCGCCCAGAGCATGGCGCGCGAGCTGTCGCCGCAGGGCATCCACGTCGCTCACGTCGTGGTCGACGGCGGCATCAGAAGCGCGCGCCGGCCCGACCCGGCCGACACTCCCGACAGCACTCTCGATCCCGACGCCATCGCCGAGAGCTACATGCACCTCATCTATCAGCCCCGCAGCGCCTGGGCCTGGGAGATCGAGCTGCGGCCGTGGGTGGAGAAGTTCTGAGGCTGTCGAGAGTCGTATCCGAGCAGAAAGGCGGATTATGACGGACACGGTTACGATTCCGGCCCTTTTGCAGATGAAGCGCGACGGACGAAAGAGCGTGGGGGTGGTCGCCTGGGATTATCAGATCGCGCGCATCGCGGATCGCGCCGGGGTGGATATCGTCTCGGTCGGCGACTCGGTCGGCGTCAATTTGTGGGGTCATTCCAATCCGCTCGAAGTCACGATGGAAGAGATGCTCGTGGTCTGCAAGGCGGTCCGCCGCGGCGTGACGCGCGCGCTGGTGAGTTGCGACTTTCCCTACGGGCCGTTGCAGGAGGGGTCGGAGAGCGCGGTGCGCGCCGCCATTCGCCTGGTCAAGGAGGGCGGCGCCGATATGGTCAAGCTCGACGGCGCGGCCGATTTTCCCGAGACGGTGCGCGCGCTCAGCCGCGCCGGCATCCCGGTCTTCGCCCAGTTCGGGATCACGCCCCAGACGGCGCTCCGGTACGGCATCCCCTACGGCGCGCAGTCCGCGCCCGGAGCGCAGGCGCCACCGGAGATGACGGCGAAGCTCATGGGGGAGGCGAAGCTTCTGGAGGACGCGGGCGCCTCGCTTCTCGACTTCACCAATTCCGGACCGGTGGCGGGCGCCGCGGTGGTGCGCGCGGTGAAGATCCCGGTGCTCGGCGGCTTCGGCGGCGGCCCGTGGCTCGACGGCAGGATGCGCATGGCGCACACCGCCATCGGCTACGGGGAGAAATGGATCGACGCCAAGACCGAGACCTACGCCAACGTCGCCAAGATCAGCCTCGAGGCGTTGAGCGCGCTGATCGCGGACGTGCGCGCCGGCCGTCAGATCAGGGGCTGATCGATCGCGTAGGCTCGAGCCGCCCTACGCGGCGTCCAACGCCGCCAGCGCCGCCTTCGCGATGATGACGTCCTCATCGATCTTGGCGCCGCCCGCGGCCACCGCACCGACGACCTCGCCTGCGACCGTGATCGGAAAACCGCCCGGCACGTTGGTGAAGTCACCCATGCGCACCGCCATGCTGAGCGCGCTTTCCTCGGGCGCATAGCCGGTCGGCTGCCGCTGCGAGGCCGAGGTGATGGCCTTGCGCTGCGTGGTGATGATCGAGAAGTGACGCGCCCCGTCCATCATCAGGAAGGCGATGAGCCGGCAGCTCTGATCGACCACCGCCAGGCTGACCTTGCAGCCGAGCTCGTTCGCCTTGGCGACGCCGGCGGCGAGCATCTTGAAGCTCGCCGCCTCGGTGAGCCGATGGGTGGCAACGAAATCGGGCATGGCGCGAATCCTGCTTGTCGAAATCACCCCACCAGCGCGCGGGTGCTGGGCGCGAACAGCTCGTCCGCCGTCACCGGCTTGGTGATGATGCCCTGCGTCAGCGCGTGCCTGATGAGTGCATCGATGACGTTGCGGTTCGGCGCGATGCCGTAGGGGAGCGGCTCGCCGGCGATCTCCATCACCCGCCGGTGCACCTCGTCGACCTCGGTCGGCTTTTCGATCCTGCCCGCCTTGAGGCGCTCGACATAGTGACGCTTGGCGCGGGCGAAGGCGTCGAAGACGTCGGCGGCGAGATCGCCATGCTTGGCGATCAGCTCGTCCTTGATCACCACGGTATGGTTGATCGGGTAGTGGCCGCACTGGCGCAGCGCCGCGAGCCCCGCCTCGAGCGCATTGGGAATGAGCGGCTTCACATCGGGGGCTTTCACGTCGACGCCGATGGCGCCGGCGAGCTCGCCCGACGCGAGCATGTCGCCCATCGCCTTGCCCTTCTCGATCGGCACCACGTTGGCGGGGGCGCGGTACTCCGCCACGTGCTCGTCGCCGGAGAGCACCCAGGTGACCTTGCTCAAGTCCACGCCGTGCTCGTCCTGCAGGATGCTGCGCGCCCATACCCCGGTCGTGACCGTGTAGCCGCGGTTGACGCCGACCCTTCTGCCTTCGAGGTCCTTGGGCGTGCGGATGCCGGCATTGGCGTTGACCAGGATGGCGCCGTGGTGGAACGCCCGCACCAGAAACACCGGCACCGCGGTCATGGGTTTGCCGTGGGCCTTGGCACAGATGTAGGTGGTGATCGCCATCTCGCAGATGTCGAAGTCGTTGCCGCGCACCATGCGGCGGAACGCGGCGATGAGCGGATCGACCTCCTCGAAATCGAACGCGAAGGTGCGCGGCTTGACGGTGCCGTCCTTGAGCGCCTGGTTGTTGCCCTGGCTGCGGGTGACGGTTTTGAGCTTGAGTTCGGCCATGAGTTCGGCTGCGCCGCGATTTCGGTGCGTCGACAAATCCTCTTCTGAAGCAAAATGCGACCCAGCCTAAACTACACCGGGGCGACCACGTCGCACTACACCGTCGTCTGGGCCACGCCGGGACGGGTGGTGAGCGCTTCTTTGGCGGCGTCCTTGAACGCCTGATCCGGCGGCAGCACCACCGAGGCCGAGCGCACCTTGTGGTGCGCCGGGTCGACGCCGGGCGGCGTGATGCCTTTCTCCGCCAGGGCCTTGGCCGTGCGCATCAAGCGGTGGCGCGCCATGATGATCCCGTTGTCGGTGGAAACGAGGTTCTCCTTGGTGCGGTCACAGACCGGTCCCATGCTCTCCTGCAGCGAGGCGTCCTGGATCGCGAAGCCGGCGACGCCGCTGAAGGTCTTGCCGGCTTTCTGCGCCGCGCGGTCGATCAGATAGTCGTTGTCCTTGTTGGCGAGCGGCCGATAAGTGCCGGGGGTGTACTTGCAGTGCACGCCGGCGCCGTCGCGCATGGCGTCGACCTCGCGGCGGCTGAGCGCGCGCACCGGATGAAAGTCGTAGCTCCAGGCCCAGCAATTCTCGTCGTCGATCGGGATCCAGAAGTGGCCGTGGATCGGGTGATCGCCGCGCGGCGGGATCATGGTGAAGCACGGCATCACCCAGGGCGTGATGCGCCAGTAGTAGTTGCCGTTCTCGGCGTTGCGCCGGGCGCCGATATAGAGCCCGCCCGGCTGCTCCACCACCTCGAAATACGGCTGCATGTCGGAGAGGTTGTATTCGTTGCCCTTGGCGCCCTTGAACAGCGGATCGGAGCCGAGGTCGCCGCGGTGCAGGAAGGAGACGTGGCTCGAATCGATCCCGCCCTCCATGGCTTGCAGCCAGTTGCATTCCTGCAGGCGCTTGGAGATGAAGGTCTGATCGGCCGGCACCGTCGCGAATTCCCATTCCGGCAACGGTGGTTGCTTCTCGGGCGGGCCCATATAGGTCCACAGCACCGGCCCGCGCTTCACCAACGGGTAGGACTTGAGCTTGATCTTCTGGCAGAAGCCGCTCTCGCGCGGCTCGGAGGGGACGTCGATGCACTGGCCGGTCACGTCGTATTTCCAGCCGTGATAGGAGCAGCGCAGGCCGCGCTCCTCGTTGCGCCCGAACCACAGCGACACGCCGCGGTGGGCGCAGAATTCGTCGATCAGCCCGTATTTGCCCTCGCTGTCGCGGAAGGCGAGCAGCCGTTCGGACAGCATCTTCACGCGCAGCGGCGGGCAATCGTTCTGCGGTAGCTCCTCGACCAACAGCGCCGGGAGCCAGTAGGCGCGGAACATGCGGCCCATCGTGGTGCCGGAACCGGTTTGCGTCAGCAGGTCATTCTGTTCTTTCCGCAACATCGATTGTCATCCGTGCATCGTTCGGCTGATGGCGCAGGTCTCGACCCGGTCTCGGACCGGCGTTCCGCTATATGGAACTCGGTTCCGATCGCTTCAGGGTAGGCATTCGGCCGACCGTCGGCAAGCCGCCGCGCCGGCGGCTGGGCCGCACGCGAGCCGGGATGCGTCTCAACAGCACTCGAGACCCTCGCCCTCGACGGCGATGAGCGCGTTTTTCATCCACGCGGGAGGAAGGTCATCGGCAACGACCTCCGCGACCGGCTTGAACACCTTGAAGTGATGGCGGGTGTCGGCGTCGGTCCAGAACGCGACCACGGTCTCCAGCGGAGGACAGCCGGGCAGCGCGCAGGCAACCTCGGTGACCAGGATCGCGGCGTCTTGCGGAAGCTTGAAGCGCACGCGCGTCCACTCCTTCACCCGGTCGAGGGCCTGCAGATATTCGGGACGCTTGTGGAAGGACCGCAGCATCATGGACGACCCAGCCATTGCTCTCCGCCCCGGCTCCTCACGCTTCGCTCTTGATCAGAAGCACTCGCACGCGGCCAGCGCAACCCGCGTTAAAATCACCTTGACCGCTCTGGGGTCGGTCCTAGATTGCGCGCGGCATCGATCAAATGGAGGTTTCTCGGTGGAGAGCGTGCTGGCGGCGGTCAGGGTGGGCCCGAGCAAGACCGAGATCCGCGAATACCCCATGCCGGATGTGCCGGACGACGCTGCCTTGATGAAGATGGAGGTCGCCGGCATCTGCGGAACCGATGTCAAGCTCTACAAGACCCCGCCGACCAAGGCTCCGGTGATCATGGGCCACGAGAACATCGGCACCATCGCCAAGGCGGGCCGCGAGTTCACCCGGCGCAAGGGCTTCAAGGAGGGCGACCTGGTGTTCGTGGAGCACTACGTCGCCTGCGGCAAGTGCGAGTGGTGTCATCTCGGCCAATACCGTCACTGCGAGAACACCGACTGGCGCCGCAACCCCGACGCCATCCGCTACGGCTACACCTCGGCCGAGAAGGCGCCCCATCTCTGGGGCGGGTTTGCGCACTACGTCTACCTGCCCTGGAACGCGGTCGTGCACCATGTGCCCAAGGGTGTCACGCCGGAATTGGCGGGATTGGTGACGCCCATGGCGAACGGGGTCGAATGGTCGCTGTTCGACGGCGGCGTGGGCTATAACTCGACCGTGCTCATTCAGGGCCCCGGCCAGCAGGGGCTGTCGCAGACCGTCATCTGCAAGCAGGCGGGCGCCGCGCTCATCATTGTCACCGGCACCTCCAAGGATCGCGCCCGCATGGCGGTCGCGAAAGAGCTCGGTGCCGACTTCACCATCGACGTCGAGAAGGAGGATCCGCTCGCACGCATCATGGAGATCACCGCCGGCAAGGGCGTGGACGTGGCGCTCGACTGCACCGCCGGCGCCGGAACCATCCCGATCCTGCTCGGCGTGGAAGCGCTCAAGCGCAAGGGCGGCACCATCGTGGTTCAGGGCGAGATGAAGGAGTTCCCCAATTTCCCGCTCGAAAAGGTCACGGTGAAGTTCATCACCATCAAGAGCGCGCGCGGCCACAGCTTCAAGGCGTGCGAGCTCGCGCTCGCGCAGCTGGCCTCGAAGCGCTTCCCGTTGGAGAAGGTCACGACCCACAAATTCGGGCTCAAGGACGTGGATCTCGCCATCAGGTCCGTGGGCGGCCAAGGCGTGCCCGACGTGATCCACGCCTCCCTCATGCCGTGGGAGTAAAGGGCCTCTCGCGCATTCGCTCAGCGCCACCGATATAGAGGATGGGTGTCCACGCATGCGCGACAAGACGCGAATTGCCATCGCCGCGGGTGATCCGGCGGGCATCGGACCGGAGGTCAGCCTCAAGGCTGCGCTCGATCCCGCCGTGCGCAACGCCTGCAATCCGATCGTGGTCGGCGACGCCGGCGTGCTCGAACGCCATGCCGCAGCCTGCGCCATCGCGGCCGAGCTGCGCGTAATCGCGCGCGCCGCCGATGCCGACTGGTCCGACCACCGCGTCAATGTGCTCGGCTGCTCCCAGCCGGACCTGGCCGCGCTCGATTTCGGCACCAGCAGCGCCGCGAGCGGCCGCGCCGCGCTCGCCTTCGCCGGCACGGCGATCGAACTCGCGCTCGCGGGCGAGGTGGACGCGGTCGTGGCAGCGCCGCAGAACGAGACGTCGATCGCGCTCGCCGGTATCGCGTTCGACGGGCATCCCTCCTTCGTCGCGCGCGCGACCGGCACCGACGAGAGCGACGTCTACCTGATGCTGTGCTTCGATGACGTGAAGATCGTCCACGCCACGTTGCACCGCAGCGTGCGGCAGGCGATCGAGATGATCACGCGCGAAAATATCGCGCGCGTCATAGCGGCCACCGACCGCGCGCTCAAGCGTCTGGGAACGGTGGCGCCGAGGATCGCCGTCGGCGGCCTCAACCCGCACGCGGGCGAAAGCGGTTTGTTCGGGTGCGAGGAGATCGAGATCATCAAGCCGGCGATCGAGGCCGCGGTCGCCCAAGGCATCGCGGTCACCGGCCCGTTCGGCGCTGACACCATGTTTCACAGGCGAGACGTCGGCGCCTTCATCGTCATGCTGCACGATCAGGGACACATCGCCGCGAAGCTTATGGCGCGCAATGCCGTCGCGGCGCTCACGATCGGCAGCCCGATCCTGTTTTCCTCGGTCGCGCACGGCAGCGCCCACGACATCGCCGGCAAGGGCGCGGCCGATCCGAGGGCCTTGATCGAGGCGGTGCTGCGGCTATCGAAGGCGAACCAACGTCTCGGATAGCAGCCGGCGCTGGCGTGAACGCATGGTTCTGCCAATTCAAGCAAGGATGGTCGATGCCGACCAAGATCGAGCTGTGCAACGCTGCTGACGTGGACGTTGGCGCCGTGCTCAAGGTCGAGAAGGACGATCTGACGCTCGCCGTCTTCAACCTCGACGGTGAGTTCTTCGTGACTGACGATCACTGCACGCACGGCCCGGGCTCGTTGTCGGAAGGCTTCGTCGAGGGTGACGTGGTCGAATGCAATTTTCACGGCGGGCAGTTCAATATCAGGACCGGCGCGGTCGTCGGGCCGCCGTGCATGGTTCCGATCAAGACTTATCCCACGGTCGTCGAAGGCGGGAAGGTCTTCATCGAGGTGTGAGCAACGTTTTTGCAAATGGCTTCGTGGCGGCGACGCGCCGACGTGTCGCCTCTGTGTGCGTCATCGCGTGTCAGAAGCGTTATTATCAACAAAAGAAGTATTATAATTAACAAATTTTTCGGCGAAGAAATACAGAGCGAGATCTTCGGGGTCGGCTGCTGCCGGCCGTTGTCGTCGGCCGCGACCAGCATCACAGCATTGTACAATGCCGAGCGTGGAGTGCTCAGCCGTCCGCGCTTGCGAGCAAGCGAACTGGCGTGCGCCCACGCTCGGCACGGCGCAACTGGTCTCTTGAAGTGTGGATTAATTATGCATTCTGCCGAAACATCAACTCGGTGCCGCTCATGGCCGCGGAGTTTGCTGGCGCGGCTTTGGAATACGCCGTCGTGTTCGGCGGCACTGGCGACGCGGTGACGCCGGTCACCGTGTTGGGCGTTCGTGCCGATGAGAATCTTTACGTCACCAAGGAAGGCGGCTGGTAGGCTAAGTACATACCGGCGTTCGTCCGCCGCTATCCCTTCGTCTTTTTCAGCCGCGACGACGGCAAGAGGTTCCCGCTTTGCATTGACGAGGCCTTCCCAGGATTCAACCAGAGCGGCCGCGGTAAGCGACTGTTTGGCGATGATGGTAAGCCGACCCCCTACGTGGAGAATCTGCTCAAATTGCTGGGGCGATACCAACTCGAATTCCAGCGCACCCTAACATTTTGCAAGAAGTGAAGGATCTGAACCTGCTCAAACCGATGCAGGCGCAGATCGAGTTCGGTTCCGGGGAGCGCATGGCGCTCGGGGGGTTCTCGGTCGTGGACCGTGCGCGGCTCAAGACCTTATCGGGCAATATGCTCGCGCAGTTGGTGCAGTCGGACGAACTCGAACTGTCCTATGCTCACCTCGTGTCGATCTATGCTCACCTCGTGTTGATGCGAAACTTCGCAACGGTGAGAGATCGGCTCGCCGAGGCGCAGCCTGCTAGCGCGGGCGGCGCGCCGCTAATCCACTAGTGCGCGGCCAGCCAGCCCTGGAACTGCTCAGGTGCTGGCATACCAATCGCAGGGTGTGGCCGAAGGTCCGAACCTTTCAGCTCGTGAAATGCTCATGAAAAATGCGCAATCAATCATGCAAAAATGTGAAGGCGGGGAGCATGCTTGTGTCAAAAAGAGCTAATCCCCGAACCTAAAACAAAACGGTAACGAACCGTTATGATACGGTTACCTGATACTGTTACATAACGGACTCTTCTTGCGGATACCGGGAAAATTATGGCATAATTCAACCCCTCGTTGAGGCGGCAGTGTGATCATTAAGAACTTCACACGTCTGCCTCGATTCGAGCTGTTCAAGTTCACGAGTTCCATGAGGTTGGGTCGTGGAAACGCCGGGCGCGGATACAATTGTTGGGTCGGAGCCGCAAACTCTACCAAGATCAAACCTCCAGCATCCGGGACCCACGGTCTTCATTGTCAGCGACATGCGCCTGTTACGCGACGGGCTCGTCCTGTCGCTTTCACGGCAGCCCTCGCTGGCCGTCGCGGACTCGACGGACCTGACAATATCGCCGACGCATATCGCCGCAGCCCGTCCCGATGTGGTGCTGCTCGACGTCGGGACGCCAGGCGGTCTGGCGGCACTGCTCGCCCTTCGCCAGGCACTGCCCGACCTGAAGATCGTCGCCATTGCGGTCTCCGACATCGAGCAGGAGGTCGTCGCCTGTGCCGAAGCCGGGGTATCAGGATTCGTCTCCCGCGACGGGTCGATTCAAGATTTGGTGACGGCGGTAGACTGCGCCATGCGCAACGAGCTCGTTTGTTCGCCGCGCATCGCCGGTGTGCTGTTTAGGCGCGTCGCCGCCATCGGCTCCGAACGAAGCCATGGCCCAGACAACGGCGCGCTGACGCGGCGCGAGCACGAGATCGTCTCGCTGATGACGCAAGGCCTTTCCAACAAGGAGATCGCGCGCCAGCTGCGCATCCAGAACGCAACGGTCAAGAATCATATTCACAGCATCCTCGCCAAGCTGCATGTGCGTCGCCGCGGCGAGGTCGCCGCACGCATGAACGGGAGCGCTTTGCTGAGCAGCGGCGTTCCGTCTCCGCAGCATCGTCATCTGCTTGGATTTCCGCACCGCGCGATTGCTTTCCTTTTCTTCTTTTTCTCTGAGTATCTAGATATAGCCTTTGTTTCGGCTGCTTTAGCTGACACTCCTTGAGATGCCTGGAACGACGGTGGCGCTTCGCGCAAAGCACTGGACTAGATCCCAAAGCACTGGACTAGATCCAAAGCATAGAACTTCCGATCTCTCCGCCAATCCCTGGAACTCCCGATCTCTCCGCCAGGCACCTGATTGGTCACGCTCTTCCGCCTACGAGCGCGTGAACCATGCCGCGCAGGAGCGGATATGTCCGCCGGAGTGCCAGACGAGATCTGCATCTTCATGTGGACCTTCATTGGATCGATCGGCTCAGTCGCGCCGACGCGGCGCGTGCCATACTCGAGTCTGGAAATTCCCGCGATTGATGTTCTGCTGCAGGGCGCTAGCCCTGCAAACGGGAGGGCATTGTCATGGCACGGCTGAAATTCAGGACTGACGGAACAACCGTACTGTTTGACCCTTCTGACGATCCCTTTCCGCCTGAAGCGCTGTCGCAATTGCCACCGACACTGCCGTCGCAGGCCGCAGAACAGGCGCAACCTCAGCTGCCGACAGAGATACCGCCAGCTCAAGCGCAGTCGCACCTTCCAGCCGTCCAAAGCGAGGCTGCGGCTGATGCGTCGTCACTCGCACTGGAATTGACGCCAGCGTTGACGGCGGCCGACGAGGAGTTTTGTCCTCGCACCATCAGTTTCACGATCCCGGGCGGGGGCCCGGGCAATCCGGGCGTGCAGGTCACCGCGGTTGAGCACCAAGAAAATGGCGTAAAAACTGGCACGATCGACTTCACCGTGGATGTCCTCGGCGACGCCGATCTGCGTGGCCTGTTCTTCCAGTTCAACGAGGCTCACCTCAACGGCCTTAAGGTGACCGGTGGGGATGGACTGATCACCAACACTCTGATCCAAGCCAACAGTGTGATCAACCTCGGACAGGGCGCCGAGATGAACGGCGCCGCCAGTCCGTTCGACGTCGGCATCAGGTGGGGAACACCGGGACCCAATCCCGACAACATCAATTTTCCGGTGCACTTCACCCTCTCAAATGCCGCGAACAACCTCACCTTAGACGATATCGCCCATCAGCAATTCGGGGTGAAAATCGGCGCTGCGGGGGGCAAAGACGCCAAGCTTACGACCATCGCCCCGGCCGCGCCGGACGCTCACGACGATGCTTTCGCCATTTTCGAGGACGGCGCCGGCGGGCTTGGCAACCCGTCCCACGTCCCGGTGGGTCAACTGTTCGAGGTTATTAAAAACAGCGACACAGACGCGGATGGCGATACGCTCACCGTCACCGCTTTCCACGCCGGCCCCTCGCACGGCACGGTGCAAATTGTCGACGGAAGCGATGCTGACCTTCTGCCCGGGGATGCAATCCTCTACACGCCAGACGCAGATTACAGCGGGCCGGACAGCTTCGTCTATTGCGTCTCCGACGGACATGGCGGCCAGGACAACGCCACCGTGAACGTGTCGGTCGCAGCGGTCGCTGACATCCCTGACCTAACCTACAGTGTCGCTCTAGGCGCGACGATAAACGAGTATCTCGTAACCGTCACCGCGAAGCAGACCGATCTGGACAGCTCCGAGTTCATCGACCGCATTAGCTGGACCGTGCCGGGCGGGACACCCGCCGATGTCTCCATTACGCCTGTCGGCGATGTCAATCCGGGGGACGAACCGGATCAGATCGTGCAGACGTTCGCGGTGACAGTTCCGCTCGGCCAGGACACGAAGTTCGATCTCGATATCACGGCCGTCTCGAAGGAGGTGTCCAACGGCGACGAGGAGCAGGCGACCGTTGCCGTCCCGATCGAACTCGACTTCACCCACAACACGGCCCAGGAGACCTTCTCGACGACGAACCAGAGCATCTGGGATCCCAGCCTTCCGGCCGCGTTCAACGACGACCGGTTTATCGGCGTCGGCCACCTAGCCCCGGACGGCAGCGTCGTGCCGATATCGGATCATACATCCGTGGACATCGGAGTGGCCGAGATCGGCGGCAGTTACAGCCTGGCGCTTGGGTTGAAGTCCAGCCTGCACGCGACGTTCGGAGACATCGAGGCGACCCTACCGTACAACATCACCATCGACACCTCGTATAACGTAACGACCGACTCGCTGCTGATCGATCCATCGGCCGCGCTGGATCCCAGCGCCCACTTCTCGACCCACGGGCCGGGCGGATCCTACAACCTCGATTTCGTGTTTGACGCCACGCTGTCGGCGTTCTTGCACCCCGTCATCGGCCCCAACTTGGATCCAACTGTCGGGCCGCTCGACCTTGGCTTCAACCTGCTGAGCATCGACAGCGCCACCTTCACCAAGCCGCTCGATCTCCCACCCCCGCCGGACACTGTCGCCCACCTCACGCTCAATTGGCCCCATAGCATGGGCGCCTCGACGTTGGAGACGAACGGAGCGCCGGTCGATGCTGACACCTTGCACTCGGACGGCACCAGCCTCGATATCGTCAAGCTGGATGTCGACGTGATCGCCTTGGCCTTGGCCGTCCTCGGCATCAGTCCAAATCCGCTCGACCTCGGCTTCGTCGATTTGGTGGAGCTTAATGTGAACGGCGGCGTAGCCTTGGCGCAACATTTCGACTTGAACTCGGTCCTGGACGCCTCGCTCACGCTCGAGGATGGAACATCACTGCCGTTCGCGTTCGGCAGCCCGCTTCCCATCATCCCGAACGCGTCAAGTCACGATGCCAACCACGACGGCCAGATCGATTTCGGTCTGCACCTCACGCCGGATGCGACGCTGGACAACAAGACCGCTCTCGACTTCCACATCGGCGGCGACATCGGCATACTCGATTTCAATCCGGGTCCCACACTGTTTAGTGTGGGCGCAGACTTGGATATCGGAGAAATCCCCATCTACCATCCGGATGCTTTTACGCTGGGCGGCTTCAACTCGCAGGACTACCACTTCCAGGTCTAGGCGCGCAGCGCCGGCCGCGACACATTGTGGTCGTGGCCGGCGGCCCCGGCGAGAAGGCGTTAAGTGAGCACAAAAAGCAATATCTCCGGAGGCGGTACGAAATCGAACTCTGCGTCCTCGAAATCTGAGCTTGCAGCGGCGCTCAAGTCGTGTCGCGGCAGCTTTATCGGTGTCGGCCTCGTGAGCAGTGTGACGAACATCCTGATGCTCACGGGTCCATTCTTCATGCTCGAGCTCTACGACCGGGTTCTTCCGAGCCGGAGCATACCTACGCTCATCGGCTTGGGCGCGCTTGCGGCGGTACTATTCGCGTTTCAAGGGCTGCTGGAGTGGATCCGGGGCCGAATCCTGGTGCGCATCGGCGGCGCGCTGGACGAGATTCTCAGCCTCAGAGTTCATGATGCATTGGTGCGGGCGCCGTTGAAGGGCAAGGTAGGCGGGGATGGCCTTCAGCCGCTGCGGGATCTCGATCAAGTTCGTTCGTTCCTGTCGAGCCCAGGGCCGATGGCGCTCTTCGATTTTCCCTGGATACCCTTCTACCTCGGTATTTGCTTCTTGTTTCATGTGTTGATCGGCTTGGCCGCGACCATAGGCGGCCTGATCTTGGTCTTTCTCACCTACCTGACGGAGGTCCGCACCCGCGGCCCAGCCAAGGCCGCGGTGACCTTTGCGGCAACGCGTAACGCGCTCGCGGAGGCCGGCCGGCGCAATGCAGAGGTGTTGCAGGCCATGGGCATGGCCGGCCGCGTAGGCGCCGTATGGGCACGTACCAATAGCGAGTATATGGCGAGTCAGCGGCGGGCGACCGATGTGGCGGGCGGCCTCGGGGCTCTGTCGAAGGTGCTGCGGCTCGCCCTGCAATCGGCAGTTCTGGGGCTCGGCGGCTACCTTGCCATCCGTCAGGAGGCCACGGCGGGAGTCATCATCGCGAGTTCGATCTTGACGGCGCGGGCGCTGGCACCGGTCGAACTGGCGATCGCCAATTGGAAGGGATTTGTCGCGGCGCGCCAAAGCTGGCGGCGGCTGACGGAGCTATTGACGCTGTTGCCGGCGCGGGAGGAGCCGATGGCGCTGGCGGCACCGAGCGCCGAACTCTTGGTGGAGGCCGTGAGTTTGGCGGCGCCGGGGAGCCGGACCTTCGTGGTGCGGGATGTCAACTTTGCGCTCAAAGCAGGAAACGGGCTTGGAATCATCGGGCCGAGCGCAGCGGGGAAGTCGTCATTGGTGCGCGGGTTGGTGGGAGTATGGGCGCCGGTACAGGGCACGATCCGGCTGGACGGAGCGGCGCTCGATCAATGGAGCTGCGAAGATCTCGGGCGGCACATCGGCTACCTGCCCCAGGACGTGGAGCTCTTCGACGGGACCGTGGCGGAGAACATTGCCCGTTTTCATGCGCAGGCGGATCCACCGGCCATCATCGCGGCAGCCAAGCAGGCGGGCGTGAACGATCTGATCCTGCGGCTACCGCAAGGCTACGAGACACGGATCGGGGAAGGGGGAATGGCGCTCTCGGCCGGCCAGCGGCAGCGTGTTGCGCTTGCGCGCGCCCTCTATGGCGACCCGTTCCTGATTGTGCTGGATGAACCAAACTCGAATCTCGATCACGAAGGCGAAGAGGCGTTGACCAAGGCGATTTTGGGAGTGCGGACGAGGGGCGGCATCGTGATTGTCGTCTCGCACCGGGCGACCGCGCTGGCGAGCGTCGACCTTATCCTGGTGATGAAAGAGGGCAAGTCTCAGGCCTTCGGTCCGCGAGACGAAGTGATGGCCAAAATCATCCGCCGTTTTCCCGCTCCAGTGGCGCCTGCAACGCCGCTCAGGGTGGTTGCCGAGAGTGGACAGGCATCATGACGCGGAAGATCCAAACGAAGAGCCACGAGTCGCTTCGCCGCCACCTGCTTTCCGCCGCGGCCCTTACCGTCATTCTTGTCTTTGGAATGGGCGGTTGGGCCGCCACGGTGGAACTTTCGGGCGCAGTGATCACGTCTGGGCAGGTAGTGGTCGATTCGAACGTCAAGAAGGTGCAACACCCGACGGGAGGCATCGTCGGAGAGCTGAGGGTCCGCGACGGCGACCGCGTCAAGGAAGGAGATATCGTGGTTCGTCTCGACGAAACGCAGACAAAAGCGAACCTGCTGATTGTGACGAAAAGCCTAGACGAGCTTGCTGCGCGGCAAGCACGAGAGGAAGCCGAGCGGGAGGGGGCCGGCCAAGTTCTCGTTCCGCGCGAGCTCCTCGCGCGCTTTGACGATCCCGATGTGGCGCATGTGGTGAGTGAAGAGCGCAAATTGTTCGCGATCCGTCGCGAGGCACGGGAAGGGCAGAAGGCGCAGCTCAGGGAGCGCATTGCCCAGCTGAAAGAAGAGATCCGTGGGTATGAAGCGCAGCAGGTCTCCAAAGACGAGCAGATCGATTGGATCAAGAAGGAGCTCGCGGGGGTAAACGCCCTGTGGCAAAAGAATCTCATCCCCTACACGCGGGTCACGAGCCTGGAAAGGGATAGAGTGCGGCTCGAAGGCGAGCGCGGGCAGCTCATAGCCAACATCGCGCAAGCCAGGGGCAAGATCACCGAGACAGAGCTGCAGATCATCCAGGTTGACCAGGACATGCGTACTGAAGTTGGCAAGGATTTGGCCGAAATCCGTGCCAAGACTTCGGAACTCGTAGAGAAGAAGGTCGCCGCTGAGGACCAACTAAAGCGGATCGACATCCGCGCCCCTCAGGACGGCGTCGTGCATCAGCTTGCCGTCCATACGGTAGGGGGCGTTATTACCGCCCAGGGCGACCCGATCATGCTCATCGTGCCCGAAAGCGAAGCGCTGTCGATTGAGACGAAGGTGCAACCGCAGGACATCGACCAGCTGAAGCTGGGTCAGCCGGCTGTTGTGCGCTTTACCGCATTTAACCAGCGCACCACGCCCGAACTCAACGGAGCACTCAGCCGGATCTCCGCAGACGTGAGCGAGGATCAGAAGACCGGCACCCGATACTACACCATCCGAATTGCCATCCCGGATAGCGAGATCGTCCGTCTCGGTGGTCTCAAGCTCGTGCCTGGAATGCCGGTTGAGGCTTTCATTCAAACCACCCCCCGGACTATGATTTCCTATCTCGTCAGGCCTATCCACGATCAAGTCATCAAGGCGTTCCGCGAAAAGTGATGTCGAACGCGCCCGGGCCGCTATTTTGCCAGACGCGCATCCTGCCAATCATCGCCCGGCCTGCATGCGCCGCCTCGTGGTTAATTCGTACGCAGCAAAAGCGGCCGGTCCTCGGCGCTTTCTTGTTAATGCAGCTACAGATCCAATTGTAATTGCGCATTAATTGTGCCAAGCAGGTAACGGAGAACCTTTGCAGCAACGAAGGCCGTTTGGCGATCATTGGTTGACTATCAAAGTACTGCGGGTGGATCCCGAATTGCGTGAGTCGTGCCCACACCTCCATAAATCCCCGAGATGGAAGATGCGCCGCCTCGCCAATGGCCCACGCACCGCCACCAAAGCTGAAAGGGGTTGATCATCTTTTTCGATCGGCGAAATTCAAAAGCAGGTCGAATAGATGAATGTGGGGAGGTTGAATGCAGCTGCTATGGCTAAGCAGAAAAGGCACTCGAGGGTCGAAATCGCGACGAAGTTGGCGCAGGCAAATGATTTGGCGAGGCA
>Ga0310914_10001196_pt1 | contig 16546 bp, 11 predicted proteins | sample GREbulkMGAN108_FD_203450 | JGI IMG/M metagenome (GOLD analysis project Ga0310914, IMG submission 203450) | Lab enrichment of tropical soil microbial communities from Luquillo Experimental Forest, Puerto Rico - GRE.bulkMG.AN108 | ecosystem: Environmental > Terrestrial > Soil > Tropical forest >... | reverse complement strand
CCGCGGCGTCTCCTATTCGCAAAACCCCGACGATAGAATGCGGGCCCGAATCGACCTTCCCCCTATCGCTATCGCGGAGAGCTTTCAGATGACCCTGACGGTCGCCCACATCTCGCCGATCATGTCGCTCATTGCGGGCGTTTTGATCCTGATCATGCCGCGACTTCTCAACTTCATCGTAGCGTTGTTCTTGATTCTCAACGGCCTGCTGGGTCTCGGATTGCTGAAATGGCTGCACCTCTAATTCCCAAAAACTGGAACCCGCCTCCTTGCGCGGGCTTGCCCAAAATGGTGTAAGGCGCCCAATCCATTACAACCCCTCACCCTCCCAGCGGATTGATCCAAGCCATGGCCAAAGCCGCCGCAAGACCTAAAAAAATTGTTGCGAAATCAAAGTCTTCCGAGGCCACCCGGGCCAAGCCCGCGCCGGTGTCGATCGCCCGCAAGGCGCTGAAGAAGAGCACGGCCAAGCCGGTCGCGAAAGCGCCAGGCCGATCCGCGACAGCGGAGGCCGCAAAGCCCGGCAAGTGGGTGTACACCTTCGGCGACGGCAAGGCCGAGGGCCAGGCACGGCTGCGCGATCTGTTGGGCGGCAAGGGCGCAAATCTCGCGGAAATGGCCAATCTCGGACTGCCGGTGCCGCCCGGCTTCACGATCCCGACCTCGGTGTGCACTTATTTCTACGCCCACGACAAAACCTATCCGAAGGAATTGAAGGCGCAGGTCGAAAAGGCGCTCGACCATGTCGGCAAGCTGACCGGCAAGGTCTTCGGCGATCCCAAAAATCCGCTGCTTGTCTCGGTGCGTTCGGGAGCGCGCGCGTCGATGCCGGGCATGATGGACACCGTGCTCAATCTCGGCCTCAACGATCAGACCGTGGAAGCGCTGGCCGAGATGTCGGGCGATCGCCGCTTCGCCTATGACAGCTATCGCCGCTTCATCACCATGTATTCGGATGTCGTGCTCGGCTTCGAGCATCATCATTTCGAGGACATCCTCGACACCTTCAAGGACAGCCAGGGCTATTCGCTCGATACCGACCTGACTGCCGACGACTGGGTCGAACTGGTCGGCAAGTACAAGGAAGCGGTCGCGCGCGAGACCGGCAAGGAATTTCCGCAAGACCCGCATGACCAGTTGTGGGGCGCGATCGGCGCGGTATTTTCATCCTGGATGAACGCGCGCGCGGTGACCTATCGCAAGCTGCACGACATCCCGGAATCCTGGGGCACCGCGGTCAACGTGCAGGCCATGGTGTTCGGCAACATGGGCGAGACGTCGGCGACCGGCGTCGCCTTCACCCGCAACCCCTCCACGGGCGAAAGCCGGCTGTACGGCGAGTTCCTGATCAACGCGCAGGGCGAGGACGTGGTCGCGGGCATCCGCACGCCGCAGGACATCACCGAGCATGCGCGCAAGGATTCCGGCTCCGACAAGCCGTCGATGGAAACGGCGATGCCCGATGCGTTCAAGGAGCTGACGCGATTCTATGCGCTTCTCGAGAAGCACTATCGCGACATGCAGGACATGGAGTTCACGGTCGAGCGCGGCAAACTGTGGATGCTGCAGACCCGCTCGGGAAAGCGCACCGCGAAGGCCGCGCTCAAGATCGCGGTCGAACTCGCCAATGAAGGATTGATCTCGAAGAAGGAAGCGGTGACACGGATCGATCCCGCATCGCTCGATCAGTTGCTGCATCCGACCATCGATCCGCAGGCCAAGCGCGACGTGATCGCGACGGGCTTGCCGGCTTCTCCGGGTGCTGCGTCCGGCGAGATCGTGTTCTCCTCGGACGAGGCGGCGAAGCTGCAGGTCGACGGGCGCAAGGTGATCCTTGTGCGCATCGAGACCTCGCCGGAAGACATTCACGGCATGCATGCCGCCGAAGGCATCCTGACCACGCGCGGCGGCATGACCTCGCACGCTGCGGTGGTCGCGCGCGGCATGGGCAAACCCTGTGTCTCCGGCTGCGGCAACATCCGCGTCGACTACGGCCGCGGCACGATGAGCGTGGGCTCGCGCACCTTCAAGACCGGCGACGTCATTACTATCGACGGCTCGCTCGGCCAGGTGCTCGCCGGCCGCATGCCGATGATCGAACCGGAGCTATCGGGCGAATTCGGCACGCTGATGGGCTGGGCCGACCAGGCCCGCAAGATCGGGGTCCGCGTCAACGCCGACACCCCCGACGATGCCCGCACCGCCATCAAGTTCGGCGCCGAAGGCATCGGTCTCTGCCGCACCGAGCACATGTTCTTCGAGGAAACCCGCATCCGCACGGTGCGCGAGATGATCCTCGCCGAGGACGAGCAGACCCGGCGCGCGGCGCTGTCCAAGCTGTTGCCGATGCAGCGCGCGGATTTCGTCGAGCTGTTCGAGATCATGAAAGGCCTGCCGGTGACGGTCCGGCTGCTCGATCCGCCGCTGCACGAATTCCTGCCGCATACCCATGCGGAGATTGAGGAAGTCGCGCGCGCCATGAACACCGATCCGCGCAGGCTTGCCGACCGCGCCCGCGAGTTGTCGGAATTCAATCCGATGCTCGGCTTCCGCGGCTGCCGGATCGCGATCGCCTATCCGGAGATCGCCGAGATGCAGGCGCGCGCCATCTTCGAGGCCGCTGTCGAAGCGCAGAAGCGCACCGGCAAGGCCGTCGGTCTCGAGGTGATGGTGCCGCTGATCGCGACCAGGGCCGAGCTCGATCTCGTGAAAGCGCGTATCGATGCGACAGCTCAATCGGTGATGCGCGAGACCGGCACCAAGCTTGCTTATCAGGTCGGCACCATGATCGAGCTGCCGCGCGCGTCGCTGATGGCCGGCGACATCGCGAAGAGTGCGGAATTCTTCTCCTTCGGCACCAACGATCTGACGCAGACGACCTACGGCATCAGCCGCGACGACGCGGCGAGCTTCCTGAGCGCCTATGTCGCGAAGGGCATCTTGGAGATCGATCCGTTCATCTCGCTCGACCGCGACGGTGTCGGCGAGCTCGTCAAGATCGGGGTTGAGCGCGGGCGCAAGACGCGGAACGGCCTGAAGGTCGGTATCTGCGGCGAGCATGGCGGCGATCCCTCTTCCGTCGCGTTCTGCCACGAGATCGGCCTCGACTACGTCTCCTGCTCGCCTTATCGCGTTCCGATCGCGCGCCTTGCCGCTGCGCAGGCCGCGATAGGCAAGGCCGTCGCGAGTCAGGCGTAAGTGGAGCGCGGTGTCCCGTAATGATACGGGACACCTAACTCCCGTGCGATGCGCAGCACCGAACCCGGAATCTCGGGATTGCGGGGTCGCTCATTTCAGTCGCTCCCCGGATGACGCGCGAATATCTCGTGCGTCGTTTTCTTCATCATTTTCGTTGACCGGAAATTTACCTTTTTCATCGAGCAGGCGTTTACCAGTGCTTTCGATGCGTCAACGCCGAAAGACGCGACGGCTTGCCTGTGTCGCGCCGGCAACGCCGATTAACGCCACAGCAACCTAAATTAGATACGACCAAAGAAGATCGAATTGCACGGACGTACTGCGTTCGATTTCTTGAACCGTGTATGCGTTGCGTAGGCGTACCATGTTGGTCAAGCGTAACCGACCGAAGGACGTGCGTTTCGCGTCCTTCGGTCTTGCTCTCTGCGTCTTCTTGTTGGCGCCGAACGAGATCGGCTATCAGGACATTGCCTCGCTGCTGGCCCGTCAGCCCGGCGTCGCCGAGCGCTGGCAGAAACGGGTTTATTCCGCGGCCGCATCTGTCCAGCTCGCCACCTATACGTTCGGTCGCCCGATCGGAACGTCTGCGCCGCAAAGCGCGACGTATCGGCTGGCCAGCCTGACCAGCGAGGCTGATATCACCGGTTCGGTACCGCGCAATCCGATCCTCGTTGCGCCGCCGCGCTACCAGGCCTCGGACTTTCCGAAGGTCGACCGCACCCTGAAAGGCGACCGTCTCGTCGTCGAGCCGCAGACCCCTCCGGAGGGTGCAGCGCCGGCAAATAACGGGCCCGGCCTCGAAAATCCCGACGCCTCGAATGCCTCCGTGGCGGGCGCCAAGACCGCAACGGCGCCCGCGGCCGCAGCGCGCGGCGCCAATGCGTCCGCTGCAGAAGCGCCCGTTTCCGCACCAGCGGCTGCGGTATCTTCCTCCGCACGCTCCCCGCTGGATCCGGAACTCCAGGCCGCGATGAGCGCGCCGCCGCTGCCGCAATACGACATCTCGCTCTCGCTGGAAGCCCAACCGCTCGACGATCTCAACCCGGCGCCCGAAGCCACCACCATCGAGCGGTCCGCTGCTCACGACGGTCTCAACATCAAGACCGCGAACCTGTTCTTCGGTACGTCTTCGCTCGGCGGGGCGCTGGAAGGCATGGAGCGCTGGCAGCCCGGCGAAGAGCCTGTCGTCGTGATGCCCGATCCCGATATGAAGATGATGGCGGCGCTGCCGCCGGGATCCGACGCGGCGAAAGCTAGCGAAAGCGGCGAGAGCGTTGCGCCGAAGGGTGAGGTGAACAGCGACGATCAGCGTACCAAAACGCCGGCGGAACGGCTTGGCCTCCTTGACGAGAAGTCGCGCGCCAAATCCGAGAAGTGCCTCGCCGAAGCCATTTATTTCGAAGCCCGCGGCGAGGCGGTGCGCGGCCAGATTGCGGTCGCGCAGGTCGTGATGAACCGCGCCTTCTCCGGCTACTACCCGAACACGGTGTGCGGCGTGGTTTACCAGAACAAGTATCGGCACCTTGCCTGCCAGTTCACCTTCGCTTGCGACAACAATCCCGACGTCATCCGCGAACCCGACATGTGGGAGCGCGCAAAGAAGATCGCCAAAGCGATGCTCGACGGCCAGATTTGGCTGCCCGAGGTCGGCAAGTCGACGCACTATCACGCCTATTACGTGCATCCCTCCTGGGTCGCCGAAATGAAGAAGCTCTACAAATTCGGCGTGCACACCTTCTACCGGCCGAAAGCCTGGGGCGACGGCAGCGACGCGCCGAGCTGGGGAACGCCGGCGCAGACTGCAGCCCTTTCAGAGCAGCTCGCCCAGGAGGCAAAGAGCGAAGCGGAGATGTACCCGAACTCCGTTCGGCGATAGGGTGAGGGGAGACGGTCGGACAATCTTCAGGCGTCGATATCCAGCGCCACGTCGAAATTCGGCGCCGAATGCGTGAGTGCGCCGCAAGAGGCATAGTCCACGCCGGTTGCCGCAATTTTCGCAATCGAGCTCAACGTAACGCCGCCGGAAGCTTCCAGCACCACGCGGCCATGCGCAAGCCCCACCGCCTCCGTTAGCGTCGGAATATCCATATTGTCGAGCAGCACCGCATCGGCAATGCCGGTATCGAGCACCTCGCGCAACTGATCGAGCGTGTCGACCTCGATCTCGATCTTGACGAGATGGCCGGCATGGGCGCGGGCGCGTTCCAGCACCGCCCGGATGCCGCCGGCGACCGCGATGTGGTTGTCCTTGATCAGGAGCGCGTCGTCGAGCCCGAAGCGGTGATTGAAGCCGCCGCCGCACCGCACCGCATATTTCTCCAATGCGCGCAAGCCAGGTGTGGTTTTCCGCGTACAGCAGATGCGCATCCTGGTGCCGGCGGCATGCCTGACATAGTCCGCAGTGAGCGTTGCGATCCCGGACAGCCGGCCGACAAAATTGAGCGCAGTGCGTTCGCCAGCGAGCACAGCACGCGCGGGTCCGGAGATCGTCAGCAGATGGACGCCGGCTGCCACCGCTGCGCCGTCGCGAAGATAGGCCTGAATGAGAATATCGGCCGAGAGTTTCCGAAACGTGGCGATCGCAAGCGGCAGCCCCGCGATCACGCCCGCCTGTCGCGCCACAAGAACGGCATGCGCCTTGGCGCTTTCCGGAATGGTCGCGATTGAGGTTACGTCGCCGGCGCGGCCAAGGTCTTCGTCGAGGGCGCGGGTGGTCGCTTCCTCGATCGCAAGCGGCGACAGGAACGCGTCCGGGTGCAGGAGCGAAGCAGGGGTGGTCATTGAGGTCCTCTAGGCGATCATCGGCTCTGTTTGCTCGCGCGCAGTCTCGGCGAGCATCTTCGCGATGTCTCGCGCGGCATTGAGCGTCGTCAGGGTGCGCCTGGCGAGCGCCGGTTTCTCGTTTGGATAGTCGGAACGAAAGTGCGCGCCACGGCTTTCGCGCCGGCTTAGGGCGGGTGCCGCGACCAACAGTGCCGATGTCGCCATGTTGCGGAGCGCAATGTTGCCGGTGTCGCGCTCGATCGCTGCAAAGGCCCGCACGGCTTCCGCAAGGTGCGCGCCGTCCCTGATCACGCCGACATGCGAGCTCATCATTGTGCGGAGATTTTTGGCGGCAAGCGCGGGGTGAGCGCAATTGCGAGGAGCAGGTTGCTCTGCCGGCAGAGGGGCAGGGGACGGCAGCACACTGCCGGCAATGTCATCTGCGATGCGGGCGGCATAGACGACCGCTTCCAGGAGCGAGTTCGAGGCGAGCCGATTGGCGCCATGCGCGCCAGTGGATGAGACCTCGCCGCCGGCCCAGAGACCACGGAGCGAAGTGCGGCCACGTGTATCCACCGCGATGCCGCCCATGTGATAATGCACGGCGGGTGCAATCGGTATCGGTTGCGTTGCCGGATCGATGCCGCCTTCAAGGCAACTCGCATACACGGTCGGGAATCTTTCCGCAAAGCGCGTGCCGAGTGCTGCGCGCGCATCGAGAAACGCGCCGCGACCGGCCCTGATCTCGGCGAACACGCCGCGCGCGACCACGTCACGCGGCGCAAGCTCGGCAAGCGGATGATGTTTCGGCATGAAGCGTTCGCCGCCGGCATTGATCAGTACGGCGCCTTCGCCGCGCAAGGCCTCGGTCGCAAGCGGCGCCGGATCGCGCCCCGTCATGATGGCGGTCGGGTGGAATTGCACGAATTCGGGATCGGCAATGACCGCGCCGGCACGCGCCGCGATCGCCAATCCCAGCCCGCTTGCTTCAGGCGGATTGGTTGTCACTGCATAAAGATGGCCGATGCCGCCGGTTGCCAGCACCAGCGCCCGCGTTGCGATCGTCAGGGGTCGCGCGGTGACGTCGTCCGTCCTGCGCAATTGCACGCCCGTTACCGCGCCGTCGGCAGCGAGCAGCGCTTCGGCGACGAAACCTTCGATGATGCGGATCGAGGGTGTATTGCGCACGGCATTCGTCAGCGCTGCCATGATCGCTTTGCCCGCCATGTCGCCCTGCACATGGACGATGCGTCGAGCCGAATGCGCAGCCTCGCGGCCGACCGCGAGCCGGCCTTCGAGGTCGCGATCGAAGGGAACGCCGTAGCGCAAGAGATCGTCGATACGGTCGGGCGCTTCGCGCGCAAGTCCGAGCGCAATCGCTTCATCGACAATGCCGCCGCCTACCGCAATCGTGTCGGCGGCATGCGCTTCCGCGCTGTCACCTTCGGCGACGGCTGCGGCGATGCCGCCCTGCGCCCAGGCGCTGGAGGCACCTTCTCCGAGCGGGGCCGCGGTAATCAGCGTAACGGGCCGTGGCGCGAGTTTCAGCGCGCAAAACAATCCGGCAAGCCCGCCGCCGACGATGACGATGTTGTCGGTTGAGCGGAGGAGATTTTGGATATTGTTTGACATGGCTGGTTCCTCGTCGTCGCTCTGCTCGCGTTGCTCGCCAGGCGGACGACGGAGCTAGTTTTTCAAATTGATCATCCGCTCGATCGGACGCCGCGCACGTTCGGCGATCGCGGGATCGATCGCGACCTCCTCACGCAGATAAAGCAGGCTGTCCAGAATGTTCGACAGCGTGATCCGTTTCATGTGCGGACAGAGATTGCAGGGCTTCACCATCTCGACGTCGGGCAGTTCGGCCTGCACATTGTCGGCCATCGAGCATTCGGTGATCATCACCACGCGCTTGCTGCGATTGTTGCGCACCCAGTTGATCATGTGCGCCGTGGACCCCGTGAAATCCGCTTCTGCCAGCACGTCGGGCGGGCATTCGGGGTGCGCGATGATCTGCACGGAAGGGTCCGCCTCGCGATAGGCGCGCAACTCGTCGCCGGTGAAGCGCTCATGCACCTCGCAGGCGCCCTTCCAGGCGATGATCTTCACATCGGTCTTCGAGGCCACATATTTCGCGAGATACTGGTCGGGTAGAAAGATTACGGTCGGCGCATTCAGGCTCTCGACCACCTCGACCGCATTCGACGATGTGCAGCAGATATCGACTTCCGCTTTCACCTCGGCCGACGTGTTGACGTAAGCGACGACCGGCACGGCGGGAAAACGCTCGCGCAACAGCCGCACATCGGCGCCCGTGATGCTCGAAGCCAGCGAGCATCCGGCGCGCGAATCCGGGATCAGTACCGTCTTGTGCGGATTGAGGATCTTCGAGGTCTCCGCCATGAAGTGAACGCCGCACTGAATGATCGTGTCGGCCTTCACCTTGCTGGCCTCGATCGCGAGTTGAAGCGAGTCGCCGGTGATGTCGGCGACGCAATGGAAAATTTCCGGCGTCTGGTAGTTGTGCGCGAGGATCACCGCGCCGCGGACGGCCTTCAGCTCGTTGATCGCCTTGATCGTCGGCGCCATCAGCGGCCATTCGATCGGCGGGATCACGGATTTGACGCGTTCATAGAGATGGGCGGTGGTGCGTGCGACCTCGTCGTTCCATTCCAGCGGCGGCATGGGCAGTGCGCGGGCGCCAACGCTGTCGCGGCCTGTCCTCTGCGCGCCAGGTTTGTCGGGGCTGTGCGCGGGGCCTTCGAAATCCTCGGGGCCGTAGATTGCAGCGATCGGCATGGTGGCCTCCCTTGGCTAATATACTCATTATGAGTATATTAGCGGTCCGAGAAATCCGGCCCGAGACAGGGGGCCGGCTTAGTTATACTCTATGCGAGCAAAACAAATATAATACGGTTCTCCTCGCCACGCCAGAGGACTCACGATCACGAATTGGTCGGGCTGACCGGCTGGTTTTGCATTGCTGCGTTGCGAGCCGATTTTTTGCGGGCCTGACAGATTGGATTTTCATGCAGATGCATTAACTCCCTGAAGCCAACGCGGCCGCACATTCGGAGCCGCGAACAACAACCAGGGCAATGCATGTCGACTACTGCAGGCGATCTTAGGCCGGCTTCCAATGCCGCAAGCTGGCGCACTCCACTCGTCATCATCGTCTGCGGTTGCGCAATCGGGCTTTTGAGCTTCGGTCCGCGGTCCGCGCTCGGCTTTTTCATCCAGCCGATGAACCACGATTTCGCCTGGGGCCGCGACGTGTTCGCGCTTGCGCTTGCCGTGCAAAATCTGCTGTGGGGGCTCGGGCAGCCGCTTGCCGGTGCAATCGCGGATCGCTTCGGGACATTTCGCGTGATGTTGGTGGGCGCGCTGCTCTATGCCGGCGGCCTTCTGATGATGCGCTATGCCACGAGCCCTCTGTCGCTCAACCTCGGGGCGGGCGTCCTGGTCGGCTTTGGCCTCTCGGGCTGTTCGTTCAACCTCGTGCTATCGTCATTCAGCAAGCTGCTGCCGCCGGAAAAGCGCGGCCTTGCGCTCGGCGCGGGGACTGCGGCCGGCTCGTTGGGTCAGTTCCTGTTCGCGCCGATCGGCGTCGCCATGATCGATGGTCTGGGCTGGCAGGGCGCGTTGACGGTGTTCGCTGCACTGATGCTTCTGATTATCCCGGTGTCGCTTGCGCTGAACACGCCGCCCGCGAGCTCCGACCATCTACCGGCGGCGCAACAGCAATCGTTCAAGACGGCACTCGCGGAGGCCTTCGGACACCGCTCCTATGTGCTGCTGGTCCTCGGCTTCTTCACCTGCGGCTTCCAGCTCGCCTTCATCACGGTGCACCTGCCGGCCTTTCTCGTCGATCGCGGCATCTCGGCGCAGATCGGCGGATGGGTGATTGCTGCAATCGGACTGTTCAACATTATCGGTTCGCTGAGCGTCGGCTGGCTGCAGAACTTCTTTCCCAAGCGTTACATCCTGTCGGTCATCTATTTCCTGCGCGCGGTGGCGACCGTGGTCTTCGTCGTGTCTCCGGTGACGCCGTTCTCCGCGATCGCGTTCGGTGCGGTCAGCGGATTGTTGTGGCTTTCGACCGTGCCGCCGACCTCGGCGCTGGTGTCCCTGATGTTCGGCACGCGCTGGTTTGCCACCCTGTACGGTTTTGCGTTCGTCAGCCATCAGATCGGCGGGTTCCTCGGCGTGTGGCTCGGCGGGCTCGCCTTTGAGCATTTCGGTTCCTACGGTCCGGTCTGGTGGCTTTCGGTACTGTTCGGCGTGCTGTCCGCGCTGATCAACCTGCCGATCGTGGAGAAGCCCGTCGCGAGAGCGGTTGCGCAGCCGGCTTGATCGGCTAAACATCCCCTGAGAACATGAACGTTCAGGGGAGTTCTGCCGTGGCAATGTTCAAGGCGATCCGGATCGACAAGGCGGACAAAGGCACGACCGCCGCGCTCACACAGTTCGACGAAGCCGACCTGATGGAGGGCGATGTCACCGTGCGCGTCGAGTGGTCGACGCTCAATTACAAGGACGGCCTCGCGGTCACCGGCAAGGCGCCTGTGGTGCGCCGTTTCCCGATGATCGCGGGCATCGATTTTGCAGGTACCGTCGAGCAGTCCTCGCATCCCAAATGGAAGCCCGGCGACAGGGTGATCTGCACCGGCTGGGGCATGGGCGAAACCCATCTCGGCGCTTACGCGGAAAAAGCGCGCGTCAAGGGCGACTGGCTGGTTGCGTTGCCGCAGGGGCTGTCGGCGCGTGAAGCAATGGCGGTCGGCACCGCCGGCTTCACAGCAATGCTCGCCATCCTCGCCCTCGAAAAGCACGGGCTCTCCCCGCAAAGCGGTCCTGTCGTCGTCACCGGCGCAGCCGGCGGCGTCGGTTCGGTCGCGACGGCCGTGCTGTCCAAGCTCGGCTATCACGTGATGGCCTCGACCGGACGGATGTCGGAAGCCGGCTACCTGAAGGGGCTGGGGGCTTCCGAGGTGATCGACCGCAACGAACTGTCGGCTCCCGCCAAGCCACTCGGCAAGGAGCGCTGGGCCGGCGGGGTGGACAGCGTCGGCTCGAACACGCTCGCCAATCTCTTGTCGATGACCAAATATGGCGGCGCGATCGCGGCCTGCGGCCTTGCCGCGGGCATGGATTTGCCCTCGTCGGTGGCCCCATTTATTTTGCGCGGAGTGTGCCTTCTGGGCATCGATTCCGTGATGTGTCCCTTGCCAGCACGGGAAGCTGCCTGGCAACGCCTCGCCCGCGATCTGGACCGGGGTAAACTATCTGGAATCACTAGCGAAATCAGCCTGGACCAAGTCATCCCGATAGGCGGGAAAATCCTCGCCGGAGGGGTCCGCGGCCGCGTCGTGGTAAAAATTTCCTAATGGCGTTCAGACTTTACCAACCAACGTGCTCCAATCTTTGCCACGGTTAGTATGGTAAGGAGCGGGTAAAGGCGTCTCGCCCGCTCTGAGTTGGAGTGATAAACATGTTTGCGCGTTTTGTGTTGGGGACCATCACGGCCGGCGCGATGATCATGCCGGCGCTGGCCGGGATGATGACCGCCGAGGAAGCGCGCAAATTCGTGGCCGGCAAGGTATTCGCTTTCACCTGTTTCGACGGCACCCGAGGCGCCGGCCGCATCCTCGACGACATGGGAGTTTCGGGCGCAGTGCAGTTCTCGGGCTCGGGCCCGATCCGTCGCGTTCGCCTGCCGGGTAACACGCTGCAGATCCGCGGTCAGGCGGTGTGCGCCTCACTGCGTGGAATGCCGTTCGAACCCTGCTTCAATCTCGAGAAGAAAGATGAGCGCAGCTTCCGCGGCTCGGTTTCCGGCATGAGCTTCGCTTATTGCGATTTCCGCCACCAGGGCGCAGCACAGATGTTGATGGCGCGCGCGGTGGCGCGGCCCCGCTCGATGCAGCGTATCGAACAGACCGGCCCGACGGACGTGCCGCACGCCGAGATCGCCGTGCGGGTCGAGACGCCGCCGGTCGAAAGCTCCAAGATCGCACCGGTGAAGTCCGAGCCACAGGCGGCGCCGGTGAAGTCCGAGAGCGCGCCCGAATTGCGCCGCTCGACAGAGTGACCTGGCGGACGCTCCAGCGGTAATATCGCGCCGCATGCCGTAGTCTTACGGATGCTCAAGTTCATGCGTTGGTCGTACTCCCGCTCCAGTGTGGGACGAGGGGGTAGGTCCACTGCATGGTTTAGAGAATGCCGCTGTATTACTTCCGGATCAGCCATGGTCGCTATTGCGGCGCATCCGACCAGCCATATGAGTTCGAGAACCGCGAGGCCGCCTGGACCGAGATGACCGCGCTCTGCGCTAATCTGGTTGGCGGCATTTCCAGGAGCCTGACGCAAAACGCCGAGTGGCACATGGAGCTCCTCGACGAAACCAAAAAGCCGGTGTTTCGCATCCGCCTTGTCGGGGAGTCGTTAGACTAGCGGGCGCAGGGTGCCCTCATGAGTTCGGTGACGCGGGCACCGGCGGCGGTGCGCGCCGGCGGAACAGGATTTTCTGATACAGCCAGCCGATCGCGACCAGCACCAGACCGAGGCCCATGAAGGACAGGGCGCGATAGACGCCCGTCAGCGCCGACATGTCGATGACGAACGCTTTGAGGATGGTCAGCGCGATCACAGCCGCGGAGGCGAGCCGTGCGCGCTCTGAATTGACCAACAGGCCGATGCCAAGCAACACCACACCGAAAGTCAGCCAGGCAATCGAATAGGTATATTGCTCGGCGTCGCCGGTCAGGCCCTCGATCATGTTCGGACCGTGATAGAGCCGGCGGATTTCCAGCGTCACATAGGCGAGCGCGAAGACCAGCGCGCCGGCTGCAATGGTGTTGGCATAGAGGGTGCTGCGTCGGCCGGCCACGGCATAGGACAACAACAGCATCAGCACGGCCGGCAGCGCATAGGCGAGCAACAGCAAATTGATGAATTGGCCGCTGATATTCAGCCAGGTGATCGTGGGATTTTCCAGGATCAACAGCCCGAATACGCCGACCAGCCCGGCAAAGACCGTGAGCAGGATCGCGCCAATATTGTGCACGATGCTGCCGGTCCTGACGCGCAGCCGCTCCAGCCCGATTGCAAGCGCGAGCGCCACACAGACGTCGGCCGCGAATTCCGAAAGCTGCGGCACGGCGCGGTAGAATCGTCCGCCGCCGTAAATCGCATGGCGGATTTCCAGGAATGCCAGCAGCACGGTGAACAGGATTGCGGCTGCCTCAACCGCGCGCAGCGGTGCGTCATCGCCGCGGCGGCGCAGGAAGTAGCTGCCGATCCAGAACGATGCAGCGGGAATGCCGTAACCCCACAACAGCCAGTTGAAGATCGGCGTGTCGCCCACCGCATCGCCCGCGATCCGCGGCTCATAGCCGACGCGCAGGACGACGATGCCGGCGAGGACTGCCGCAAGCGTGCGCAGGAACGGGATCGGTCGTTGCAGCGAAATCCAGCTCGTGCCCATCGACATCAACGCGAGTGCGATGGTCAGCCAGCCCTTCTCGAGCGCAAACGTCAGGGCCAGCGCCAGCGCGCCGAGCGTGCCGGTCGCGAATAAAGCGGTCGAGATCATCAGGCCTGGTCGGCTGTCGCGCCGGGCGAGCGCCTCCGTCGCGCCGCCGAAAGCGGCTGCGAGCACCACGGCGAGGATCGCAAACGGGATCGACCGGTCGAGATGGGCGATGCGGGCGTAGAGCGCGATCAACAGCGTCAGCGGCACGAACACTGCGGCGGCCGACCACACGACTGGGATCGCGGCATTGTTCGAGCGCCCCTGGGCGAAAAATCCAGCACCGCCGAACCCAATTGCGAAGATCGCGGCTGCGATGAGGTGCAGCGTCACCGATTGATCGGTGATGGGTGGCCCGCCCATGCCGGGCAGCGGTCCGCCGGGCAGGACCAGCACCTCCGGATTTCCGCGCACTGCCCATTCGGCGAACACCATGAAGACAAGCAGCGCCGCCGCAGCGACCGCGCCCAACGCAGCCGATGCGCGCCACGCCACGAACAACGTGCCGGCGACCAGCGTCGCGAAAGTGATGAGTGCCGCATCCGCATGACGGCTTGCGAGCACGATGAGCGTCGCGCCCAACAGATAGGCTGCGAGCGAGATCGACGAGACCGGTTCGATCCGGCCTTCGTCGATCGGAGGGCCGAACATGAAGCCGCACACCACGAGCAAGGCGGCGATGGCAAAGCCCGCGATGACATGAAAGGCGTGCGGGGCGACCATCGACGGGCCGCAATTCAGGCAGGGCAGGGTCCAGAACAGCGCCAGGACGATGGTCGTGACCGCAAGCCAGCGCCACAGGCGGATGCGTGCCAGACCGAGCGAGGCTGCGGTCACGATCGCGAGATAAATATAGAGCGCCCAATAGTCGGGCTTTTGCGACGACACCAGGATGGGGGTCGCGAAAGCGCCAATGACGCCGAGCCCCGCGAGCGCAGGCCCATGAAGCAGCGCGGCCGCGAGCGTACCGAGCGCGACCAGTCCCAAGAGAATGAAGGCGCTTGCGGGCGCAATGAAGTCGTAGAGCGCATAGGCGGCATAGACGGTCGCAAATGCGACCGCGGTGCCGGCGGCGGTCAGGATCGCCGGGATGTTGGCGATCGGCAACGCTTCGATCTCTGCAATGCTCTCCTTGCGCCGGGTCCATTCGCCGGCGACAAGCAGCGCCAGCGCGAACAACCCACCGAGCAAGGTGCGCACGCGAGGGCCGAGCAGCCCCGCCTCGATCGAATAGCGGACCAGGAAGAAGCCGCCGAGCGCGAGCGCAAGTCCGCCGATCCAGACCACCCAGCGCGTGCCGAGACGCTCCTCGAAGCCGGGCGCGGCCGGCGACAGCGGCGGCAGCGGCGACGGCGCGGCGGGGGTGGCCGCAGCCGCCGCGATCTCGGCCAACGCCGGCGGTGGTTCAGTGATCGGCTCAGCCGGCGGTGTGCGCGGAGCCGGCTCGTAGTCCGGCAGCGGCGGCGGTATCGGCCTTGAAGCTGGTACCGTCGCGACATCCATTGCGTCGAGCCGCGCACGCAAGCGCGCCGCGTCCACATACGCCTTGCGCGCGAAGATCAGCGCTGCAATGGCAATCACCAGCGAGAAGAAGTCCGGCGGCGAATCAAACATAGTGCCTGTTTTCCGTTAGGGTCGAATGCATCGTCAACGCCGCCCGCGGACGCGCAAGCCCGGGGCGGGGCGCTCCTGCAGCACCTCGCGACGGAAACGGAACAGCGCGGCGGGCCGTCCACCAGTTTGTGTCGACATCACGCCGGTCGGTTCGACCAGGGCGCCGGCCTCGACCAGCCTGCGGAAATTCTGCTTGTGCAAATGCCTGCCTGAAATCGCCTCGACGGTCCGCTGCAATTCGGTGAGCGTGAACTCGCCCGGCAGGAGTTCAAACACCACTGGACGGTATTTGAGCTTGGCGCGCAACCGCCCCATCGCGGTTGCGAGAATCCTGCGGTGGTCGAAGCGCATGGAGACGCCGAGCCTGGGCGTCGAACTGCGCGCGAGCGCCGCAGGCCTTCCGTCGCGCCTGGCCTCCTCGATCAAACCTGCCTCGTAGAGCAACTCGTAGCGGTCGAGCACGCGTTCCTCGTCCCAATGCGCGCCTTCGGAGCCGAAATAGAGCCGCACGCGATCCTTGCGCGGCAGCGCGCGCGTCGTTTCGGGCGCTTCGCCTTGCTCGGCCCATTTTTCGAGTACGGGCAAAATGTCGCGCGCGATCATGTCGGGCCGCGCTTCGCGCCAGTCCTCCCACGGAAAGAAACGGTACCAGGGTTCGAAGGTGGCGCCCGGTGCGGGCGCAGTCTTGTCGGGAGCACGCGTCAGCGCGAGGTAGCCGATCGAGGCGATGTGGGCGTGTGTTGTGCCCGCCTCGGTGTGCCGGCCGCGATCGCCGAAGGTATAGAGCTGCTCGACATAGCCGAGCCTCAGGCCCGTCTGCTCCTCCACCCAGGCGCGCAAACCGATTTCGAAGGTACGGTGGGCAACCGGATCGAACGGTCCGTAGGGCAGGCCCGTGAGTCCGTCGCTACCCGCCGCGGTGAGGATCAGAGGCTCGTTGTCGTCGATGGCGACGATCGCAGCAGTCAGACCGATCTCGATCGGCGTCAGCCTGTCGCTCATCTAGTGTCCCGATTCCGAAGTTCGCATCATCATGCGAGTCCTTCGTCTGCGGACTTCCGAACCGCTACACTAACCCCAAGCCCCGCTGACCGTCCTGCAATCATTCAAGCTCGACCAGGAACGGCTTGCCTTCGACCATCATGCTGGCCGGACCGATATCATCAAGCGCGCGCAGCATGCGCCCCTCGCGCCCCAGCGCCCGGTCCGCGAGGCTGACGATCAGCCGGTTGGGCGAGGCGATCGGAGAGGCGGCGCGGATCTTGCGCGCGATCTCCATCTCGTCGCGGTGCGGGTTGAGTGCGCAGGCGGCCGCAAAGGCGCTCGCCGTGGAGCGGCTGACCCCGGCATAGCAGTGGATCACGAGTGGCGCGTTGCGGTCCCACCCGCGTACGAAATCCAGGACCTGGGCGATATGCATCTCCGACGGTGCAACGAAGC